>OGZU01000002.1_pt1 | contig 137395 bp, 136 predicted proteins | sample 1576871 | NCBI WGS metagenome assembly OGZU01 (sample SAMEA3541580, study PRJEB24748) | human gut metagenome | biome: human gut; feature: human-associated habitat; material: faeces | place: China | collected 2012
CTCTGAAGGAGGCTACAATGAACCTGCAGAAAGTGATGGTGAAGGCGGTTCGCCCAAAGACAAAACTGACTCGCGAGGGATTCCAGACCCAGGTGCAGGGTACAATACTGAGTGATGCAGGTATGGTTGCCGACTTGTTGAAGCAGGTTCCAAGAGTGCGTGTGGATAAGGATGGAAACTGTTCGGTATTTGGAAAAGGTACACCGGAGATTTATGTCAATGGCAGAAAGCTGACCGATAAAAATGAATTGCAAACCATATCTTCCAAGGATGTGAAGAACGTGACGGTTATCACGACTCCTGGTGCGCAGTATGATGCCCAGGTCAATTCGGTGATTCGTATTACTACGGTCAAGAAGCAAGGTAATGGATGGAGTGGTAATTTTCAGGCAAAATATGGTTTTGCCATGAAGAATGCCTGGCAAGAGCAGGCTAATCTCAATTACCGTGTGGGTGGACTGGATGTATTCGGTGGATTGATGTGGTCAGATTCGTATTTCTATGATAAGTTGGGATTGGATGAATATATCAATGGAAATCAGCATCAGATATATCAAAAATCAGTAGGGCGCATAGATGCTAGAAATTATGGACCTGATGCCAATCTGGGTTTCAATTATGAATTCAACGAAAATCATACCATCGGTCTGAAATATAAGTTTGGTTCTGGCAATACTAAGTATTTTACTGTTAGGCAGAACTATTCCATCTTTCAGGATGGAGTTCACCAGGGAGATGTAAATTATCTCAACGATGAGTCTGATTCCAAGCAGACTCCTATGCATCAGGCTGACTTTTATTATAATGGTAAGATAGGCAAGTGGAGTATAGACCTGAATGCATCTGCTATGTGGCGGACGAAAGACCAGATACAGAAAGCCACAGAAACCAGTTCTGAGTTGGGCGACCAGATTGTATGTTCAGATAGTCATACCAAAGGAAAGTTGCTTGCTGGTAAATTGGTTGTTTCTTATCCTTTGACCGACCAGTTGAACATAGACTTTGGTTCGGAATACACAAATTCTGATAGTCATACCAACAACCAGAACAAGGGTGGTGTGGCTGCATCCAATAATTCCAGAATCAAGGAACAGAACATAGCCGCTTTTGCTGAGGCTGCATGGTCGTTGGGAGATTATTCTCTGAATGCCGGTGTGAGATATGAGCATGTGAAATCAGACTATTATGCCGAGGGAGTGCTCAACCCGGATATGAGCAGAAAGTATGATAATGTATTTCCTAATGTATCCTTGGGATATGACAAGGGCAAGTGGCATTCTTCGTTGAGTTTTACGGCGAAGACCTATCGACCAAGTTACTTCCGTCTTTCCGGTTATACCCGATATACGAGTCGTCATTCCTATGAAAGCGGCAATCCGAACTTGCGACCAACGGATGCCTATCATCTGGAATGGGATGCGCAATATTCCTGGCTGAGTTTCTCTGCTGAATATATCTACAACAAGAATGCCTCGGTATATATGATGAAACCTTTCCAGGGCAATAAGGATATAGCCCTGTCATATTACGAGAATGTAGATAAGATTCAGAACCTCAAGTTCTATCTTGAAGCTACTCCGGTGATAGGCTTATGGCATCTTGACTATACGGTAGGTCTGGTCAATCAGTTCTTTGATGCCAGCAAATACGTCAGCGACTATAATGCCAACCGTCCTTCTCTCTATCTGGATTTGGAGAATACCTGGGTATTGCCACATCATTGGAAGGCTCGATTGGAATACGCTTACCAGTCGCGTAATTATAGCGAATTGGGTGTCAACTATGCATGGAATTCCCTGGATGCGTCTATTTCCAAGTCGTTCCTGAACAACCGACTGGTTGTAAGATTGGAAGCAGAGGATTTGCTTCATAGTCAGAATGAGAGTTGGAAATATAATAATTCGTATGCGCACTTCACCAGAACCGGTATAGATAATACCCGCATGTTCTTGGTCAATGTAACTTATAACTTCAATGCCACCAAGAGCAAGTATAAGGGTACGGGTGCTGGTAATGCAGAAAAGAGCAGATTATAGTTTCAATTTAACAGGATTTTTTCCTCTGTTTCTTTGCCATCTCCATCTTTTTCCTTAATTTTGCAGCGGAAACTCTATAATAGATATTTGTAATGGCAATAAGAATGAAGATGAAACAGAAAAAGATAAGAAAGATAGGCATCGCTTCGGCTCTGGGCCTGGTGGTGCTCGTGATGCTGGGACTGTATGGTGCCAGCAACTATATGCTCAATTATTCGCTCAACTATCCGAAGGAGGAGAGAATGACGGCTGAGCATTGGAAGAACAGAATGAAAAACGAGTGCCCCTGGATGATTGGCTGGATGGACTCTGTGTATCAGCACCATTGCGTGAAGGATACCTTTGTCGTGATGCCGTCGGGCTACAAGGCGCACGCCATCTATCTCTATGCACCGAAGCCTACGGAAAAGACTGCCGTGGTGGTGCATGGCTATAAAGTGCGCTCCGAGGGAATGCTGCACATCGCCTATCTCTATCATCACGATATGGGGTATAATGTGCTCCTGCCAGATCTGTATGGACACGGAGAGAGCGAGGGGAATCATATCCAGATGGGATGGAAGGATAGATGGGATGTCATCAGATGGTCGGAAATCGCCAATGAGATTTTTAAAGTGAAGGGTGACGAACTGAGAGCAAAGAGTGATGAACGAAAAGTGAAGAATACCCGTCAGGTGATTCACGGCATTTCGATGGGTGCGGCAACCACGATGGCGGTATCGGGAGAGAAAACTCCCGATTATGTGAAGTGCTTTGTGGAGGACTGCGGCTATACCAGCGTGTGGGATGAGTTTTCCGCTCAGCTCAAAGACCAGTTTGGCCTGCCTGCCTTCCCGCTGATGAATACCACTTCAGCTCTTTGCCAGCATCGCTACGGCTGGTCGTTTGCCGAGGCGCAGCAGATAGAGCAGGTTCGCAAGAGCACCAAACCGATGCTCTTTATCCATGGCGATAAGGATGCCTTCGTGCCATACGCCATGCTTCATCCGCTTTATGAGGCAAAGACGAAAGGCAGAAAAGCCATCTTCATAGCCAAAGGTTCCGTTCATGCTATGGCATATCGCGACCATCACGAGGAATACACCCGCATCGTGAAAGATTTTGTTTCTAAAGAAGAATAGGCTATTCTCCTATATGTTGTCCCACCACATATCCCGTGGTCCAGGCTGCCTGAAGGTTGAAGCCGCCGGTGATGGCATCGATGTCGAGCACTTCGCCGGCAAAGAAGAGGTGAGGGCACACCTTGCTCTCCAGGGTATGCAGGTCGATATTGCTGAGGCTGATGCCGCCGCAGGTAACAAACTCCTCCTTGAAGGCTCCCTTGCCGTTCACCTGATAGAGGTCGTTGGTGAGGGTTTCTATCAGCAGGTTGCAGCCCTTCTTTCCCATTTCGCTCCATTTCTTCTCGGGTGCATATCCCATCTTCTGAATCAGGAAGAGCCAGAGGCGGGATGGCAGATTATAGGGGCGTATGTTTGCCAGCTGCTTCTGTGGGTTGGCGATGATGATGCCCTGGATGTTCTCTTCCACCAGCGAGCGGTTGCTCTCGTGTACCCAGTTTACGGAAATCCTGATCTGATAATTGTTCTCGTGCAGATAGCGGGCTGCATGGGATGAGAGCTTCAGCACGGCAGGACCGCTCATGCCCCAATGGGTGATGAGGAGCGGCCCCTCTGCCTTCAGCTTGGTGCCCGGAATGCTGGTATATACAGGTTCTACCACCGTGCCCATCAGGTTCTTGAAAGCCTTGTCGGCGATGTTGAAGGTGAAGAGCGATGGGATAGGCTGCTCTATCACATGTCCCAGGTCAGAGAGATGCTTGAAGCTTTCCAGCTTGGGATGACCGCCCGTGGTGATGGCTACCCGGTGGAAGGCAATCTGCCTGATTTCGGAAACGGGATGAGAGGCAGAAGATGCACCCGATAGATTTCCCTTTTCTTTTGAAACCTTGAAATCCAGGAGCAGGCGCTCATCCTCCAGTTCGGTGATGGCGGTGAGCTGGTGGTTGCATTGTATCTTCACGCCCAGTCGCTTGGCGGTATTCACCAGACAGTCGATGATGCTGTGCGAATCCTGTGATTGCGGAAACACGCATTGGTCTTCCTGCGTAACCAGTGGCACGCCGTTCTCCTCAAACCAGTTGAAGGCATGCTGGTAGTCGAATCTCTTGAAGAGTCGCTTCATCAGTTTATGTCCTCGGGGGTACGCCTGTTTCAAGTCGGAAATCTCCTCAAAGGAATTGGTAAGATTACATCTTCCTCCTCCCGTGATTTCCACTTTGGCGAGAACCTTCGAATTCTTCTCGAATATAGTGATGTCGGCGTGAGGGAAGTTGCGCTTGGCCTCTATCGCCGCAAAGAATCCTGCGGCACCCCCACCAATGATTGCAATATGTAGTGATTGTGGCATATCGTATTTTTTGATGATTAGGATGCAAAGGTACTGCTTTTCTTTGATAAAAGAAGAAAAGTTCCCCTTTTTCTTTTGCAGATACGATAGATTTTTGTAACTTTGCGCAAAAATCATAGTATATCAAGTATCAAATAGTTTTATGGCAAAAAGAGAATATGTTGAGGCCAACAAGCGTTGGCTGGAGGAAAAGGCAAAAGAGGAGGGCGTTATGGCGCTGCCTCGTGGTATATATTATAAGGTGTTGAAGCAGGGCGCCCCGAAGGGCGCACAGCCTAGCCGACGCAGCATCGTGACTGCTCATTATACCGGTTGGACCATCAACGGCAAGAAGTTTGATTCCAGCCGTGGCGGTACGCCGTTCGCCATGCGATTGAGCGACCTGATAGATGGCTGGATTGTTGCCATGCAGCAGATGCACGTGGGCGACCAGTGGGAACTTTACATCCCAGCCGAGATGGGTTACGGCAAGTTCTCGCAGCCGGGCATCCCAGGCGGTTCTACCCTGATATTCGAAGTAGAACTGCTGGGAGTGGGATAACCCGGATACTTGAAATTATAAAGATCATTAAGATAAGAGAGTCTTGTCCGGCTATAGTCGGTTCAATTCATCTTCCGCACTGTTCATGCCGTTGTATCTTCCCTTGCGCTTGTTGAATTTCCAGGTTACGGTCAACTTGTAGCTCCATAGCTTGTAATCCTCAGTCTGGGAGAAGTCAACGGCATGCTCGTGGGTTCGCTCCTTGAAGAGCTGCTGATGGAAGAGGTCGTTGGCACTGAAGGCAACCTGTAATCTGCCGTCCATCCACGATTTGTTGGCACCAAGACTCCAGTTCTGAGTGGGGCTGAACTTCGTTTTGCCCACTTGTCCTCCGTTGTCAAAACTGTAGGAGAGCGACAGCTGATAGTCGTTTGGTAGCGTGAAGTAATTGTCAAACGATGCATTCCAAGTTGCTCCGTTGTAACTGATTAGCTCTCCATGATCATTTACGGAGAAGCGCTGGTAGGTGATGCTTGCATTTACATTTGGGCGCCAGCAGCCGAAGACGTGTCCCCAGTTGAGATATGCCATGTATTTCTGAATCTTGTTGAAGTTCATGAATGTACTCACGTATCTTACGGGCTTGTCTTCCGGCACTTCATGCACATACATGATGGAGTGGTCGGTACGGGTGTATCTCAACATTCCCATGAAATCTTTCCACTGTACCGAGTAGGTCAGACGATAGGTGTTGACAGGCTGCAGCTTCGGATTACTGATCTGATACTGAAAGCGCGAGGTATAGTAGATGTTCCCGCTTAGCTGACTGATAGAAGGTCGGGCGGTGGTAGTTCGGAAGCTGAGCGAGTGATGCCACGATGGTTCGTTGAGAGTGATACCGAACGATGGAAACCACTGGTCGTAATGGCGCTCCATATTGTCGGGAGATATCTCCGACAGATTGGTGTATCGGGATGTGAGATGCTCGTATCGGATGCCTGCCCACCAGCTCCATCTGCCAGCTTCACCCTGATATTGCAGGTAAGCAGCCGTCTTGGTATCGTGGTTTTTGTATTCCGTAGTTCCAAGCATATCGGCAGAACTTTCGGTTTTTCCCTTGCCTTCCATCAGGCTCCATTCGCCACCATAGTTGATGGAATGTTTATCAGAGATGAGTTGCTTGACTTCGATTCTTCCACTATAGATATCGTAGTTGGAATTAGAGCGGTTGAGGGTTTCCTGCATCTCGCTACCTTCTTTCTCCGTGATAGGCTGGCTGTCAGAATCCTTGTTCCTTGCATAGTCCAGATAAATCTGTGATGAGAAATGCTTCGACCATTTAGCCAGATGGAAGAGGTTGAAGTGGTGACTGCGCTGGTGTCCCCATTGCTGGCTCTCCGCATCAAAATACTTCATCTCGCCATCCGCATCAGAAAGCTTCATCTCTCTATTTGTATCTTCTCCTGCTGGGTTAGGATAGCGATAGTACTGCTGCTGTTTCTCGCTTCTACCGCCATTCAGCCAAAGCCCTTCCCATTGTATTCCCACTTCGTGTTGCTTGCTGAGCAACCAGTCGAAGTTGAGTTCTGTAGCGTTATAATTTGCCTTGTTCTTGCCATGGCGGTCGGTTCCGAAGAGATAATCGCCATCATTGGCTCTTACGAGCGCTTCCTGTGGCTGATGCACATTGTATCGGTTGTCTGTGTAGCCGTAAAATCCTGTGAGCGAAATATTCTTCGTTACCCAACCCAGAGTCAATTCCTCGTGGTTGGTGTTCACCTCGCTCAACTTATCATACACCTGCATCTTGCCGAATATACCCTCGTCTGTTCTTCTCGTCAGGATTCTCAGTACGGCTCCCGTCGTTGCATCATATTTTGCACCAGGAGTGGTAATGAGTTCTATTTCATCTATCAGCTTCACATCGAGATGAGAGAGTTCGGCAGAGGTAGCCTTTTTGTCGTTGAGATAGATGGTGGGTGCTCCCAGTCCGTTTACCTCCAGGCTTCCGTCGGCGGTTTGTTTCATACCGGGTATGTGCTTCAATACATCATCCAGCGTTGGCTCCTTTGCCAAAGGAGTATTACGGACACGGGTAACCAAGGCATCGTTTCTCATCTTGTACATCGGGCGATGACCTGTTACGGTTACGGCTTGAATCTCGGCCTCCTTATCAGCTTTTGTCTCAGCCTCCTTATCAGCTTTGATCGAATCTTTTTCCGTCTGTACCGAGTCTGCGGAAACTCCGGATGTCTGGATTTTCCCGTTTTGTGCTGTTGCACAGGTGGCGGTGGCTAGCATCGCGCATAAAACTGTTTCTTTCTTCATATTCTTCCTTGTTTTTTGTTTTCGTTTGCAAAGGAACTGTTTTTCGGGCTCAAAATCACAAATAATCATTACTGAAACATTACGCTGGCAAAATAATCTTGCTTCACCTTATTATATATAATGAAATCTTCGTACCTTTGTATCGAAAAAAGAAAAAATGATATGAATAGAAGAATCAAACAAGTCTGGCTGCTCGCCATCCTTTCCTCTTTCCTGCTGATAGGCTTGCAGACCTATTGGCTCTATAATAGCGTGACCTATTCGATGGGAGAGATGGGGAAGAAAAATGCCGAAAAGGCGGAACAGGCAATAGTCACTTATCAGACAAATATCGGAGAAGCGGTAAAAGAAAAATCACATATCGGTTATGTCGTCTCGGCATATTTTTCAGACTACAAGCGTCCCGTTACAACGGTTTGCTCTCCGCTGGATACGGATACAATCATTGGTGGAGTGGTGTATCGCAAGCCGGGATTCGGTAATGTGATGGAGAAGAGAGATACTTTCGATTTGCGTGAGACGGATTCCAATAATTCTTTTGATTGCCTGAATACTTACATCACTTACCAGCTTACCCGTTTTGATAAGGCGCATTTTGACCGTTTCATCAGTAGAAAACTGGGCAATGATTTCATCGGGGCAGAGATGAAGACAGGAAAGCATCGTCTGTGGCAGACAAGAATCGTAGAGCCTCCTACCTTGTTTCATCACGAAATGCTGGTAGAAGTGCCTTTCAATCCTATCCAGTATCAGTCGATGCAAATGAGGATGCAGGTGCCGATGCTGCCCATCCTGAAGGGAATGATGTGGCAGATGATAGGAAGTCTGCTGGTTACCATCATGCTTCTCCTGAGCATAGCTTATCTCATCAAGGTGATGCTCCTGCAGAAGAAGGTGGATAAGATGCGAAGCGACTTTGTGCATACGATGATTCACGAGCTGAAACGCCCCGTGCAGACGCTGAAGATGTGTGTATCTGTATTCTCTTCTCAAAAGACAGATGAGAAGGATGAGAATGCTCTCATCATGGAGACGGTTAGAGAGGAAAGCGATAACCTGACCGCCTATCTCGCCAAACTCCGGGAAGTAATCAGAGCAGAGGAACATATCCCGCTCCAGATAACGTCTTTCGATATCCATGCCGCCTTGCTGAATCTGGTGGCTGTGTATCGAAAGAACAGACAGAAGGAGGTGAATGTTTCGCTCGATTACCAGCGCACTTCCGACCTGATGATGGGAGATAGAGACCAGCTTCTGAATGTGGTCAGCAACCTGATGGAGAACTCGGTGAAGTATTCTGGAGACATAGTCAATATCCATGTTGCCTGCCGAGATACCGGGAAGGGGGAAGTCATGATTTCTGTATCAGATAATGGAATCGGAATTTCGTCCGACGAGCAGCAGAGAGTCTGGACGAAGTTCTATCGCAGCAATACTTACCCGGATATGATGCAGCCGGGCATCGGCTTGGGCTTGAGTTTTGTGGATATGATTGTGAAGGCCCATGGGGGTAGAAAAATGATGCAGAGCGAAGTGGGCAAGGGAACCAGGATTTCAATCGTCATCCCGCAACACTCCTGATGCATCCGGTTTAACGCTATAAACAACAGAAAAAATGATCAAGATATTATTTGCAGACGATGACTTGAAGTATTCCATGTTGCTGAAGAGTTTCCTTCAGCAGCATGGCTACGACGTGACTTATGCCGGAAATGGCAAGAAGGCATGGGAACAGTTCCCGGAGGTGAAGCCCGACCTGGTATTGCTCGACATCAATATGCCGGAGATGGATGGCTATGATGTGGCAGAACGCATCAGAACCATCGACCCGAAGGTGCTTATCTTCTTTCTCACCGACCGTACGGAGAAGAACGATCGACTGAAAGGTTTCTCCCTGAAGGCAAACGATTATCTTGCCAAACTCTTCTATCCGGAAGAGTTGCTGGCAAGAATAGAGGAGCGGTTCTCTATGAATGAGAGTGAGACGATAGAAGAAGAGGTGTATCATTTCGGTGAAACCACCTTCTGCTATAACAACAATGAGCTTCGTACCCGTTCCTCTCGTGTGCTCATCACCAGCCGACAAGCCGACATCCTCCGTCTGCTGGCGAAGAATATCGGTAATGTAGTAAGCAAGGAGATGATACAGGAGGCGGTGTGGGGAACCGTGAGCTATGCCAACTCCCTGGCTGTGAATGTGCAGATGACGTATCTCCGTCATGCTCTTCAGCATGATGCGACCGTTAAGATTGAGTCGCTGAAGAAAAAGGGATACGTACTTACTCTCTTATCTGAAGTATAGCAAATACCTCTTTTATCCGAATTATAAAAAAGTTAATCCGAAACAGCGGCTATTTCTAGCCAGTCTGTCTCGGATCTTTTTTATTTGTGGATGAAGTGGTTTATTCCTCTGTTTTTGCCATCATCTTCTCATAGAGTCCATCCACGATGGAGTCGGCGAGCGAGATGTTGGGCACCATGATGTTTTCACACTTCAGGTATTCGCATGCCTTGAGAAAGATCTCGGCGGCAGGAATGATGACATCGGCACGGTCTTCCTTCAGGGAGAAAGAAATCTCTCGCTCCTCGATGCTCAGGGGCTGCATCATCGAATAGAGACGCTTCAGTTCGGCAAGCGTCAGGTTTTTGGAGTCCTGCTTGCTGTGGCGTGCCAGCTTGTTCAACTTGTTGATGTTGCCACCCGAACCGATGATCCTGATGTCGCCGTATTGCTCGGCATATCTCGTCAGGTTCTCCTTGAAGAGCTTTTCGGTTTCGGCAGTCACCTTGCCGCTCAGCATTCTCAGAGTACCCATGTTGTAGGAATAGCTTTCGGCGAGCACACCGTCATGGATGATACTCACCTCCGTGGAACCACCGCCCACATCAATGTAGGCAAAGCTGCCCTCGTTGGAGTCTGTTTTCTCTACCAGGTTGTTGTAGAGGAGCTGTGCCTCCTCCTGCCCCTTGATGATTTCGAGTTTGATGCCGGTTTGCTTCTCTATCTTCTTGAGCACCTTCTTGCCGTTCTCGGCATCGCGCATGGCTGAAGTGGCACAGGCGCGAAATGCCTCTACGTCATTGAGTTTCATGAATTGCTTGAAGCCCTTCATCATGTGGAGCATCATCTTCTCACGCTCCTTGGAAACCTTTCCCAGGGTGAATACATCCTTACCCAATCGCAATGGGATGCGGATGAACATGAGTTTTTTGATGCGGTCTTCCTCTCGGATTGCCTCGGGATCGAAGCGCTTGATGAGGAGTCGGGCTCCGTTTGAGCCGATATCAATGGATGCTAAATTCATCATTATTTATATGCTTTATTATTTATATGCCTTATAAAGTTCTTCCTGACTGCGGAATGGTTCGCCTTCCACAAACTCCTTGCCGCCCTTGCCATCTACCACTCTGCCGTTCATCGTATCTCTCATACCATAGGAGATGGTGCGGAGCAGGTCTGCCTGCATATCCTCGTCATATACCGGGGTGAGTACCTCGATGCGGTTGATGAGGTTTCTTGGCATCCAGTCGGCAGAACCGATGAAGTATCTTGGCTTGCCTCCGTTGGCAAAGATGAGGATACGGCTGTGCTCCAGATAGCGGTCGATGATGCCCACGCAGCGGATGTTGTCGCTGAGCTTGGCGATGCCTGGCACCAGCGAACAGTTGCCGCGGATCACGATGTCTATCTTCACGCCAGCCTTTGAAGCCTGATAGAGCTTGGTTACCATGTCGGTATCGGTGATGTGGTTGATCTTCATCTTCACCCAAGCCTCCTTGCCCTCGTTGGCATTCTTGATTTCTGTATCAAGCATGCGCAGGATGCGGCTCTTCATGGAGTTTGGAGAGACGAGAAGCTCGTTGAAGCGGAATGGTGAGAATGGACGGTCGATGAAATCGAATACCTTAGCCACCTCGTTTACCAGCTTAGTACGGGCTGTCATCATCAGATAGTCGGTATAGATCTTGGCATTGCCCTCGTGGAAGTTTCCGGTTCCCACACAGGCGATGTTGCCCTTCTTTGATTCGATATAGAGCAGCTTGGAGTGAATCTTCAGTCCTTCTACACCGAAGATTACGTTCACGCCCTCTTCCTGCATGCGCTTGCTCCATTTGATGTTGCTCTCCTCGTCGAAACGTGCCAGAAGTTCTACTACGGCTGTTACCTTCTTGCCGTTGCGGGCAGCGGTAATGAGTGCCTTCACTACCTTTGAATCCTTTGCCAGGCGATAGAGGGTGGTCTTGATTGCCTTCACCTCGGGTTTGATAGCTGCCTCACGGAGCACACGGATGTAGCCGTTGAAGCTATGGTAGGGTACATGGATAAAACGGTCTTTCTCACGAATCTGGTCGAGGATGCTCTCGTTGGAAAGGAACTCAGGCTTCATGATAGGAGCCCATTTTTCGTACTTCAGTTCCTTGTGGCCGCAATCAGGGAACGACATCAGATCCTTGTGGTTCTGGTATCTACCGCCAGCTAGTGAAGCATCCAACTCCTTGGTGTTCAATCGCTCACGGAGTTTCTTTTGGAGTTCCTTCGGCATCTCCTGATCGTAGATTACGCGCACGGCTTCACCCTTCTTACGGCTGTTTACACCCAGTGCAATCTTCTCCATGGTTCCGAAGTCGGCATCATTGTCCATCTCCATTTCGGCATCCTTGGTAAACTTGAAACTGAAAGCACGGTAGGTGCTCTCCTTGAAACCGAGGAATACCAGAGGTAGACAGTATCTGATGACATCGTCCAGATACATGATGTTGTCAAAACCCTCGTTTGCCGGCACCTTTACCCAGCGTCCGTAAACTCTATCTGGTACCTTTACTACGGCATATTTCTTCTTCTTGTCATCCTCAGCCTTTTCTACGGCAAGGTAAATGCGGTTGTCCTCCAGTGTGGAGAGGTCGTCTATCTCGTTGAGCCAGATAGGGTTGATAGAACCATTGAGCTTGTCGTAGAAGAACTGCGTAAGGAATTCCTTCTGCTCGTCGTTGAGCTGGTCTTCGTTGAGCAGGCGAACCTTGTGTACTTCAAGCTCTCGGAAAACCGTATCCACCGCCTCAGTGTATTCTTTCGAATAAGATTCATTGAGTTTATTAATTGTTTTAAGTGATTTCTTAATCTGCTGTTCGGTATCCTTGTCGAGCTTCTGGTTGAGCATGCGGTTGAGTGATGCCACGCGGACACGGAAGAACTCGTCAAGGTTATTGGAATAAATACCGAGAAAAGAGAGACGCTCCAACAATGGGACGTACTCTTTCTCTGCTTCCTGGAGAATGCGATGGTTGAAGTACATCCAACTGATATCGCGTTCTACGTATGCCTTTTTGAGTAATTCTTCTTTGGTCATAGTCGTTTGCTAATTATAGAGTTATTTAACTTTCTAATGTCTTTCCATACGCCCTGGGCTAGGGGCTTTTGGGCTTTCAGCCCGTTCTTGAACCACATTCGAAAGTTTGTGGGTTATTTTATTTTGTAGACTCTTTCTTATTCTTTTTTTCAACTTTCTTTTCTGGAGCAGCTTCCTTCTTCTCTAAGTCAGCTTTCTTTTCAGAAGTCTTTTCTTTCTTCTCTGCGTTAGCTTTCTTTTCAGAAACTTTCTCGTCCTTCTTGTTCTTAGAAGGTTCTTTAGAGTCTTTGCCTGGTACTTCCAGAACGAGGAAATCTGTATCTCCGTCGATAAAGTGAAGCTCTTTACGGAAGAACTTGCTGCTGCCTGCTGGAACGATGATGTCGTGCAACTGGTCGCAGTCATCGAAAGTATGACGGCTCAACTTTTCTGGAGTTCCTGCGAAAGTAATCTTCTTCAGTTTGTCGCATTCAGCGAAAGCGTATGCTTTGATAGCTTTCACGCTGGCTGGTATATAAATGTTATCCAATTCATCACAATCATAGAATGCATCATGTTCAATCTCCTTCACCGTACTAGGGATGATGACATGAGCCAATTGTTTCTTGCCACGGAAAGCCATCTCTCCGATAATCTCTACTCCCTCAGGAATCGTAAAACTGGCATCATGGTTCATGTAGTAAACCAAGCGCTTCTTGTCGGCGGTATAGACTGCCCCGCCGTCAAACTCAAAATTATCGCTGTCAATCTTCTGTAAGGCGAGGTTGAGAACCAAGTTTTCAAACTTACCGTCTTTCTTGGACTTCTTCTTGAGAATCTCCAAAATTGCTTTTTTATTTTCCTTCATATAATCATATATGTTAATTGTATTTCTTTTCGGTTGCAAAGGTACGGCGATATTTTTAAACTAGAGCGAAAAGATGGTTACATGTTTATGACGATGATGTTACATCGATATTACGGGCGTTACAATCATATTACACGCTTTGTAAACAGGCAATGTAACACTTTTTTAATACTTATGTTTTGTGAAAGAAATATTTTATCCTTATCTTTGCAGCCGAAAAGAAATAGAAAGGCATCTTGTAGGATTTCAATTCATAACGGGATTGCTTTCTTGTTGGTAACAATCAATTAAGCTATATATATAAGGTAAAAATGAAGAAGAAAACGTATCTGTTTATAGCACTGTCTATAGTGTCGATGGGAATGAATGCCCAAAACTCAGAAAAGAGTTCTCTTGGAAACAATGTGCCTGAATTCGTCAAGACAATGAAGATAGGTGGAACCATCCGTTCTAAGTATGAATACCAAACCGAGGAAGGGGAGGGACGATTTGAGGTGCGTACGGCCCGTATCAATGTAGCAGGAAATGTAACAAAGGAGGTTAGTTATAAGGCTGAGATTGATCTCTGTGATGAGGGTAAGATCAAGATGCTCGATGCTTATACCCGCATCAAGCCTTGGAAGACACTGCAGCTTACCATTGGTCAGGAGCGTGTGCCATTCACTATTGATGCTCACCGTTCTCCTCATCAGCAGTACTTCGCCAACCGCTCGTTCATCGCCAAGCAGGTGGGCAACGTGCGCGACGTGGGTGCCGAAATCGGATACACCTGGAATGTAGGTTTCCCAATTGTGGTGAATGCCGGTATCTTCAACGGTTCGGGTTTGACCAACCAGAAGGATTACTGGACCAAGGGCGTTAACTATTCAGCCAAGGCTCAGTTCCTCTTCCCAAATGTCAACCTGGTGTTGAGTACCCAGAAGATCAAGCCATCTGATGTTACGGTAACGATGTATGATGGCGGTATCACCTTCCACAAGGGTGGTTTCATTGCTGAGGCTGAGTATCTTTACAAGCATTACAGTAAGGATGCTTTCCACGATGTTCATGCATTCGATGGTTTCGTATGCTATGATATTCCGGTGGCTAATCCTAAGAGCCTTATCAGGAAGGTTTCGCCTTTGGCAAGATATGATTTCATGAGCGACCACAGTGATGGTACAAGATATGGCGGTTCTGATACGGAACTGGGTGCATTGAAGATCAATGATTATAAGCGCCATCGTGTTACGGGCGGTGTAACCTTGAGCCTTGCCAAGCCATTCATCTCTGATATCCGTATCAACTACGAGAAATATTTCTATCGTAAAGGTGGTATAGCTAAAGTTTCAGAAAAAGATAAGATTGTTGTGGAGTTCATGACAAAGTTCTAATAATAGTTTATAGTTAAGAGTTAATAGTTTATAGTTTATAGCAACAGTCATCTATAAACTATAAACTCTTAACTGTAAACTCCTTACAGCATTCCCTTTGAGCTAGGAAGCTCGAAGTGGTAGATGTCTCTCTTCACCGCCATTTTCAGCGAACGGGCAAGTGCCTTGAAGATGCCTTCTATCTTGTGATGCTCGTTCTCGCCCTCAGCCTTGATGTTGAGGTTCATCTTTGCTGCATCACTCAGACTCTTGAAGAAATGCTTGAACATCTCGGTTGGCATTTCGCCCACCTTCTCTCTGTGGAACTCGGCATCCCAAATCAGCCATGGACGGCCACCGAAATCCAATGCTACCTGACAGAGACAATCATCCATTGGCAGACTATAGCCGTATCTTTCTATTCCGCGCTTATCACCTAAAGCCTGCAGCAAGCATTCGCCCAGTGCAATACCCGTATCCTCAATGGTATGATGCTCATCCACATAGAGGTCGCCCTTGGTATGGATGGTGAGGTCCATCATGCCGTGCTTGCCTATCTGTTCCAACATGTGGTCGAAGAAACCGAGACCGGTAGAAATGTCGCATTTTCCTGAACCATCGAGATTTACCTTGATGTAGATATCCGTTTCCTTGGTGGTGCGCTTCACCTCTGCGATGCGGTCTCCGGCAAAGAGAATCTCGGCAATCTTATCCCAGTCCATGCCGTCTATTCCGAGAATCAGACTCTTGCAACCCAGATTTTCTGCAAGCTGGGCATCGGTTTCACGGTCGCCGATTACATAACTGTTTGCCATATCGTAGGCAGGGTTATCGATGTATTCGGTCAGCATGCCTGTTCCTGGCTTGCGCATCGGCGAGTTATCTTCAGGGAAGTGGCGGTCGATGTGCTGCTTGGCAAAGTGGATGCCTTCGCTCTCCAGGGTCTGGATGATGAAGTTGTGGACTGGCCAGAAGGTGTTCTCCGGGAAAGAGTCGGTGCCCAGTCCGTCCTGGTTGCTCACCATCACCAGTTCGTAGTCGGTGTGCTGGGCAATGAAGGCGAGGTTGCGGAACACGCCCTTGGTGAATACCAGTTTCTCGAAGCTGTCAATCTGTTCGTCCTCTGGTTCCTGAATCAGAGTTCCATCGCGGTCGATGAAGAGTAATCTTGTCTGTTTCATTTCTCTTATATATTATGTTAATACGATTAATATTTTTCTATCTCTGTAGTTGCCATTTTCTGGCTTTCCTTCATTCTCTGTTTCTCTTCGTCTTGCACCTTGTAAGAGCCGAATTGATAGGCAAGTGAAATGCCAAGCCAGCTCAAGGCGTAGATGATGAGCAGGAAGGTGATGGTGAACACCAGAAAGAGGAGTGGGGTGAAATAACCCGGCACACCGAGCGGGTCGCCATCAAGTGCACCGAGCTGTGAATAGAACTGTGCGATGATGAGGATGATGGAAGGCAGGGCTGCGATAAAGGTAGCGATGCCTACGATAATCATGCCGAGAAAACTGGTCAGAAAGAAACCTCCGAAGTGGCGGAGAATGCGGAGGAGGGATTTTCCTATCTTGCGCTTTTCGCCCTTAGGACACAGTTGCTTTCTTGGCAGGAGATGCCAGAATGATACGATAGCCATCACGATAGTGGCTCCGTAAATGATGGTTTGCAGAATGAACGAAGCCATCGGATTCACGGCTCCCCAATCGTGAAGCGGTTTGTTGGGGAGGAGGAAATAGAGTACGATAGCCAGCAATATTGCAAATGGAACATGGGTAGTCCATGTCTGCTTTACGAGTGATCTGAAGTCACTTGTTATGGTATCGTATGATGCTCTCATGCAGGCAGTTATGCTGCGATGCTTAAATAATTCATTTACTTCCATAACTATCTTGTTTTAATTTCTAATTATCGCTTTTGTATTTTTTGACCTTTTTACCCTTTTACCTTTAAAAGTTTCTTCTGAATTCAGAGCAGGTAATGGCGGTAGCGATAGCCACATTCAGACTGTCGGCGGTAGCTCTACCTTCCGGAAAGTTAGGGATGAGCAGCTTGTGATTCACCTTCTTTGCCAGAGCAGGCGAGATGCCTTTTCCTTCGTTTCCCATCACGATAAGTCCATGGTTTTCGAGCTTTTGCTGATAGATGTTGTCGCCATCGAGCAGGGTTCCGTAAACGGGAACATCGGCAGGAAGTGATTCTACCAGTCCCAGCAGGTCGCCATATTCTACCTTCACTCTTGCTATGCTGCCCATCGTAGCCTGCACCACCTTTGGATTGTATACGTCGGCAGTATCCTGACTGCAGTAGATATGGGTGATGCCAAACCAGTCGGCGATGCGGATGATGGTGCCCAGGTTGCCCGGGTCCTGAACGCCGTCGAGCGCCAGACTCAGTTCGCTGGTATTAATAGAGTAATCTCCTGATGTTGTCTGTTTGAATACGGCAAGCACCTGTTGCGGATGCTGCAGGAAACTTACCTTCTTCAGTTCTTCATCAGTAACCTCTATCACTTCGGTTTCAGCCCCGAAGTGTTTGCCCCGGAGCCATTCACCGGTAGCCACAATCAGGTCGGCAGGTTGCAGAGCGAGCAAATCGTCTACCACCTTGAAACCTTCTGCCACGAACTTTCCTTCTTTATTTCTGTTCTTCTTCAGTTCGAGCGAACGTATGTACTTTATTTTATTCTTGCTAATCATTTATTTTTTGTCTATATGTGTGCAAAGGTAACATAAAATATAGACATTTCAAAATAAAAAGTGCTAAATATTTTGTATTTAATTTGTTTTGCATTATCTTTGCATATCAAAAACGATAGATATTTTGAAAAAAGAAACGATTTCATTACTTGCCTTGCCGCTGCTCATAGCATCTTGTTCTTCAAGCAAAATGGTGCCGGAAGGGGAGTATATATTAAATAAGGTGGAAGTGAAGAGCGACTCGGCAGGGTATAATGCCGGGGCGCTCAAGCAGTATGTGCGCCAGAAAGAGAAACCGAAACTCTTCTCGCTCTTCAAGAATCCTTTCAGCAAGAAGCCTGTCATCTACGATACTTTGCAGGCGAGGCTCTCCTGTCAGGATCTGCTTACCGCCATGCAGAACCAGGGCTTCATGCATGCCGGGGTGTCGCTCTATACCACCAAGAAAGGAAAGAAACTGGATGCTACCTATCTGTTGCATCCCGGAGAACCTTTTATGATAGGTAAGGTGAAATATGAGGTGGAAGATGAACATATCCAGCAACTTCTGCATCTCGATAACCCCGATAATCAGCAGATTAAGCCGGGTATGAGATTTACGGTAGAAACATTGGATAATGAGCGCAGGCGCATCTCCAGCCTTCTGACCAATGATGGCTATTTCCGCTTTCATAAAGATTTTATCCAGTTTTCTGCCGATACGATTGCGGGACAGAAGGATATCGCCCTGACGCTCCACCTGATGAAGTATAAGGCAAACAGTAATGCTCCTGAGGTTAATCATACCCGATATGAAATCAGAAACATCAACTATCTGAGTAATGATAGCGGCCGAATCCATCTGCGCCACCAGGTTTTGCTCAATGCCACTGCCCTCTGCGAAGGCCGTCCCTACAGTGCCGCTGCCTTGCAGCGCACCTATAACAACTTCGCCCGTTTGCAGGCGGTGAAGTATACCAACATCAGTTTCTCTGAAGTTCCTGACAGCAACCAGGTTACGGAGAACGGAATGGAGAGGGACAGCATCAGCCGGCAGATGGATTGCAATATCCAAATCAGTACCAACAAGCCCTCTACCATCGCCTTCCAGCCGGAAGGAACCAATACGGCGGGCGACTTGGGAGCTGCTGCTTCGCTCACTTATACCAACCGAAATCTCTTCAGAGGTAGTGAGCAGCTGAGCATAGAACTTCGTGGAGCCTACGAGGCTATTACCGGTCTGGAGGGGTATCAGGATCAGAACTATACTGAATATTCGGTTGAAGGCAAACTGGTTTTCCCTCGTTTCGTGGCGCCTTTCCTTTCAAGAAATTTCAGAAGAAGACAGACGGCAAACAGCGAGTTGTCGGCAAGTTGGAATCTTCAGAACCGTCCGGAGTTTCATCGCCGCGTATTCTCTACTGCCTGGCGTTATCGCTGGACAGAACCGCGTCATCATCTGGTCTGGCGTTTCGACCTGCTCGATCTCAACTATGTGTATATGCCATGGATATCCGAGACATTCAAGAGAGACTATCTCGATAATGCAGAAAACAGAAATGCCATCCTCCGCTACAATTACGAAGACCTGTTTATCATGAAGATGGGTTTCGGTTTGAGTTATAGCGATGGGGTAGATGCAGTGCGAGTGAATGTAGAGAGTTCGGGCAATCTGCTGAACGGTGTTTCCAAGGCATTCGGTTTCAAGGTGAACAGCCAGGGGCAGCGTACATTATTTAATATAGCTTATGCCCAGTATGCCAAGTTTGATGTAGATTATACCCATCTGATGCAGTTTGATAAGCGTAATGCTCTGGCGCTGCATGCGGGTATCGGTGTGGCTTATCCTTACGGCAACAGTACGGTGTTGCCTTTCGAAAAGCGTTATTTCTCGGGTGGTGCCAACTCGGTAAGAGGTTGGGGCGTAAGAGAATTAGGTCCGGGCAAGTTTAAGGGAACTGACGGCAGAATAGATTTCATCAACCAGACGGGTGATGTGAAGCTCGACTTGAATGCAGAATACCGCACTTCGCTCTTCTGGAAGTTTGAGGGTGCAGCGTTTATCGATGCCGGTAATATCTGGACACTTCGCAATTATCAGGATCAGCCTGGCGGCCAGTTCAAGATAGATGAATTCTACAAACAGATAGCTGTAGCCTATGGTTTAGGTCTCAGGTTGAATTTCGATTACTTCATCCTCCGTTTGGATATGGGTATGAAGGCGATCAATCCAGCCTATGGAACGAAGGAAGAGCATTGGGCGATTATCCACCCGAAACTAGACCGCGATTTTGCCTTCCATTTCGCAGTTGGTCTGCCGTTCTAAATGCAGCGAATAGTTTATAGTTAATAGTTAACAGTTAATAGTTAATAGTTAACAGTTGATAGTTTATAGTTAACAGTTTATATCCAGGAGTTTCTGTAGGGCATCTTTTTTTGATTATGATGCCCCTCAGAAACTCCTTCCTTTTTCAAGGCAATTTATCCAACTTAATCTTCCAGAGTCCCTTTTCCATACACATCGGCAGTTGGAAATCGGCCTGTTCTATGAGCTGTGGATCCTGTCCGATACTGTCCATCTGCAGAAAATTATGAACCGTAAGGGTTATGGTGGCAGTTTTTTCATCATCACCGAAATCAATATCCGTAATCTCTATGCTGGCATCCTCCGGTTTCTGGCGCAGCTGTTCCACGTCGGTCGCGTTCACATTACTTGCAGCATAGCGCAGCCAGCGCTCCGATTCCTGGGTGCAATACTTCACGGCTTTCGGGAAATGCCAGTTGAAATAATAGTTGGCAAACGAATCAACATCAGCCTTCAGCTGATCCTCGCTGCCTTCGTGAGGTTCACAGCCCGAAAGACTGAATATACTTGCGGTCATGCATGCCACAGCTATGCATAAACCTATCATCGACTTCTTTATCATGATTCTCAAATCTTAAAAATTCTATTTTTTTGCGATATTTCGGCACAAAGATAGTAAAAAACTTTGTAATAAGAATCTTTTTTGCTAACTTTGCATGGAAAATAACAATTAAAATGCTGAAATTTATATCCTTTGGCAGTGGAAGTAGTGGCAATTGCTATTATCTTTACACTGATACGGATTCGATACTGATAGACGTAGGAGTAGGAATAAGAATATTGAAGAAGCATTTCCATAACTATGGACTTCGCTTCGAGGATGTGCATCACGTCCTCATCACCCATGACCACGCCGACCATGTAAAGTCGGTGGGGAGTCTGAGTACTGACTATCATCTACCGGTATATACGACCCGTAAAGTACATCAAGGCATCGAGCGCAACTATTGTGTTCGAAAGAAGATAGAGCCTAACCATGCTCGTGTGATAGAGAAGAACGTAACTTTCACACTGGGCGAGTTTAAGATTACTCCGTTCGGCGTACCCCATGACAGTACCGACAATGTTGGCTATTTCGTGGAGTGCGGAGGTGTGAACTTCTGCCTCATCACCGATGTGGGCCATATTACCGAAGAGATGCACGACTTTATCGGCCGTGCCAACTATCTTGTACTCGAGGCGAACCACAGTGTAGAGATGCTTCAGCAGGGTCATTATCCCCAGTATCTGAAGGATCGCATTCTGGGAGATAACGGTCATCTGAGCAACGACGATTGTGGCGAGGCTCTTGCCAATTATGCTACACCGGAGCTTCATCACGTCTGGCTCTGTCATCTCAGCGAGGAGAACAACCATCCTGAGCTGGCACGCAAAACCGTGGAGCAGATCCTGCGCAGCAAAGGCATCATAGCCGGCAAGGACTTCCAGCTGGAAGTGTTGAAGCGCAAGACGCCGAGCGAAATCTATAATCTGGTGTAGGGCAGGTGTAAAACTAAAAAGGTAGCCGGATAAGGAGTTATATTGAGTTAACTCCTTATCCGGCTATTTCATGAATACGAAATAAACGGCTGCAATCAGGCAGCAGAAGGCTGCGAAATGATTCCAGTGCAATCCCTGTCCCTGAAAGAGGATATTGGCGATGATGGCGAAGACGATGAGCGATACGCATTCCTGTATCACCTTGAGCTGGACCAGATTAAACGGTCCGCCATTATCCACGAAACCGATGCGGTTGGCTGGTACCTGACAGCAATATTCGAAGAAAGCGATGGCCCAACTGAAGGCGATGACACCGATAAGAGGCCAGTTGCTGCTCACGCCCGTTTGTTGCAACTTGAGGTGTCCGTACCAAGCCAGCGTCATGAAGATGTTGCTCAGCACCAATAATAATATAGTATACAATCCGTTCATAATCTTATTTTTTTTGCGGGTGCAAAGGTAATATATTTTTTTAAACCCTCCAAATTTCAGGGAAGTTTCATTTCGTTTTTGTTTTGATATGGCTGTTTTTGGCAGATAAATCTCCGATGTTCTGATATTTATCTCCGAAAGATAAGTGTGCTGTTTGCGTATGGTTAGTAGGCTGTTTGGGGCGAACAGCCGACTAGCGGAATAGGGAACAGTCGGCTGTTCCTATGAGACAGTCATCGCAGACGGGGAAACCAGATTTCCCAATCCTATCAATATGATTTATGTTTAGCATTCTGCAAAAATCTCTTCACTCTTCACCTTCCCTCCCAAATCCCCTGTGTTTATCGGCATTTCGGGAGGTGAAGAGTCATCAGCAACTCTTCACCCACTCTTCACCACTCTTCACCTCCGTCAACCTCCCTGTTTATCTGGGGTAGGGTGAAGAGCTTTATCTTGATTACAAAGACTCATCCACTTCTTTCCAATCTATCAATCCCTTGCCCTTTTCATCGAGTTCCACTGCCAGGGCGATAACTTTGCGTTTGTCTGCCTTGAATGGTTCTGTGTAGCTCTTTTCCTTTATCTGGCTCTCGGCAGCAGAAATGCCGCCATTGTTCGATAGCTTCAGCTCCAGGACGTAGATGAAGGATGGAACCTCTACAATCATATCAATCCTGCCAGTGGCCAGCATCCTTTCTACTTCCACCCTAAAGCCCAAGGCTCTGAATATCGTACTCATTATCAGTCGGTAACGTTCCTCCATATTCATACTTGCCATCTTCTTGTTGCTGTATGGAACATCGGCGATAAGAGCCTTTAATGCCTTCTTGGCTTCAGCGGTATTGCCGTCCTGCATCATTTTTCTGAGGAAGCTCTGCGCAGAAACCACTTCCGAATTCGACTTCATGGTCAAGGCAGGAACCACTACCCGGTATAATGCCTTGCGAACTTCAAAGTTAGGGAAGCCTAGGATGTAAACGCCATCGTCGTAACCCTTGATGGTGAGATAACCCGACTGATAGAGGAAGAGCTCGGCTCCGCCATTCACTACATCCGATGTTTCCAGGGTATCGCGCTCGATGAAGCAATGGTCAAAATATTCCATCTTCATCTCCATGTCATCCACGAACTTTGGCAATAGGGAAGTGGCCCCTGATGAAGCCCAGTAATTTCTCAATTCCCTATCATCCAGGGCATTGATGAGGCTGAACGGATTGAAAATATCCACCATATTTTTGCGGCAGAAATGATATCCGTCGTAAAACGCCGTGAGCTGCTTCAGAGTCTCCTCTGGAGTCCATCCATTTTCTTCTCCCATTGCCTCAATCTCAGGTATGAAGTTTTCGGCAGCTTCCTGCTTTGAAATACCGCAGATAGTGGCGTAGGGTGCATCAAAACTGATGTTGCTCAGGTTGTTGAGCACGGAGAAGAGAGAAATTTGAGTGAACTTGGTGATGCCTGTGATGAAGATGAACCGCTCGTGCTCGTCCTCTTTTTTCAGAACAGCAAACACGGATTTATAGATGGCTGTACAGGCATCATGCTCTGGAGTCTTCCAGGAATGCTGCAATGGAGAATCATACTCATCGATGAGGATAACCGCCTGTTTTCCGGTCTTTTGAAACATCGTTTCGATGATGTTCTGGAAGCGGACGGCAAGGGAAGCCTCCGGGCGTACGGCTACTTCATACTTCTGTTCGTATTTATAGAAGGCATCGTCGAGATAGGAGTTGAGTTCTTCTGGTGCAGCACCTCCGCAACTCATGTCGAGTCGAATGACGGGATAGCAGGTCCATTCTTTCTCCAGTTTCATCACCTTCAATCCTTCGAAGAGTTCCTTTTTCCCCTCGAAGTAAGCCTGGAGTGTATCCACGAGAATGGACTTGCCGAAGCGGCGTGGGCGGCTCAGGTAATTATACTTTTTTCCCCTGTTGGCAAGTCTCCAGATTATATCAGTCTTGTCAACATACAGATATCCTTCTCTTCTTATTTCTGCAAAAGACTGGATGCCTACAGGCAATTTTCTATCGTTCATTTCTGTCATAATCTAATCTCCTATGTTTTCAGGATAGCTTTTTGCGAGCTATTCGCCTTACTACAAATTCTATTTGCAAAGATACGATGAATATTTTGATTTTGCAAGAAAAATGGGGGATAATATAAAAAAGGTGGCGAATCTTTTTGTTATCTCTGATTTTTGCAGTATTCTTGTCAATTCGTAAAATGGCGGGGCGTTTTATTTATGATGGAGGTAGCCAACTGTATTCTTTTCAGTAGGTTTCTTGAAAAGGTATTCAGGTGAAGAGTGGTGAAGAGTGGGTGAAGAGCTGCCGAGAACTCTTCACCCCCGTCAACCGCCCTGTTTATCGGTGTTTCCAGGGGTAAGGTGAAGAGTGAAGAGTATTTCCGTGTTTGCTTTTGCTCATTTTAATATTATCTCTCGAAATATGTGTCAATGATGAAAAGAGTTTTAATTAATTGGCACCAAGATTTCGGTATAATCTGGCAAACTCTTCTAATCGAACTACAAGTACTCTTGGAAAATCGATATTTTCTAATTCTTTGAAATGTTTATCATCAGATACAATGAAATCGGCATTGGCAAAGACTGCACAATCCACAAACTTATTATCATCGGGATCCTGTGTGATAAGATTCCAATGATAATGAGCATCAACTCTTTGGGTATTCGGAGCTTGAGTTATAATCTCCAATACCATAGTTGCTATTAATCGATTCGTTTTTAAACAAAGTATTTCTTCGTATTCTTCTAGAATTTCAGTTGTATAGCAAAGACAATAGTCACCATTCAAGAATCCTTCCCATAAGAAATAATTCTTGCTTTTCCTTGCAATTATCTGCAAGAGACAGTTGGTATCTAAGACGATGTTTCTCTGCATAGTCAGTTTATTTATAAGCCGTGCGCAAATGTTCTGACTGCATTTCCTGCAACTTTTCATTGCTCATTTCGCCAGATTCCCAAAGCTTATCCATTTCTCGCTGCAAGCGATCATTCATGAACTTAACTAATGTTCGTTTCAAGTCTGCCAAGTCCTGTTCTGACTGTAAACAAGAGATAACATTGAGCACCGCCTGTTGAGCCTGATTGAATTGTAATACTTGTGTTGCCATAATTGTAATTTTTAAACATTTCACTCTGCAAAGATACAGATAATTATTGATACTCCAAAGATTTTGAGAAGAATATTTTGATTTCGCAAGAAAAAATGGGGGATAATATAAAAAAGTGGTGATTCTTTTTGTTATCTCTGATTTTTGCAGTATCTTTGCAGAAGCAAAGCTGCACTCGGCAATTTGAAAGCAAGCTTTCATTGCGCTCGTTTGCATTTACTTTGCATTCGGATTGATTCGCCCTAAGGCGATGACGTCTGTTTTTGTGGGTTAAAATAATAGCGTTTGCTGTTTATTCGATAAACGTTCAGGAAACTTGGCGGTGGAAAGAATGTATACATGAATAAATGTGCGAGCGCCTGCGATATACGTGGGCGTTCGACTTGTCTGTATACATAGGTTTCCGCCAAGTACCTCTGAACGTGGATGAGTTGAACTGTCCACGTTTTTGCGTTTGGGTATTTGGTGGAATCTTCGTTTTAAAGAATAGCATGCTACGCATTAAAACTATATTTAAGCTTTAATGCTATGGCAAAATCATTGATTGAAGAACTACCTCGCATTGCAAGCGAAGGTAGGCAAGAGGCTCAGCGCATCATTGAGCGATTGAGCAGTGGCACACGCATTGGGTTGCAAACCAATGAGCTGGTGTTGCCTCGCAAGGATGTCTCCGGATTCTTCCGTGGACAAGTTCCCAATATCCCTAATGCATTCAATGCCGCCCTGGATGGGGGGAGTTGGATGAACCGTCTGGTGTATGGTGATAATCTCCTGACCATGCAGGCGCTGCTTGCCGGAGACCCTCAGACGGGCTTGCCTTCTTTAAGAGGCAAAGTGGATTTGATCTACATCGACCCGCCGTTTGATTCTAAGGCGGATTATAGAACGAAGGTTGTTTTACCTGGATTGAATTTACAACAGAAGCCTACTGTTATAGAGCAGTTCGCTTATGCTGATACTTGGGAAGAAGGAACAATCTCTTATCTGAAAATGATTTATAAAAGATTAGTGTTGATGAAAGAGTTGTTGTCAGATAAAGGAACTATCTGTGTCCATATTGATTGGCATGTTGCTGCATATGTAAAATTAGTAATGGATGAAATCTTTGGAAAAGATAAGTTTCGAAATGAAATTATATGGCATTATCAGACATTTCAAGGTCAAGTAAAGAGCTATTTTCCTAGAAAACATGATAATATATTTATTTATGCCAAAGGTGATAATCCTGTTTTTCATCTTTTAAAAGATGATAATGCTGAGGAGACTATAGACTTTACTAGATGGAATGATTATTTGAATGAAAATAACGAGATAACAGGAGCTAATTACCCGGAAAATGATAGTCGTTTTAAAGGCTATTACTCTCGTTTCGTCAAGGAAAATCATCGCAAGCCAGGTCCAAATGATGTTATTTTAAAAATAGAAGGAAATACGATAGATTCTGTTTGGGATTTAAAAGCTGTGGATCCTAAAAACAAGACAGAAAGAGTAGGCTACGCCACCCAAAAGCCCGAAGCCCTCCTCGAACGTATCATCAAGGCATCTTCCAACGAAGGTGACCTCGTCTGTGATTTCTTCGGTGGCAGCGGCACCACAGCAGCCGTAGCCGAGAAACTTGGCCGTCGCTGGATTACCTGTGACATCGGCAAGCCGGCATCCCTCGTCATGCGCAAGCGTTTCATCGACCAGGAAGTAAATCCGTTTCTCTATCAGAGCATCGGCGACTATCAGAAAGAGGCTTTCCATAACAACAAGAAGCTTCGCAGAGTGGGCGATCTCTCTCAGGTAGTCTTAGGCCTCTTCGGTGCCTTACCATTCTCTCCAGAGCAGGTGAGTGACAGAAACTTCGGTTACGTAAAGGGCACACGAAATCTGGTGATGGTGGATAGCCCTAACCGCCTGACCACTGCTGCTACCGTTCGCCGTGCCGTAGAAGCCAAGGCTTCTCTGCTTGGCGGCGACTGGGATAAAGTCATCGTGCTCGGCTGGAACTTCGCCTTCGACATCTCGCAAGCCATCGAGAAATACAAGAACAGCAATGTAGAGGTGCTGGTGATTCCGCCCGATCTGCTCGACAAGCTATCTAAGAAGGGTTTCAAGAAGCTCATCGCCGACAAAACCGTCCGCTTCTCTTCTTTGCAGTATCTGGTGGTGAACCCAGTTGAAGTAACCGTGAACGGCAATGGCGAGGATGAACTCGACATCAGTCTCAGCAACTATGTGCTGCTCTCGCCAGATAATATTCCGCTGGACGATAAGGACAAGGAGAATTTGCAGAAGATGATGGAGCAGGACCCTCTCTCGCTGATAGAATATTGGAGCATCGACCCTGATTATGACGGCGATACCTTCCGCAGCACCTGGCAGGATTATCGTGAAAACGTGGATAACGACAGCGACCCGCTGCACTGCGTATATTCCACCCGAATTGCCATGCCGCATAAGGACGAGCGAAAAGTCTGCGTCAAGGCGGTGGATGTGTTCGGATTCGAGAGTCAGGTTATCCTGGATGTGAAGTGTTAGTGTTAAGAACGAATAGGAGATTACGACTATGGCTATCAATTCAAGTAATATATCTTTGGAATTGGCCCATCGGCTCACCGATGTGGTCAATGCCGCCTGGAAGAGTGGGGAGATGCTGGAGAAGGTGACCCCAACCACCGCCTCGCTCTTGAACTACTGGTTTGGAGAGGGTTTCTGCAACGAGCGTGCGAGAAACTTCCATGAGGGTCAGCGACAGGCTATCCTCAACATCATCTATCTGCACGAAGTGATGGGAGAAAACTGCGTGATGGATGCCTATCAGGGCATCATTCCGGAGCTGATGGATAGGGCCGACCTGGCTCAGCTTGCCAAACCTAAATATCAGATGCCTAAGTATGCAGTGAAGATGGCTACGGGCACGGGAAAGACGTGGGTGATGCATGCCCTGATAATCTGGCAGATGCTGAATGCCCGGCACGAGGATGTAGAGAGCGGACGATTTACGCAGAAGTTCCTGATAGTGGCTCCGGGTCTGATTGTTTACGACCGTCTGCTGGATGCCTTCTGCGGCAGAAAGAAGCGAGATGAGGAATATCGTGACCCTCAGACCAACGACTACTACATGAACCAGGAGGTGTTCATCCCCGAGCGTTATCGTGACGAGGTGTTTTCGTTTATACAGAACAATGTAGTGACCAAGGAGGATGGCATCGGCAGGAAGACCACCGGCGAGGGACTGATTGCCCTGACCAACTGGCATCTGTTTGAAAATCAGATGGAAGAGAAGGAGCAGGATGAGGAGGTGGACGATTCCAGCACGGTGACACCCGCAGAAATCATCAGCGACCTGCTGCCTATCCGTCCGGGCAAATCGGCTGGCAACGACCTCGGCATGCTCGACCGCCGTGCTCTGGGTGGCACCGAACTGGAATATCTGGCTGGTTTAAAGGATTTGATGGTAATCAATGATGAGGCTCATCATATTCACGAAATCAAGCGTAATGGCGAAACCGAGGAGGTGGAATGGCAAAGAGGCCTGAATGCCATCAGTGCCACCAAGGGTACAAGATTCATACAGGTGGACTTCTCTGCTACTCCTTTTGATACAAAGGGTGCCGGAGAGAAGCAGGTGAAACTCTTCTTCCCGCATATCATTGTTGACTTTGACTTGCCTATGGCGATGAAGCAGGGACTGGTGAAACTGTTGCTGCTCGACCGTCGGCAGGAACTTACCAACCTGGAGAACCTGGATTACAACGCCGAGCGTGATGAGCAGGGAAAGGTAGTTGGACTGAGCGAAGGTCAGCGCATGATGCTCCGTGCAGGATTGACCAAGCTGAACAAACTGGAAGAAGAATTTCTGAAGAATGATGCGTCTAAGAACCCGAAGATGCTCATCGTCTGCCAGGACACCACGGTATCTCCTTTTGTAGAAGAGTTTCTGAAGTCGGAAGGTCTGGAAGATGAAGACATCGTTACCATCGACAGCAACAAGCAGGGCGAGGTGAAGGATGAAGAATGGCAGGAAATCAAGAAGAAGCTCTTCGATATAGATAGGTATAAGAGTCCGAAGGTGGTCATCTCGGTGCTGATGCTCCGTGAGGGCTTTGACGTCAACAACATCTGTGTGCTCGTTCCGCTCCGTTCTTCGCAGGCACCAATCCTGCTGGAGCAGTTGGTTGGTAGAGGTTTGCGACTGATGTGGCGAGAGCCTGACTACATCGACATCAAGCGTGAAGACCGCCTCAGGGTATTGAAGAATCATCAACCTCCTCGCACTTATATCGATACCTTGTCCATCGTTGAGCATCCGGCTTTCATCAAGTTCTATGATGACTTGCAGGATCAAGGCTTGGTTGCAGTGGATGAAGGCGACGTGGGTACAGGAGGAGCCACTGGCGATATCCTGACCGTGGGACTTCGTGAGGATTACGAAAAGTATGATTTCCAATGGCCGGTTATTCTGCATGATTCCTTAGAAGAGTTGGAAGATGCAGAAATAGATTTAGATGATTTACAGCCATTCACGATGTATCCGCTGTCTTTGCTCCGTAAGTTCCTGGCAAAGGAGGGGGAGACCTTCGTATCGCAGGAATCTTTGACCAAGACAACCTTTGGCAAGTATAAGGTAACGGCTAATCTCTTCAATGCCAATGGATATAATGAGTATCTGCAGAAGTTGCTAAGGGTAGTAACCCTGCGCTTTGAGAACTGTCGCCGTCAGGGTTTTCCTACCATTCAAATCAATGGTGCCCAAACGGTGCAGGTGATGGACTGGTACATTAGGGAGAAACTTTTCGCTATGCCTTTCGACCCGTTCCAAGGAAGCGACTGGAAGATATTGCTGGCGAAGGATGGCATCGTGACGAAGCACATCGTGGAGCAGTTTGCGGTGGCAATCTATAAAATGCAGAACCGCCTGACTATGGTAGATGCAGAGGTGAGCTATACGGATTTCTCTTCGCTCAAAGCTATCAAGATGAGAGAGTCTTACTCGTTAGATGTGCAGAAATGCATCTATCCTCGACTGGGGTATCCTTCTCACGGAGGAGGATTGGAAAAGGCATTCATCGAGTTTCTGGATAGGGATGCCGAGGTGGAAAGATTCCTGAAAATTAATGAGAGTGGCCATTCGTTTGCCATTATCTTCTACGTGAGGAAGGATGGCTTGATGGCAACGTATCATCCTGATTTCATTGTGGCCACGGCTGATAAGGTTTATCTGATTGAAACCAAGGGCGACGACAAGGTAGATGACGTGAATGTGCGTCAGAAACAGACAGCTACCATTGAGTGGATAAAGAAAATCAACGCTTTGGAGCCTGAGGATAGAATGAATCGCACCTGGGAGTATGTTTTGATAGGCGAGAGCGTGTTCTACTCGTTGAGTGGAAGTGGCGCTACGATTACTGATATTTGCAACATGTGTAAGGTTTCGTATTCTGTGGCAACAGGTAATCTGTTTGAAATGTAAGGGCATTTGCTACAAATGAAGCAAATGCAGCAATAATGATAAAGAAAGCCAGTCTTTTCGCATGAGAAGGCTGGCTTTCTTGTTCTTTACGTGGGGATTTTATCCACATAATCCTTTAAATTTCAGCGTTCTCTGCCATTTTCTATAAGTTTTTCTTGCGGTTTCCAATCTTTCTTCGTATTTTTGCACCAATAAGTAACGTGGAACTTTAAAAGCGAAAGAAATATGGAGGAAAAGAAATATCATATCGATGAATCTAAGGTAGCAGGGGATAAGGTTTGTGAGCCATCGCCTGCTTATCGTTCGGCAGCATCAGCATCATCGGTATCTTGGGATGAGGCTTACGACACCGATTCCTATCCTATGGGGCGCTCGCTGGAGCAGGTGATGGAGCATTGCGCAGAGGTTGAGAAATACTTGGATGATCCTGACTATTGGATTTCCATAGATGAATTTGAAGAGCAGATGCGAAAGGCAATACCGGGATGGAAATAGTAGAAATAAAAGTTGAAAGGCTTTTTCTTGCAGAATTTCAAAAGTGTGTGGCATATGCACTTTCTGAATTTGGAAGGAAAACGGTGAAGAATTGGAATGCTGAGTATGAGAAGATTAGGCATCGTTTGGAAATTATGCCGACCGGCTATCCTTTTGTTCCTGAATTGCAGAAATGGCAAAAGTATCGTGGCGCCATCATCATGAAGAACTTCAAGATTATCTATTTCTATGATGAAGATTCAAATCTTGTACGAATTGTGGATCTCTGGTATATGCGCCAAGACCCTAGTAAGCTGAACCTGCGAGCCAGCAGGATAATAAGAAAGAAGTATCATTAGATTTTATGATTTCCGGAAATATAAAAAACTGCCCAATACACTTTGATTATTAGTCAAAGTGTATTGGGTAGGAATAAGTATTGCAATCTAGCGAATTCTAGCTTTTCTCAAAATAAACCAGAGAATGCGTGCAGGAAGTGTGATAGGAAAGGCGAGACAGCCCCAAAAGCAGGATCCTACGTCTGAGGTGAAAGAATGGTTCTCCCGTTTTAATCTTTCTTGTTCTTCGGCAATCTCATCTAGGATTCCTTTGTCCAATTCCTTGAGATCTACGTTGTTCGGAAGTGGCTCAGCGATGTTATAGAGTTCTTTTGCAGTCAGTTTGATTTCTGTATCCCATGTTATGCTATATGGATTTACTTTGTAGCTTTCGTAGTAATCTATGTCATAAAAACGCTTGAACTTTTCTTCATCAGAAAGCATGAGTTTCTTGATGTCTATAAGTTTACGTTCCATATTGCTAAACCAGATAATCAGCTTGTAATCCTCCTGATACCATACGAATATGATTCCCAGTTTGTCTTTTGTATCTAATGGCTTTATGTGGATTTCCCTTATCTTGCTTAAATTCTCAATGTTGGCAAGGGGTTTCACTTTTTTGATATAGTGATAGTGGTCCATCAGCTCACGCTGATGAAGGTGTGCCCAATAATTCACCAGACGTTGTTGATCCTTGGGAATAAATGCATAATCAAACTTTAATTTCTTGAAATTATATGATGCGCTCTCATCCTTATAGTTGACGGAAAAGGATGGCTCCAGCATTATATCATCATTGAAATGAATATATATATCATAGAAGTTTACCTTACTCATAGCCATATTTTTATAAATGAAAAAAGCCCAGCCTATTTAAGCTTTGTCAAGAGGCTCGGCTGGAACTAACGCTGCAAAGATACAGATAATTATTGATACTCCAAAGATTTTAAGAAGAAAAAAATATACCGGGTCGTTTTTTATCCAACTTAATCCGCATAATCCTTTAAATTTCAGTGTCCTCAGCCATTTTCTTTCAGATTTTCTTGCGAGTTCCAATCTTTCTTCGTATTTTTGCACAAATAAGTAACGTGGAACTTTAATAGCGAAAGAAATATGGAGGAAAAGAAATATCATATCGATGAATCTAAGGTAGCAGGGGATAAGGTTTGTGAGCCATCGCCTGCTTATCGTTCGACTGCATCGGCAGCATCATCTGTATCATGGGATGAGGCTTACGACACCGGTTCCTATCCTATGGGGCGCTCGCTGGAGCAGGTGATGGAGCATTGCGCTGAAATAGACAAGCACTTGGATGACCCGAACTATGGTCATCCAGTGGATGATTTGATTGCAAGATTAGAACAGAAGATTGCGCAATGGAGATAAAGGCAGATGATTTGTTTGATAGCGAATTTGACAAATGTGTAGATTACGCTTTGTTGGAATTCGGCAGAAAGACAGCCCGTAAGTGGATTGATAGCTTAATTGCTATTAAACACCAGTTGAGGCTGATGCCAGAACGCTATCCGTTTGTACCTGAATTGCAGAAATGGAGAAAGTATCGTGGTGCCATCATCATGAAGAACTTCAAGATTATCTATTTCTATAATGAAGAGAAAGATATCATCTGGCTGGTGGATCTCTGGGATTTGCGCCAAGACCCTCGTAAACTGAACCTGCGAGCCAGAAAGATAGAAAGAAAGGAATATCATTAGAATTATAAAAGCGAAAGAAATATGGAGGAAAAGAAATATCATTCTTCTCTTTTCTGTCGGATTCTTGAAAAAGTATTTAGGTGAAGAGCGGTGAAGAGTGGGTGAAGAGCTTCTGAGAACTCTTCACCTCCGCCAACCGCCCTGTTTATCGGTATTTCAGAGGGGTTGGTGAAGAGTGAAGAGTATTTGCCGTGTCAGTTATTCATTTTAATAAGGAGCAATATGATGGTACATCGAGATAAGATATTATGTTTTTTGGTTTTATTCTGCTGCTTCTTTGCATATACTCCTCTGCAAGCCCAGCAGCCACGCAAGAAGGTGGGGCTCGTGTTGGGTGGAGGTGGTGCCAAGGGTGCGGCTGAAGTAGGTGTGCTCAAGGTGCTGGAAGAGGCTGATATTCCTGTAGATTATATTGCCGGAACCAGTATCGGTGCCATCGTGGGTGGACTCTATGCCATCGGCTACGATGCTGCGGATATCGACAGCCTCTACCGTAACCAGAACTGGCTTTTCCTTTTGAGCGACCAGGTGAAACGTGAATCGGAGACTTTCCTTTCTAAAGAAGAAAGGGAGAAATATATCGTTCATATTCCTCTTTCCAAAGAGAGGAAGGTCTCGTTGCCAACCGGTTATGTGAAGGGCCAGAATATCTTTAACCTTTTCTCTAAACTTACAGTGGGGTATCATCAGGTAGATGATTTCTCCAACCTGCCTATTCCTTACCGTTGCGTGGCGGTAGATCTGGTAGAAGGCAAGGAGGTGGTGTTTTCATCGGGCTCGCTGCCATTGGCGATGCGTGCCAGCATGTCGATACCGGGTGTTTTCGCTCCGGTAGAATGGAAAGGGAAGATGCTGGTGGATGGCGGCGCCTTGAACAATCTGCCGGTTGATGTGGCAAAGGAAATGGGAGCGGATGTGATTATCTGTGTAGATTTGAGTACCGGTTGGAAGAAGAAGGAAGAACTGAAATCGGCTTCTTCTGTTGTAGAACAGCTCATAAGTATGATGGGGCAGAACAAATACCGGAAGAATATGGCTGAAGCCGATCTTTATATCAATCCTTCTCTGAAAGGTTATTCGGCAGCCAGTTTCCAATCTGAAGCCATTGATACCATGATACAGCGGGGGGAACAGGCTGCCCGCCAGAAATGGGATGAGCTGATGGCTCTGAGAAAGTATATTTATGCTGATGCTTGTGATTCTGTTGCCTCTGATGATACATTACAGGATAAACGCATCAAACTGCAGAAACCTTCTCAGACGGAAGCCTATCATATAGGAAGCATCCGGATAGAAGGCATCGGCGGAGAGGAAGAAATGTGGATTAGAAAGAAAATTGCTTTACGGGAAAAATCGGAAGTCAGTCCTGAGGAGATAGATGGCACACTTGCCATGCTCAGGGGACTGAATATCTTTTCGCGTGTAGAATACAGACAATCTAACGAGGAACCTTATGACCTGGTATTCATGCTGGAACCCAACGAATCGAGAAGAATCAGTGTAGGTGCACGTTTTGATACGCAGGATCTGGCGAGCGTCATTGCTCAGATATCCAACAACCAGCAGTTTTCTACCCGTCATCATTATGCCTTTACAGGACGCATTTCACGTAATCCCTATCTGGAAATGAAATATGCCTATGGCAACCTTTTCGGAGCGAAAATTGGCATTTCCTATCGTATGGCTCATTATGATTTCGACCTTTATGCTGACAAGCATAAGTTGGATGCCCTGGAGTTTCTTTCGCATTCTTTCGCTGGATTCTATACCCGCGATATCGGTAATTTCAGATTGAAATCGGGGGTGCAGTTTGATTATTATCATTATCATTCTGATATGTTCGAACGGGACGGAAGCATCCAGACACGTTCGTCAGACCATTTCCTGAACTACTTTGCGTCTGTTGTGATGGATACTTACGACCGCCGTTATTTCCCTACCCGTGGCAGCCGCATTCAGGTTCAGGGCATTCTGCATACGGATGACGGAATACATTATGCTGATGGTAATCCTTTCGGTGAAGCTGTTTTTCAAGGAGAATGTGCCGTACGTCTCAATTCCAGATTCTATCTGCTTCCTAAGCTCAAGAGCCGCTTCTTGTTTGGCAGTTCCGTACCTGCCATTTATCAGAATTATGCAGGTGGAGTAGCTGACGGTTACTATCTGCCTTGGCAAGTGGCATGGGAGAGTGCGCAGCATGTTCATCTGCTGGAGCGCAATGTGGTGACAGGTCAGCTCGGTTTCCGCTATCGGGTGAAAGGAAAGTTCTATCTTACCGCTCTGGGAGAGTATGGCAAGGAAGCCCGCAAGTTTTCCCATATTCTCATCGGTGATGATTTGTGGGGAGGAGCCTTGAGAGCATCCTATGATTTCGTGTTGGGTCCGGTAAGCATTCAGGCTAATTATTCTAGCTTGGGTAAGAATGTAGGATTCTATATCAATGCAGGTTTCATATTCTGATTTCCTTTGATTTATGAAAAATAGATAAAACAAAAACTCACCAACCGCTTTGTAAGGATGAAAAAACAAAGTTGGGTTGGTGAGCGTAATGTACATTACAAAAAAGATTTTTTATATATTAGCAGTATGTCCTTAATGAATCTTATGAAATTATTTTTCCTGATACATCTTCTGTCTGTTCTTGGCAGATGAAAGTCGCTTGATGATGGCTTTCAATCGCAGTCGATACATGAAGCAGGCAAGGAGGCCATATACTCCTACCTGACACCACAAACCCACATATTCATGATGTATGTCGGTAATGGATGCTCCCGTGCCCATGATGCGCAGGTAGCCGTTCATGCCAAACGTAGAAGGGAAGAGCCATGATACATACTTCCAGAACACAGGAATCTCTGAACCTGGCCACGAAATGCCCGACATGAAAAGCAAGGGCACCGAGAGGAAGACGAACAGCATGATGCAGTCTTCCCTTCTGTAAACCAGCACCGACAGCACCATCGCCATGAAGATGCAGGCAAGGATGTAAGGAATGATGAACCTGAGGAACACGAAATAGTTACCCACATCCGGCAGGCTGAACCATCGGGTTATGGCGGCATAGGCATATATCGCCATCAGCAGGTAGAGGATAAAGTAGAAGATGGCTTTACCCAGAACGATATCCACCGGTCTTCTGTACCACTTGCGCTTGGGCAGCATGCGGGCAAGGCATTTCTCGCGCTGGTTTCCCATCGACATGCCGATGCCCAGAAACAGCGTCTGCTGCAGGATGAGCATCAGCACCGGAGGAATGAGGAAGGCGGCAAAGCCACTCTGCGGGTTGAAGAGACTGATGTAGTCGTACTCTATCGGCATTCGGGCTATCTCTTCATCCTGCCGGGTCATCGGATGCAGATGATCATCCACCTTGATGTCACGGTTCATATCCAGCGAAACATTGTTGGCGGCAAGCAGCAAAGCCTTGTAGTAGAGCAGCGAACTCATGTCGCAATACAGTCCTACGGTGGTCTGTTCGCCTCTCCAAATGTCATGGTTGAAATTCTTAGGGATGCGCACCACGCCATAAATCTTCCTTTCCATCAGCAGCTGGCGGGCTTCGCTCACATTGTTGCAGTGAGCCGCCATGTGGGCTTCGGGCGTGGCATCCATCTTGCGGATGAACTCACGGCTCATGCTGCTGTTGCAGTCATCAATCACGGCAAACGGCACTTCGCGCACCACCTCGTTGGTATAGACGAAGGAGTAGAGCAGCGGATAGCACAGCGGCACGAAGAGGATGAAAATCATAATACCCTTGTCGTGCATGATCTCCTTCAGCTCCGTCATCCAAATCTGTATGATATTTATGATAGATCTTGTCATTATGGTATGTACTTAACTTTGGTGAATAAACTGCGATAGTGGTGCAGCGTAATCAGTGGTAGCAGGGCGAATATCGCCAGTGCCAGCACGCTGTGCCATGCGTATGTGATGCTATACCCGTTGAGTGCCTGATTGACATACAGCAGATAATAGTGGCGCAGAGGAAAGAGAACGCTGAGTTTCTGCAGGATGGGAGCCATCGCTGTTACCGGATAGGTGAAACCTGCCAGCGAGAACGACAGGATGCCCCAGAGCGAGCAGAGACACATGGAGAGTCGCATCTGTCCGCATACGCCGAAGAGGAAGGCTGCAAATCCCTGTGCTCCCAGCACCGTGAGCATGCCCACGCCTATCATTGCCATGATGCCGCTGTTGCACGGATACTGCAGATAGCGGTAGAAATACACGGCATAGAGGATATAGATGAGCCAGAATACCAGGGTCTGCGGCAAGAGCTTTCCCATGAGGGCGGTGAGCGGAGAGTTGCCTGATATTCGATAGAGCACAAGCTGCGTGTTGCGTTTCCATTCCAGTCCGATGGTGTAGGCTGCCGAGAGCATCACCAGGAGGATGAAGATTCCGGGAATGAGCATATTGTTGAGATATACTGCATAGTCAAGGTAGGGGTTGTTGAGCGGATGTGTCTCTATCTTGATGGGTTGTATCACGCCCATCGCCTGTCGTGGGTTCATGCCGTGGGCATAGAGCGATTCTCGGGTCAGGGCTAGACCTGTAAGCTCTGAAGCATAGCGCATGTCGCGCATCAGCAGGTTGCCCGGCACATAATAGCACTCGTTGGTATAGAACGAGATGCGGGGCTGGCGGTTTGCCAGAGCCTTCTCTGTGGTCTTCTTGGGAAGTTAGAAGAAGGCATAGATTTCTCCCCGCTGCATGGCTTCTCTTGCCTCGCCGAAGGTAGGATAGTGGCGGATGATCTTCACGCCCTCCATCGACCCGAGTATGCGGGTGATGGTATGGGTGATGTGGGTATCATCTTCATCCACCATCGCTGCTGGCATCTTGGTGGGCAGACCGGCATCCATCAGTGAGGTGAGGAATATGAGGCAGAACAGCGGCGCAATGATCATGCAGAAGAGGAAGAGTGGGCGATGCGAATACATCTTCAGTTCTCTTTTGCCTATCATGGCGAGCCTTCTGATAGTCTTGCTTATGATGTTCATGATGATTGTTGTTTATTTGCTGTTGTTCTTTGGGGCTTCACTGGTGGCAGAGGATGACTTTCTCAATACTGCCGACATGCCCGACATGATGTTGCTTACAGGCTGCAATGGGTGAGCCTGAACCTCGAAGGTCTTCAGGTCGAGATCATCGAGAGCCTTGGTGGCTTTCCATACGGCAAAGGAACCTACGTCTTTCATCAGGGTGATGCGCACAGGGATGGTTTTGTCAACAGCTGGAACATAAACCTCTGCCTGGGTGCCGATGGAATAGCCCTTTAACTTGTCTTCACGGATATTGAAGACAAACCATACATCTTTTACTACTGATACATTCATGATGGGTGCACCGGTGCCTACCAGTTCGCCTACCTCTGGGAATATTTCTGTTACCATTCCGTCGGCAGTGGCTGTCAGTACGGTCTCCTTGATATAGGAATGCACTTCGGCAATGGCTCCTTTGGCACGGTTTGCCTGTGCCTGAGCCATGGCTTTTTCCTCTTTTCGTGCTCCGTTTACCGCCATGTCGTATTTAGCCTTGGCTGCTTTCTCGGTGGCGATGGCTGCATCGTATTGCGCCTTTGCCTCATCGCGTTTCTGCTCTGCCATCACGCCGTTTTCAAAAAGGCGCAGCACACGGTTGTAGGTTTTGTGGGTAACATCTACGGCTGCTATCGATTTTTGCCACATCTCGTATGCAGCCTGGATGTCCTCCTGTCTTGTACCGCTATATACCTTGTCTTTCATAGCCTTGGCTGCATCGTAGGCTGCTGTAGCCTGAGAGAGTTTGGCTTCTACATCCGGAGCTTCGAGTACCACGAGTGTATCTCCCTTGTGAACGAAGTCGCCTTCCTTTACTCTCAGTTCCAATACACGTGAAGGAACCTTGGAAGAGAGGCGATAGTCGGTGGTTTCAGCCTGTCCTTCGAGGGTTTCTTCCTTGGTGGTCTTAAACAGTCCTACCGTGATGACTATGAGGATGACAGCAATGAGCACCAGAGCCATTGCCAAAACACTGGTTATGATTTTATTCTTTTTCATTTCTAAGTATTTTCTGATTAAACATTGATGTTGCTATACATTATTATATATATAGACGGGTATCTATATATGGGTGTCGATGGATCCAACGGCCTTTCTCAGATAGAGGTTGGCAAGACGTACATCCACCTGAGCGTTTACCCATTCCGATTTGGCTTTCAGCCATGCCGTCTGTGCCTCCATCACATTGCTCAGCGTAATCACGCCTTCCTTCATTCCCAGGTTGGCATACCGCAGGTTTTCTTCAGCCTCGTCTACGCTGCGCAGGGTGGTCTGGTATCGCTCCATGCTCTCCTGCAGTTTCTGTCGGCATTGGTTCACCTGCAATTCTATCTTTTCCTTCACCTCTTCGGTTTCATACCGGTGCATCAGGGCTTCTGCCTTGGCACTCTTCACCTTGTAGGATCGGTCGCCCCAGGTGAGGATGGGAACATTCAGCGTGATGCCTACGTTCCACATTCCTTTCATTTTGCGCTCGAAACTGTTGAACACAGAAGGGTTGCTGGCTAGATAGCCTCCCATCAGTGCTACCTTAGGCAAATACTCGGCACGTGCCAACTTGATTTTCTCATCGTAAATCCGGTTCTGGAGTCCCAGAGCCTGCAGTTCCTTGCGGTTGCTTTCTGCCTGCTGCACCAGGTTATCTGACTTTGAACTGAACATATCTACCTGACCCATGATGTTGGCATTCTGATTCTTTTCGTCGATGGCATCCTCCACCTCTACAGGTTCGTTCATGTCGAGTCCGCAGATTCGGCAGAGATTCATTCTGGAGAGTTCGATGCCGTTATTCACCTGGATGAGCGTTACGCCGGCTTCGTTCACCTTTACCTTCACGCTCAGCAGGTCGGCCTTGGTAGCCATGCCTTCCTTTACAAGTTTTTCTACATCGCCTTCCAACTTGTCAACCAGTGCCTTGTAGCCCTCTGCAAGTTTCTTCTTGCTGTACAGTGCCACCAGGTTCCAGTAGGCTTCATCTACATCTACAATGATGTCCTGCAGTTCCTTGTCATACAGGGTTCCTGCAGCCTCTTCGGCATATTGTGTAATCTTGTTGTAAGCTCTGATTTTGCCACCCATATAGATAGGTTGGGTCAGCGTAACCGCCACTATGCCTGCATTGCGGGTGTCGGTATGCAGGGCATCTACCACACCCTGGCCCACAGAATTGATGGTTGAACTCATAGGAGCCAGGTTAGGAACCATTGCTGAAAGCCCCGTTCCTATATTAGATAAGGTGTGCTTCTGCTCATCGCTCAGCAAGGAAAGCTCGCGGCTTGTGTACATATATGCACCTGTGGCAGAAACCTTTGGCAGGTAGTTGGTGGCGGCAGATTTACGGGTGTAACTGGCTGCTACTTTCTTCTGTCCCGCCATAAGGAGTGATTTGTTGTTGCTGACGGCTCGGGCTCTCAGTGAGTCGAGTGACCAGGAGTTGCCTGCGGCATGTGCATCAATCAGCGCAAGCGACAACAATCCAAGCATTAATACTTTTTTCTTCATTCTTTTTTTCTTTTTTATAATTGACGCGGCAAAATTACTACGTTTAGAACACTTTGTGGTGTTCTAATTATCGGATTCTCCGGTCTTTTAAGTGAGTAGTTATATAAAAGAACAATAATTCTGTTGTTTAAACTACTAAATGTGGCTATTTTTTACTAAATTTGCAGGCAAAAATATTCGCAATATGGCAAATTTTGAAAAAATAGATATAAGGGACATGGAGCAGTTGACAAACGTGGAGTTTGTTGGCTATGCCGATAATGATGTCGTTATCATTGATGACCTGCGCAACTTCTCTAAGTTGCAGGCCATCAAGGTGGATTTCCTGCTGATTATCGTCATCAAGCAGGGACGCGTGGCTATGCGTACGAATAAAGAGGAAGCTACAGCCTCTTCTAATGATATTATCATTTGCCAGCCTAATACCATCATGAACGATTGTCTGTTCAGTATCGACTTCACGGCGAAAGCGGTCTGTCTTTCTTCTCAGATAGCCCGGAGCATGTTGCATATCGGTGATGTGGTAGATATTTCCTTCTACCTGAAGAACAGTCCTATTATTCATATCGATGAAACGAGTATGAAGACTTTCGAGAAATATCATGCTTTGCTGGCTGAGCAGCTGGTTAAAGCGGATTCTAAGTACAAGAGGCAGATTGTGGGCAGCCTGGTTAATTCCTTCCTGTTCTGTCTGTTGAGTATCATAGAACAGGTTTCTCCACAAAGGGAATCTCTCCATATGTCAAGAGGCTGTTTGCTTTTCAAGCAGTTTATCGATCTGTTGACTTCCAATGATGTGAAGCCAAGGAAACTGGAATACTACAGCAAGAAACTTTGCATTACTAGTAAATATCTGTCGGATATCTGCAAGAGTAACAGTGGCAAGACTGCCAATGACTGGATTACGGAATTTACGGTGGAGGACATCAACCGCCTTCTCTCGCATTCCGATATGAGCATCAAGGAAATCTGTGCCTATCTGGAATTTCCTAATCTTTCCTTCTTCGGCAAATACGTGAAGGCCCATCTGGGCTGTTCTCCTACGGAATATAGAAAGTTGAAGGGAAGACATGAGAATGGAGCCGATAGTCTTGATGTTCATTGTAATAACGGGAATTTTTCGTAAAAATGATAATAAGATGCCGTTTCTCTTTGCCGGATGAAAATAAATCCTTACCTTTGCCTAGCATTTGAAAAGAGAAAATATAAAAGAGAGACGAAAATGAAAATGAAACTGAGATTTTTGAAATTGATGCTGCTGCTCTTCATCCTGCCATTGCAGATGCTGGCGGCAGAACTGGGCGTGGCTGGTAAGCAACTGGCTGCATTGCCTGGAGTAAGTAACGTGGAAACGCTGAAAAGTACGCATTTTCCGGAAAAGTATGTGTTCTTTATCAAGCAGCAGCTTGATGCCAAGGATGCATCCAAGGGCTATTTCGAACAGAGGGTAGTGCTCTGCCATAGAGGATTCGATCGTCCTACCGTGCTCGTGACAGAAGGATATAATGCCAACTATGCGCTGCGTGAAGGATATATTGAAGAACTTTCCAAACTCTTCGATACGAATATCATTACCGTAGAGTACCGTTATTTCGACAAGTCGATGCCGAAGCCTTGCAACTGGGATTATCTTACCGTTGAGAATTCACTCTATGACCTGCATCATGTAAACCAGACCCTGCATGCGATGTACAAGGGAAAATGGATTGCTACCGGCATCAGCAAGGGCGGACAGACTACGATGTTCTATCGTTCTTACTTCCCTGATGATGTAGATATTTCTGTGCCATACGTAGCTCCGCTCAACAAGGGTGTGGAGGATGGACGACATGAGAAGTTCCTGCAATATCAGGTATCAACCAAGGAAAACCGACAAAAGGTGCTCGATTTCCAGTTGCTCCTCTTCAAGCGAAAGGCTGCGTTGCTGCCAATGTTCGAGAAATATTGCAACGATAAGAAATATGTATTCAATGCTCCGCTGGCAGAGATTTTTGATTACTCTGTATTCGAATACGCCTTTGCTTTCTGGCAGTGGGGAGAAGACATCAACAAGATTCCTGCAAGAGATGCTGATGACAAGACGGTGTTTGATTACTGGATCAACATGTGTGAGCCTGACTATTTCACCAATTATAATGCCACAGCCTCATTTGATGTGCAGGCAGCCCGGGAGTTGGGTTATTACGGCTATTATACCAAACCATTCAAGAAATATCTCAGTATCAAGACAGCTAAGGGCTATCTGAAGAAACTGATGGTGCCAAAGGGGGCAGAAAACGTGAAGTTCTCGCCAGCACTCTATAATCATACGGTAGAGTTCCTGACCAAGAATGATCCGAAGATGGTTTATATTTATGGCGATATCGATCCTTGGGGAGCTTCGGGCATTTATGGCTTGCCTTTCACCAAGAACAAGAAGAACCTGCATGTTTATATGTGTCATGGCGGTTCGCACAAAACTCGCATCTTGTCGTTCCCTGAGCCTACAAGACAGGAAATCATCAGTCTGATAGGTGGTTGGCTGAAGGAATAATGCTTTCATCAACCAACCATGATGGATAAAATGAAAGATTTTATCAAAAAATAGCCATAAAAGTTTGGTGGTTTCAGAAAAATGTATTACCTTTGCACTCGCTTTTGAAAACAAAGCTTTTAGCAGAGGCACCCTTAGCTCAGTTGGTAGAGCAACTGACTCTTAATCAGTGGGTCTAGGGTTCGAATCCCTAAGGGTGTACAAAAAACTCCGAAGAATCAATCTTGGTTCTCCGGAGTTTTTTTATGCCCCGCATGGAGTAACTCTGTTTTTTATCGTATCTTTGCAACCGATGAATAGAACAGACTTGACACAAGGTAGCATTTGGGGGAATATCACGACCTTTCTGTTACCTTATCTATAGATGCTACAGAGTTGCTGGCAGATTTCATCGAAAGTAATCCTGTTGCCCATACGCTACGTAATATGTATATTTATAAACAAGCAAGTTGATATTTATTCACTTGCGAAACTTTAGTAATTTACAATTAATAGTTTATAGTTTATAGGTTGCTGTTTACTGATGATTTTGGGGGAATTGGCTGATAAGTTGCTGATGGGCTGGGGGCGATATAGGGGCGTCAGTCTGAGAATATTAACAAAAAAGAGTGTGTCATGAATTTATGATACACTCTTTTTTTTATTCTGTTTAATTACATCTTCTTTATCCGTTTGCGATATTTCCGAAGAAATCGAATGAGGCATCCCAATCCTTCCAGACTGGCTCTCTGCCCAATTCCTTCAATCTCGCATTGATTACCTTGGCGGTACGCTCATCGCTTACGGTGAACTGCTCCAATGCCTGAGGATAGGTATGATAACCGCCAGGATTTACCTTTGATTCTGCCGACATGGTGGTGACACCCAGTGTTGCCATGTTGTCACGGATGTAGGCTGGCTCACGGGTAGAGTAGGAGATATCTACATCGTGGTCGAAGATACGCATGGCGAAAGTTGCCTGTGCCAACTGCTTATCGGTCATGAAGCAGTTTGGCTGGAAACCTTCGTTCTGTGCAGGGCGCATACGAGGGAAGTTCACGCTGTACTTGGTCTTCCAGTAATGCTTCTGCAGGTAGCGCAGGTGATGAGCCATCATCACAACATCCGTGCGCCATTCCTTCTCCAAGCCGATGAGCACACCCATACCGATGGAATGGACGCCTGCCATACCCATGCGGTCGAAACCATCGCAGCGCCACTCAAACTTGCTCTTCATGCCACGTGGGTGGTAGAGCTTGTAGTGCTCGTGGTTGTAGGTTTCCTGGAAACAGATGACGCCGTTCATGCCGTGGTCGGCGAGGGTCTTGTAATCCTCAGTAGAGAGTGGCATCACCTCAATCTTCACGTTAGAGAAATACTTCTTGGCGATATCGATTGCCTTGGCAAGATAAGGGGTGCCAGCCTTGGCTGGGTTCTCGCCCGTAACGAGAAGGATGTTCTCGAATGGAGCCAGCTGCTTGATGGCTTTATACTCGTTCTCAATCTGCTCTGGGGTGAGGATGGTACGAGCCATCGGATTCTCACGATGGAAACCGCAATACACGCAGGAGTTAGAGCATGAATTGGTGATGTAGAGAGGAATGAACATCGACATGGTCTTGCCGAAGCGCTCCTCGGTATATTGGCGGGAAAGACGCGCCATCACCTCCAGGTATGGCTCGGCTGCCGGTGAAATCAGCGCCATGAAGTCGTTCACATCGCAATGGTCTTTGGCAAGGGCACGGCGCACATCGTTATCGGTCATTCGAGCAATGCGCTCCGTGGTCTCCTCCCAACTGATATTCTTTAATTCGTCTGAAAACATTTTCTTACTTTTTAAACTTTCTCAAATCGTGTGTCAACTTGGCTGCACAGAAGTTTGGACCACACATGGTGCAGTACTCACCGTCTGTATGACCTGCCTCCTCGAAATACTTCAAGGCAAGCTCTGGGTCGAGAGAGAGGTGGAACTGGTCTCTCCAGCGGAACTCGAAGCGTGCCTTGGAGAGGGCATTGTCGCGGATGGTTGCACCTGGATGACCCTTTGCCAAATCGGCTGCATGAGCGGCAATCTTATAGGTTACCACACCTGTGCGCACATCCTCCTTGTTAGGTAAGGCGAGGTGCTCCTTTGGTGTTACATAGCAGAGCATGGCAGTGCCGAGCCATGCAATCTGGGCGCCACCGATGGCTGATGTGATGTGGTCGTAACCTGGGGCGATATCGGTAACCAATGGGCCGAGGGTGTAGAATGGTGCCTCGTGACAGTGGTCGAGCTGGCGCTCCATGTTCTCCTTGATCTTCTGCAATGGCACGTGGCCAGGACCCTCGATGAATGCCTGTACGTTCTTGTCCCAGGCACGGGTAACGAGTTCGCCCATGGTATCCAACTCGGCAAACTGGGCTGCATCGTTGGCATCGGCAATACAGCCTGGGCGCAGACCATCACCCAATGAGAGGGCAACGTCATACTGTGCCACGATGTCGCAGATATCGTCGAAGTGCTCATAGAGGAAACTTTCCTGGTCGTGGTAGAGACACCACTTGCTCATGATACTACCGCCACGGCTCACGATACCGCAAAGACGGCTATCAGCGAGATGCACGTTGTGGCGACGGATGCCGGCATGGATGGTGAAGTAGTCAACACCCTGCTCGCACTGCTCGATGAGGGTATCACGGAATACCTCCCAGTTCAGGTCCTCTACCTTGCCGTTTACCTTCTCCAAAGCCTGGTAGATAGGCACGGTTCCTACTGGTACAGGACAGTTGCGCACAATCCATTCACGGGTTTCGTGGATGTTGTCGCCGGTAGAGAGGTCCATCAATGTATCGCCTCCCCACTTGCAAGACCATACTGCCTTATCTACCTCTTCCTCGATGCTGGAGGTAGTGGCAGAGTTACCGATGTTGGTATTGATCTTTACGAGGAAGTTGCGGCCGATGATCATCGGTTCGCTCTCTGGGTGGTTGATGTTGGCAGGAAGAACGGCACGTCCGCGTGCAATCTCATCACGAACATACTCAGGGGTGATATGGGTATCGATGCCCAACTCCTGGCAGTTCATGTTCTCGCGGATAGCCACATACTCCATCTCTGGAGTGATGATGCCCGCCTTGGCGTATGCCATCTGGGTGATGTGCTTGCCAGCCTGTGCACGGCGAGGCAACTGGATGTGCTCGAAGCGGAGGTGGTCGAGGCTATGGTCAGCAAGGCGCTGCTTGCCATACTCGCTGGTAACTTCCTTGAGCTGCTCGGTATCGTTGCGGTCGAGAATCCACTGCTCGCGCATTCTTGGCAAGCCCTTCTTCAAATCTACCTGATAGTTAGGGTCGCTGTAAGGACCGCTGGTATCGTAGATGTAAACCGGAGCGTTTGGCTCTGTATGAGGAATGCCGCGCTCATCCTTCACAACAGTAGGAGTGAGGTTTACCTTGGTCATTCCAACCTTGATCTGTGGGAAGAGTTTTCCCTGCATATACGCCTTTTCTCTCTGGGCGTAAGCTTTCTTATCGTTTGGCATAATTTTTAAAAGGTAAAAAGGTAAAAGGGTAAAAAGGTAAAAAGAACATTCTGCTTCTTTGCCTTCATCCTTCATGCCTTTTATGATCATATATATTTATTTTATATTAGTCGTTGAGGAATGCGGTGAGAGGAGAACTTGCCTCAGCACAATCGCTGATGGCTCCGAGACCTGCCTCGTATGCACGGCGACCGCATACTACTGCTTCCTTGAATGCCTTAGCCATCTCTACTGGGTCACCGGCAACGGCGATAGCTGTGTTAACCAAGCAAGCGCTGGCACCCATCTCCATAGCCTCGGCAGCGTGGCTAGGTGCACCGATACCTGCATCTACTACAACTGGAACAGTAGCCTGCTCGATGATGATCTGCAGGAAGTCCTTCATTCTCAATCCCTTGTTGGTGCCGATAGGTGCAGCAAGTGGCATCACGGTAGCAGCACCAGCCTCTTCGAGGTGCTTGCAGAGGGTAGGGTCCGCCTGGCAATATGGCAATACCACGAAACCGAGCTTTACCAGTTTCTCGGTAGCCTTCAGCGTCTCGATAGAGTCTGGAAGAAGATAGCGAGGGTCTGGGTGGATTTCGAGCTTGAGCCAGTTGGTTCCGAAAGCCTCTCGAGCCATCTGTGCTGCGAATACAGCCTCCTCGGCGTTGCGCACGCCACTGGTGTTAGGAAGGAGCTGGATATTTGGGTTCTGCACAATATGAGAGAGCAAGTCGTCCTGCTTGTCTTTGAGTTCGATACGTTTCATAGCAACAGTAACCATTTCTGTTTCTGATGCTTTGATGGCTTCAGCCATGAGGGCATTGTTGTTAAACTTTCCTGTACCCAAGAAGAGGCGAGAGTTAAACTCTCTGCCTGCGATTACTAATTTTTCCATTGTTTTATTATAGAGTTGTTATTTTTGTTTTCATTTCTGTAGGAAAAGTACTTTTGGATGATTCTTTTCCGCAGTATTCTGGGACCGTTATCCTCCGCAGAACGCTTTTACGATAACGATGTCTGCTCCTTCTGCGATGATTGTGTTTTCCCATTCATCACGAGGCACCATTTCGTTACTGATAGCTACAGCAACTCCTGTAGCTGGCAAATCGAGTTCCTGGGCTAACTCCCTGATGGTTTTAGCCTGTGTCTCGGTCTCTTTGTTGTTGATAGTTACTTTCATATTCTGTTCGTTTTATATGATGAATAATCCGTTTGTTTACGCTTTTTCTATCGCCCGAAAGCGATGATAAGATAATATGTAATCAAACACGGTGAACTTCCAGATGAAAGCCTTAAGAGAAAGAATAAAGCGTTATCAAATATCCCTGCGACAGCATTACCTGCATCAGGTTCAATGGGTATCATCTCAGCCGAATCTTTCAGCACCCCGTGATAATCGCTTGCAAAAGTAATGATAATATCGGAAAAACAATAGAATTTCAAAAATATTTATGCTAAATTAACGCAGAATGTACCTTTCGCTTTACTGGTGTTTCTTTCTGCAATCCGGGCATTCGCCTTTGATGACAAAGGAAATAGAGTGGGGATAAAAGCCTTCGGGCAGCTCGAAACTTGGAATATGGATATCCTCCATACAGAAGGAACGCTGGCAAGATTCGCAGTAGAAATGAATATGCCCGTCGTGATGATCGCAAGCCCCTTTTTCTTCGCAGAGTTCGTAGCAGAGTACGCCTCGCCCATCTTCGAAGGCATGTACCACATCATGTTCCAGAAAGAGGGTAAGGGTACGGAAGATGCTCGACTTGTCCATCGAAACCATCTTTCGTTCCAGATTACTCAGACTCTGCGGGTTCTGTTCGCCCATCAGGGTCTTCATTACGAGTATGCGGTTGGCGGTTGGCCGAATGCCTTTCGATTCCAGCCTGCTGATCATATCTTGTGAGTTCATCGTTTCTTCTTTTTAAAATTTTTACTAACCGGTTGCAAAGATACAAAAAAAGCGTGTAAGTATGGTAACTTACACGCTTTTTCTTTATTTAAACGTAATTACATTTTGCTTTCAATCTAGTTTATGCCGCAGCATGAAGGGATTGGAACCCTTATGCGCAAGCACAACCACGGCTTCTGTTCAAAGCCTCACCATACATTTCCATTGCGGTCATGTAATTTGCAAGAATAGCCTTCAAGGCCTTCTTGATGTTTGCATACATTGTTTTCATAATCGTTATCCTTTTTTAAAAAATTAATACTTGGCATTTCTGCCATTTCCTTTTTCCTTTTATTCATGAACGGTGGTCAATTTTACTTGCCCATCTCCATGTTGTTGTTTACATTTACAGCCTTGACAATCATAGCTGCCACAACTGTAAGAATCATTACTGTCGTCATCATAATTTGTTTCCTTTCTTTCTTTGTGGAGCCTCCATGTGGGGTCTCCTGTTTTACATTATCCTTATTACAATCTCACTGTTTTCTGGTGCAAAGGTAATGCCTTTTTCTTGAATATCTGTCACAAAGACATGACAAAATGATGAAAAAGGGGCTTTTTTTGATACACGTCAACTAAACAGCAATGGCGGCTTGATATACGTCAAGCCGCCATGCTGTCATATTGAGAAATGTGTCATATTTCTTATGTTTCTTCGGATTTCTGATGCTAGATCAGTTCCAAAATCTTGTCGAGAATCTTTTCTACGGTTGAAGAATCGGTTGCTTCATCGAGTTTCTGGTTGATTTTCTCTTCCAGTTTCTTGCTCACCTTGTCGGCAGCCTGATCCATGGCCTGGTTTGCCTTGTCTTCCAGTTTCTTCTGAACGGAAGCGCCCAGTCCGTCTTCTTCTGAACCATCGCTGCTATTATCGCTTACCGAAGGGGATTCATCGGTTGATGAGCTGGTGGTTTCTTCTATCTGCAGATTGTCGGCACCTTCCAGCGCCTTCACCATATCATCAGCATTCATCGTGTAAACGCTGCCAAGGATTCCGAAGCTTACGGTGTGCTGCTTGCCATTAAACTCAACGGTTCCCTTAGAGCATACGATATAGTTGTGGTATTCGAAGAGCTGGTTCATCATTTCATCAATAGCGCTTCCTGCCATCATTTTGGCAATGGAACGGATGCTTTGGGTGAAGAAGTTGTTATCACTGGTTTCTGTAGCCTTGTCGATAGCCTTGGCTGCCTCAGTCTTTACCTTTTCTTTATGGGCATCAAGTCCTGGATTGGTTATGGCGAAAACCAGGAAGAGAAGTACGATAAGCCCTAAGATGATTTTCCAGAGGGTCTTGCTCGATTTTTTCTTTTCCGGTTCCTGTCTGTAGCCCTGGTTCATTGCTGCGCCGTGCTGAAAGCCTTGCTGGTAAGCTTCTTGCTGTGCCTGCTGGAAACCCTGTTGGTTTGCAGCCTGAAAGTTTGCTGCTTCTGTCCCGTTGTTGCCGGCTGCATCTGCTGATGTTCCTTCTGCATTTTCTTTGTTGGCTGTATTAGCTTTGATTGCTTCTACAGTTTCAAGAACAGTCTTCAGTTCTGCTATTTTCCAAGCTGGAGTCCAGTCTTTCATGCCTTGTGCCCAAACAAGGGTCTCGGGTGTGATAGCCTTCTGGACGAGTTGCTCCAGGCTGAATGGACCCGCTTGCTGTCCGTTATTCTCAATGATAAAATATTCCATCATGTATTCTTTTATATAATATTTTTCTTAAAAGCCAATAAGGAGTTTCTTACACTCTCAATTGCTTATCAGTGTGTTGCTTTCCACCATGCTGTTTTCTCTCTGCCCTTGATAGCTACGCTGTGCTGGCTAGGGTCGGAGATAGAAAGACCGCAATAATTTTTCACTTTAAAGGTTGTACCTCTATAACTCATTAACCCTGTATAAGCCTGTTCGGTATGAGCAGCAGCTTTGATAGTGAGTTTCATCTGTGAAGTATATTTGTCTTTCAGATAGCCGCTCGGAACAAGACTGTCTATGTATACACTCATATCGTAGAAGAGGTTGGGAGAGAAACCATCCAGAGGCTGTATGGAATCGAGCGGAACGGATGATGAGAGGGTATATTTGCTATTGATTTCCTTCATCACTTGGGCTAGATTATCCATCTGTCTGCAGTCGATAGCCGCCATGTTGCAGAATGGAACGCTACTATTCTTGTAGAAATTGACAGTTCCGTTGACTAATCCTGAGTAGTTGGGTGCTGAACTGTTGAGGTAACTCCATATGGTTTTGTATGGATAGCCGGCTCCCATTACTTCGCTACTTGAACTGATCATGAAATTGGTAACATCTTTCAGTTCGTATGCAGTCTCTACATAGCCCATATAGCATGCATCGAAGAGAATGTATTGCATCTTGGTGCCGCTGAGTTTGATTCCTTCGGCAAGGGTAGGAACGTCGAGAGCGTTTTCTTCTAAATTTACGCTTCCGAAGAAACGGGTGATAGGTTTGTTGGGATCGGGACCATACTGTATTCCGCTGAAATTGCCGGTAGCGGTAGGGTAGCTGGTGCTTCCTTTCTGAGCAAAACCGGCATTAGGTCTTGCCATATAAGGATAGTTTACCCAATCGCTTTTGTAGGTCCATCCGCAGCCATGAGCTCCGATGATGAGCGAATAATTCAGGGCTTCAGCACGGCGTTTCACCTCATTCAGAATCTCTGCAAATCCTTCTGCTGTAGTATATGTAGCTTCATCGTATGTTTTCAAAGTGTCGCGAATTACGGTTTTCGTATTGCCGTCATATTGAAGATCTATAAGATAGCTCTTCCTGTAATTCTGGCTCATGAAGACCATTACACGCGAATTATTCAAGCCTTTCTTGGCAACAATACCTTCGCAGATACTGTCAACGTTGTTTTCCAAAAAACTTGTGAGACCGGAAGTGTTGGTTCCACCCGTCCAAGGATAGAAGACGAAGATTGTCTGCTTATTGACGCTTTCTACATCAATAGCTTCATCGCCACAACTGGTGAAAGTTGCTGCTAGAGATAGCGTACATATAAATAAGGTGAAAAACTTCTTGATCATGTTTCTCTTGAAAATATGAAATGTTAAGTGTGAAATGCTAAGTTCTTACACTTAACATTCCGCACTTAACATGATAAATATTAAACTATTATTTCTTCTTGAGTTCCTCGATGGTTGCCTTGAGGGCAGCAATCTTCTCAACAGAGTCGCTTTCCTTCTTGCGCTCCAGGGCTACTACCTTCTCAGGTGCGTGAGCTACGAAGTTCTCGTTGCTGAGCTTCTTGCGTACGCCCATCAGGAAGCCTTCCAAGTGCTTGAGCTGAGCCTCTGCCTTCTCAATCTCGGCAGCTACGTCGATCAGGTCGCCCAATGGTACGGCAAACTCGTCGGTACCTACCATGAAGCTTGACGCATCGGCACTCTTCTCAGCGATGACCTCAATCTTATCAAGGTTCGCCATCTTCAGCGTTACGTCGTTGTAAGCCTCGAAATCGTTCTTGCCTACTACCTGGAGAGACAACTGTTCCTTCTGGGCAATGTTCTTCTGGTTGCGAACGGTACGAACACCGGCGATAATCTGCTTCACAGCCTCAATGTTGGCTGCCAACTTCTGCTCCTCGGTTGTAGGTGCTGGAATATCCAGCTTCTCGCGCATGATGCTCTCGCCATCCTTGCGGTCGTAGATGTGCTGCCACAATTCCTCGGTGATGAATGGCATGAATGGATGCAACATCTTCAGGAGGGCATCGAAGAAGCGGAGGGTAGCGTCGTAGCTCTTCTGGTCGATAGGCTGGCCGTAAGCTGGCTTCACCATCTCCAGGTACCAGGATGAGAACTCATCCCAGAACAGCTTATATACAGTCATCAATGCCTCAGAGATACGGTAGTCCTTAAACTGCTTCTGCATCTCCTCGTTCACCTCCTTGAGCTTGGCATCAAACCACTTCACGGCGATTTCTGCACTCTTAGGCTGCTCGATATCTGCAGTTTCCCAACCCTTCACGAGGCGGAAGGCATTCCAGATCTTATTGTTGAAGTTACGTCCCTGCTCGCAGAGGCTCTCGTCGAAGAGAATGTCGTTGCCTGCTGGAGCACTGAGCATCATACCCATACGAACACCATCGGCACCAAACTTGTCAATCAGAACCAGTGGGTCTGGTGAGTTGCCGAGACTCTTGCTCATCTTGCGGCCGAGCTTATCGCGAACGATACCTGTGAAATATACGTGCCTGAATGGCATCTTGCCACGATACTCGTAGCCAGCCATGATCATACGTGCTACCCAGAAGAAGATGATATCCGGACCAGTTACGAGGTCGGAAGTAGGGTAGTAGTAGTTGATCTCCTCATTGTCAGGATGCTCGATACCATCAAACAGAGAGATAGGCCACAACCATGAAGAGAACCAGGTGTCGAGGCAGTCGCTCTCCTGCTCAAGATCCTCAGCCTTGATGTTGGCGTTCTTCTCCTGAGCGAGCTTCAGAGCCTCCTCTGCAGTCTCAGCTACCACGAAATCCTTCTTGCCGGCATTGTCGAAGTAGTAAGCTGGGATGCGGTGACCCCACCAGAGCTGGCGGCTGATACACCAGTCCTTGATGTTCTCCAACCAGTGGCGATAGGTATTCTTGTACTTCTTAGGATAGAACTCGATATCATCGTCCATTACTGGAGGAAGGGCGATGTCGGCAAAGTGCTGCATCTTGAGGAACCACTGTGTAGAGAGCTTTGGCTCGATAGGAACATTGGTACGCTCAGAGAAGCCCACCTTATTATTATAGTCCTCAATCTTCTCCATCAGACCGGCGTTCTGAAGGTCGATGGAAATCTGCTTGCGCACATCCATGCGGTCCATACCTACATAGAGACCTGCTGCCTCGCTGATGGTACCATTGTCGTTGAAGATATCGATGGTTTCCAAACCGTGCTTCAAACCGAGGGCGTGGTCGTTGATATCGTGAGCTGGAGTTACCTTCAAGCAACCAGTACCGAACTCGATATCTACGTATGTATCCTCGATGACAGGAATCTCGCGGTTTACGAGAGGCACGATAACGTGCTTACCCTTCAGCCAGGTATTCTTCTTATCCTCTGGGTTGATACACATGGCAGAGTCGCCCATGATGGTTTCAGGACGGGTGGTTGCTACTACTGCATAGTAACCCTTCTCATCCTTGTGCATCACGTTCTCCTCATCCACCTGCTGGCAGTCCTGTTCTACTACATAATACTTCAAGTGGTAGAGCTTAGAGTGCTCGTCCTTGTAGATAACCTCCTCGTCAGAGAGTGCAGTCTGAGCCTTAGGGTCCCAGTTAACCATGCGCACGCCACGATAGATGAGTCCCTTCTTGTAAAGGTCGCAGAATACGTGGATAACGGCACGAGAGCGGGTCTCGTCCATGGTGAATGCTGTGCGGTCCCAGTCGCAGCTGGCACCGAGTTTGCGGAGCTGCTTGAGGATGATGCCACCATGCTCGTGAGTCCAGTCCCAAGCGTGCTTGAGGAACTCCTCGCGGGTAAGGTCGGTCTTCTTGATGCCCTGCTGAGCGAGGCGGTTTACAACCTTTGCCTCGGTAGCGATACTGGCATGGTCGGTACCTGGTACCCAACATGCGTTCTTGCCCTCCATGCGAGCACGGCGAACGAGAATATCCTGAATAGTATTGTTGAGCATGTGTCCCATGTGGAGCACACCCGTTACGTTTGGTGGAGGGATAACCACTGTATAAGGTTCACGACCATCTGGCTTAGAGCTGAAAAGCTTGTTGTCGAGCCAGTACTGATACCATTTACTTTCCACTGCTTGTGGATCGTATTTACTTGCTAATTCCATTGTTTATATCTAATTTTTATTCTTTTTCTTTCTTTTTCTTTAAAAAACGGTGCAAAGATACTAATTTTTGGGCGAAAAATACTATCTTTGCATCAAAATTATTAATTTTTGCACAAAACGATGGTTAGTAATACAGGAAAAGGACATACGAAAGAAGAAAAACTGGCGGCGTTCAGCCGCTTGCTGGATGTGCAGGACCGTTTGCGCCTGCAGTGTCCATGGGATAAAAAGCAGACATTCGAGAGTCTTCGTCCGAATACGATCGAGGAGACTTTCGAGCTTTGTGACGCCTTGATGAAGCGCGATTACAAGGATATCAAGAAGGAGTTGGGCGATGTGTTGGAGCACGTGATGTTCTATAGCATCATCGGCAGAGAAGACGGCGAGTTCGATATTTGCGATGTTTGCAATCAGGAGGCAGATAAATTGATGTTCCGCCATCCTTTCATCAACTGGAAGGAGGAAGGAAATTGGACGGTTTCGAATCCTGATATGTATATCAACGATGAGGGACAGGTGGTATATAGAGAGTCTGAAGAAGCAGAAACCGGGAAGGCTGGAACTGCTAGTTCGGAAGAAACCTTGGCTCTTGGCGCCAGCAAGCCGAAAACTGCTACTTCTGTTGAGAAAACCTGGGAACAGATCAAGCAGCAGGAGAAGGATGGAAATGAGCGGGTGTTGAGTGGTGTCCCAAATTCTCTTCCGTCTCTTATCAAGGCTTATCGCATTCAGGACAAGGCTAGAAATGTAGGCTTCGACTGGAAAGAAAAAGAAGATGTGTGGGACAAAGTGCAGGAGGAACTGGAAGAACTCAAGGTGGAACTGGCTAAAGGCGACAAAGAGAATTCTACCCAGGAATTGGGCGATTTCATCTTCTCTGTAATCAATGCAGCACGTCTCTATAAACTCAATCCGGATAATGCGCTGGAGAAAACCAATCAGAAATTTATCCGCCGTTTCAACTACGTAGAAGATCATAGCTTAAAGCAAGGTAAAAACTTGAAAGATATGAGCTTAAAAGAAATGGATAAACTATGGGATGAAGCAAAACTTCAGGAGAAAAAGGATGATAAATAACGGTGAATCAGATAATCTTATCGACTCATCAATATAATAATAAAAACTAAAGTGTTATGAAGAAATTAGTTTATGTAACAATAGCTTTGGTGGCGCTTTTCGCAGCCAACAGTTGTAAGAACAAAAATAATGTTCCTGTTATCAGTGCAGCAGATTCGGTAGAGGTAGAGGATGCAATGAACGATTCTACCATCTATGGTGTATGCGGTGAGGGAACCTCTATGCATAGCCTGGAGCTGATTTCTGATGATGGTGACACCCTTTCGGTGTTTATTGACGATGAGAATCCTGATGTTGTTCAGGGAGGATTGCTGGCTGGCGACCGTATTGCTCTTATCGGTTATAAGGCAGAGGATGGAGAGATGATGGCCCAGAAGATTATCAACCTGACATCCCTCTTGGGTAAATGGACTTCTCTGGATAAGAATTTTGATATCTTGGAAGGTGGAGAGGTGAAGAACAATGTGAAGGCTGAAACTAATCCTTGGACTAGCTGGAAGATACTTAATGGTAAACTTTTGCTGAATAAGGATACTTTTGCCATTGACAAATTGGGTTCTGACAGTCTTATGTTGGAGAACACTCAGGGTATCTTTGTTTTCAAGCGCCAAGAGTAAGGTCATCATGTTGAACCTGTAAATTATGATTTAGTTTTGGAACCATTTAAAGTACATATTTTGGGGTGTGGCAGTGCTTTGCCCACCCTTCAGCATAGTGCCTCGGCCCAGATTATTGAGATGCGTGGCAAATGCTTTATGATGGATTGTGGAGAGGGTGCCCAGATGCAGTTCCGTCGCACTCATGTTCACTTTGCTAAGATAAATGCTATCTTTATTTCGCATCTTCATGGTGACCATTGCTTTGGCTTGCTGGGACTTCTTTCTACCTTAGGCATGCTGGGCAGAACGGCTAAGTTAAAGGTGTATGCGCCAGAAAGTTACGGAGATCTATTTAAGCGTCAGATTGACTTCTTTATGCAGGGAATGGAATATGAAATTGAATTTGTTCCTGTAGATACCGAGAAGTCGCAAGTAGTATATGAAGATCATTCTGTAACCGTAGAAACCGTTCCTCTGCAGCATCGTGTGCCTTGTTGTGGGTACATCTTCAGAGAGAAACCGACATTGCCTCATATCCGTCGTGATATGATAGATTATTACGAGATTCCTGTAAGCCAGATTAATAACATCAAGAATGGAGCTGACTGGACAACGAAGGAGGGGGATGTAATACCTAATGCCAGATTGGTAATGCCTGCCACTACTCCCCGCAGTTATGCTTATTGCAGTGATACCCGGTTTGTTCCGGGGTTGGCAGAAAAGGTAAAGGGGGTTACGTTGCTTTATCATGAGAGCACCTATACTTCGGAGAATGAGGACAGGGCTAAACTCTATTATCACAGTACGGCTCGACAGGCTGCAACTATAGCCAGAAATGCGGGTGTAGGCAAACTTCTTCTGGGACATTATAGTGCAAGATATAATAATGAAGAGGTATTGTTGAATGAAGCTAAAGAGGTGTTTACGGAAAGTTATCTTACTCAGGAAGGTAAAGTGTTCTCTATAGAATAATATAGAAACAGGGCTTGAATGTACCGGGAAACAAGGTGCAGAATAGCCTTTGATCTATATAAAAATATAAAAAAAGTGCCTTGCGCCAAAAAAAGTTCATTTTTGATGCAAGGTTTTCTCTTTATATCGTTTAATCTTTAAAAAGGATTTGAAATTGGAATCGGAAAAGGATCTCTTAGACGACATCAATAGCGGCAGTCGGGCAGCCATGCACAGATTGTACGAACGCTATGTGGGGTATGCCATGGCCGTAGCGCTGAGGTATATCCCTATGCGCGATGATGCTGAAGATGTAGTGCAAGATAGTTTTATAAAAGTCTTTTCCGGCATTTCAAAGTTTGAATATCGGGGTGAGGGCGCTCTTCAGGCTTGGCTCTTGCGGATAGTGACAAATGAAGCTGTCAACTTTGTAAGGCAGCAAAAGCGCTTCACTATCGTGGACGAAGTTCCCGATGATATTGAGGATGAAGAGTCTGAAGTAGAAAGAGTTCCGCCTGCAGAACTGACAAGAATGATAGGAGAATTGCCTGATGGGTACAGACTGGTTCTTAACATGTTTGTTTTTGAACAGAAAAGCCATAAAGAAATTGCACAGCTGTTAGGCATCAAAGAAAGCAGTTCTGCTTCACAATATTTGCGGGCGAAAAAGCTGTTGGGCAAAAAGGTGAAAGATTATCTGAGCCAGGCAGATTGTAGTGATAATAAAGAGTTGAATCATATAAATGAGAAAAGTAATGAGTAACGATTGGACAAATAAACTTCGAGATCAGTTGGCTGACTACCAAGAGCCTGTCAGCCACGACTTGTGGGCTGAGATAGAACAATCGCTTGCTCAGTCTAAAAAGGTTGGTGATGAGGAAACTGATGTAAAGAAGAGACCACAGACTCGTTATGTTGTCTTGAAAAGATGGTCAGTAGCTGCAGCGATTGCTTTATTGGGAGTAGGAGGCAGTTATGTTTATCTGCATGATGATGAACTGGGACAGGCTAACTTAGCTGTTCAGAGTTCTTTCTCTACAGCATCAAGTTCAAGCAGGACTTCTTCTGCTGTTCGTGCAGAAGCACAATCGGCAGGAAGTGAAAATGCTATCTTGCTTGCTGAAAACAATGCATCTGCACATCAGGTGAATCGCCATTCATCGGGGCGTCAATTGAACCATAGTAAATCTTCTGTCTCTTTCCAGGAGAGGACTGTTGCTGCTGATAATGAAGTAATGTTTGCAGCAGAGGTAGAAATGCCAGAACAGTCTGTTAATGCAGAGGTAAATGGTCGGGAATTATCTGTTTTGCAAAAGCAAAATGAGGATTCTGAAAGACAGATGGCCGTTTCTTCTAATCATACAACCAAGCCGTTGGAAGCAGATGGTGGGCAGAAGCTTTATGCAGGCAGGGCGCAGGATGGTCATTTTGAACGCAGTTATAAGGACAAGTATGAACAGAACTGGACCATGAACCTGTATGCAGAGAATGTAAGTCTGGGCTCTGGTAGTGATGGAATGTCAAACGGCATGTATGCGTCTTCAGATCCTCTTGCTGGTGGTGGCTTTGCTGATCATGGCGTTTTCCTAGCTGCTGCTTCTCCTTTAAGATATGCAATGCCGAAATATGTTGAAGCGAAACATCATGCTCCTTTGGCTATAGGTGCTCAGGTTGGTATCGGACTTGCGCCTCGTTTGTCTTTGAGTACCGGTGTCGTTTATACGCGTGTTGCTTCTGATTTCAAATCTTATGGTGTTTCAGAATTTGATACACATCAGGTTTTGCATTATGTGGGTGTTCCACTTGGTTTAAACTATGAGTTTTGGAGCACGGGAGGCTTTCATGCGTACGTAATGGCGGGTGGAGAAGCCGATTTCAACGTAAAGAATGATACAAAGGTTTCTGGTCATAAAGAGGACGTGAAGCGTGATGGCGTTCAGTTCTCGGGTAAGGCTTCGCTTGGTGCACAGTATGATGTTACACCACAAGTGGGCTTCTATATTGAGCCAGGTGCAAAATATTATTTTGATAATGGCAGCGAAATAGAAAATACGTTTAAAGATAAGAAGTGGAATTTTAATCTCCAGTTCGGACTCCGTATTAATCTGAAATAGTGTTTGAGTCCAATTATTAATGAATATATGTACGAACTACATTTCATTTTATAACATTACATACGAGAAAAGGAAAGGGCAGTCTGCGTGATGCATGGCTGCCCTTTATTGTTTCTTGTTTTCTTATTTCTTATTCAATAATTTTTCGCTCATATTGAGAGCGGCCTTTCTGCCGTCTCCCATGGCAAGGATTACTGTGGCTCCTCCTCGTACGATATCGCCGCCAGCGTAGATTTCTTCGATGGAACTCTGCATCTGGTCGTTTACGGCAATGGTGTTCTTCCGGCCGAGTTCCAAGCCTTCGATACTCTGTGGAACGAGTGGATTAGGACTTACTCCTACGGCAACAATTACCTGGTCGCACTCCAGCGTGATGGTCTCTCCTGTAGCTTTTGGACGACGACGGCCGCTGGCATCAGGTTCGCCAAGCTTCATCACATCGAGGACTACAGCCTTTACTGCGCCCTTATCGTCTGCCTCATATTCTTTAGGATTGTGCAATGTAAAGAAGTTGATTCCTTCTTCCTTGGCATGCTTCACCTCTTCGAGTCGGGCAGGCATTTCTGCCTCCGAACGGCGATATACCAAGGTTACGTCTGCTCCGAGTCGTTTTGCAGTACGGCAACTGTCCATAGCTGTATTTCCGCCGCCTACAACAACCACCTTCTTACCCAAGTTGATAGGGGTGTCGCTATGAGGATTGGCTGCATCCATCAGGTTTACACGGGTAAGATATTCGTTAGAAGACATGATGTTCAAGGCATTCTCTCCAGGAATATTCATGAAGTTGGGCAGACCCGCACCTGAGCCAACGAAGATTCCCTTGAATCCTTGTTCTTCCAGATCTTTTACGGAAATGGTCTTGCCAACGATGCAGTCTGTAATGAACTTTACGCCCATCTTCTGAAGATTCTCAATCTCTACATCTACGATAGCATTAGGCAAACGGAATTCAGGAATACCATATTTCAATACACCGCCAATCTCATGTAATGCTTCAAAGACGGTAACGTCGAATCCCTTCTTTGCCATATCGCCTGCAAAACTCAATCCGGAAGGTCCTGAACCAACTACGGCTATCTTGATGCCATTAGGTTCATCGCACTTTGGTACAGAGATGTTTCTACTCTGGCGTTCGTAATCGGCAGCAAAACGCTCCAGGTATCCGATAGCTACAGCAGGCTCGTTCATCTTGAGATGTACACACTTGCTTTCACATTGCTTTTCCTGTGGACAAACTCGTCCGCAAACGGCAGGTAGGGCAGAGGTGTTCTTTAAAACCTTGGCTGCGGCAAGGAACTGGCCCCGCTCAATGTTCTTGATGAAGGAAGGAATGTTGATGCTTACCGGACAACCTTCCATACAGGTAGGCTTAGGACAGTCGAGACAGCGCTTGGCTTCGGTCAAAGCCATTTCCTTGGTTAAACCGATATTTACCTCTTCCGTACGGGTTGTGGCACGATAAAGAGGGTCAAGTTCTGGCATCTTTACGCGCTCTATAGCTGTACGTTCTTTTGCTTTCATCGAAGCACGTAACTCCTTGCGCCACTCAGCGTTACGGTCGGTCAACTCTTCGATGCTCGCATCTGTAGGTTCTACGTCCATGATTACATCCGTAGTTTCTTTCTTCTTTTCTGCGTCTACAGTTGCAAGGTGCTCTTCGAAGTGTTCCATCTCTTCGCGTTCAACATCCTTGAAAGTGCCCATGCGCTTGAACATCTCGTCCCAATCTACCAGAGCGCCGTCAAACTCAGGACCGTCGATGCAGACAAACTTGGTCTTGCCACCGATGGTCAGGCGGCAGGCACCGCACATACCGGTTCCATCCACCATGATGGTATTGAGCGAAACGTCTGTGGAAAGATTGTATTTCTGGGTCAGGAGACAGCAGAACTTCATCATGATAGGAGGACCGATGGCGAAAACCTTATCGATATGCTCCTGATTGATAAACTTCTCGATTCCTACGGTTACAACACCCTTCTCGCCGTAACTTCCGTCATCGGTCATGATGATGAGTTCATCGCTAGATGCACGCACTTCATCTTCCATAATCACGAGGTCTTTGTTCCTACCCGCAATTACGGAAAGGACTCTGTTTCCTGCGGCTTTCAGTGCCTTGATGATAGGGAGCATAGGAGCTACGCCTACACCACCTCCGGCACAAATGACTGTTCCGAAGTTCTCGATATGTGTAGGATTTCCAAGTGGTCCCACCACATCGTGAATCTCATCGCCTTCATTCAATGCACAGAGTTTGGTAGATGAAAGGCCTACCTTCTGCACAACCAGTGTGATGGTTCCTTTCTCAATGTCAGCATCAGCGATGGTCAGCGGCATGCGCTCGCTGTTGTTGTCTACACGGATGATAACAAAGTTACCTGCCTTTCGGCTCTTGGCAATAAGTGGTGCTTCTACATCGAAGCGGAATACTTTCTCTGAGTATTGTACTTTCTTGATAATCTTGTTCATGGGCTATTAAATTTCTTAATGCTGATATATTTATATTTCTGGTTAGCTGTTTAGAGTTTGCTTCATGGTACATAAAATGCAAAAGGATAACATCGGCTACCTTTGTGGCAGTCGAAGTTATCCTCGTACAATATATGTTATTTTTGTTTTTCGAATGTTTTGTATAATCGAGAAAAACAGAAAGTCTTACCGATACTTCAAATTAATCGAAATTTTTGTCATCAAGCATCTCGAAACCGCAGTATGGAACCAATACCTTAGGTACGCGGATTCCTTCTGGGGTCTGATTGTTCTCCAAGATGGTTGCTACGATACGTGGCAAAGCAAGAGCTGAACCATTCAATGTGTGGCAAAGCTCAATCTTCTTGTCATCTGTATGGCGATAGCGGCAGTGGAGACGGTTAGCCTGATAGCTCTCGAAGTTAGATACTGATGAAACTTCCAGCCAGCGACCCTGTGCAGCACTCCATGTCTCGAAGTCGTAGCAGATAGAAGAGGTGAAGCTCATATCACCACCGCAGAGACGGAGGATATGGTATGGCAATTCCAACTTCTTCAAAAGACCTTCAACATGGTCGAGCATCTCATTCAAACTCTCGTAAGAGTGACCAGGCTTATCGATGCGAACAATCTCTACCTTGTCGAACTGGTGCAGGCGGTTCAAACCGCGAACGTCCTTACCATAGCTACCTGCTTCACGACGGAAACAAGCTGAGTAAGCACAACGCTTGATAGGGAGATCTTTCTCATCGAGAATAACATCGCGGAAAATGTTGGTTACAGGAACCTCAGCAGTAGGGATGAGGAAGAGATTATCCAGATTAGCATGATACATCTGACCTTCCTTGTCTGGCAACTGACCGGTACCACGACCAGAATCCTCGTTTACTACGTAAGGAGGCTGAATCTCCAGATATCCGCTCTTGCGAGCCTCATCGAGGAAGAATGCCTCAAGCGCACGCTGGAAACGAGCCATCTTGCCGATATATACAGGGAAACCTGCGCCAGTAATCTTAACGCCGAGGTCGAAGTCTACAAGATTGTATTTCTTCAAGAGATCCCAATGGCAGAGAGCATCCTCGCCGAGGTTTGGCTTTTCGCCGCCTTCTTTCACAACAACGTTGTCGGCTGCGTCCTTACCTTCAGGAACCTGCTCGCAAGGGATGTTAGGAATTTCGAGCAACTGGTTGGTCATATCGTTCTGTGCTTTCTCCATGATCTCTTCAAGAGCCTTAGCGTCTGCCTTGAGCATAGCTACCTGAGCCTTAGCGCTCTCAGCTTCCTCTTTCTTACCTTCCTTCATAAGGGCACCAATCTGCTTAGCAAACTGGTTAGCCTGCTGCTTGTTGTTATCCAACTTCTGCTGAGCTTCACGACGAATCTTGTCGTACTCCAAAACTTTCTCTACGGCCTCACGAGCATTTGGAAAATGCTTCTTTTCGAGACCCTTAACTACACGTTCAGTTTCCTCACTGATAAGTTTAAGTGTAAGCATAAAATGTCTTTTAATTAAATAATTTACTATTTGTAGGCAAAAGTACAAAAAATATTTGTGATAGCGTAAAAAATTGCTGACTTTTTTACAGGGAAGGGTAGAATTAAAGTTTTTTTGTGGTTTTACAGGGTTGAGGAGCTTAGAAGGGGGGTAATCCGTGCCTAAAAAGAAGAAAGCCTGCTCTAGGTATGAGCAGGCTTCTATGTTGTTTGTTTGGAATAGTTTTTTCTAAAACTTTAAAAATTAAGCGTCAGCTTTTTTGGTCTTCTCAGCGTAAACCTCTGGAGAGAGAACAGAAACTGTACTCTTGTCCTTGCGACCCTTGTGGAAGTAAACGATACCATCTGCCAAAGCATACAATGTATCATCCTTACCCTGAGCTACATTCTCACCTGGGAAGTGCTTGTTACCACGCTGGCGAACGATGATGTTACCTGCGATGATGCTCTGACCACCCCAGATCTTAACGCCTAATCTTTGTGAAGCTGATTCACGGCCGTTCTTAGAACTACCAACACCTTTCTTATGTGCCATTTTCTAATTCCTCCTAATTTTAAGCGATTACAGATTTGATTGATACTTCAGTGAACTGAGCACGATGACCATTCTTCTTGCGATAGTCCTTGCGGCGCTTCATCTTGAAGACGATTACCTTGTCACCCTTTACGAGTGGGTTCACTACTTCTACTACTACTTTTGCACCCTCTACAGCTGGTGCACCGACAGTGATTGAGCCGTCTTTGTCAACGAGCAAAACCTTGTCGAACTCAACAGTCTGACCTGCCTCAACATCCTTGATGTGATGTACGAAGAGCTTCTTGCCCTCCTCAGCCTTGAACTGCTGACCGTTAATTTCTACAATTGCGTACATTAAATTAATTATATAAACGGGTTTCTTCGGGAGGCGTCCTGCATTGTGCCGGATCTTCTTTGAGCCCCTTCGAACTAAACTTTTCTGTAACATTTGCCCAATCCATGAGCATTCGGGGTGCAAAATTACAAATTATCTTTGATATGAACAAAATGTTGGGGAAATAAAGATTGCTTTTTAGAAAGATTTAACAGAAAAGCCTGTTTTTTATAAGAATACCGATTATTTGCTACCAGATAAGGGACTCGTGAATAGTATAATGTTCTTTATTGGGTTCAATAATATACTTCCTCTGGTTCAATGATATGTCTCCTCTGGCTCAATGATATGTCTCCTCTGGCTCAATGATATGTCTTCTCTGGTTCAATGATATGTCTTCTCTGGTTCAAGGAGATGTCTTCTTAGGTTTAAGGATACGACTTCTCTGGTTCAAGAAGATACCTTCGTTAAAGTTATGACTAGTGTCAGCAGCTCTGCTGAGCCTAGTCAGCAGGTCTGCTCACTATAGTCGACAGGTCTGCTGACTGCAGTCAGCAAGTCTTCCGACTCAAGTGATATTACCTTTTAATTATATACTTTCTTCTTGGGAACAATATATGCTATATGCTATTTGATGGAGGAGGTGTATAAAAAGAAAAAAGCGATGACCTTCACAGGCTACCGCTCCAAATCTTCAATAGGTATTAGTTTCCATTAAGGTAAAAAGATTGTTTTCAGGATAACTGGCTGCAAAGATACACGATTTTTTTCAAATCACCAAATATTTATTTGATTATTTTTGTTGTGATTCAATTGTGTGGGTGCACAAGAGTATAAATTAACTTATTTTAGCAAGAAAGGCTGCGTAATCGATTGCAATTCTGTTTTTTTTAGATATCTTCAAAAGTATAAAGAGACGAACTTCCGAGACGAGTAGTGAAGTAGAGAAAATAAAAACAGGTTGGCGCAGAAGTGCCAACCTGTTTATGGAAAATACTATTATCTTATTCTGTTTGTTCGAATCAGGAAAAAGAAGTGATTACTTCTGCTTCTTGATTTTCTCTACGTAAGCATCAATGACAGCTACTGCTGTGATGTTTACGATATCCTGTACACTACTTTCTGAGTCAGTGAAGTGGATAGGCTTATTCAATCCCATCTGGATAGGGCCGATAATCTCTGCTTCAGGATTCAACCCCTGGAGAAGTTTGTATGCACCATTGGCGCTACTCAAGTTAGGGAACACCAAAGTGTTGACGTCTTTGCCCTTGAGGCGGGAGAATGGATACTTCTCATCGCGCAGATCCTTGTTGAGTGCATAGTTTACCTGCATCTCACCATCGATAGCGAGTTCAGGGAACTCCTTCTGCATCTCAGCAACGGCTTTCTTTACCTTAACAGGTGAGCCAATATTGTCTGTACCGAAGTTAGAGTAGCTTAACATGGCCATAACCGGCTCTTCGTTGAAGAACCTCACTGTACCTGCAGACAGCTTGGCAACATCAATCAGCACATCTTCGTCTGGGTGGCGGTTGATGAGCGTATCTGCGATATAATAAATACCCTTCTGGGTGTTAAGGATATGCATGGTACCGAAAGTCTTATATGGCTCACGGATTCCAATTACATCTTTTGCTACCTTAATAGTATTGCTGTACTTTGTGTAAAGACCAGTGATGAATGCGTCAGCATCACCCTGTTCTACCATTGACATACCGAAGTAGTTGCGCTCGTACATTTTATCATAAGCTTCCTCGAAGCTGTAGCCCTCGCGAGAACGCTTCTCTGCCAGATGCTTGGCAAACTTAGCACGGCGGCCCTGTTCGTTATCGGCACGCATATCTACAATCTCAATATCTGAAAGGTCAAGCTTCAAACGGCTAGCTACACGGTTCAGACGGTCAGGGTTACCCAACAGGATTGGCTGGCAGATACCCTCTTGCTTAGCCTGGACTGCAGCCTTCAGCATAGTTGGGTTGCCACCTTCAGCGAATACTACACGCTGTGGGTGAAGGCGCGCTGTATCGTGGAGCTTGCGAGTCAGTTTGGTCTCCTGACCAAGCAGCTGGCGCAAATCCTGCTTGTACTTCTCCCAGTCTGTGATAGGGGTGCGAGCCACACCACTTTCCATTGCAGCCTTAGCTACGGCAGCAGAAACTTCTGTAATCAAACGTGGATCTACAGGTTTCGGAATGAAGTATTTAGGACCGAATGTAAGGTCGTTAACGTGGTAAACATCGTTTACTACATCAGGAACCGGCTGCTTAGCCAAATCGGCAATTGCATGAACAGCAGCCATCTTCATTTCTTCGTTGATAGCACGGGCGTGAACATCGAGTGCACCACGGAAGATGTATGGGAAACCGATTACATTGTTAATCTGGTTAGGATAATCTGAACGGCCAGTTGACATCAATACGTCAGGGCGGCTGTCCATAGCGTCCTCGTAGCTGATCTCAGGTACTGGATTGGCAAGAGCGAAAACGATAGGGTTGTCTGCCATAGAGCGAATCATATCCTTGGAGAGCACGTTACCCTTGCTGAGGCCTACGAATACATCGGCGCCTTTCACAGCCTCTTCGAGTGTATGGACATCGCGGCGGTCTGTTGCAAAGAGCTTTTTCTGCTCTGTCAGATTTTCGCGGTCGCTGGTAATGACACCCTTAGAGTCGAGCATAACGATGTTCTTTACCTGTGCACCAAGTGCTACGTAGAGTTTTGTACAGCTGATAGCAGCTGCACCAGCACCATTTACGACAATCTTCACATCGGCAATGTTCTTGCCAGCTACCTCAAGAGCGTTCTTCAAACCTGCTGCAGAGATGATAGCAGTACCATGCTGGTCATCGTGCATTACAGGGATATCGAGAGTTCTTTTCAGGCGCTCCTCGATGTAGAAACATTGAGGTGCCTTGATGTCCTCCAAGTTGATTCCACCAAATGTAGGAGCGATTTTCTCTACGGTTTCACAGAACTTTTCTGGGTCTTTTTCATCGATTTCAATATCGAAGACATCCACACCGCCGTAAATCTTGAAAAGTAATCCCTTACCTTCCATCACTGGCTTTCCGCTCATGGCACCGATATCGCCGAGTCCGAGCACTGCTGTACCATTACTGATAACAGCAACCAGGTTACCCTTGTCAGTATACTTGTATGCATCGTCTGGGTTCTGCTGGATCTCAAGACATGGGAATGCCACGCCAGGAGAATAAGCAAGGCTCAGATCCGTTTGTGTGTGATAAGGTTTTGTTGGCTTAACCTCAATCTTGCCAGGACGACCAGTCTCGTGATAACTTAAAGCCGCCTCTTTTGTAATTTTTACCATAACAATATATTGGTTTAGAGTTTATTTTTCTTTCATATTCGTGGATTTTTTGCACGAAATTTAAAAGTTTGTGCAAAGGTACAAAAAAACTTAGTAAAAAAGAATGGTTTTTTGATTTTTTTTGTATCTTTGCACAAAAATAGTCTTCAAACAAGTAAAATGACAGAAATCAATCAATATAGACAAGAACTGAAAGACAGAATTATCTCTTATGCGATGCCTGAATTCTATAAGCGTGGTGTAAAAGCTGTTAAGATGGATGAAATCTCACAGGGACTTCATGTATCTAAGAGAACTGTGTACGAGATTTTTGGTGACAAAGAAGAATTGTTGCTTGCTGGTATGATGCGTCAGCTAGAAGAAAATCGTTCGAAGTTAGAGGACTTCGCCAAGACCCAAGCGAAGAATGTGATAGATATTATCAGCTATGTCTATAAATTGCAGATGGAGCGCAATGGGATGGTGGGCGTTCTTTTTTATGAGGAGGTTCATAAGATGCCTCGTGTAGTGAAATTCTTCCAGGAAAATCATGCTCATGAACGGGAGGAGAGTGTACGTTTCTTTGAGGCTGGTGTAAAGGAGGGACTTTTCCGTAAGGATGTAGACTTCAATGTTGTTATGGACATAGGACATGTAATGATGGAGGAAATCATGCATCATCAGCTCTATCGTGTTCATTCGATGCAGGAGATATACGACAATTATATTTTGTGCCTGATTCGTGGATTCTGTACAGAGCGCGGCTTGGAGCAGCTTGACCGTGCTTTGAAAGAGTAGAGGCGTTGGCTTTAATATGCAAAATGTACTTTTTGAGCGTATGTGTAATTACGCTTAAAAAAGAGAAAGAGGTTTCGGAGATGCTTTATATAGACTCATGGAACCTCTTTTCCTTAATCCTTGTATAGCCAGTGGAGGAGCAGGTTTATAACTTTTGGATAGAAGCGGAACCAGCGAAACTTGGTAACAGGTTTGCCTCCGAAACCGAGAATGAATTCACGGTAGAGATTACTCTTAAGCGGAAGTCCTGCGTCCATAAAGTGGAGGTGTTGGGCATCCTGCTCCTGTGCATCAGAGAGTGCTTGCCAGATGGTCATTGTGTCCGGATGCAGATGGATGTAAGTCTTTCTCTTGAATGCAGAAAACCAAAGAAAGGCATTGCCTTGGTTGTAGATGCAGGTATAGCCGCCAATCACTTTGTCCTTATAGGTGATGATGACGTTTCTGGCATTACTACTTGTACTCAGTTTCTGAAAGAATGTTTCGTCAGGAACAAAACGGCGAAGTTTCAGCCGATAATAATTTTTGAGCAACTGGTGATAACGATGGATGTCTTCGGGTGAAGTTGCCTCTCTACAACTTATTCCCTTTTTCTTCATTTTTTCAATCATAGCAATTTGTTTGTCTGAGAGTCGCTCTTGGGGAAGTTTGCTGTGTAGGGAGTTATGTATCTCTTGCCAGGCAATAGGTACATAGCCCAATTTTCTGAATTCCCGGTAACCCAGCATCTTTTTGCTCATTCGGGAGAACTCGATGTAAAAGCAGAGTCGTTTGTGTAAGTGAATAGTTATGCTGCGGAGTAACAATGGGAAAATAGCATTCTGTTCAGCATCGGGTGCATAAAGTCCCTCTCCGTACGCGTGTGCGTGCGTATATAAATAAGGTGGGAATAAAGATTTGCGGTGATAGAGGATGACGAGCATTTGTCCTACCACCTTGTTCTCCTGTGTGGCGACAGCCATAAAAGGGGTTATGCCGGGTGTTTTTTCAAGAATCTGAAAAAGCTCCAAGCTATGAAAAAAGTCGCCTTCCAATAAATGCGGCATTTCTTCCAGTTTACCATATATTTCTACTTCATATTTTCTCACGAAGGCAAAAATAATAAATTTATCATAAAAAAGCAAGAAAAAGGGCTTCTCTATCGTTATTTTTTAGTATTTTTGCATAAAAAGTAGAACTTTAAACAAAATTACGTATGAAAATAGTGTTTATTGGGGCAGGTAATCTTGCTACCAATCTTGCGCTCGAAATATCACAATCAGAACATCAGATTGTGCAAGTTTTCAGTAGAACTAGGGAGTCGGCCTCTCTATTGGCTGAGAAGGTGAATTGTGAGCCTGTCAATGAGATGAGTAAGGTGGTCTGTGATGCAGATTTGTACATCGTTTCAGTGAAGGATGATGCGCTTGAAATACTTATTCCTGAACTGTGCAAAGGAAGAGAAGATAAGATGTTTGTTCATACAGCTGGTTCCATGCCGATGGATGTTTTCAAAGATTATGCCCGTCATTATGGCGTATTTTATCCGATGCAGACATTTACGAAAGATAAAAAGGTTGCATTCGAAAATATTCCTATTTTCATTGAGGGATGTGGTGCTTTCGAAACTTCTTTCCTGAAGAGGTTGGCAGAACAGATTTCTCGTAGTGTCTATGAATTGGATTCTGATAATCGTAAGTATCTGCACCTGTCAGCTGTTTTTGCTTGTAATTTTGCGAATCATTGCGTAGCTGTAGGTCAGCAGATTCTCGAAAATCATCACATTCCTGGCAGTGTTCTCCGTCCTCTGGTTATGGAAACTATGGACAAGGCTTCTTCGCATTCGGCAGCTGAAGTGCAGACAGGACCGGCTATTCGTGATGATCGGAACGTAATGGAGAAACAAATGCAACTTCTTGAAAAACAGCCAGAACTACAGCAGATTTATGAAATGATGAGCAAAAGCATATTCAAGTTCAAGAGATAAAACTGTTATCGGTTTAAGTTTGCAGTTAGGAATTTAAGTTCTAAAAACAGAAATAAATATGATAAATTACGATTTAAATAAGATAAAAGCAATCATCTTTGATGTTGATGGAGTGCTGTCAAGACAGACCATCACGCTTTCCAGTGCCGGCGAACCTTTGCGTACTGTTAATATCAAAGATGGCTATGCCATTCAGCTGGCTCAGAAGAAAGGTGTTCGTATCGTAATTCTGACAGGCGGTAATTCTCATGCCATACAGGTACGCTATGAAAATCTTGGTGTAGAGGATATCTTCATGGGGTGTTCTGTAAAGATAAAGACTTATGAGGAGTTCAAGCAGAAATATTCAATTACAGATGAGGAAATAATATATGTAGGTGATGATATTCCTGATTATGAGATTATGCGTCGTTGCGGATGTCCATGTTGCCCAGCAGATGCATGCTCCGATATTAAAGAAATTTCTACTTATATCTCGGCTTGTAACGGAGGTGATGGTGTGGGACGTGATGTCGTAGAACAGGTGCTGAGAACCAAGGGTTTATGGCTTTCAGATGCTAAGGCGTTTGGCTGGTAGAATTTAGTTGAAAGTTGAAAGTTGATAGTTTATAGTAGAAAGTTTGCAACTGAATTTTAATCATAAAGTTCAAAGTAATAAGGTTTAAAATAGATGAATTATAAGATTATTTTGGCGAGTAATTCGCCTCGCCGCAAGGAACTTCTGGCAGGTTTGGATATTCCTTTTGAGGTGAAGGTGATTAGTGGTATTGATGAAAGTTATCCTGCTGACCTCGATGCTTATCAGGTGGCAGAATTCATCTGCAAGAAAAAGGCTGAGGCTTACCGTCCGCTTTTGAACGGAAATAATAGTGTTGAAGAGTTGGACGAGTCAGAAACTTTGATTCTTACAGCAGATACAGTTGTGATTGCGCCAACAGCTGGCGAACAGAATGACCAGGAAGGAAAGGGAGTCATCCTCGGGAAGCCTCGTGATGCTGAAGATGCCAGACGAATGCTGAAGATGTTGAGCGGAAAGACGCATCATGTAGTTACAGGTGTTTGTCTTACTACCCAGCATAAGCAGCGTTCCTTTTCAGTAACAACAGAAGTGACGTTCAAACCGCTTTCTGATGATGAAATCAGTTATTATATAAATCATTATCAGCCGTTTGACAAAGCTGGCGCCTATGGTATTCAGGAATGGATTGGCTACATAGGTTGTACGGGGTTGAAGGGGAGTTATTTTAATGTGATGGGGCTTCCGGTTCAGCGTATCTATGAGGAATTGAGGCAAATTTAGATTTTTTAAAATTAAATATTGTTCTATGTCGTAGATAATGAGTATCTTTGTGCGTTTTATGTAACTAACAAGGATTATGAGTGAAGAAATTTTAGCAAAAGCTCATGAGGTTTTGGACAATTATATGGAGAGCAATCATCACCGGCGCACTCCGGAGCGTTCCACTATCCTCGACACCATTTATTCTATGGGAGAGCATTTCTCGATAGAAGATTTGGGCAGAGAGCTACTGAAAAAGAATTTTCGCGTTAGCAGGGCTACGCTTTATAACACATTGCATCTGTTCCTGGAACTGAGGCTTGTGATAAAGCATAGTCTGGCAGACGGCACCAAGTATGAGGCCAGTTATAGCGAGGACAATCATGTGCATCAGGTTTGCACGATTTGTGGCAAGGTAACAGAAATTGTAGCACCGCAGGTTACGGCTGCTGTGAAGGATATCAGGATGCAGCGCTTTCGTAAAGATGCTTATGCTCTTTACATCTATGGCGTATGCAGCGGCTGTCAAAGCAAGATGACTCGCAAACGCAAAAAAGAATAAGTATCAAGATAAAAAGATAAAAAATGAACACAGGTAAAGTAGATGTCCTGCTGGGTTTGCAGTGGGGCGATGAAGGTAAAGGTAAGGTGGTTGACGTGTTGACCCCTAAGTATGATGTCATTGCTCGTTTCCAGGGTGGTCCTAATGCTGGACATACATTGGAGTTTGAGGGCGAGAAGTATGTGCTTCGCTCTATCCCTTCTGGTATTTTCCAGGGTGGTAAGGTGAACATCATCGGCAATGGTGTGGTTTTGGCTCCAGACCTCTTTATGGGTGAGGCTAAGGATCTTGAGAAGAGCGGTCATGATTTGAAGAACCGTCTTTACATCTCTAAGAAGGCACATCTCATCATGCCTACTCACCGTGTACTCGATGCTGCTATCGAGGCTTCTAAGGGAAAGAACAAGGTAGGTACTACTGGTAAGGGTATCGGTCCTACTTATACTGACAAGGTTAGCCGTACCGGTCTTCGCGTAGGCGATATCCTTGACAATTTCGAGGAGAAGTATGCTGCTCACAAGGCTGCTCATCTCAAAACCATCGCAAGTCTCGGTTATACCGACTTTGATATTACAGAGGTTGAGAAGACCTGGATGGAGGGCATCGAATACTTGAAGCAGTTCAAACTTATCGATAGCGAGGTAGAAATCAATAAGGTGCTCCGTTCTGGCAAGGATATCCTCTGCGAGGGTGCTCAGGGTACTATGCTCGATGTTGATTTCGGTTCTTATCCGTTCGTTACTTCTTCTAATACTATCTGTGCAGGTGCCTGCATAGGTCTGGGTATCGGCCCTAACCGCATCGGCAATGTTTATGGTATCATGAAGGCTTACTGTACACGTGTTGGTGCAGGTCCATTCCCTACAGAGCTTTTCGATGAAACTGGTGCCAAGATCCGTGACCTCGGTCATGAGTATGGTGCTGTTACCGGTCGTGAGCGTCGTTGTGGCTGGTGTGATCTTGTACAACTCAAGTATTCTGTTATGGTGAATGGTGTTACTGAGCTTATCATGATGAAGAGCGACGTGCTCGATGGCTTCGATACCATCAAGGCATGCGTGGCATATAAGTTGAAGGATGGTTCTGTTACAACAGATTTCCCATACGAAATCGATGATGTAGAACCTGTTTATAAGGAGTTCAAGGGCTGGAAGACAGATATGACTAAGTTCACATCTGAAGATCAGTTCCCACAGGAGTTCAAGGATTATATTGCTTTCGTAGAAGAGTTCCTTGAGACTAAGATCGGTATCATTTCTATCGGTCCAGACCGTGCTCAGACTATTGTACGCAAATAAATTATATAGTGTTTAATGTTTAGTGTTTAATGTTTACTTTGAGGGGTTTGCATTACGCTAGACATTAAACATTTAACATTCATATTAAACATTAATAAATGGCTCAGAAACCAAGTATACCAAAGGGCACGAGAGATTTTGGTCCTGTTGAGATGGCGAAACGCAACTACATCTTCAACACCATCAAGGAAGTGTATGCTCTTTATGGATTCCAGCAGATTGAGACCCCAGCCATGGAAACCCTTCAGACCTTGATGGGCAAGTATGGTGAAGAGGGTGATAAACTGCTTTTTAAGATATTGAATTCAGGCGACTATATGAATAAGGTGAGCGATGAGGATATTCATTCTCTCGGATCACTCAAATTAGCAGCGAAACTTTGTGAGAAGGGTCTTCGTTATGACCTGACAGTTCCTTTCGCACGTTACGTAGTGCAGCACCGCGAGGAGTTGCAGATGCCTTTCAAACGTTATCAGATTCAGCCAGTATGGCGTGCAGACCGCCCTCAGAAAGGACGTTACCGTGAGTTCTATCAGTGTGATGCCGATGTGGTTGGCTCTGATTCTCTCCTGAATGAGGTCGAGTTGATGCAGATTGTTGATACCGTGTTCACCAAGTTTGGTGTTCGTGTATGCATCAAGATTAATAACCGCAAGATTCTTACCGGTATTGCAGAGGTTATCGGCGAGGCTGAGAAGATTGTAGATATCACAGTAGCCATCGATAAGCTTGATAAAATCGGACTTGACAATGTAAACGAAGAGTTGCGCAATGACGGCATTTCAGAAGATGCCATTGAAAAGTTGCAGCCAATCATCTCATTGTCAGGAACTAATGATGAGAAACTTGAAGTGATTGCGAAGGTTCTCGAAAGTTCAGAAGTTGGTTTAAAGGGTGTAGAAGAAACCAAGTTTATCCTCGATACCTTGAAGACTCTTGGCTTGAACAACGAGATAGAACTGGATCTTACTCTGGCTCGTGGCTTGAACTATTACACAGGTGCTATCTTCGAGGTGAAGGCGCTTGATACTCCAATGGGAAGTATTACAGGTGGTGGTCGTTACGACAACCTCACCGGCATTTTCGGTTTGCCAGGTTTGAGCGGTGTTGGTATCAGTTTTGGCGCTGACCGTATTTATGATGTGTTAGGTGCGCTCGACCTTTATCCGAAGGAGGCTGTAAATGCTACTCAGGTACTGTTTATCAACTTCGGTGAAAAGGAGACAGCTTACTGCCTGCCTATAGTAAGTGCAGCTCGTGCAGCCGGTATCCGTACCGAAATCTTCCCTGATAAGGCGAAGATGAAGAAGCAGATGAGCTATGCCAATGCCAAGAATATTCCGTTTGTGGTGCTTGCAGGTGAGAATGAGATGGCTCAGGGCAAGGTTACGCTTAAGAATATGGAAACTGGCGAACAGACCTTGGTTACTGCCGAGGAATTGATAGCCAAAGTAAATAAATATTAATACTCTCTTTCTCGTCCTCTCGTGCTCGTATATGTGAATATGCAGTACGGCAGGGCGAGAGCTTTTTATATGTTATCACGTATGCAAATCTATAATTATTGTAAATTCTAAAAACTACGGACAAATGAAAAAAATTAAAGCTATTTTATGTGTATTCATGCTGGCATTGCTGATGACATCCAGTACGAAGACAACAACGATTTTTGTAATAGGTGATTCTACTGCTGCCGAGAAAGACGGTTTTAGAAATAGTCCTGAGCGAGGATGGGGTATGGTATTACAGGGCTTTTTTGATGACAAGGTGATTGTTGACAATCATGCTGTTAATGGTCGTTCTTCTTTGAGCTTTATCAATGAAGGAAGATGGAAAAAGGTTTTAGATAGAATAAAGCCAGGTGATTATGTGTTTATTCAGTTTGGGCATAACGATGAGAAGCCAATGCCTGACCGTCATACTGATCCGGGATCTACTTTTGATGCAAACCTTGCCAGGTTTGTAAATGAGACTCGTGCCAAGGGTGGCAATCCTGTACTGTTCAATGCGGTGGTTCGTCGCTGCTATTATTCTGCAGAATTGAAGAATGATGATGACGAGAAGCTTCGCAATAAAGTATATGATGGAAAGGAACAGATTAATAGTGATACGCTTATCGACACCCACGGAGCTTATGTGATAGCTCCCCGCAGTGTAGCAAAGCAGCTGAATGTTCCATTTGTTGATGCTACCAAGATTACCCACGATATAGAAACGGGCATGGGTATTGAAGGCAGCCGCAAATTACATATGTGGTTTATGCCTGGCGAGAATCCGCAGGTTCCTAAGGGTAAGAAAGATAATACCCATTATAATGTATATGGTGCACGTGTGGTTGCCGGTGCGCTTGCTGATGCTGTAGCTGAGCAGGTGCCAGCGCTGAAGTCTCATGTCTGCCATTATGATTATGTAGTCTCTGCAGAAGGTCGAGGCAATTTCATGGATTTGCAGAAGGCTGTAGATGCGGTTCCTGTAGGCAAGAAGGCTGTTATCCGTATTTTGGGTGGTGAATGGAAGAAGCCAATCATCGCAAAAGGCAAGAAGATTAAGTTTGTAAAGTCATTTGGTGCTAAAATCAAATAATAACAGGCTTTTCTCAATAACTTTGTAGATATACATAAAAGGGGTACTTTCACAAGCACCCCTTTTCATATTATACAAAAACATTATGAATGCTTATTTGAACCTTGTAACCTATTGATAAACAATACTATTAGAAATGGTCTATTTTTATCGAGTAACAAAATAGTAACATAAAATAGTTAAAGAAACTAAATCGCTTGTTTTACTCGCTACAAAGGTAACAAAATAAACTTGAATACTAAAAACACTTTAACCTACTTTAACTTTGTAACCATTTGTATGCCTACTGCACACCAAGCGTATACCTAAAATCTGAATATCTTACAGATTAACGAATTACATATTTTTTCACATTTGGTAGTTTCAGAAAAAGCTTCTATCTTTGCATCATCAATGTTACGGTTGACAGACCAAAGTAGTCCTCCTTTCAAGGCGTAAGCCTACAAGATATGAACCTCTGAGTCGTTGTCCGTAACCAACACTCGGGGGTTCTTTTTTTATTCCCCTGAGTTTGAGACAAGACAAGATGGAAGACTATGGGCTAGATACCTTCCGATTCATCGAGTCTATAAATTGCAAGGAAGACCGCATGGCAAATCGTAGGAACTAATATCAGAAGACGAGCGGAGGGGAATCTACTCCTTATGCTGATTAGGTTAACTGATGTAGAATTATCAAGTGACTAGATGATGGGGGTTGACGGAACTCATCCATGACATCTTAGGTTTTCTGATGCGTTCACATACGTGTGCGTTAAGGGGAACCTAGAATCCAAAGGAATCAAAAATCTATCCATTTAAATTTTAAATAATTATATTTGGATGATTAAGTAATTAGTAGGCAACAAAAAACAAAAAATCGCTTATGGAAAATGAAGAAAAAGCAAAAGTCATTATTGACTACGACAAATATCAGGAGTTGCTGGCTAAAGCAAACCTGAATGAAAAGGCTATACAAGAAATTAAGGATGTAGCTTTCAAGGAAGGATATGATAAAGGGTATAGGCTCGGTAATAGTTTATGTCAGTTAAAACTTCGCCAAACTTATTTAGGATTGTTGAAAAACTTGAATGGTTGCTTTGATGTTGTTCCTGCTTATTCTTTGTTTGGTGTTTGTAGCTTTTATGCTAATAGTTTCTTTCAAGAAAATATTAAGTCTCATGTGATGAATAGTTTTTGTTCTTTGCTTGAAGAAAAGCGGTTAGGTAATTATGAAGATAGAGTCAATCAGTTGTCAGGTCAGAACTGCTCGCAAGCAGCATGTATGTGAGTTGTTACACCTGCATCATAAAGGTGAGGATGATTGGGCTGGCTCTATGTTTAGCAGAGTGATTAAGATATTGAACGAAGTTAATAATTAAAATTTTGGCTTATGGAACTTGATATGTTGATTAGAAGTGTTCTGAGTGATGCCCAGTGGCTTATTGCTAAGGGTGGAACGGATAGGGCAGAAGTCCTGAATCGTGTGCTTGGTAAGATTGATAATGTCCTGAAAGAACTGGATGGGGTTGAACTCATTGACCTCAACAAGGTGTGGCATCAGGCGAAAGATGTTATGCCTCCACGCATTTATGGTGGCAATCATGCAGATTTGCTGTGTGTGCATCAGTTCAAGCCTACCTATCATCCTCACCTTACTCACGAAGAGAACTGCCCTGAGTTTGAGGAGTATCTTAAAGCGAGTCCGAATGACTGGTGGTGTAGAACTGGGGATTTGTTGAAGAAGGAACATCGTGAACTTTATTGGAGATAAAGACAATGATTAGAATGATATGGAATACTCTGTATACAAAGCCTAAGAACTGGCTCTGTGGGTTGCAGACGGATAAAGTGCTGCATTTCGTGGTTAGCTTGGTGCTGGTGCAAATGATATTCTTCTTGACCTATAACTTATGGCTCGCTACTCTGGCTACATTCGTTGTAGGTATCTTCAAGGAGGTGGTGATTTATAAGCTAGTCAGCAAGGAGAAGGTGGATGCCGATGATTTATGGGCAGACATTTTCGGTGTGTGTGCAGGAGTGATTGCGTTGGTAGTGTATGCTGCTATGCTTAAAATTCATGAATGGCTGGCGGTATAATAGGATATAGATATATTAATTTAAATTATTTAATTATGAGTGAAAATTGTTGTATGCCAAAGTATATTGGCACAAAAGTAGTTCAGGCAAAGCCTATGTCATTGAAATACGCACAGATTGTGCTTGATAGAAAAATTAAGCCAGCAACCGCTGAGGAAGATGGCTATTTTGTAGTTTATAATGATGGTTATTGCTCATGGTCACCTAAGAGTGTGTTTGATGCTGCTTATCGTAAACTTGGCGAAATGGATTTTGGTAAGGCTATTGAGGCGTTGAAGTCTGGTCTTGCGGTAAGACGCAAGGGATGGAATAGCAAAGGTATGTTTGTTGTCAAACAGATTCCTTCTCATATTGAAGGCTGCATGATTCCTACGATGCAGTCGCTACCTCAGTCTGCTAAGAACATTCTGCTGAGCAGTGATGGTGCGCACATTGATTATACCAATCAGATGTTGATTATCAATCTTGATGGTCGTGCTGATTCGTGGGTTCCTTCTTCATCTGATGTTTTTGCTGAGGACTGGGAGGTTGTTGTAACCGAATTGTATGAGGATTCTTGTCCTGATTGTGATGCAACTTCTTATCCTGCTATTGAATATTTGGAGAAGAGACATGCTAAGTAAATCTGCTGAATACTACAGAACTCACCCAGCAGCTAGGGCATGGAAGGCTGCCTACGATACTAAGTTTGAGTCTTCTCCTGCTCAGAAGGCTAAGCGTAGGGAGTTGGCTCGTCATAACGCTGTTCACGATAAAAAATATGGGGCAGCTTCTCGCAAGGGTATGGATGCCAGCCATACGAAATCAGGAATCAGGTATAAACCATCATCGGTGAATCGTGGCTCCAAGACGGATATGGCTGGGGATAGAAGAGCGAGAGGTGGTCGCTGATAGTGAATAAAAAAAAAGAATAGGGAGTGCTCACGCATTCCCTATTTCGTTATCCTAACAATCTTAAAACCTATAAACCAAAAACCTATGAAAAAAACAAACGTTCTTCTTATGAATTACATTTTATCCTTCCTCTTCCGACATCTGTCTCAACTTCTCGGTGAGGGCATTGTGAACCTCACGCTTATCGTCAAGAGTGACGGTCTGTAGCTTAGGGCAGTTGAACTCCAGTATCTTGATGAATGATGCTACCTTATCCTTCGGCTCGCACTTATACCAAGCTGCCATGAAATCATCCCATGCCTCTCTAGAAAAGTCGGCGCACAACTCACGAAACTCCTTGTTGATAGGAGACTCGTAACCTTTCTTCTTACCTCCAGTCTTTGCCCGACCTTTCTCGAACTGACCTTTTGTATTTCTATCTACTGCCATTGACTTAACTATTTTGGTGCAAAGATAGTAATTATTCGGCAAACGGAAACTTTATCCGTTAACTTACCACCTAAATAAACGGATAAAATACGATTCTCGGATGGTATCAGTATCTTTGTACCATTATTAATAATTAAATTTTCATATATATGATAGGTGCATTAATAGGTGCTGGGCTTGGCATCGCAAGCAGCATCGCTGGCGGTATAGCTAACCGCAAGGCGAGAAAAAAGCAGGAACAGATGATTGCCCAGCAGCAGAGAGAAAATCAGGCATGGTATGATAGAAAGTATAATGAAGACCCTACCAAGCGTGCTGATACGGTTCGTTTGCTCACTCAGATGCAGGAGCAGATTAAGAACAGAAACAAGGCTGCCAAGGGTAGACAAGCGGTGATGGGTGGTACGGAAGACTCCACTACTGCGGTGAAGGAGGCAAATAACAAGACTCTTGCTGATACTACCTCACAGATTGTAGCTGCAAATGATGCCCGAAAGGATAACATCGAGCAGCAGTATATAAACAGAAAGAACCAGTTGCAGAACCAGCAGATGAGTATTGATGCTGAGAAGGCTGCTGATACTGCCAATGCGGTTGCAGGTGTGGCTGGTACTGCTGCCAATATCGCTGCATCCCTTGATAGTGGTGCTGGTAAGAGCAAGGTGGCTCGTCCTAGTGTGGCATCGCCTACTGCTACAGATATGGCTAAGTTGGATGCCAAGGTGGGTGCGGTTCCTACTCAGCAGCAAGTAGCGAATGACTTGAATAATATGATTGGTGGTAATGCACCAAAGATTAAAGCATAAGCCTATGAAAGCATCAGATATGTTACGAAACAACAATGGCTTGAAGACTACACAGAGTGTGCTCAACAAGCAGCAGAGTGGGGTGGATGCGGCACAGAAGGTGGCACAGACTCAGGCTCCAGTCTTTACCCAGCAGCAACTTGATGCGGCTGGCAAGAAGGTTGACCAGATGAATGCTGCCACTCCTCAGAATGAAACACCTACGATGAAGGCGGCTAGAGGGAAGACTATCGCTACTCAGCAAGCCATCGCCAATGGGGTAGATGTAAATCAGGGTGCGCCAAGTGATGAGGAGGATAAACCATCCGTACCCATCGTGAAGAAGGAGGAGTCGAAACCTCAGCCTAAGCAGTTGTCTTATGCTGATATGTATAAGATGCTGAATCCTGAACTGAATGAGACCTCTGAGCAGAGGGCGAATAGAGAGAAGAAGGAGCGTACCAAGGCTCGTATAGCTGCTCTGGGTGATGGACTCCGTGCGCTATCCAATATCTACTTCGCAACCAATGGTGCCAAGGTGGTACACAATCCTGAGTCGGATATGACTAGGGTGGTGAATAAGCGCAAGGCTTATATGGATGCTCAGAGAGAGAAGAATCGGGCATCATGGCTGGCTGGGTATCAGAGGGCACTCGCTCTTGATGAGGAAGCTCGGAAGAATAACCTGACTCTTGCTGAGCAGATGAGGTATCACGATATGCAGAACGAAATCAATAAGGTGAAGAATGACCAAGGGCAGCAGAGAATCGACCAAGGAAACAGAAGACTTGACCTTAGTGAGTTGAAATATACCAATGATGCAGAGTATAAAGATAATCAGTTGAAGATTAAGAAGATGCTTGCTGATGGTCAGATTAGTCATTGGGCTGCTCAGGATGCACTAGCTAGACTACGAGAAGGACGAATTTCTAATAAGGCTCAGAAATCTTCGGGCGGTAACAAAACTACTGCTGGATATTGGTATGAGTATTACGACCTGATGGACACTCCTGAGGGGCAGAAGAAGATTAATGAACTTAAAAGAAAGTTGAGAATCAAGAATGTTACTCAGACTAACGTGAGATACATCATGGATAGATTGAAAGGAAGAAGTAGTTCTGATGGAGGTGGTAAATCATCTGGTGGCGGCAAGCATACAACACATAAGGCTGGCGGTTCTTCGGCTGGTGGCAAGAAGAAGACTGGCGTAAAATGGTAACAGAATTGGTAACAAGAATTTGGTAACAAACAAATATATATATCATGGCAGAAAGACCATTATACACTTTATACAAGAATCTGAAAGCACAGAACTATGATGTGCCTGATGATTACAATAAGTTTGAGAGTGCTCTGACAAGAGACGGAAAGGGCGGTGCGGATAACAGACACGCTATCTATGAGAACTTGAAGGCTCAGAACTTTGATGTTCCATCAACTTATGAGCGTTTTTACTCTGCACTTTTTGAACCTCGAAGCAGGACTTCATCAAGAGCAAAAGGCGGTAGCGTTCCTATGAGTGCTGCTGACCGTGCTCGTTTCTCTGCTGGGGCAGCAGCAATCTCGGCTAGTGCTCAGCAGACAATGAACAATGCTGGCAGATACAACAGATTGAAACAGCGAAAGCAGAAACAGCAGAAGGATTTCGGTCGTGTGAATTTGGGTACACATCAGACTCCTTATGGTGGTGATGCAAATAATGTGGTGAAGGATGATTTCGCTTACAATCCTGAGACTGGCAAGGCTGGCGCATACGTTACCTCGGACAATGAGAATGTTTATTCTCTTCCTGAAGCTGAGCAGATGCAAGCTATACTTGACAAGCAGAACGATGCCTATCAGGTAGCGGTAGATACTGGCGAGATACCATCTGCCTTTGATGTTCGTGACAAGAATGGTAACTATGACTTGCAGGAGAACATCGGCAAGAATGGAACCTACCTTACTGAGGAGGGTGCTAAAAAGCAGTTTGACAAGAAACTGGCTGATGCCTATGCCCGAAAGAAGGAGATTGAAGCTCTTATCGATGAGGATAATCGCCAACACGGAAATCCTTTGCTTTCTTATGGTGCTAGTATCGGTGCAAGTAACGGAAGAACTGCTGAACAGAGTGACTATAGGAACAAGTTGGCAACCTCTCTTTCTCTGGTTACTGAGCAGATTGGTGCGCTTGAAGCGGTGAAACAATATCCTACAAGTAGCTGGGGTGAGGATGCCTTGAAGGCTCTTGACAATACTGCATTTACTTCAAAAACATGGGATTTCGGTCTGACTGACTTCGCTATCATGGGGCAGATGGAACGTATCAAGACAAAGATGGATAACAATATTCCTCTCTCTAGTTCTGATAAGATGCTCCTGAAGAGTAAACTTGGTGCGGATGCTGCTACGGCTCTCGAAGATGAGAAGATGGGTAACGTCTATCGCTGGACGAAGATTGCAGGGCAGAGTCTCCCTTTTATGGCTGACTTCTTCCTGACTGGCGGTTATGGTGGTATTACCAAGGGAATCAGTCGTGGAGCCTTGAAATTTGCTGCTAAACGTGGCATGGGAAAGGTGAGTGCTGCCATCTTGAAAAACACTGGTATTGTGGCTGGCGATGTTATCGGCTCGTATGCAATGGCTGGAACTGAGCAAGCGTTGAAGACTGGTGCTGACATCATGCAGCGACATCTTGGTAATCTGTATCAGGATGAGAAGGGTGATTATAAGTTTGGCACTTTCGATGAGAATGGAAATCTTCTGCATGAGGGTGGTGAGTCTATTGGTACTGCTCTCTATAAGGGTATGACCTCTGCTATGGTAGAGAACTATACTGAAAAACTCTTCGGTCACAACTATGGTATCAAGAAGGGTGCTGTCAACTTTATGGAGAAACATGGTATGAATGCTTCTGCTGAGTTCTTCAAGAATATCGGCAAGAGTGGATGGTACACCAATTCCAAGAAGTGGATGGAGAAGTTCGGTATCAATGGTTTCGCTGAGGAAGTTATGGAGGAGGAAATTGGTATTCCTCTTCATGCCTTGCTGGATGGTGAAGGTAAGGTTAGCGACCTTCTTGATGCTAAGCAGCAACTCGACATCATCGGTGGTATGGCTATCTCTGTTGGCTCTATGTATGCGATGGGTGCTGGCTCCCGACCAGTAAAAGGTATCTACAATCGTGCTCAGTACTACCGATTCCGCAATAAGGTGAACGTGGCTGATAATGATGCACAGAACCTTATGGGCGATAGTTGGGCTGACATCAAGGATAAGATAGACAACGCAACCAACGAGCAGATGGGTGGCGTACTGGCTGATATTCTCAGACAGAGAGATACCATGACCAAGGAGCAGATTAATGCTGCTGTTAACTATGGTGTCAACCTGATGAAGATGCGTGGCTACAATATTGCCAAGACTGCTGAAATGAATGCAAGAGAGATTACTAATGAGCCAACGACTCCTGAGGAGCAGCATCAGGCAGATATTGACAACGCTTATTCTGAGGGGCATGATGCTGATGATGCAGACAAGCATGATATTCAGATTCAGCAGGAAGACCAGATGAATACTCTTGCAGCAGCATTGGGTATCTCTGAGCAGCAGCTATCTGCCATGAGTGACGAGGAACTGGAATCCCTGACTGGGCAGGATGATAAACTTGACCAAGCTATCTATGACTACCAGTTGTCTTCTGCCCGATACCAAGGTGTGGTTGATGATGCACAAGATAAGGTTGACCTCGCTGCTCATCAGGCAGAACAGAGGGTTGATATGTACACAGACCAGAGTCGTGGCTCTGTCCGTAACGCTACTATCAAAGCATCAGGCGGCTTGGAAGACTATGGTGTCTATATTATCAGTGGTAATATTGCTACTCATGATGATGGCTCCATTGATGTAAGCAATAGCGATGATATGATTCTATACTATGACCCGACAACGAATAGTGTAGAACATGCTGATGCGTTGATGTTTGCTGAACTGGGTGAAGAACTCCCTGCTGATGATGTGAAGGCTCAGGCGGTAGCTGATGCAAAAGAGAATGCTATCAAGGAAGTGGCTGGCATCATTGATGGAACCGTTGAAGTTGGCTCCCAGTTCAATGTGACTGATACTGATGGTACTGAACATACCTATGAGGTGTTGGCTGACTATGGTGATGGTACTGCTGCTATCTCTATAGATGGTAACGTGGTGGAGAATCCTTATTCGCTTGCAGACTTGCAGCAGATGAAAGACTTGGAAGACCAGAAGAGACTGGAAGCTGCCAAGGCTGAGCGTGAGCAGATGGAGAAGGAACGTGCTGCCCAGCAGACTCAGGAGACAGAAGAGACTCAACCTTCATTTGACTTCAATCAGATTCTCAATGATAATGGTAACGTGGTGCTCGTTGATGTGCTCGACAAGGATGGTAATACCAAATATCCTGATTCTAGATTGTTCCTCATTCGTGATGCTGGTGCCAAGGCTAAGGTAGTTGAGTTGAAAAGTGATGGTACTATTGTTCCTCATGCTGTGAGCAAAGAAGATGTGGCTACAATCTCTTCTATGTCGCTCGATGAATACAAACAAGCTATGCCTGAATCCTCAATGATAGAGGATAATAGTGGAGAAGAATCTGATGAGGATTCTCAGTTGGAAAATCTCGGTTTGCCTAAAGGTAGCGAGATATGGATGAGTGGCGATGGATTCGGAAGACCAAAGGAAAACACTCTATCAAAAGTTGTCGGTATTGATGAGCAGGGCAGTATAATCCTTGAAGATAAGGATGGTAAAAAGTGGTCTGCATCATTTGATTATATCAACAACCATCGTGAGCTTGCACCTTTGGATGAGAATGCCAATATCGTTAATGAGGAGAACAATCAAGTGGAAGCAAATGCCGAGGAGAATACTCCTGCTCCTGAGCAGACTCCTGCCATTACCCTTGAAGATGGTACTGAGGTTCCAATGCTGGAGGATGGCAATCCTGACTTCTCGAAGCTGACTGCCGCACAGACTGCTGAGTTGTATGACTCTCAGTTTGGCGAGGATGCTGATAGCGTAATCAGCGGATGGGTATCTGATGCAAAGAAGGCACTCGACAAGGCTAGCAACATGACCGTGAAGGGTAAGACTTTCGTGGAGCAGAAGGCGGCTAAGGATGCCAAGGAGAAGGCTATTGCTGATGCTCAGGCGGCTTATGACTCTGCTATCGCTATCCGTGATGCTTATAATGAGCGACAACTTGCCAAGGTGGAAGATACTGCTGAGGGTAGAAAGGAACTCATTGAGAAGGCAAGAAGAAAGTTCGCTCGCTTGAAGAGTGCTGTGAAGGATGATGCTGAGGCTGTATCACAACTCTATAGAGAAACTATCGGTTCTCTCCTTCATCGTCTGTATGATAGTACTGGCATTGACGTGACTGATACAACTCCGCTTACTGCTGAGGAGTATGTGGCTAGCAACCTCGGTGCTCACTCTCTCAACTATGAGGGAACAGAAACAAGCAAGGGTGTTAAGCAAGAGACTGGATTGAGCAGAGAAGACTTTGCCAAGACTCAGTTGCTCGCTGCTGATGGCAAGGGAACTACTATTGATGCGCTCGTTCATAGCTTGTGGGAGAATCGCCCATCCAACCTTGAATCACTAGACACTCAGGATATTCGTAACGCACTTATCGGTGTACTCAATAGCGGTTTCAAGGCATCGGAAGCAAGGAACTTTGTTGAAAATATTCGCATTGCTCAGGCAGAGAACATACTTGAAGAGCAGAAACGTGCTCAGGAGAATGCAGCCTATGCTGAGCAGCACAAGGCTGAGCCAGAGGCCGAGTTGAAGGCGAAGTCGGATGAAAAGGCTGAGTTGAAGGCGAAGTCAGAGGCGAAGTTGGATAATGAATCGTCTAATGAATCTAATGATTTGTCTAATGAATCGGATAATGAGAAGACAAATGACAAAATAAATGATAATATAAATGTTCCTGAGGATGCTACTGATGAAGCACCTTTAGGCGCACAGCGTGATGAATCTGACCTTCCTTTCTCTGCCAAGGAGAATGGCAAGCAGCAGACAACTGCCGAGCGTGCTGCTGATGTAGAGAAGAATAAGGTGGATGATATGAAGGTTGTTGACAATATCGTAGGGCAGAAGACTCGCAAGGCTTTCGAGAGACTGGCTAAGATGATGGGTGCTAACATTCAATGGCAGTACTCTGACAAGTTGGGCAACGGCTGGATTCAGGAGACCACGGATGCCGATGGCAACGTTCATCGTACCATATTCATCACTCTTGACTCTTCTATCACGGAAGGTGCTCAGTTTATCTTCGGTCATGAAATGACTCACCAAATTAAGAACCTGAACCCTGCTGCATACAATGAGTTGACCCAGCTTGTGCTTGATACCTATGGCTCTGATGCCTTCGACAAGGCGGTAGATGAGACCATGCAGAGATATTCTGATGCTGGATTCTCTGGACGTGCTAGAGATTACTACGCTGAGGAGGTTGTTGCTGATGCTGTAGGTGAAATGATTCGTGACCTCAACTTGGCTCACACTCTTGCTATGAAGATGTCTCATCCTCTGCTCGCTGCTATCCATGAGATATTGCAGAAGATTAAGTTGGCATTCTTTGGTACTGAGTATAGCGATGTAACCAAGAACATCATTCGCTCCATTGAACAAGCCTACGTGAAGACTGCCAAAGGTGAGGTGACAAACTCTGAGACTGGCGAAGATGTTGCCTTCTCTCTCCGTCAGAAACCTGAACCTAAGAAGAAGGGTGTCGGCTACAAGGTGTTCGTGCTAAAGGATGGCAAACTCTATCCACCAATGGTAGCGAACCCTGATGGTGCTGCTACTCCAGTGGGTGTATGGCTTGATGCTGATGCGGCTCCTATTGCAGGAGAAAGCAAGACTGGAAGACCTCAGGTTAAGCAGGGCGGCAAGGGAACACAAGGCGGTAGCGGTAAGCTAGCCTATAGACCAGGCTGGCATCTTGGTGTAGTGCCTTACGCTATCCAGTTCAACCGCAAGGATGCTGAGGGAAACAAGACTCTCTTCCCTAAGAACTTTGTCTTCGCTGAGGTGGAGTATGCTGCTGATGTTGATTATCAGGAGGAAGCTCGCCAAGAGGGTATCAATCCATCGGGCAAGTATCAGCATTCTTTGGCTGGCTTGAAACATCTTCCTACCGATGGATATTATATGTATCGTACCAACCCGAACCCTGAGACTGACCCTTGGGTGATTACTGGTGCGATGAAGGTGAACCGTATCTTGACTAGAGCAGAGCAAGCGGAACTTGTGAAGAATGCTGGACGTGAACCTCAGCAGATTCAGGAGGGCGATATTGTTACTGATGATGTTGTGAACAGCATCAATCAGGAGATAGCTGATGCTCCTAAGTTCTCGTTAAAGGTATATCATGGCAGCGGTGCTGACTTCACAGAGTTTGACTTCGACCACATGGGCGAGGGTGCTGGCTCCCAAGCATTCGGTTGGGGTGGCTATGTTACCTCTTCAAAGAAGATAGGAAAGGACTATGCTCGGTTAGGTAAGGAGACTGGCGGTGACTATCAGTATATGGGTGACACGAAACTTACCTCAGAACAAGCAAGGGTTCTTGCTGTTTTTGTAGGTTTACCTGCATACAAGGAATATTCATCTATGAAGGAAGGAGTTGGTGCTTATATTAAGTCTTTGCGTACCTTGGAACAGAAGGGTGGTTTTATGGCAAAACATGCTGGAGAACGTATCAAGGTACTGGAGAGTGTTCTCCCTAAACTTGACAAAGTGAGCAGATATGATTTTGCGCACAAGTCTCGTAATCTCTATGAGGTTGATATACCTGAGGATAATGGCAGCAACTATATTGAGTTCTACGAAGATGCTACCCCTGAGTTTAAAGAACAGATTAAGAGTGTGTTGGCAAATGGTCTCCCTTCTGAGTTGAAGAAAATGCCTGAGTACAAAGAGGCTGAACGGAAATTCTATGAGGAGAACGGAACAGATGAATCGTTTGAGAAGTCTCTTATTGATGATGCTCTATTTGAGTTGGAACGTAGAAAAAGTAATGGCGATGCTTATAATGCGTTGTCTGTTGCTGTTGGTGATAAACTGGCAAGCAAAATTCTTTCTTCGCTCGGATATACAGGTATCAAGTACCCTGCTGGCACCATAATGGGTGGCGCTGAGGAAAATGATACCAACTATGTTATCTTTAAGCCTGAGGATATGAAGATAACAGAGCATACCAAGTTCTCTATCAAGACCTATCATGGCTCCCAAGCATCGTTTGATAAGTTCGACCACTCCTTCATGGGTAGTGGTGAGGGTGCTCAGGCTTATGGCTGGGGAACCTATGTGAGCGAGGTGGAAGGTATCGCCAAGGCTTATGCTAAGCAGAATGCCAACAAGCATATCAGACCGCAGGCTTATTATAAAGGTGAAAAACTTACGAATCCTACTGGTATCGTAATAGGTGTGTTCAATAGAATGGATGTTGATGATGTATCAGCTAAGGAAGCAATAGCTAGATTAATAGAAGAGCGTGAGAAGAAAATGAACGCTACTGGTTATTCTACTCTTCGTCCTAGATTGCAGAAGGAAATAGATAGATTGAATGAACTCAATCCTGATGATTTTGAAATCCGTTATCCAGAGCGGAATCTCTACTCTGTTGATATTCCTGATGATACTGGTCGCAACTACATCGGTTGGGATGAACCTTTAGGTGCTGCCAAGATTATGCGTCTGCCAAAGGTATTCAAGGCTGATGGCTGGGAATACAAGAAGGTTGGGCAGTATGATACTTACAAGATTGATGGTAACGAAAATGAGGTTTGGCTTGAACCATCTTTGACTACTGGCAAGGAACTTTATCGAGATTTGACGAATGCTCTAGGTAGCGACAAGGCTGCAAGCGAATTTCTCTCCAAGGCTGGCTTTGTTGGTGTGAAGGTTATCGCCCAGCGTAATACTGGCGGCAACAAGGAAGGAAAGATGAACTATGTAATCTTTGATGAGAACAATGCCCAGATTACTAGTCATACCAAGTTCTCGTTGAAGTCAAAACCAGTCCGCTTTGAAGCTGGCAAGAAACTCAGCGATGAAGAGAAGAAGGAAGTCCTTTCTACATTGAAGGATGCCTATAAGGTGAATGGTGTTCCTTATCACATCGAAGAGACTGCTGGCGGTAAGGAGAAGAGAGTATATGAGCCAACTGCCGATAGCTATGTTATGAGCGATATAACCAATCGTCCACTAAGATACTATATCACTTTGCCTGATGGTCGTGTGGCTCATCCTACAGAAGTCTATCCTAATATCTCGGACAATGAGGTGAAGTCTTCGGCTACCAAGCAGGGCTTGCTTGATGAAGAGGTTGACCAGATTGTTAGTGCTGCCATTGGCAACATGAAGGATATTGCCGACAATGCCAAGGCGGTAGAGGTGCTGACCGAATTACAGAATCTCCCACATGAGACACATGATGTAGGCTACGGCTTAAACCATGTACGTTCATACAACTACAAGACTGGTATCTTCACTTCTGATGCTGCCCAAGCTATTGACTATGTAGTAAGACGAATGAGAAGAAAGGAAGATGTTCCTGCCGAGATTCCTGCTGCTTTGAAGAAGGCGGTGGATGATAGCTATGGTATGGTTGATAACCTCATTGATGGCATGAGTTCTACCAAGTTCTCGTTGAAGGATAATCAGGGGAATCCTCTGAATCAGGATGGTACTTTAAAGCTGGATAAGATTAAGTCCGTTGATGAATTGACGGATGAAGACTTCACTAGTGCCTTTCGTAATGTAGAGCTTCCTGCTATACCAAAGAATGTGGATGCTGCTATAGGAGCAAACGGAAAGCCTGTTGTTATCAAGAAGAATATTTTTGAGAAGAATTGGAATGCTCACAAGTTTACTCCTGCTGAAAGCAAAAAGGTATTGAATGATGCTTTATACAATACAGATTTAGTAGGGCATACACAGCCAACAAAGAAACCTAACCATTGGGTTGCAATCAAGTTGGATGATAAAAGTCCTATCACCGTGTTGGAAGTAAACGACAACAAGGATAATGTTGAAGTTGTTGGTTGGTATACACTTGATGAAAGAAATCTTGGGAGAATAAAAAGACAAGCTGAACGAAATGGCGGCGAACTCATTATGTTAACTCCTAAAGATGATAAGGTGGAAAGCCTTTCCACTCCTCCGCTCAGCTCTGCTGCAAAGATAGACAATTCTTCTGAAACTGCCAAGGAAAATGGCGAAAAAGTTGATGTTGAGGCTCCAAAAACTTTCGAGGAGTTCCTGAATCATCCTTCTTTGAAGTTCTCAATCAAGAATGAGCAGCAGAGAAAAGCGGCTGAGGATGCTTATGAATATGCTTCCAAACTTCGTCCAAACAAGTCTTCTCAGTATGCTCTGGTGGATATGAGCAATCCTTCAAACTCTCCTGAGTATTACGAGAAGAAAGTATTGGCAGACCGATGGAGACGATTCTATAACAAGGCGGTTCATAATGAATTGGATGATGTGTATAAGGATGCTTGGGGTAACTACAAACTCTTTGACCTCGACCGACCTTTTGCTGACCAAGTGAATGAGGTGAAGGGTGATGTTCCTAACGAGTTCAATGCTCCTGATGTGGTGGCAAACAAAAATGCCGACAACGAAAGTGGTGCTGAGTATCATGAATACAAGCAAGACGAACCATCGTCTATTACTTATAAGGATAGATATAAGGCTTTCAAGCAACGTGAGGCTAACAGAGAGAAGACTGCCGGATTGAGAAAGGAACGGAATGAAGTCGAGGATGTCTACAAATCAAAGAGCGAAGAGCGTGTTGAATACAACAAGCAACTGATGAAGGAGTATATGGACGAGCATGGTTTGTCTTCTGAAAACGATATTCCTTATGATGTTTGGGATAATTTGAGAAGCAAATCTTTCGAGAAGTATCAGGATGAGTTGGATAGTCTGTTTAATAAGTACAAAGACTTAGATAAACAGATTAAGGCAGTAGCGGAACCTCGTTTCTCTTTGAAGGATGAGAAGATTAAGAGTGTTGCAGAAAAATTTGGGGTAAATGAGGATGATGTTGCTATGTATGCGAATGCTGTAGAGAAAGGTTCTACTGCTGAGGCAGCACGTGCCAGAGCAAACATCAAACGATATTTGTTGCAGGCAAATGAAGACAAGATTTCCTCATTTAAGGAACTTATGAAGTATACCGTGCCAGTAAATAAAGCCTTGAAAGAGAACTTTGGTGACCTCGATGCAATGATTGAGGAAAAAAGGAAGCAGGTTGAAGCAGAGCGCAATGCTATGGAAGCTGCAAGAAAAAGAGCGCAGGAAGAGGAAGAGAAGAGACAGAAACATCTGGAAGAACTCTCCCTGATTCCAACGGATGAACTTGATAAGCGTTACATGGATGCTATTGGTAATAATGATGAATCGACAGCAAGGGAAATGCTTGATGAATCAGCTAGACGCAAGGGTTATGATGATGCCGATAGCGATTACCAAGGTCAGGGAGCGTGGGCTGCTCCTTCAAATCCTCTTTATGAGTCTGATGAGGAAAGAAGAGCAGATATAGAAAACTCTCCTGATGTAAACTTGGAGGATATTGCTCTAGGCTATAGCTTGCAGCCTGATGATTATTTCGACAATCCAAGAGCGTATATGAACAATACTGCTTATGGATTGGAGTCTGCTCATGTTATAAAGAATGCACTTGATGCCATTAAGAATGGCGAGAAAGATGTTAAGGTTAAGGTTTATCGTGCCGTTCCTACTTCTGTAAAGGAAGGCAAGTTGCGTAATGGTGACTGGGTTACTCCTTCAAAGAAGTATGCTGAAATGCACGGTGATAACAGGTTGGATGGAAAATATCGTATCATTGAAGATGAAGTTCCTGCAAATCAATTATGGTGGGATGGCAATGATACTAATGAGTTCGGCTTTGATGATGGCAAGGAATACCGATATAAGAATGCCAAGAATAATCGTAAGCTGAATGACCTCATTACTTATGATAATAAGGGCAACGTGATACCTCCTTCAAAGCGTTTCAATTCTCGCAAGAATGACATTCGTTTCTCTCTTGCTGGTGAGCGTGGTGCGGCTGATATAGCTGAGGACTTGAAGAGTCTGAATACTCCTGATGAGGTGGATGATGCTATCAAGACTGCCATTGAGGATATGCCTAGCGGCTGGCAGATGGCTAACAGGAAGATGATACATATTGCTCAGGCTCTAGGCGAGAACCGCAAGGCTGAGATTGCTGGCGAGGAACCTAAGTTCTCCCTGAAGGATGGCTCACTCATTAAGGCTGGAACATACTTTAGCGGTGGCGGTCTTGTTGAGGAAGGCTTGAAGGGTATCATCGACCCAGTGGTGGCAGTGGAGTATGACGAGAAGATAAGCGGTGTATATCGCAACAACTTCGGACAGCATATCGTTACTGCTGATGTTCGTGATGTTGACCCAAGAGAGTTGGTTAAGCAGATTGATGGCGAGGTAGAGTACTTCCATGCCAGCCCAGTCTGCAAGAACTACTCTCAGGCGAAGAGTAACCATGCTGAGGTGGAACTTGACAAGGAGACTGCTGCTAGTACTGCCGAGTTCATCAATGCTATCAAGCCAAAGGTGGTGACCATTGAGAACGTGAAGGGATATAAGGATTCGGATGCCATGAAGACTATTACCGATGCGCTGGATGCCAACGGCTACACTTGGGATGCTGATGTGTATAATGCTGCTGACTATGGCGGCTACACCAACCGAGAGAGATTGATTGTCCGTGCGGTTCGTGATGGCAAACTCCCTGAAAAGCCAAAGAAGATGGCACGCAAGAGCGGATGGTATGAAGCTGTGGCTGATATTATCCCGACCCTGACCGAGAAGAAGAATGGTGTGGCTCCTTGGATGGATATTCGCTTGAAGGCTGATGGCATTGACTGGAGAAACATTGACAAGCCATTATATGTGATGGGTAGTGCCTATGCTGACGGAAAGGTTCCTCATGCCTTTGCTGATGAACTGCTGCCAACACTCAGAACCAAGAGCGGTGATGTGATTGTGATGCCTGATGGCAAGGTATATCGTGCCATGGGCAGAGTGCTCGCAAGAGTATCAGGAGTGAGCGATGATTACAAGATGCCATTCTCTGAGAATCTGAGCCATATCATCATCGGTAACGGAATCCCTACCCAGTTGACGGAACATGTGATTGCTCCTCTCTTGCAGAACACCTTGCGCCCAACTACTCATGATGATGGCAATACCAAGTTCTCCTTGCGCTACGACAAGTTTGTGCATGACCTGAACCAGTGGAAGAAGGATAATAATCTGCCTAAGGATGCCCAGCGACCAACCATACCACAACGCAACGCTGGCGAGAGTGCTGTTGACTTCCTGAGGAGAGTGGACGAGTATCGCAAACAGATGGCTCTGTGGAAGACTGCTCCAACCTACGAGCAGCATCTTCTGAGTGATGATACTGCCCTTGGAGAGTTCAACCGAGAGTTGCAGCGTGGTTCTGTTCTGAAACGTATCGCCTTCCAAGATAGTATGCTGGCTATCCGCAAGGCTCAGGAAGCTATCATGAAGGAAGTGGGTGTTGACCGCCTGAACATGGCTGAGGATGCCTATACTGCCGAGAACCGCAGTCATGGCAAGGGAAAGAACGAGTTTGAGGAGTACAACAATGAGTTCTTGCAGCCATTGAGAAAGGCTTATCATCAGATGAAGAAGGTACTGGGCGATAGCTATGATAATGTTCGTATCTACATGATGGCTAAGCATGGCTTGGAGCGTGATGCTCAGATGGCTTTCAAGAAGTCTCTGGAAGCTGACTATGAGGACGTGGTTCAGAGAAGTGCGGCATACAAGGCTTACAAGGGCGATATGAACCGTATCATTAATGATAGCGACCTAGAGTTTGGCAGAGTAGACTTCACTACTTGGAGACAGAGAGACAATGCACTCAGGGTGAAATATTCTCCATCATATATGGACTATCGCTACGACAAGAATGGTATTGCCTACGATTATTCAGGTTTGTCTGCTCTCTTTGACGGCACAGACTTTGAGGAAGCTGCCCACAAACTGGTAAAGGATATTGAGAGTAAGTATGTAGATGAGACTCACGACCTCTGGGATGCAACGAATTCGGCTACCAAGAAGATTCTCCGTGATGGCTATAAGGCTGGCATGATGAGCAAAGATACTTATCTGTATGTGCGAGATATGTACAGCCATTATATACCTCTCCGTGGATGGGATGGCACTACTGCCGACCAAGTATGGGACTATATTGGTGGTGGCAAGGGTGCGTTCAATCAGACCTTGAAAACGGCACACGGACGAACATCTATCTCTGATGACCCTATCGCATACATCGAGAACATGGCAGAGAGCGGAATCCTGCTGAACAACAAGAACTGGGTGAAGCAGCACCTGATGCTCTTGGCTCAGAATCATCCAACTTCTTTGCTGACCCTGAGCAAGGCTTGGTACGTGAAGAGTACGGATGCCAACGGCAACGAGGAGTGGATTCCTGCTACACCTCAGATTACTTCTCAGATGAATAGTAATCAGGTGAAGGCTGCTATTGATGCTTTTGAGAAGAAGATGGAGCAGATGGCTCAGACTGGCGATGCTACACAGAAGAGAGACGGACTGAACATAGCCTATCCTCAGACTCACAGCGAGGAGAGAGAACATGAGGTGCGAGTGATGAAGGATGGCGAGGAGTACGTTATCTATGTGAACGGTGACCCTCAGTTGGCTCAGGCGATGAACAACACTAGAGCACACCGAGTAAGAGAGATTCAGAGCGGCAAACTGGATAGGGCTGCTGCTTGGTTGGGAAGAAAGATGGCTGCTGCCTACACCAGTCTTTCACCTCTCTTCATCCCTTCCAACTACTTCCGAGACCTGACCATGACCCTTGCATCTACCGCTATTCGTGAGGATGCAAAGTACAACTATCTGCTCAGAAAGAATCTCGCAACCTCTTGGAATCTCGGTTTCATGCTGAGAGACTATCAGAACGGCAAGTTGAGAGAGAAGGTAAGCAACGGAAACGCTACTCCTAAGGAACAGATGTTCTATGACTTCATGATGAATGGTGGCGAGACTGGCTTTGTCTCTTCGCTTGATGTGGAAGACTTGAAGAAGAAATTCAAGAATGACTTGAAGGATTTGGATAGATGGAAGGCGAACCCAGTTAAGGTAGGGCACACAATCATGGATAGTATCGAGTTTCTGAACAGAATGATTGAGGATAGTAACCGATTTGCGGTTTACATGACCTCTATTCAGTATGGACGTTCTATTGATGAGGCTGTGAATGATGCCAAGGACGTGACCCTGAACTTCAACCGCAAGGGTACTGGCGAATATGGCTGGCAGATGATTAGAAACCTTTATCTCTTCATCAACCCAGCAGTACAGAGTTTGCAGACATTGGGTGCGCTTGCCAAGCATCATCCTTTCAAGTTCACGGCTGTTACTGCATCGTGGTTGACGAGTGGCGTGCTGGTTCCTATCGTTAACGCTGCCCTGATGAGTCTGTTGGGCGGTGATGATGATAAGGATAAGTACTGGCAGTTCACCAAGTGGGATAGACGAAACAACCTGATTATGTGGGTTCCTTTCACTCATGAGTATGTGAAGATTCCGCTTGCTCAGGAGTTCCGTGCCTTCTATGGAGTAGGAGATATGATTGCATCCAAGATTATGGGTGGCGAGTTGGCTGAGGAGAGTTGGAGTCAGTATGCAGAAGACTTGCTCGGTCAGGTGGTGGATATGCTTCCGCTCGACCCTACTGGATATGATGGCAATATTGCGGTCAGTCTGATGCCGAATGCTATTCGCCCAGTCTTTGAGTTGGCTTTCAATGTTGACTTCACTGGCAAGCCGTTATTCAAGGAGACAGAGTATAACAAGTATGACCCGAACTTTACAAAGGCATACGTGGGCACTCCTGATTGGCTGGTACGTGCATCCAAGATGGTTAACTCAATCGGAAACGACTATCCTGATGTGCAGCAGAACAGCATTGATGCTTTCGGTGACCCAAGATACAACCTGAATAACCCTGCCGTGGTTGACCATGTATTGTCTTCTTATCTCGGTGGTGCTTACACCATGGGCAGTCAGGTGCTCGGTGTACTTACCAAGTCACTCAACGACCCGAAGGAAATCAAGGTGGCTGATATTCCATTATTCAGTAAGTTCGTCAGCAATCCTGATGATAGACCAGTTACTAAGAAACAAGGTGATGAGTTCTGGGATATGAAGGAGAACCACGACCGTGCAGCCAATACCCTGAGCAAGTTGAAGAAACAAGCTAAGGTGGATGGCGATTACTCTATGCTGGAACGGTTCTACGGCTCAGAGGAGTATAAGCAGTATAAGCAGGATGATGTGAAGGTGAAGAAGTATGAGGAAGACAAGAAGAAGGAACGTGCTGAGGAGAGTGGGGAGGAGTATAGACCTCACAAGTTGAATGCCGAGGATATATACAAGGCTCACGCTACTCCGAAGGATGATTTCGAGGACTTGAAGTTGGAACAACTCTACACTAAGTTGAACGGATTCAAGTCTGCCTACGACCTCTTGGTTGATACGGCTCCTAGTCAGAGCGATGGCTACTACAACACCAACAAGGCTGCCATTGATGCCATTGACGAGATTTCCCTTGATAAGCAGGAGATTTCCGAGTTGAAGAAAGGTTTCTTGGATGATGGCAAGAATGCCTACAACGCTGAGGACATGAAGCAGATTCGTGAACTGAGAAAGAAGATTCTTGCCGTGCTGGAGAAGGCTAACAAGGTAGTTGTGGCTAACCAGAAGGCGAAGACTAAGAAGTAATACATATATGACTATCCCCTGAAAGTGCTAGGCTTTCGGGGGATAATTGCTTTCAATCTGAAACTTTTTTCCTCTATTTCTTGTATAAATCTATCAATCTGTAAGTATTTATAAAGTTTAACTATTAAAGTTGTGCATAAATGTAGCCGTTTACTAGTTTCTTATTATATTTGCTACCTCTAAGAATTTTTGATTAAATCAGCAAAAGAATCTCAAACATATAAACTTAAAAAAAACAATGGCTTATGAGACAAGAAGAAGACGAAGACCTACGAGTCAAGAAGTTAATTGGAGAGATTACAAAACTTCTCCCTGAACGCAGTAAAATCAAAACAGATTTACTCTATTTCAAGTATGCGCCTATATTGGTCATGCTTTTCAGATGGTATGGTATATCTCAGTTCTATGACAACAAAATGGAGATAACACTATGGTACGAAGAGAATGAGGAACCTATCTGGTTCTTCTACTTCATCACTTACATTCTTTACCCGATTTCTCTTTGGAAGGGTCAGGTGTTGCACCGATTGTGTGTAGAGTGGCGCATTCCGATTCTCTATATTGCAGGAGTCAATGTGATTCACGTCATGTATGATTCCATCGTTATCACGAATCAGATGTACTATTGTGATATGTTCCTGATTACAATCATTTTAATTATATATGCTTATGTCGCAATTAGTAAATTACAGCATCATCGAAGCTGGACTTCGTGCTCTCGCAGATAAGGCACATGAATCAGCAGTTGCCCAAGCAGAGGGCAAGCCTATCCCTTGCGGTCTGTCGGAAGGAGATATGGAACTTGTGGCTCTCCTTACTGCCATGATGAATGATACGCAAGCCAACAAGGGATGGTGTGCCCACGAAATGGGCAAGTCTATCTCATCCTTTGAAAAGTATGTTCACGATGGCAAGATACCCGAAGGCATCCACGACCAGTTCGGACATGAAAAGAAGTGGAATAAGTCGTTAATCAGATACTTTGCCAACAAGAAGGCATTCTTCCACAAGCTATCACGAAAGTACGGCATCCATATTTAGTAATAGCTACACATTAATTATATATAGGAGAGACCCAATCGCCCCTCCTGTATATTTACGACCTTTTCCGTAACCATAAATCTTTGCTAATCACACACTTATATAATCTTTTGCGAGTTTATCTATCTATATCCATATTATTCGTATCTTTGTGCTCGTAACGTTACAAAGTGAGAATCATAATTTAGTGTTTAACAAAAAAAGATTTCAGGATAATATGGAAAGTAAAACGTATGTATTCGGAAACGAAGGCTCAACATCTAACAATGGGATGCTCGGTCTTCTTGCACCTCTGCTCCAGAAGCAGGGTGTTGACCCTAATGTCCTCCTTGCCATGAAGGGAAACAATAGTTTCGGTGGCGAAGGTGGATGGTTCATGTGGGTAATCTTCCTTTTCTTCCTCATGGGCTGGGGAGGTAATGGCTGGGGAGGTTTCGGCAATAATGGTCGTGGTGGTCTCGCCAACGAGATTAACAATGACTATGGTCGTGGTCTCCTGATGGATGCTATCGGTGGTAATCGTAATGCACTCAGCAATCTTGCCACTCAGTTGAACTGTACCGAAGGACAGATTCAGAGTGCCATTTCTGCATTGACCTCTCAGGTACAGAGCGTAGGTAATCAGGTTGGTATGAGCGGTATGCAGACCATCAATGCTTTGCAGCAGGGTAATATGCAGATTGCTCAGCAGATTGCAAACTGCTGCTGCGAGAACCGCTTGGCTATCTGCCAGCAGACTGGTACTTTGCAGAATGCCATCAACAATGTAGCTAATGGTCAGGAGCGTGGCTTCTCCAATGTGGCTTACGAGACTCAGAGACAGACTTGCGACTTGCACAACGCTATCAAGGATAGCACTCAGACCATCGTTGACGGTCAGAAGCAGGCTGAGATGAGAGAAATGCAGAACAAGATTGATGCTCTGCGTGAGGAGAACAGCACCTTCAAGTCTTCTGCAATGACCTCTCAGATTGTTGGTCAGGCGGTGGCTCCTATCAATCAGGTGTTGGCTGGCTTGCAGAACGAGGTGGCTGGTATCAAGTGCAAGTTGCCTGAGACCGTGACTACTCCTTATAGCCCATTTACTGCGGTTCCTAACTGCGTTGCTTATCAGGCTGGTTTGTATGGACTGAATGCTGCAAACAATGCAGGATTCTGGGGTTAATAAGGAAAGGAGGCTGCTATGTTTTGGTTAAGACCATTTACATGGGTGAATCGTAATGGTTCGGCAGCTATCGCTTCAACGGGCGTGGCGGTGAACACCAACAATGTTGTTTTCTCGTTCAAAAACCACGCCTTCCTGAATGCCAGCTATAGAGGAACGATTTTCGTGAACCTGATGCAGGCTATTCCGACTGGAACGACTGGCACGCTGCCTATCCTTTTCGAGACCAACGGAAGTACTCAGGCTGTGACCAAGTATAATGGCGCACCATTGACGGTTGCAGACGTGCAGGGAACTGGTGTTTATCAGTTTTGGTTTGAGAGAGATACTAACACCCTACAGATGATGTCGGGTATTGTTTAACAAGAATAGATAATAGGAGATTACATTATGTTTCAAGGTTTAAGAACAAATTCTTTATTCTATGTCCTAGACAAGGGCGAGAACCCGAACTTGCGAATCGGTCAGGTGGTTTCAGTAAGCAATCCTCAGACGAAATACCCTACCTTTAACAACGGCTTTACTCCTCAGCCTATGGAGACCGTAGTGGACGTGAAGGTGAAGTTGGGTGATGAGGAAGTGGATTTCAAGCAACTGCCAGCAAACGGACAGATAGCCAACGACAAGAACCTTGTGGTTAGCGACAATAAGGATGCCATGAGTGCAGAGGTGGATGCCATGCTGAGACAATCCAAGGCGATACTGGAGAGCGTAGATTACAACAAGAGGGTAGTAGAATCTTGTGAGGGAATGCTACAGCAACTCAACCCCCAGATAGCCAAGGATAAGGAACAGACCGAGAAAATCAATAAACTGGAAGGTAAAGTTTCTGGCATTGAGGGCAAGATTGACAAGATGATGGGATGGCTCCAGCAGACCATGAGCAAGTAATCTCCTATCTATTCACTTAAAATCATAAGATTATGGTAATGATTGAGATTACAGAAGATAAGTTCGATGATTTGTATGACAACATCGAGTCTATGCTTGGTTTTGGCAGCAAGGCTATGTCTTGTCTGAAAAAGATGAAGCAGGAGCGTATGGGTGAGCGTATGCCTGATTATCGTGACGATTGGAGAAGAGAGCGTGAGGAACGTGAAGAGCGTGAGAACAGACGTAGATTCAACAACGTGAACGATGATTGGAACTACCCGAACCGCTATGGTGAAAGAGGTGGTGGCGGCTACAATGGTGGCGGTCGCTAGTGTTTAACTTGGGAGTTTTGGTAGCGACATTCATGTCGGAACCAGACTCCCTTTAATATTCAGCAATATGGGAAAATGCAGAATGCCATTGGATATGTATGACCTCAAACCTGAGGGAATGGTTTCTTATCTCAGATACAATGGCTATCATTTCAGCAAGAAGATGTGCGAGTGGGCGGTGAGCCTGATGTATAAGTATGACCCTTCCTCCAAACGTGATGTAAGTGTCTCGTTTTGGGATAAGGAAAAGGTGGATTCCTTGCTGCTTGGTCAGGGAATAGAGGTGAAGAATAAGATAGGCTACGACCATGTATATGTGGCGAATATGGCGATTGCAGACTTCTACAAGTCTTCCATCAAGGATGAGGAGCAGCTAGCCCAGTTTATCAAGGATATGGTGGATGATGCCGACCAGAAGGATGGCTTCATTTTCAACCGATTCTATGCCGACTGCTGCCATAATGGTGTGCCTATCCCTTGGGAAGATGTGTTATGATTGAAAGGTTAATACAACTTCCGAAGTACGATTGGAGCATAGTATGTTTCATAGGTTATCAGCCATCTGATGCCGATGAGATATGCCATGCTCTTTCTGATATTGGCTGCAACGGAAATCCGTTATCGGAAGCCTACGAACATCTAACCAAGTATAGTTCAGACAGAGGTCTTACCTATTCCAACCTTGCTGAAAGAAGAAGTGTTCTTGCCATCGGTAAATGTGAATCTGATGACAGCATCATCAATACAATAGGTCATGAGCTTCTTCATGTTGTAGCGCATATCTGTGAGCAGGATGGAATAGATATGCTGAGCGAGGAACCATGTTATATGATGGGGAGTCTGTGCGAGAAGTTCTTCAAGGTGTATGATTAGTGTTACTTCTACTTGGTGCATAAGAAAAGGGTGAATCTTTCGACTCACCCTTCTTCTTTATATTATCTACTTGGCTCATCTACTGATTGCTTACGAAGGATTCTCTGCACCCTGCTCATTTGAAGGTGGATTTGCTAATTCTGTACCATCCAAGTTTACCCAAGCAGTACCATTCCAAATGATAAGTTTATTCAAAGTTGTATCTTTGTAAATATAACCTATCTGTACACTTGATGGTCTTTGTTCGGTTGTACCTTGTTTCTTTGCATCAGCAGGATTTCCATCTTTGTCAACCCAAGAAGAACCATTCCACCAAATAGGTCTATTCAAAGTTCTGTCATAATACTGCATTCCCTTATATATTGGTGCTTCAGTTGTATTGAATGTTGGACGTTCTTCCGTTGTACCTGTTTTATTATCCACTGGAACCCATTTGTTTCCATCCCATTCAATGGTGCACTTTTTGTTAGTATCGTAGTAAATATATCCCTTATTCTCTTCCTTTAGGACATCTGTTGGAGCACTTTCAATATTGCCAAGCATTCTTACTTTTGTACCTAAGCCTTCAGATGGAAGATTTGTACCACGCAAAGTAAGAGCTGCACCTTTGTTGATTATCATAGGCAAATTTTGAGAAGTACCTAAGACAAAACCTCCATATCCGTTTTGATTAGCTATTACAAAACCATAGCCTTCATGAATTTTATCAGGTTTGTTCCCGTTTGTCATATAAGAAGAACCTGATTTCGTGATAACTTGATTTACTCCTGCTCCTTTAATAGAGAACATATGAGTATTCCAAGTAGTTTCAGAACCAACACCAATCAAGTTGTTGGAGAACACACTAGATGTATCTACGCTAGTACTACTGCTTTTCGTAACAACTAATTCACAATTTATATAATTGTTGAATAGTTTAAGAATATACGGATTTCCTGTGTCTTGTAGAGAAATACATTGATATCCTCCAAGATAATTATTAATTAACTGAATCGGTGTTTTTGCTATGGAGTTCATAAGATCGAACACAGTATTTCCTTTAAAATAATTATTTGTAAAATAAGCACCAAAGGCTACTGGTCCTCTTAGTTTAACAGCTGAATTTGATGCCGAATATCTATTATTAAAAGTATTGTCACAAACAATTAATTTGTTACATTTGCCAATATTCATTGCCCCGTTTACACATTCTCCATATCCATGATTTCCAGAAATCAATACAGTACCTAATCTGCTTCCTTCGTAATGGTCGAAATTAATAGCAAAAATAGGTGATGAACTATAAGTATTATAAATAAATGTGTTATTTTTTACTATATGGCTTCCTTTACAATTAATTCTGTAAATAATACTAGAGTCTTCAATTATATTGTTAGAAACAATAGTATTTTCAATATAACTTTTTAAACTTCCATCATTATTAAGTCCAGCGATACCCATAGTTATTGCATAACTTCCACCAATCAAATGATTATCATGTATATTTACGTTTTTTACGGGAGAAAAATTTGTTGTACTCCAATCGTCCGTTATTCCTCTCATCATATACATCTCAATACAACCATCTCGATAACCTTTTATGTAGCAATTTCTAATTTCTATGTTTTCGATTGCTTTGTTACCATTGGAAATCCAAATACCATTTGATTCACCTGGAGCTTGTTCCATTGTAAGAGTTCTTATAAATTGACAGCCTTCAATTATGACATTTGAGCAATCGAATAACCAAACTGGCTGAATTGAAGATGGATAAGTTCTCTTACAATCTAAGATTTTTAATCCATCTATATTTGATAAAGCAAATACCCCTCGTGGTACGCTCTTATCCTTTCCGTCTTCATAGATGTATTTCCAAGCATTGTCACAATCTACTTTAAAGCCTTTAATAGTTATATTTTTATATCCGTCTTTATTAAATAGGTCTGTACCAAATACCTTAGACCCTTTCAACTTATTCCAATATAATTCACTATTATTACCACTAAGAGTTATATTAGATTCAAGCATTATTGCATCATCAATAAGATACTTACCATAGAATCGGATTGGTCTAGTTATCTTATTATAGGAACAATATTGGATAGCTTTATTGATAGCCTCTGTTGACAGATTTATACAATTAGGGTCTGCACCAAAATCGTCAACACAAATCTCTGATTTGTCATTTTTAAATTTCACGTTATAAGATAGACTAGAATCTATGTGAGTAAATAGATTATTAATAATCTTGGTATCATTGAAAGTAATTGTTCCATTTTTCAACATACCTCCATCAAACTTCAATGTGCATCCCTCTTGCATTTCTATGGTCTCTCCATTAAGGTCAAAGTCATATCTTACCTCATAGATAGTATTAGGCAGATTAATCATATCTTGAGTAAGAATGTTTCGAAGCTCAGTCTTGCTACTATCTTTGACACTACATGCTGCACCAGTGCCGACTGCGCTGAATGATGATGGCGTGGAGACTTTGCCACCAAACTTGCGAGTAAGAGTAATCGTTGAAGTATCTTTTGAAACTTCATACTCAGTCATAGTAGCTGAAAGTTTTGCGGCTATCTTTTCTGCAACTTTATCTGTTGTCGTATCAGATGATGCAACAACATCTACATGGCTTTCTACACCATTGATGATGAATGCCAGATAGCCATCTGATGTTGGGACAGATGATACTACTATTTTTGTTACGGCAAGAGTGACTGGCTTGATGTTCTTACGTAGAATCTTGTAGCCCTTGCCGCTGAAATTCTGAGGTGAATAGGAGCGGTCGGCAAACTTTGTTACAGAACGTCCGTTATCATCGAATGACCTAGTAAGGTCTTCTTCGTCAACGGGAGATAGAGAAAAAACCTCTTGGTTGATTTCCTCCTGCATCTTGCTTAGTCTCTTGTCATATATATTATCTGAATTTGCTAGCCTTTTGTCTTTTCTTGAAGATTCTAGCGTACTACCTAATTTTACCATATTTATTTTGCTTTTATTGTATAAGTATTGTCACCAGCAATAAGTGGGTCTGAATTATAATAATATAATGCACCAATAATCGTTTCGTGGAAATCAGCTTCGATGTTTCCCTGAATGAATTGTAATGGAGTGTCTGAAATAAACCAAACCACATCGTTTTCATCTGTTGTAGTAACCGTTATCGTCTGATTGACCAAAGAAGTATTACTTCCGTTCAGTACAGATAGGTCTAATTCGTTTGCATCTGATAAAGATGATGCGCCATACATAGTCTTTGCACCGATTGTAACAAAAGCAGTTGCTTTATATATTTTTCCGTTCAATGTAACTATGATATGAAAAGCGTATGAACCTACTTGTGAACGTGAAACATTGACTGACGTATCAGTTGTCTTAGGCTCAATGACATTACTTCCGTCAATAATCTTAATATTGTCGGGAATAGCATCAATACCATTCTTTCTGAATTGCCATGAGAGTTTGATGGTGTGTTCTGTTCCATCATAAGCTATAACAGAAGGAGAAGATTCTAGATATACATTTGTATCGTCCACATCAGTATCATTCTGATTGTTCAGTTCTATCCAGTATTTCGCATTGTACATACCTCCCATTTCACCCTCTACGATGCCGAGAGGAATATGAGACTTGCCATTTCGCTCCACGATACGGAAAAGGCGGTGCTCGATGCTACAGATGTCGTTTCCGTTATACTTGCCTCGAATGGTAATGCCATATAACCCTTCCTCTAGAAATGGTGGGAACTTGACACATATATCACTCGGTTCTACTTCACTATTATTTTTTCCGCTCTGAACAAAAGGCATTTTTGCTACACACTCTCCAAAGGCATCAGTAAGGTGTACTTCTAGATTACTGATGGCAGCTACGTCAATATCTTCCAACATCTGCTTATTCTTGCTGATGTAGGCTTTCTGTAGCTTGATGAAAAGGTCGAAGCTGTTGCCTTTAACAATCTTATAAATATCCATATACGTATACATTATTAATAATAGACAAAGATAGGAAGAAATTTCTCCACCTATCTTTTATCCGTTTATTTAGGGCAGAAAAAATTTAGATTAATCCCTTCCATCTGAGAAATTTGCGCTTGCGGCTTAGCTTGCCCTTCTTGCTCTTGCAGTTGGTATGATAGACACAATCCTTGAAGAGGTCTCTGACCTTCATGTCGCTATCTACCAACTTGGTTCTCTTAAATGCCTCGAAGAGAGGGCGGTTCATAATCATCAGGTTGCCCTTCTGCGTAGGAAGGACATAGAAGATTTCACCATTGTTCTTCTTTGATGCGTAGTCTGCCTTAGCCGTAGCTTGGCGGTACATGATTTCGCACTTGATGCGCTTGAAAATCTTTGTTACTTTCATAATCCTAATTATTAATTGTTTGAAACTATATGATGGTTGCTGCCGAAACAGAAACCTTTCTTCTCATTACTCTTGCCTGAATCTGTATCATCTTTGGCATTTCCATTTCGTTGAAACAGATGTGGAGTCCGATGGCTCTTGTCATGAGCAAATCATCGTGCTTTCCGTCTGCTGCCTCGTATACGGTTCCGTTCTTCTCGTAGGTGAGATATTCATCTAAGCATCTATCGTCTCGCTCTACATAGAGTTGTTCACGGATTGTCTGAACCAGTACTGAGATAACCATTGGCTTGGTTGCTACATTGGTATGGAATCCGTACTTCACTGGAACCTTATTCTTAATATCTGATTCGCTCTGTTTGCGTGCATAGAGGTTGTCGTATACGTCCTTGATTTGATTCAGGATGAACTCAGACTGGTCACCACCTTCCAAGATGTGCTCTTTGTCTTTCGTCTCCAAGGTGTTGGATTCAATCACCAACAGAGCATCGTTGTAGTATTTGGCTATCTGAGCCGCCTTCCATGCCAGCAAGTCCATATCAATATGCCCATACCATTGGGCTACCACATACGGCTTGCCACCTTCCATCATCCAATAGCGGTCGAAGACACAGATAACAGACCAGTCGGCATTCTTGCTACGTCCACCAATATCCACTACGACCAGATAGCGGTTTATCACCTTGCAATCATCAAAGGTCTCAGGCTTGCTCCATATCCACAACTGCCCCTGCTTGTCTTCACAGAATCGGACATTCTGCATACACTTTTTGCCCTTGTAGCCATCACCATAAACATCACCGATAAACTTAGGTGCTCGGCATCCCTTGCGGAACTTGTCAACCTTGTCTTCGGCAAAGACCTTGGCTCCTGAATGCTTGAATGCTTCAATATCATCGGTAGGGTAGCCAGCAGCCATATCGGCATGGTCGGTGAACTTCCTGCGCTCGGCAATATACCAGTTGATGGCTTCGAGTGGAGCACCCAGTGTCCATAACTTCCAAAGATAGGTACATGGCTCCTCTCGGTCGGACATTGTGTTGGTATTATTGCGGTTCTCGTATAGCCATTTGGCAAACTCTACCTTCTGTTTCTTGCTTTCAAATTCAAGATGATACATATCGTATATCTCGTACCAAGGAACGAAGAACGGCTCAAACTGAGATTCTCCCTTGACTGCTGCAAGCCACTCCTTGTGGAAGAAGTTGCCAGTACCATTGGCGGTGGATTCATAGGCAATCATCGTGTATGGTCGGTATAAGATACCATTGGTAGCGTTCTGTACAACCTCCTCAGGAGATTTTCCATCCGTCTTTTTCCACAAACCCACCTCGGAAAGGTGAACCAAGTTGTAGTCTTCACCATTGGCAGATAGTGGTCGTTCCATGGAACCAACCTTAATCTTACAGAATCGCTGAGGAACCTTCTTCACATTACCTGATGTTCCCACTCCAACAAACTTCGGCTCGTTCTCAGAGAATGCTTCTCCCATTTCGTAGAGGAACTTGGTAGGGAAGTTTTTCAGAGCTTCCTCGAACATACCTCGAATGGTCTCTGCTGTGTCCTTAACCTGAGCCACGATGAGCGAGTTGAGACCCTTCTGCCACATGAGTTGCAGCCAGAGGAAGTACATCTGAATAACCGTAGAACCTCCCCATTGTCGGGCTTTCAGCAGAATGAGACGGATAGGGCGATTCTTCTTTCTTCGCTCCTCCAGCCACCTGAGCAATCTTCGTTGAGGTCTTCTGAGCACAAAGCGGAAGGGGAGACCTCCACCTTTCGGCTTGATATAGATGAATGTGGCAAAGAAGAAGAAAGGGTCGTGTTTCATCCTGATGCGAGTAAACTGCTCCACCAGTTGCTCAATCTCTTCTTCTAGGTCGTATGGTTCGTCTATATCCTTATGCAGTTCCTCGATTACAGCCTTGCAACTACCAAACTCGATGAGCATCTTGACGAGCGGAATCTTCTTCATCGAAACTGGAAGCTGCTGTCTCTGAATCGGGAAATCAGGAAGGAAGAGCAGGAATCGCTTATCTCCACAACCTTCACCCTTGATGGGATTGAAGGGTGTGTTGATTTCCTTGATGCGTTTCTCGTTCTCTTTCAGGATGCCCAATACGTGTTTGTCGAGTGCATCAGTCAGTTTGGCGGTTACTTGTCTTGGCATAGCGGTGCATTTAAATAACCCCACAACAGACCAAGTACATAGCAATAGATGTGGACTCCAACTGCCATGCAAGGGAAGAAGATTCCAACACAGATATATAGGAGAATGGTGAGATTGTATCTTACCTTATTCTCCACGTATGGGGCGATAAAGCCCATGTAAGCATAGATAAAGCCGCTAAGACCGATGATTGGCACGGATGAGGTGAAGGGATAGCTGATGGCTATGAGATAGAATGCCACCAAGTGACCGATGCCGCAAGGGATGGCTCGGTAGCATTGATGGAAAACATAAAGGTTGATGGCTGCATGAAAGATGTTCTGATGAAAGAAAGGGTAGCTTAGTCGGTTCTGAATAGAACAATCGTCAAAGAGACCCATGCCATCATATCCTAGAAAAGTGATACACATTATTATAATGTACCCAGCATAAAGCGCAATCTTCTCTTTCGTCTCTCGTAGCATCTTTGCTTCTCCTCCTTTCTCACCCTGCTAAGAATTACGTGTATGCTTTGAGGAGTCAAATAGAAACTGGGTGCTTTTTCAGCACATACACGTTTGATAATATCCATATTACTGAGATATGGCTCATTACTCTTATGAATCTGGAATCGTCTGAAAATCTCCTGATACATTTCCTTTCGGGTAGGAATCATGTTATCAAGAGGTTTTCCTTTCAGTAAGTCTAATATGACTATATAAGCACGGTCTTCTGAAACCCAAAATCTTCTGCTCGGAGATTGGGCTAGCTTTTCCTCAATCTCTGAGAGTCTGATATTGTCTCTTACATTAATAATTTCTTTGTAAGCCCTCAATAAATCAGCATCACGTTCCTCTATAAAATAGCATCGTGAATCCTTATATTTCATATCTGACACTGCAAATATACAAAAAAGTATTGAATTAGTCGCATCCGATTAGATTAAATTAACGGATAAAAGATGAAAATCGGAAAAAAGCATTAATTTTGGACATTGATTTATAAATATACACATATATATATGGACGAAAATACAAATATTGAGCAGAATGCTGGTGCTGCAAAACAGCAAGATACCAAGACTAAGAGAGACTTGGCTTTGGAGCGTTTGAAGACCCGCCACCCTGATACAGAGTATGCGGATGATGAAGCTATGTATGGAGCCATCAACGATGATTATGATGCCGACCAGAAGGCTTTGCAGGGGTATAAGGATAACGAAAAGGCGATGGGCGATTGGCTGGGTAGTGACCCTGAGGCGGCTACCTTCCTTCAAGCTATGAAGGCTGGCAAGAGTCCTTACGCTGAGTTGATTCGTACACATGGCGAGGATGCCATTGACTACTATTCAGACCCTGATAATGCGGATGAGATTGCATCGGCTCAGTCGGAGTTCTTGCAGAATGCTGCCAACGGCAAGAAATTGCAGGAGGAGTATGACAAGAACATGCCTTCCAGCTATGAGGTGTTCGACAAGTTGGAAGAGAAGTATGGCGAGGAAGCTGTGAACGATGCCATCGACCAGTGCTTTCAGACTATGCGTAATGTGGTGACTGGCAAGTTTACAGAGGAAATGATTACTGCTTTCATCAAGGCAAAGAACCATGATACTGATGTGGCTGATGCAGCTCATGAAGGTGAGGTTCGTGGCAAGAACAGCAAGCACGTCAAGAACCTTGAACTGAGAAAGAAGGGCGATGGTACTGCTGACCTTGATTCAGCCAATGCAGAGACCAAGCAGACGGATAACCAGCCAAACCTTGGTGCGCTTGGTAGGGCATCACGTAGGGGAAATATCTGGGAGCGTGGTAATGAGAAGAGAACACGCATTCGATAAGGTAAAAATATAATATATAATGTTTAATTAATATTTAGGATAACAATGAAGAAAAGTACATTTAATCGGCTGCTTTCTATCTTTATGATGGTTATGGCAGTTATTTTTGGAGTGAATGGTCAGGTTATCATGGCTGAGGCGGCTCTGCCTGATGGCGGTAGTACCGAGAGTGGTCACGCTGCGGAAGCTGGTGGTGCTCCTGCTGCTGGTGAAGCTGGCAATGGCGGTGCGGCTCGTCAGGATGATGGTATCAAGACAGAGACAAAGGGTCGTGAGCACTTTAACGAGAATGGCACGGAGTATTATCTGAACGACATCAACGACAAGATTACCAAGATTCGACCGATGGCTACTCCTGTTGATCAGATTTCACGTTATGCTACAACCATTCCTGCTGATTCGTTTGTAGTTGAATACTGGAGTATCGGTACACGTCCTATCAAGACTACCGTTAAGGAGGCAACAGAGGAGAGTAATGGTACATCTATGGTGTTGAAAGTAGAAGACCCTGCAATGTTTACGCTGGACGATACCATCCGAGTGGTTGGTGTGAAGGCGATTACCAATTATAAGGGTGTAGCTTATGCAACCATTACTGATGCTCCTACTCCTGATTTGGAACTTTGTGTATGTGGCAAGAATACAGAAGGATATCCGATTGTATATGCCGTAAATGGTAAGTTGGTAAATAAGCAGGCTATCGGTATTCCTGCTTTGAAGAAGGGACAGAAGCTTCTTCGTATGGCTAAGAGTTGCGGTGAGTTGGATGTTCAGACTGGTCGTTTCAATAATCTTCCTACTGCTGATATTCAATACTGCCAGAACTTTATGATTCAGGTGGAGCAGAGTACCTTCGATAAGATTGCTGATAAGCGAGTTGATTGGAATTTTTCAGACATTGAGGAGGATAGTATCTACGATATGCGTCTTGCGATGGAAGGCACTTATCTCTTCGGTGATATGGCTTGTATCAAGCACGAAATTAAGAATAACTCTGCCCAGTGGTTTACAAAGGGTATCTGGTGGTTGGCAGGTAAGGACATTGAGGTAGGTCATATTGCTACTGCTGACGAGGTTGCGAAGGGTTACAACAAGAATGAGCGAGTGATTACTGATTTGGAGTTGGTTGATATTTCCAAGGACTTGTTTGTTGGTACTGGTATCGGCAACAAGCGCAAGGTAATTATTGCTGGTTCTGCCTTCGTGAGTGCGTTCAGTAAGATTAAGTCTGATAAGTTCCGTTTGAAGGACACCGTAGAGGTTTGGAACTTGAAGTTCAAGAGTTGGGAGACTGACTTCGGTGAGGTGCTGATGATTCACTCTGAGTTGTTTGACCTCTTCGATATGAGTGACTGCGGCTTTGCCCTTGACCCAGAGTTCTTGGTTAAGCGAGTACACTTGTCTTGGACACGTAACGTGCTCGACTTGAAGAAGGCTGGCATCCGTAACACCGATGCCGTAGTTATTCAGGAGGTCGCTTGTCTGTACTTGAAGTATCCTAAGGCTCATGCTCGTATGCGCCTTGCTAAGGTTCCTGAGGAAGTTTCTCAGGCAGACGATTCTGAGGTGAAGTATGCTGCCTAAAAGAGAGTTGAATTGCAAATTATTCATTAAATAGTGAGGGGTGTGGGCACTAGCCCCATCCCTTTTTTAATAACACATATATAATAAGGTATAATCATGTTTAAGAAATATCAAGCTGGTTCGGATTTGGCATTCAGCGTTATGGTAGGTAACGAGAGAATGCGCATTGTCTTTGAGGGTAAGACGATGGGTAGTAGTATCTATATGACAAGAGACCCAAAGGTACAGAAGGCTATCGAGTCTCATTATTGGTTCAACGACAAGTTCTTCTTGGTGGAGAGTATTGACGAGAAGAAGGAAGCTGCGGAAGCCAAGAAGAAGGCTGCTGCCAAGGCAAAGAAGAAGGTGGCTGACGAGAAGAAGACTCACATTGTGACAGATGTTGAGGATGCCAAGGAATATCTGGCAGAGACCTTCGGTGTGAGTCGTTCCAAGATGAAGACCAAGGACGATATTTTGGCGATTGCCAAAGAGAAGGGTGTTGAACTAGAAGGATTGGAATAATGAGTACGTATGCTGTATCTGAACTGGTGAAAGAAGTAAAGGTGCTCTTGGACAGAAACCAAGAGACTTCGGGCTTGCTGACTCCTACCGATTCTGATACCTTGTCGCAAGGTGAGTTGATTCAGAGTAAGATAGTAGATGCAGCAAGAATCATATTGGAGGATGCTCCTGCCAGTATGCTGGATGGTAAGACTTTCAATGGATTGAATACTGCTTGGGCTGAATCAAATGGTGCTTATGTGGGAACCGTCTATCTGCCTTCCGACATGATTAGACTCCTTAACGTGAAGGCTAGTGACTGGAATCGCTCGGCTGAGATAATCACAGAAGAGGATGATGCCTACAAGATTCAGTGTAACCGATTCGGAGTAAGGGGAAACCCTGAGCGACCTATCGCTGCACTCATTCATAATAGCGGTAATCGGTACTTGGAACTTTTCACAAGCAAGAGTAATACGGCTACCGTATCGCTTACTTATGTGGGTATGCCTTCTATTAGTGAAGGTAATATTGATTTGCCTGAAACATTGAAGGATTCCATCGTGTATATGGCAGGCTATCTCACTTGCATCAGTCTTGGCGATACCGATACCGCAAGCGGATTGCTTGAGGTGGCTCGGAAGCTGGCACATATTGTTGAACCTACAACATCATAAATTATGGCAAAGAAGAAAGAAGAAACAAAACTGCTATCGTTGAGCAGGGTGCTTGACAAGGAAGAATTGGATAGCGTGAAGGCATCCAAGGACCGATTTGACAAGCCATACGAGCATGTCTTCCATATCTTGCTGGAGGCTCAACGATACTACAACAACATGGATAACTTCCGAAAGCGAAGATTACGAAACAAGCGATACTGCTATGGAGACCAGTGGGGCGATACCATTGAGTTCAAAAGCAAGTGTGGCTTTACTAAGCGTATCAGGGAGGAAGACTATATCCGTGAGCAGGGTAGCGAACCATTGAAGAATAACCTTATCCGTAGGTTGGTGAAGAATGTGCTGGGTGTGTACCGCTCCCAGAGCAAGGAACCTACGTGCAACGCAAGAGATAAGGATGAGAAACGATATGGCGAGACAATGAGTGTGGTGCTGCAATGTAACCGACAACTGAACCGAGAGATGGAACTGGATGCACGAACAATGGAAGAGTTCCTGATAAGCGGTGCTGCTATCTATAAGAAAAAGTATGGATGGCGAAGAGGTAGGTTGGATTGCTGGACGGACTACGTGAACCCGAACAATTTCTTCATAGACAACAATTTTACGGATTTCCGTGGTTGGGACGTGAGTTGCTTGGGTGAGGTGCATGACATCACCATCGGCAACGTGCTGAGAGAGTTTGCCAAGTCTCCTGCTGAGGCTCGTAAGTTGAAGGAGATATACAGACTGGCAGCTAATAGAGATTTTGTGATTGCTGACTGCACTCAGCGATTTGGAGAGTTCGACCCTAGGACTATTGACTTTATGAATCCTTCTAACCCTTCACTCTGCCGAGTGATTGAGGTTTGGCGCAAGGAGAGTAAGCCAAGATACCGATGCCACGACTACAACAATGGTGATGATTTCAAGATTGATATTGAGGATAAGGCTGATATTGTAGATGCAGAGAACAAAGACAGAATCAGGAGAGGACTGGCTGCTGGCATGCTGAAAGAGGATATTCCTCTGATTGATGCCGAGTGGTTTATGGATGATTACTGGCATTTCTACTATCTTTCTCCTTTCGGTGATATTCTGAGAGAAGGCGAGACTCCTTATGCTCATGGAGAACATCCTTACTGCTTCAAGTTCTATCCGTTTATTGATGGCGAGATTCACAGCTTCGTGGAAGATGTAATTGACCAGCAGAGATACGTGAACCGACTTATCACGATGTATGACTTCATTATGAGGGCGAGTGCCAAGGGTGTGCTGCTCTGTCCTGAGGATTGTCTGCCTGATGATATGAGTTGGGATGATTTCTGCGATGAGTGGAGTAGATTCAATGGTGTAGTGAGATATAAGCCAAACAAGAGCGGTCAGGTTCCTCAGCAAGTAGCCAATAACTCTACGAATATCGGTATCGGTGACTTGCTCAGCTATCAGTTGAAGTTCTTCGAGGATATATCGGGAGTGAATGGTGCGCTGCAAGGGAAACAAGGAGTTTCAGGTACGAGCGGTTCGCTTTATGCCCAGCAGACACAGAATGCTACCATGTCGCTGCTTGATATTTTGGAGAGTTTCAGCCAGTTTATCATTGATGGTGCTTACAAGACCGTGAAGAATATGCAGCAGTACTATGACGTGGCTCGCAACTTCAATATTGTTGGTAGAGCAGGACAGATTGTACACTACGACCCTAAGAAGATTAGAGACGTGGAGTTTGACATTAATATCACGGAAAGTACAGCTACTCCTGTATACAGACAGATGGCGAATGAGTTCCTTATGACCTTGTGGCAGAATCAGGCTATCACGCTGGAGCAGTTGCTGCAAGTAGGAGATTTCCCATTTGGAGAGGAGTTGCTGCAATCGGTTGCATCCAACCAGCAAGCCATTCAGAATGGTGAGACTCCACAAGGATTCTCTCCTCAGCTTCAAGCCCAAGTTGCTCAGGCATCACAGAGCAATCCGAAGGCTCAGGCGATGTTGCAGCAGATGATGAGCGGTCAGGGGGTGAGTCCTGACGGACAGAACCCACCGCTTGCTGCTTAGTTTATAATTAATAGTTAATTGTTTATAGTTATGATTGCAGACAAACCAAGTGACAAGGAATGGTATGGCAATGGGAAACCTGATGCTAGCCAAGGTGGCAACCCGAATGGTGGTGTTGCTTCAGAGACCCAAGGTAGGGAGAATAAGCCCGAACTTTACGAAAATGACGTTATCGGAAAGGTGGCGAAACGCAAGAAAAACGACATCTGGACGAGGGGTGGAGAGAAGAGAACCAAATTTAAGGACGAATAAAGAAAGGATGTGTTTTTATCGTAACTGTATTTGTCTGATATTCAGATAGCTACAGAAATATCTACGAGTTTATGGTGCTGCGTTTAAGATATTGGTATCTTTGCAGCATCATAAACTTTTAAATTATATAGGTATGAATTTCGTAGAGTTTGTAGAAAAGTATCAGCAGGAAATGGCTCCTGAACAGATGTTGGCTATAGCTAAGGCTATCGGTAAGTGTCTCTCTTTCAAGTTGAGTGATGATGAAGTACATCATCTTTGTGCGATGGTGTATGGTGTGTTGAGTGAAGAACATTTCGATAAGCACTTTGCCGATGATGCTATCAGCAAGATGTGGTATGAGGATGCGGACGGAAACAAGCATACGGCTCCTTTCTTCTCGGATGATGAGATAAGAGAAGCCTTTGACAAGCATAAGGATGATATATCTGATTACACCATCCATGATTTGGCTGTGACCATGAACCTGATGAGGAGTGACCATCATGTGATGCTGGAGCGATATAGCAAGGATTATGATGAGTTGAAGGAAATGGTGGTTTTGATGGCTATCGAGTATCTGCAAGACCCTGACTGCTTGCATCCTACCAGCAAAATATGGCACACAATAAACGGATAAAGTAACTAATTGGGAATCATTTCTTATCTTTGCATATTATTAATAATATATAAATATAAGATATGACTCCAAATGTACGTGAAGGATTGCAATATGGTACAGCCATTGGAATGGTAGTTAGCGGCATCGTCCTCGCCTTCCTATCATTCTTTCTGAACAACTATATTATTTCGGATGGTGTGCTCTGGTACATCAGCCAAGCGTTGGTTTACTCTGGAGCAATATTCGGGGTAAACATTTATTTTAAGACAAAACTAGGCAATTTTGAGAGTAAGGTGAAGGACGAACTCGCAAGTATGCTGAAACAAGTGAAGGAGGGCAAGTAGTATGAAGGTAACAAGCGAACAGATTTTGGCGATTATGCCGAATGCGAAGGATAAGGTGGATGCGTTTCTTCCTTATATCAATGGCTATGCTGAGGTGTTCCATATTGATACTCCTAAGCGTATGGCTCATTTCTTGGCTCAGATTGCACATGAAAGTGGTGAACTGCGATACACCAAGGAACTCGGCAACAGAAATTACTTCCATAAGTATGATGTGGGCAAGTTGAAGAATATGCTCGGCAACTTGAAGGATGGTGACGGCTACAAGTATCGTGGCAGGGGCTTGATTCAGATTACTGGCAGAGCCAACTATCAGGCTTATCAGAACAGCAAATATTGTACTGGTGACATCATGGAGAACCCTCAGTTGCTGGAGCTTCCGCTAGGAGCAACGAAGAGTGCTATGTGGTGGTGGTGGAAACATGACCTGAACAAGCTGGCTGATAGTGATAGTTTCTTGGCTATTACTAAAACAATCAATGGTGGAACCAACGGCTTGGAATCAAGACGAAAGTTCCTTACAAGAGCAAAGAAGGTCTTTAATGTTTAGCCTATGAAAGTAAAATGGTACGATACTGATTTCTGGCAAGTAGCACTCTACGTGATAGGCATCTTGCTGGTGGCATTTTTTTTTGTCGGGATGCAAGACAAAATACGTCCCGATGGAAAAAGTTATATGTCGGGACGTAGTAAAACACGATACGCTGCATACTTCTGACAGCGTTTTTGTGCGTGATTCAATCTTTCTCAGACAGAAGGGAGATACTTGCTTTCTTGACCGATGGCATGAGAAGACCATCTATAAGAATGTGTATAAGGTGAAGGTGGATTCCTTCCTGAAAAGAGATTCCATCCCAGTACCCTATCCAGTAGAGAAGAAGTTATCCAAGTGGGAGCAGTTTCAGTTGAAGTATGCTATCTGGTCATTTGGCGCACTCTGCATGCTGCTAATCGTATTAGGTTATAAACTCTATAAAAAGATAAAGAATGGCAAATTTCACATTGACAATCACGAAAAGTGACATCTATGAGGAGGTAGCAAAGACTACTGCCTACATAGGAGGAAAGAACTTGGATAAAAACGGAAAAAGTCTGTATGAGCAAGTGTTTGTGACGGAAGCTGATAGAGAAATGCTGGAAGGCTTTTGGGAAGATTCCATTGATGATGTTTCCGTAGCCTTGGAGAGTATTCTTGGATGGCAGAAGTGTGAATCAGGCAGCAACGAGGTATTTGGTCTGAGAGTAAGCAGCCTTTTTAATGAGAGTTTATTTAAGACCTTAGAATCAACGGTTTTTAGTTATGTTGTCAACAAAATAGTAGCAGAATGGTGCTCAGTAGTCTATAAGGATAAGGTAGAAGATTATCTCTCTAAGGCAAACGTTTTACTGCTAAAAATTGACGCAATCATTTATACACGTAAAAGACCAACAAGATAGGAGGATAGGATATGAGGTATTGTAATAAAGGATATAAAGTGATGATAGAGTTGGAAAAGAATGAGTTGGTATATGACATCAAGAATACTGCTTTTTCTTTTGCTGACTCTTATTCCAAGCAGAAAGGTATAGATGCCAAACAATTAAAGAATGTGTTTGATGTATCAGAGGAAGGAAACCGAGATAAGTTGGCAAGGATTCTAGACTCAGCAGTAGAGGATTGCAGAGAAATGCTTTTCCGTTTCACCAAGGTGGAAATGCTCGGTGGCGGCTTTGATTCCAACGAGTGGGAAGAGTGTATTGGTTCCCCGACAAATGATGAGGATGCCTATTACTTGGCTATGCGGATGCCGCAAGGTCTTTCTAAGACAAGTGTACATACCATGACCGTCTACTTGCATGACTACATCGTGAACCAATGCCTTTATGAATGGTTGATGATTGTTTATCCTGATGGTGCTGATAGGTTCTGGTCACTCGCTGAGGATAAGAAGCAGAAGATTAAGGATGCCAGCAACCGCTCGGCTGTTAGAGCAAGAATCGCTTTGCATCCATTTTAGGTTAGTCGTTTAAGACTAGATAAAGCAAGGGTAGCTATCCATCACGGACTGCTACCCTTTATTGTATTAAATGACAAACTTAATATTTATCTAAGTTTATGTTCCACTAGACGTGGACTCCTGCTTGGTAGTTACCGAACCAGTAACAGCAGCATTAATATTGATACTCTCAGGTAAGGTCTTGACATTAACATCTGTAGCAGCCAGTTTCAAACCGTTCTTCTGCTGGTCGGCATACTGATTCTTATCCTGAGCGATAAAGTTGTTGATAGCTGTAGCTATATTGTAGAGCAGTTTATCGGTATCGCTGCTGAGAGAATCAGAATCAACTGATGCGTACTTGTTGTTCTCAACGGTTGCCGATGTTGTCTCCTTCTCACGATACAGAACTGCCTGATTGATGAACTCCTGAGCGAACATGTAAGACTTGCTTACAAGTTGCTTTATTTTGGTATTGTCTATGTTGAGCGGATTTTTATACTGCTGGAGCATAGACTGCAAGCAACTTGCGGCTACTTCTTCTCTAGGCTGTAGGGTAGCGATTGAGAAGATTTCCTCTGTTTTGTCACTTTCCTCTGTTCCACCAGTTTCTGATGCGGTAGCTATTCCGTTTCTAGGGAATGGGCGAGCATTTGATGTACCATCAGATGAGGTTTCTCTGACGAGTTTAGTGCCAGTTGTCATTGTGATGGAGGAAGAGACAATTTTAAGATATTGCTTTGTGTCTCCTATATAGAAACTTCCATCAAAAAGAAATTCATAAATCTCATTGACAAATTTAACAAGTCCGATGAAATTTGACGTTCTTTTTATATAAAAGTCTACTTCTGTGGCTATATGAATTTTATTGTTGCCATCCATGTAGCCTACAGATGCCCCTTTTCTCGCTAAATACTGATTAAAATCTGATAATGTATATTCTGCCATAATTATCTGAGTTTATTTTGTATTCTTGATTGGAAATCTATAGATAATGCGCTGATAGATTCTTTTGGGTCAAGGCTGCCCATAAGTGCAAGCCTGAAATATTTGTATGGAGAACCAACAAGGTTTCTGAGATACATATTAACAGAAGAACCAACGTAATACCAATTAACCAAATCATTACTTCCGAATAGAACCGTTCCACATTTCCCTTCCTGAATGCTGCTGAAATATCCTCTTGTGATGCAATCGAACATGGTCTTATAGGCATCCTGACCAAGCGTTAAAGGACGGCTGCAAAGGAAGAATGGCACATTCTCTGTTGGTTCCTTCACATACACATCGAGTATGTTTCCTGCTTTGTCTGTAGCGAATGACTCAGGATATATATTTACTCGCTTGTTGAAGACATTGTGCATGGTTCCCCACATATTGCTTTTCAAAGAGTAAACGTAAGCATAAGTATAATTCGGATTGAACACGATGATACGGCTATCGTAATAGTCGTAAATCATGCCAGCTTCTTCGAGATACTTACGGAAACGGACATACTTCACATCTGACTCAGGGATATTACCTAGAGCAAGGAGTTTATTCGGATAGGTCTTATCCTTTGTTGAATGTGAATAAATGGATAGAAAATCGAAAGGATAATCATCTAGTGCGTCTGTAATGTTCTCAGATTCTCGTCCTCTCTGCATCATAATTCCTCGTTCAGTAGGGTACAGAATGGCATCATCAATCTGCAAAATGCCCTTAGGGTTGGAGCAAATATCTCTGTTGGCTGGCTGTCGGGCAATATAGGTTCCTTCATCGCCCAGCATCAGCACCCACACACCTTCATCTGTAAAGGCATAGAGAGGAGCATCACCAAACTGACCTTCGCTGATTGGTCGTGTATTGGCTGCCATTGCACTAACGATGGAGGAGCCAACCTGAACACTATTCTTTGCAGGGAAGACTAGAGGGTTCTCTGCTTCACTCACCTTGACTAATGATGGTGTTCTGCTGCCATTTATAGTGGATTCTTTGATGTTCGCTTTCTCTTTATTGAACTCTTCTTCTGAAATTTTCTTCCACGATGGGTCTTGGGATATAGTAACCGCCCAACTCTCGTAGTTCATAGTAACATCGTTAGCTTGGATAGGGCAGAATGTTCCATTTGAATAATTGACCGCATAGTTAAAACCAAATGTTTCGCTCTCGTATAAGCTGAATGACTTTTTATAACAAGAGTAAACACCTCTCTCTGGGATTCTGATAAGTAAATCGATTACTTTCGCCTTGTTTGAAGGGAAAGAAAGAATAGGTGGTAGAGGGTAATGAAGTTCATCGTAATAAGAAAAAACTTCATCCTTGTTGTTTATTTTGAGATATACTTTGGAAACAACTTGGCATATCTTATCTATGCAGTTGCTACCATCTTGGTCTGTACCGAAGTTATCTATGTAGTTTCCATTGAACTGCCCCTTTGGTTCGTATCTAAACAAGAACTGATAACTATCCTCCACAAGGCTCTTGTTTGGCGCAACTGGAGAATAATACCCATTACCATTATTGCATCGTGTGGTGATGGAAGACATAACATTTCCAAGATGTAATCTGTTGTTATATGTTATAGCACACATTGCACCATACGATTCTCGTTGAAGGTCTGCAATAGGCAAACTATCTTCTGTTCCTAAAACCCTTTTCAGTTTTTTTGAAGTACCATCCTTAACATCATCAAAAGAGAAACTGGTGCTCTTATAGAATGATAAATTGTCGATTTTCTCGTAAATCTCTTCTTCTGTATATGGCTGGTAATGATAGTTTCTAACACCCATTACAAACTTACCATTTATATACGAATAATCTGATATTTTCATACGTCCTTTATCATTGCGGAAATAGAAATAATTTTCTTTAGCAATTATATTGCCATTCGTATTATAAGGGAATAAGGTATTAGAAATAAACATGTCAACCCCTTTAATTAAAGTATTGTATTTGTCAATATCTTTAATGTTTACGGAAAGCTCGTAGTTATCTATTTCTTGACCTTTATAGGTTGCATATATATTATCAGCTTCATAAGTAAGATTAAGATTTCCACTTGTCATTCCACCTCCATCTCTAGTCCAGCGGAATCCGATACTATCTTCTATTCTTTCCTTTGGGGCAAGTATAAATGGATTGCCAATTTGTATGTATGAGCCATCATATAGTTGAATAGCAAGGATAGCAAATTGTATGTATTTGAAAGAATAAGAGTCCATGTATTTGTTAACATAGGCATCCTGACTAGCGAAAAGCCTAGTAGTTACATTTTCTCCTAGTTCTTCAGGAAATCCATAAGAATCAAAATCCTCTAAAGGAAGAGTATATCCTTGTTCGGTAATAGTATTATCCTTAACCCAACTATCTACACTCATTTTGAATGAAGTGCGTGTTAGTTTTGCATCGTAAGTTACCTCCGTAAAATCGACAACACGATAAATCCCATTATCCCAATAGCAATATAATATCTTACTATCGCCAACAAATGAAAGGATATTGCCTACTGCTGTGACAGCATTAACGTGGAATCCGTTTAAGTCGATGGTGCTCTTGGTTCCGTTTCCACCTTTCTCCATCCAGTACCAAGTATCATCTGATTTGCGGATGATGTAGTGGGAGTGAATCGTTTCATTATGTGTTACCTTATGCACCAGTTCGATAGTATCTCCTGCATCCAGCGTGATGTTCTGCTCGGCTACTACTGGCTGGTGAATAGGGTGGAGTGCCCCATCCTCGTTGATGAGGTTGAGGCAGGTTGCCAACTCCCCATCCTGACAATCGTAGTCGGATGGAGAGTGGGTAAGCCCTTTGAGTATTACTTCTTGTCTTGTTGCCATGTGCTCGAATTTAAGTTTGGTCGCATGATTTCGTAATAAGGTTCGCCTTTGGCTGACTTGCGTGGGATGCAAGTAAGACGAACCATTCTGTTGAGAGGAAGGTTGTACTCATCAAGGATGGCGGTGATGGAAGGGAAGTCACTTCGGAAACCTACCTTCTTATACTTCTGATTGAATTGAAGCTGAGCGAAGGCGGTGTTGGCTTTGCGAAGTTCTTCCCAGTCCTCACGCATGCAGAAACCATATGTACCTCTGTCAGATAACCTGAACACGAAGATGGAATTGTCTGTTCGCTCCTTCTGCATGATGTGGTCATAGATGCCCTTGGAGAGCGTGACCGAGTTGGCTCTTCCGTCCAGTACCACAAAATCGTTGCGGTGTCTGAAACCATTAACTTTATCTATTAAATACTTGAATTTCATGTTGCAAATATAATATGAAAAGTGATAAAATGGATATTATCCGTTAACTTTGTCTTTCCGCTTGGGTCTACCATTGCGGTTGCCATACTTGGTGATGATGGCAGATGCTCGCTCTGAGCGGTAACAGCCACATGATTTGGTTCGTCCGTCACGAAGAGCAGAACCAAGAACCGTACAACCCCTGCCACAATCACATTTGCATATCCAGAACGCACCATGCTGGTGGTTCTCTTTGTCAGATTTTCGGCAGACGAGTAATCTGCCGAAACGCTGTCCAGTAAGGTCTATCAACTTTCCCATACTACTTCTCTGCCAGTTTCTTTGCCTCTTCAACTGATACTGGCTTTCCGCTAAGAGGAATGCGGAAGTCGAACTTTGAACGGAAACCATAATAACCTACAAAATCGAAGCTCTGTTTCATACGCTCGTCTGTGGTGATGTACTTCTTGTAAGCCTTCACCTCCTTCTCTGAGCGGTAGATGGTAGAGTTGACGAAGTAGGAACTGGTTCCCTTGTTAGCGATAACTGCAATAAAGAACTGCTTGCCAAGGAATTTTTCCTTGATACGCTGAATGATTGAGATTTTCTTTGTATTCATATATAAAATTTGATTAATTATTAAGAAGAATGCAGATAGGCTGCACTCTTAAAACTATTCGATTCCACAAGATACGATACCATCTTCTTTGTTGATACCTCGGAAGTGTTCGCATCGCTGGCAAGCAAGGCTACCAACATATAGTATTTCGTTGGTGTACTTGCCGTATATGCCGAATGGGCAGGGAGTGGTGTACTCGAAGTGCCCACCGACAAATTCGTTGACGTTATATTTTGGATATTTCATAGGTCGCTTTGATGCTTTTTTAGACTTTTGTAGTATTTTCTCCTGAATGAAAAAAAGTTTGTTCTAGTTCTGCCACATGATTTCGGCTCAGGGCAGAAGCCTCTATATACACATTGAGGAACACAAGCGGATGCAAGCAAAGGTTCGATACGTGCCAATTCATCAATAACAAAGTACCACACCTCTCTTGTCTCATTTGATGCCTTGTTGCAGAGCCTCAACTTCGAGATATTGATAATCTCCTGAGCGTTGAGGGATAGCTGCAAGTTAACCAAATCATCCTGACGCATATCGTGACGTGATACCTTGGAGCCAGTAATATCTGGTCGTGATGTGGAAACGAATGGTTGAGCATGAACATGGCGAACAAAATGGTTGCTCACCCAGTATGGTATGCCATACATCTTAATATCGAACTCCAATTCCCTGAGCGGTGAATGCTCGCTGAGAATCATCTGTTTCTTGAACTCATCGCTAGGCTCATGCCCCAGCGGTTCCTTGCCTTGTGTGAACCGAGCAGCATCCACTACACGCTGCCAGTCCGTAACTCTTTTAATTTCTATTTTCATACGCTATAAATTCTTTAACTTGCCAATTATTCTAGCAAAGCGTGGTATATTTTTTGAGTATTCACTTAAACGATACTCTTTCGTCAGTAAGTTGTATATCCATTGCAGAACATCTGCATCTGAGTGAAACTCATTTATATCTTGTTCGTTTAATATTATTCGTTTTTCCATAAGCTATTTCTCCTTTCCGCTATCCACATCATTCTCTCCAAGAATATCTTTGATTTTCTTTTCGATGAACTCATCAGAAACTAATTCCTTAAGAAGTTAATCTATATCAGGTAACTTTGCATCAACTCCGTCTTCTTGATTTTTGGAGGAAACATATTCCTTTAGTGCTTTTACCCATGAACTATTTGCCATATCTGCCAAAATAATCTTTTTCATATTACTTATATTTATATCCCATAAGGGATGGTTAGTTTTACTAAAGTTCATCAAACTCTTTCTGAAGTCTCTGTTTTGTTTCATTCAGAAGCTGCTTGAATTTGGTTTTAAACTCTTCATCACATTCTGAAAGTCCCCAAATAGCATCAGCAAGTTTACCATTGTATGATTTTGGAGACATATTTAAGAGTTCATCTATTTTAGGAATTAAACTCTTGGCTAAGATATTTGCTCTTTCTAATTTTTCTGTATTCATATTACTATCTATTTATATCCTTTGCAGGATGATTAACTAATCTTTTTGATACTATCAATTTCCATACTCCATAGTACAAACTCTCTATTTGAGCGAGTGCCATCTTTCTTAGCAGGGTTGATTATTACTTTAATCTTGCCAGTATAGCCTCTATAACTTTTTTCCGGAACAATACTTTTAATCCAACAAACATCACATCTGGAACAGCTAACTTTTTCACCAACCTTGTATGGTAGACTTTCGATGTACTCCTTCACATCAGAACAAATCTGATTGTTAGCATCATTGATAACATTTTGTTGCTTGGCAACCTTTGCTTTTAATTCTTCTTTTGTCATATCTTTAAAATTATGCCCGAAGGCGGTTAGTCACCAATTTTTCTGTCTTGATGAGTTATTATCTCACATTCATTTCCTCTACGATTCCAATAACCGCATTGGTAACATTTCCTTCCATAGAAAGGACAATGATGATTTACTTGTGTTGCTACACTCATACCTACAACTCCATTAATTGTTTTATAGCCATACAGGTAAAGCATAAGCCTATCATGAAAACAACTAGCCCTATATGTGCATTCCAGAAGTTTCTGCAAATTCTTATGCCTACATACATAAATGCTATGCCTATAGCTATGAATATTATTGATAATATTGTCAACATACGATTTACTTTTCAAGTTTCTCAATCAATGCCTTAATCTCATTATATGCAAGAATATCTGTGCTTCTACAGAGGTTGCCGATATTCTTTAACTCCATGATTATCTCATGATTGGTAGGCACACCATGCTTCTTTCTTACCCATTCGATGAACTCGGGAATTACAATATTAGTGCTTTCCAATGTCTTACCTACTCTGCCATTGTATGACAGAAGGTAGTAGTTCTTTCTAGTTAAGAACCACCACAAAGCAACTAACCTATATTTGATACTTAATAATTTCTGTTTCATTTTCTTTACTTTTTACGTTTATTGAACTTATCCTTATCTTCATCATAAGGACATTTGAACATTAAAGGACAAATTCCACAAGGTGTTATCTGTCTTTCCTTACATCTACTTCTTGATTCGTAACTCATACGCTTTTATTCCTTTACTTCTTTAAAAATTACATCCTTACCATCAGAACGCATATCCTTAAAACATAAATAAGGGCATCCTTCTTTGTCAGCAAAAAAACAACCTTCACATGAATCACCTTGCTCGACAACTTCAAGAGTAGTGGTTACTCTTTCTCCGACTTTAAGTTCTTTCATTGTTTCCTCCTTTCTTTTTCGGAACATACTCATCCAACTTTTCGGCAAACTCATAGCAGTCTGGGCAGTAGTGCTTATCACCTATTTCTGCCCATTCACTTTCCATTGCTTGCTCTTTTGCAGTTCCTTCGTCCAACCAAGCCACAATGCCATTAAATTCATCAATAAATGGTTTCCCGCATCTGTCACAAACGACAGAGTACATAGTAACTGACTTAATCATGGTTGCCTCCTTCCTTTGGGAATAAATCGAGGACATAAGCCCAGCATTTCCAGCCCATACCATCTTTACCATAATTGGAAAGCATTTCATAAACAAAAGATATTTTAAATATATCAATTTTGCCACTATTGTATACTACTAAGCATTTTCCATTTCGTAGTATAGGCTTTTCACTAGCAGGATGCCACAAGTCATTAAGCAATTCACAGATTGCCCACTTGGCACCAGCTTTAAAAGCACATTCACTTATTGCTGATTCTGCATAGCGTTCTGCAAATGTCCGCTTTGGAATGTGCTTCTTCTCTAATTCATTTTCAACTTTCTCGTTGTACTCTTCGACAGCAGCTTCTATTTTCTTATCGTCTACCATAATTACTTCACTCTTATAAATTGAACATTCTTTCCGTCTTTTCTCTCGATTGCGGCACAACAAATATATTTGCAGATATTTTCATAAATATTGCTGCTTATCTCGTCAAAGAAGCAACCATTACATTCTTCTGTCTCGCTTTCAACCACCTTCAAGACAACTTCTGCTCCAACAGGTAAATCTTCCATAACTTTAATTTCTCATAATGTGACACTTGACAACCTTGTTTACTGCAAGAGGTTGCGATTCGTTAAAACTCTTTATGATATTGCGTTCCATCTGCTCAGGGAAGATGGGTTTGGTGGGCTTTGGAATGTAGATGGTAGCTTGGATTTTGCTACCATCACTCAAAGTCATTAAGCACCTTCTTGAAATCTGTTCTATTCCAAACATATTGCTGTCCTCCTAATATTTGCATCCGTGTAGGTACGGACGAGATTCGTTATACTGCATTTTCAACTTGATGTGCTCCATCAGGTCGATATTGTTATTGTGTGCTAGGGCGAAAACCTGCATGAGCGTTTTTTGGATAATCTTTGAGATATACCAATACGGCGAGTTGTTGTCTGTAAACGAGCATAGGAAACTGATGATATGGTAGAAATCTTTAGCTATGCCACACTTGTATTTAATCTTTGCGATTCCATACTCTTCTTTGAGATAAGAGTCGCTTTGAAATTCTGTTGGTCTTTTGGTGTCCATCCATCCCAAGAGTGATAAGATTCGGATGCCAACGTCAGCGAACTCGGATTCTACCGTTCCTTCAAGAGTGTTCTTGTAGGCAGTAGGAATATCTCTGCCCATCTGAATCTCGCTCTCATAGTCTTCGATACTTCCGTTTCGGTTGTGTCTGTCTGCCTGAACAGCTTCTGCCATTTCTGTGATAATGAGCATCAGAGCGGTTGTTATATCTGTGTTGTCAGGATAGAAACCATGTCTTTGTGCATTCAGGTAAGCATCGTTTGCCAAGACAACCAGATTCTTCTGTGTAATAATTTCTTTTTCCATATTGTTCTTGATTTATAATTTTCTGATAGTGTTTAAATCCACATAGCAAAGCTATGACTTGATAGTGAATGCCATATCGTTGAGGGTGCGGCACCAGTTTATCTTGCCTTCTGCACATAACTCGTTGAGGGCTTGATACGGCTGATGGCATCCTCGGTTGATGATTTCGGCTGTTAGGACGTGGGGCGGCACGATGTGGGCAGTTTCACGCTCTGCCTGAATCTCAGCGATGATGGCTAGGATTTTTTCTTTCTCTGTCTTCATGAGGTGAAGGTAAAAATGAGACGTGGGTGACTTCGGACTGGAACATTAATTGTTCCCACATTCCGTTCAAGTCTTGTTGATACCACAAGCCATCGTGCATTGTTCCGATGATTGGTTTGCCTTTGTACCATATTACCATGGTCTTGTGGGTGAACATGGCTTTGTGCGCTTTGCTGATACGCTTGCCTATCTTGATATATCCAAAAATATCCATAAGCTAGAAGAGTGATAGCTGACCAGTCTTGTCGTGGTAGTGATTTCCTGATGGGAATATCAGTTCCTCGAACATGTCGGTCAGGCAGTTGGTTACTATTGAGTTTCCTGCAAGGGCATATAGTTTGCTTTTGCAGATGATGAGTTGACCAGACTTCCCCTTGCTTAGGAGTTTGTCTATATCAGCTTCATGAACTCCCATCAGTCGGAAACAATCTCTTGGAGTGTACTTTCTGATTTGGATGGAGTATCGCTTTCCGTTTGGAGCGGTGTGAATGATTTCTTTGTTCATGATTGTTACGAATGTCATGTTTGCTGTATCTATGGTTGTCTTGATTGTAGGGGAGATTCCTTGCATTACTGCTTGGTTGTAGATGTCGAGAACTTGACCGCCTACATCAGGCTTCACCTTCCCTGATAGGAGCAGGGATTTCATTCTCTTTCCTCCGGTTATCATATCTCTTTTACTATTAAGAATAGTGGGATGCAGTTACCTCCGTGACCCATAGCAGAATTGAGAGTAGGAGAGATTCCCTTGGTGGAGTAGACTCTGGTCTGCTGTTCTATTCTGCCTTTGATTTGGAGGTTTGCTAGCTTTATAATTTTGTCGCACATTCTTTTATTTTTAAGATAAATGTATTGTGTTCAAAGGAAGCTGTTGTGATGGCTGGTGATATTTTCGTTTTAAATAAACCACCTTTAAAACTCCCATGTTTGTTTCTGTATATTATCATACTCTTTTTATGATAAGAACTCCACCTTTCGGATAATGAGCGGTGTCTATGAGGTTCATGATACTTATCATAGAGAAACTGGCTGTGACTGCTACAGAGCATCCATCAGCAGTTTTCGGTATTGCTATCTTCTGGGTAGAGTTTTTCGATTGATTCATTGATGTCTGCTTTGGTGAGATACTTTTCTAGGAGCGGCTGGGATAGGAAATATTCGGGAGATACGTTGTCTTCCAAGATGTCCTCAACCGTTGACTCTAGCTTAATGGGAGAAGGGAAGTGATACTCTGGGTTCGGCTCGTCTTCTGTGCGTAGGATGGATATTACGAAGATGCGCTCACGATTCTGAGGGATTCCGTAATCTTTGGCATTCAGTATCTTGTAGAAGGAGGTGTAACCGAAGGAGTCAAGGTCTTTGAGGTACTGGAAGAAGTACTTCCTCATCTTCTCTGTGAGTAGACCTTTTACGTTCTCTAGCATCACATACTTTGGTTTCTTTACTGCCAGCATTCTCTTCTCCTGAAAGATAAGGGATGAGCGTGTGCCGCTGCCTTCCTCTGCTCCTTGGCGAAGTCCTGCATTGGAGAAATCTTGGCATGGTGAAGACCATGATATGAAGTCGAAGTCGGGAACCTCATTCCAGTCTATCCTTGTCACGTATCCGAAGTTAGGTATGTCTCTTCCGTGGAGGAGTCCGTAGGCTTGGATGGCTGATGGTTCTATCTCTGAGTAGCCCACTACCTTGAAGTCGAACTCAGGATGCTTATCTTTGAGGTACTTGAAGGCTAGGCTCTGACTGCCATATCCTGCGAATGCCTCAAAGACTCTGAGAGGATGCTGCTTGTTGTACTTACTGATTGCTATCATTTTGGTAAACAGATTTGTGGTTTATGGATTCCATTGGATGCCCAAGCGTTCCAAGGTTCCGTTATCACGATATATCTCCAACTGCTTTCGGCATAGGCTGTGAGGATTCTTTTGCAGAAGCTCTATCATACCCATGATGCGTGTCTTGAAAACGTTGTCCTTATCCGCATTTGTTACGTTCTGTTCAGCCTTCGTCTTTGCAATAAGTCGGCTGATTTCGGAAGAGTTCTCGTTAACGGCTGCTGGCGGTGGTGTGGCTCCGATGAGTTCGTCTTCCCATCCTCGCTGGTTGAGGAAGGTTTGGAAGTTCTTTCTGTACTGCTTGTCGGGCTGTGAGATTACATAGAGAGGAATATACTCTATAGCTGCCTTGCGGTCTTTCAGGCTCATGGAGTTCCACTTCTTTTCGAGTTTGGCTTTGCAGCCTACTTTCTTGTCGTACAAGTTCCATGCTCGCTCAAAGGTATATTCGTCTTTGATTTCCTTTGGAGGAGCGGTTACCTTATAGCCTTTGGATTCAAGAATAGCAATAATCTTTTGTGTAATATATTCATCTGCTTTTTCCTGATATTCTACTAAGAATTGTTCTATAATAGATGGTTCCTCTCTAAAAAAACTATTATCAAATTTAATATCACTCATAGTTCACCATTTAAATAATTGTCGATAGCTTGGATAAATTCATCTATAGAGCGGACGATGATATACTTGCCACCATGCCGTTCTACTTCATGCTGGAATACCTTCTGCTCGGGTTCCTGACTACCTTTCGGTGTTTTATTTTCGATGCAGAGGAAACCGTACTGGGAGGTGCGCTTCAGGAGGAGCATATCAGATACTCCTGCCTTCATACCTTCTTCTTTGAGCCATGCGGCTTGTTGAGAAGTTCGCTTGCCACCATTGGGAACGGCAAAGAAGACACCTTCAAGGTCAGGATATACCCCACGGATATACCTGACCTCTGCGGCTTGCAAGTTGTGCTCATCGTAGGATGAACGCTTGCGTATCTTCTTGCCTTCCTGCTGTAGCTTTGCTTTGATTTCAGCGTAGCTTGCCATTACCAGTCTGTTGAGAAAAGGTCGTTGAGAGATTCTTTGCCCATCAAGCGGATGGCTTCCTTGGTAAGTTCTTGCGACTTGAAGTAAACACCCGCTTTGTTCAATGTTCTTGTGTACATTTCGATAAATGTATCACCTTCTTTATTGATATTCCATTTTTCATCGTTTCTATCGAAGTTTGGCTTCCAGTCACCATTGAGATACTTGGCGATGTTCTGCAACTTGTTGAAAGCAGCATAACGTTTAGCCTGAGCAGGAGTAGTACTGTTGATAGTATCTTCGTAACTACTTAAACTCTGTCGTTCTTGATGAATTATGTTTCTGCCAGAAATCCAATGTGCAGTTTTGTTCAAGTAGAGTTCTTTGGCAATATCATTATAAGTGGTAGGCTTGCCATCCTCTTCTTTTTTATTAGTATGCATCTCGTCTCCTTCAATCTTCTGACAAACCATCAACTTACCATCCTCAGCGAAGAAGAACTGGAGGTTATCAGGGATTGGGTACTCTACTGCCGAACCATCAGCAGGAATGCGCAACTTAGACAAGGTTGCCTTTCCGTTATTGATGTTGGTAACGTCCTGATTGCTGATGCCTTCGGCATGAATATCAGGAGTCTTTTCCTCGGCATTCTCTGCCATCTTCTTGGCAATCATGTCTACACCTTTGCCAACGATTGCTCCGAAAAGCATCTGTGCAAATGGTGGTAACTCTGGTTTGTTGTTGCGCTGACGGCTATTACGTCTGTTGTTGCGCTTGTCGTTTCTACGTGTCATATCAACTATAATTTTGTAAAATGTTATTAAACTCGTCTTCTGTAACACCATCTGCATAGAGTATCGTGAGGATGGTGTCTAAGACTCTACTATATACTTCATTGAAGGCTGGCTCATCCATCTTGGAGAAGGAGATAGACTTGGCTCTCTCCAAGAACTTCTGTCCGTTGAGGTCGTAAAGTGGCTCGCTGAATCCTGATGTTATCAGCAGTTGCTCACGGAATGTGTCTATAGAACGTAGGTTTGTGCGCTGCTGCTCTGTGAGACTATCCCATGCGGCTCTGATAAGAGCGAAGAACTTGCGGTGAAACTTAATGTTCCTTGGTCGAACTATATTCGCCTTAACGATGGTTCCAACCTTTATCTTTTTCATTTCCTCGTAATCATCATCCGTGTAGGGGCGAAGACCAGTGGAGGTTCTTACTAGATGAATTTCCATACCTTATTTATTATTGGTTTGGGGCAGGGAAGGGAAGTCCCTGCTGCTGACCACCTGCATATTGAGCGTTCTGCTGAATAGGTTGACCGCTTGCATTAACCTGAGGGGGAAAAGCCTGCATCTGCTGCTGGATAGGTGCTGGCTGAGGTGGATAGTTGGCTGCTTGCTGCTGAGGAACCTGACCTATCTGGCTCTGTACCATCTGTCCCTGCTGCTGACCATTTGGTCGCTCCACCTTCCAACAATCCAACTGATTGAACCATCGTCCGTCTCTAGACTGATGAGCTTTCAATCCGATGTTTGCGGTGATTATTTCACATACTTGGATGCCGAACTGCTGAATCTTGTCTGAACCATAAACTTGGATAACGGCTCTTGAAGGGTACTGCTCATTCAACTCCTCAATAACATACTCTTGGGAACTCCATTGGGTTCCGTTTTGGGAAGTTCCCATTTGAACTTGCCCTGCTGCAATAATTTTACCAGTAAATTTTACGTTCATATCTATATTAATTAAGTTTGATTCTTATTGATGGCTTGGTGGTCGTTTCCTTTAGGTAGTACTCGTAGTGGTCAGGCTCCGTGTCCTTGAACAGCTTCGTGTCGAAGGTCTTCTTGGTGGTTGCTGCCACATAAGAGTAGGAGGCGAACTGAGTCTTGACGGATTTCTGCTTGTTGTCTTCCATCATCTTCATTATCTTTTCCTTCAACTCATCCTGCTTAATCTTCAGGGCATCCACACGAGCGGTTATCAATCTGAACTCCTGCTCTAGGGCAGAGAACTGCTCAGGAACTTCCACCTTATATTGGTACTCTGCATCATCAGCTAGATAAGCGTTGATTAAATCGTCTATCTGCTCATCTGATACCCTAGGGAGTGGCTGGAACTTGCTCTGTCCGTTCTTGAACCACATACAGACAATCTCCTTCACCTTCAAGTCAGGATTCTGCTCCTCGAACCATTTTGCATAGATGGATAGCTGGAGAGATACGTTGTCGTAGTGGAGGGTGGCGGTGGTCTTGTAATCTACCAGATAGATGTTGCCTTCTTCATCAGCGAAGACTCCATCAATGGCAGATGCGAAGTTTTCACCATCTGTAACAAGATACTCGGATGCTACATAGTGTAAACCGAATGAGACTAACATACTATGGAAGGCTTGAAGCTCTTCCGTAGGATTTGGGTACTGCTTGATGTCGGCATCGAAGATGGAACAGAAGGTTTCAAACGTGTTGTGGATAAGACCTCCTCGCTCTGCTGCCTTCTTCAATACAGCCTCGGGAATATTCTTGTAGGTGTCGGGGAAGGCTTTCTTAATGAGCGTTCCCGTTACTCCTTTTAGTTCCTTCTTGCCGATGAAGTACTGATGAGACTCCTCAATGAATGTGACTCTTGGCACATTCAAAGTGATTTTCTTTGTTTCTGTTGTCATATTATTGTATACCTAATTGTTTCTTCTTGGCTGATACAGCTTGCATGAACTGAGCGTTAGAGCAGAGTGGCTGGTAATGCTGAATTACCCACAACAGATTATCCTTGTTTGCACATCTGCTCAGGTAAGCCAATCCTTCGTTCAGGTCATTCGGGTGAAACTGAGGGGATGCTGTCTGCTGGGCGGCTTGTGAAGGATTAGCGACTGACTGCTGAGTCTGGGCTTGCTGCTGCGCTGCTATACTATCCTGAGCACCATACTTGCTATCAATATCTATGATGTCTTTTCCTGCCTCGAAATAAACGTCTGCTGCTACACCCAGTGCCTTCATAGCAACCGACAAGGCATCTGTGAGTGCCATCTTGTAGCATTCATCCGATACGTATGCGCCCTTGCTTTCCATTGATACTTCTGACGAACCTCCTGTTCCTTGGATGGCATCTGACCATTCTCCGTTCACCTTGATAAAGAGGTCGATGTTGCAATAGGCTTTAACCTCGCTTCCGAAAGTCTCTGTCCACTGCTTGGTGATTACGTACTTCCAACCGATTCCGCACACACCAAACTGCTCTGTCATTGCCTTGATGCGCCACATTGGGTTGATGTCGTGTTTTCCTCTAAGTCTTCCTGACTGAATTTGTCTGAGTGCCTCTTGAGGAACGACTTTGAGTTTGTTGTAATAATCTAAATTACCCATATCTTATATGTATTAAGTTGCTATTGATATTTCCATTCATAGCGGCTGCATCTGTAGCCACCATCTGGGTTCTTATTCGGGTTGTCACACATGGTCGAGAATAGACAATCGTGACAACTATTTGCTTTATATCTCATATTGTATGGTTTAAATGTTCAAATTAAAAATCCCCACGGTTCTCACGAATGGTGGGGCGAGTTATTTTATTTTAGTTTAACCTGAGCGGTCGCTACCGCATCGAAAATGTAATCTGTATGAAATTTACTAATATGTCAATATTTGCAATTTCCTTTAGAAAAGGAGGGGCTGCTAAATGTAATGATAAAACAGCCACCTCCGTGGAGCGACATCTATACAATCTTGCCGGATGCTGAATCGCTCTTTGGTTCCCTTCTGCATTTATGGAGGCTTAGGACTCCCAGCACTAGTAATCGCACATATTGTGATATATCTGATTTCTATAAAATAACCAATTATAACTATTGAACCGAATAGAAAGAAAGCGTGCTGGCTGCATTAGAACCGATTTGTAGTTGTGCGCTCCTACCTTTAGATGCTACCTTATTATATAAGGGTCACGGCATCAGGTCTGCTTCTTCACAAGTGAACTCCAAGTTTTTCCAAATTCCACCTATCAGGTGTATGTACTCGCTTGCCACTTCCACGTCTAAGCACCATCTGTGGTTAATGATGCTCCTTTTGGGTACGTGTACCTCTCTAGGAAGGTTTATCCTATCCGATATAAAGCCTTGGAATCGGGCTATATGGGGCGCAAGGTGGGACTCGAACCCACGACCTCGAAGAGGGAGAAACCTTCGCACTCTACCAACTGAGTTACTTGCGCTGGGTAAAAACTTAAAACATGTAAAATTATAACGACAAAGTTATTGTGGAGACTGGGAGTAGCAAACTCCAAAAAAACTCTGCTGTTTTCAATGACTGAAATATTATAAGACTTAACACACTAATAACTTAATACTTAACTATTCTTGTGAGGTTCAATCTCCATATATCTTACTTGCCTACCTCCTTGAAGTAGGAGTGGATTTCCTTAACGGCAACAGCGAAAGCGATTACGCTAGCTACCAACATTACATCTGCTATCATAAGTTTATCTGTTTAATGGGTAAAACAATAGGCTGCTGCCTCTGATTTCAACTCTGCCATGCTCTTTCTGCGGTTCTGAGTCATCCACTCTTCCAACTCGCTCTTTTTAAAGTAGAGTCGGTTGACATTTGGTTTATAGCAAGGAATGATGCGGTTCCTGACGTTCTCTCTCACTCCTCTAACCGTCATACCAAGAATGATTGCAGCTTCATTAATGTTGAGCACATTCTTTGCAGCTATGAGCGAATACTGCTCTATGCGGTCTAGCTGTTCCTTAATCTCTGGGTCTATCATATCAGTTGAATTTGATGGTTTGTTGACTTGCACTAGCTGCCTTGGCTGGCTCTGTTCTACCAGTGCCCTTATCGCTGGGAGTGTTCTCCTGCTCTATCAAGGGGAGAATGCCCTTCGCTTTGAGTGATTCATATAGGAAGATTCTTCCTTTCGTTGTCCACTCGGTGTTGTACTTTACATCGTGCCGACCATCACTCCTTAATATGTCTACTGCTCTGCTGTGAACATAGCCGCCTTCGAGGAATTGTGCAAACAATATCCATTGACCTCTTACCTTGTGTTGGATTCTCATAGACTCCAACTCCTTGTTTAACCTCATGGCACTCATTCCGTAGTCCTGAGCAATCTGAGTAACGGTCATGGTGGCATTACTCTGCAAGATTTTGTCGTAGTAGCTAACCTTTGGCAGCATTTCGGTAATCTTGTTGCCGAGTTCCATGTTCGTCTTGCTGATAGTGACGATTTGTTCCTGCTGCTTCTTATTTTCCAAAGCTAGCTGCTGTTTCTCTTCCTCAGCCTTGACCAGAGATTTGAGAGCTTCGAGATAGTTCTGAGGGACAGATGGATTGGATTGTTCAATCTGTCTCTTCATAGCGTTGAAGGCTTCGATGTATTTCAGTTTGAACTCCATCGCCTTCTTGCCATTGAATCCCATCGCCAGCAGAGTGAAACCATCTTGGTTCATAATGAACATAGGTTGCTCTTTATTCTGCTCGTTCAAATAGGTTGATTCTGAGAACATTTCGAGGACGGCACAATTTTGAGCACTCCCTTCAAGTATGTTTCTGATTGCTACTAGAACAACCTTATGAGGTTTGCCAAATACCTCAGCAACCAATTTGCTGTTTGTTAGAGGTTGGTTGCTTTCACCTCTATAAACGATTTCATTCATAGAAACCTCCTTCTTTATTATTAGTAGAACACTACCTTGTCAGCCTTAACACCTCCGAACTCATTCATGGCATCATTCCTGATGTCTTCGGCTTGCTTGCTCTGACTTCTAAAACCTAGAGCGTTGTAGATGGTTTCCCTTCGGCATCCATATCGCTCAGCAAGTTTTTTACGTCCTTCGGGCGAAACTTTGATAATTTTTATCTTTTTTACTTGCATATCTTAATTTTTTATTGTACTTTTGCTTCTAATAATTAAGCAACTTGTTGTTTACGAGTGCAAAGGTATGCAAATATGTTTAGACTACCAAACAAAATTGCATATTTCTTTAGTCGGTTATGTTTATTTAAGTATGATTTAAAAATGTAAAATGTATGGAAAGTCTTGTAGCACAAAGAATTAGGTCTGTTTTAGAGGCTAAACAAATAAGTATATCTGCTTTTTCGAAAATGATTGGAATGCAGCAAGTAACTTGTAATCGCCAACTTCGTGGTGACCAAGCTGTATCACTTGGTCTTATCGAAGGGTTTCTGAATGAGTTTGATGAGATTTCAGCCGAATGGCTCCTTAGGGGTAATGGAAAGCAAATTCTTGATGAACAATCGTTCTTGGTGGCTGAACCTACTCCTGAGTATCGTGAAGACAAAAACGACTTGTTAGACGATTCTGTTTGGAAGGCGAAGTACGAAGAGTTAGAGAAACGCTACGACCAGCTACTATCTGTTTTAGGTGGTAGTATGAGACAAGCAAATGTAGGATAATTAAAATGTGGTAGGTATGAAGTATTGTGCGTATCTTTTTATTGTTCTTTTTACTCTTTGTTCTTGTGGAGACGAATATTTGAGAAAAAGAGTCAATACATTAGAAAAGGAAGTTGATACCCTTAGAAATGAGATAGCCATATACAAGGGAATGGAGAGGGACGTTAGGTCTAGAGATTTAGATGATTTGGTTTTTTATATCTCTTCAAATCCTAAATATTACCATTATTATTCTGATTGTGCAGGGCTTACGGTTGGAAGTGGTAAGGTTCAATCTATAAGATTAGAAGAAGCTATAGATAAAGGTAAGGTCTCTTGTTCTATTTGTGACGAAAATAAGCAAATCTATTATGGTCGCAAAGATGAATCAGAGTCAGTATATATATGTACTGGAGAAACTTCTACCAAGTATCATAGTGACCCTGATTGCCGTGGTCTCTCTCGCTGCTCAGGAGAAATAGAAGAGGTAAGCGAGGAGGAAGCTGAGGATATGGGCAGAACTCCTTGCAAGATATGTTATTAATTAAATTGTGAGATATGAAAAAGATTTTATGTTTTATGATGTTTATCTTGCTGCTTGTATCATGTAGCAAGGATTCTGGTGATGAAGTTGGGCTGACTTCAAACTATATAGAGGTTGCTGGAGTCAGACATCAGATTGATAAATTTACGATTGAGAATGAAACCGATTTTTGTATAGGCTCCAAGAAGGATGGGACTTATATTTCTTTCGGTTATACTTGGTATAAAGTTCCGATTGACGAAAAGATATATTTCGTTGAGACAGACGAGTATTTGGAGTATTTTGAGTTAGTTGATAACTACAGAAAATGCAACTTAACAGATGGCTCTTCTGATAGTTTTTACTTAATCAAGAAGAATGGTGATAAGTATATCGTTGATATATATATAGGTTCGTCTAAATATAAGACGGTTGTACATTATGAAGGAAAAATGATATAAAGAAAAGGCATCGAGAAAATGTGTTACTAATATAATTATGAGATATGAAAAAGATTTTGTTTTGGTTGGTGATTCTTGTTACAATGGTATCTTGCAGCAAGGATTCTTATGACGAATTGTCTGCTAACTATATAGAGGTAAATGGGAACCGCCTGCAAGTTAACTATTTAAATATAGATGGTGGGTATTTCACAATAGGCTCGTCTGAGAATAATCACATCAATGCTATATGTGTAAATTATAAACATTCATTTAACGATATTGACTATAATAAAAAAGTGTATTTCTTGGATGCGATTGATTGTATTGAATTTGTAGATGTGATAAAAGAAAACTTGTCTTGTCAGTATCAAAATCTAAAAGAGTTTTCAAGTGATAGCTATTATTGTATTGCGAAAGAGGACAATGGCATGTATCGTGTTGATGTAAATATCAAAACCTCTAAACATTCAGTAAAGATTAAATATCTTGGTAAAAGAGATAACTAGGAAAAATAATTTTCCCAACTAGAAAAATAAAAATCTCTGCAAGAGAGTGTAAACTAAACTGTGTCAAGCTACAATAAAAGTAGTTTAACACAGTTTT
>OGZU01000006.1_pt1 | contig 90769 bp, 67 predicted proteins | sample 1576871 | NCBI WGS metagenome assembly OGZU01 (sample SAMEA3541580, study PRJEB24748) | human gut metagenome | biome: human gut; feature: human-associated habitat; material: faeces | place: China | collected 2012
TAACGGATATAAAGTTCTTTCTTTTCAGACTTACAAAACTATATGCCTAATCCCCTTGGTTTATCGGGTGAGCCCCGTTGCAGCCATTTTTCCCCAGCCTTTCGTGGTCGTCTATAGCGGTCGCGGCGCATTGCCTTGCCTGTTGTCGGAGCCATCTCCGGCGGCGCCGCAAGCCCTGCTGCCGGTTCGTGACGGATGATACGTGGACGCGTGCCTTATGTTACGAGCCCACGTGCCTTACGAAACGAGCCCACGTATCAAATGATACGAGCCGCTATCCATGACCACGGCGCCACCCCAGACCATCACAGATGATGACCACCGCAGCAGCGGCGGGGTACGACAGGCATGCCCGCGCCGTGGCGCAACGGTCGTCGATACACATAATAAGTAGAAACAAGATGAATACAATACAGACAACGATATGGCTGACCGCCCTGTGCGCGTCGGCCACAGCCCCGGCTATGGCTATAAACGAGCCGCAAGACACTACACGACATCTGCCCCTGACCGAGACCACCGTGAAGCTCGGCGAGGTGGTGGTGACCGGGCTCACCGGCAGCCAGCGACTCAGCCAGTCGCCCGCTCCCGTAACCCTCATCTCGCCTCGCCAACTGGCCATGCAGCCCGCCACCAACATCATCGACGCCATAGCCCGCCAGCCCGGCGTGGCGCAGATTACCACCGGCAGCGGCATCTCCAAACCGGTGATACGCGGACTGGGCTACAACCGCGTGGTGGTGGTCGACGACGGCATCAGGCAGGAGGGCCAGCAGTGGGGCGACGAGCACGGCGTGGAGACTGACCCTCACTCGGTACACTCGGTAGAGATACTCAAGGGGCCTGCCAGCCTCATGTACGGTTCTGACGCTATGGCGGGCGTCATCATCTTCCATCGCTCACCCGTGCCGATGGCTGGCGACATGAGCGCCAATGTCGCCACCGGCTATCAGACCAACAGCGGGCTGCTGGACTACTCGCTCGACTTTGCCGGACACAAGGGGGCTATGGTGTGGGACACGCGCTACAGCGGCAAGATGGCCCATGCCTACAAGAACGCCTATGACGGCTATGTCTACGGGTCGTCCCTGCGCGAGCAGTCGTTAAGCCAGCTGCTCGGATGCAACTACCGCCAGGGCCACACGCATCTCACGCTGAGCTACTATCACCTCACGCCCGGCATCGTGGAGGGCGAGCGCGACCCGCACACTGGCGCGCTGGAGGTGCCTCAAGGCTACGACCCCAAGAGCTATGGCAAGCCCATGCCGTATCAGCAGATACACCACTACAAGGCGGTGGCAGACAACTCATGGATGGTGGGCGAGGGCAACATCAGGCTGCTCCTGGGCTACCAGCACAACCGCCGGCAGGAGTTTGAGGACGAGGAGCATCCCCAGGAGTGTGGCCTCGACTTCATGCTCCATACCGTCAACTACGACCTGCACTACCTTTCGCCCGAGAGAGGTGGATGGAAATTCTCTACGGGCATCAACGGCATGTGGCAACGGTCGCTCAACCGGGGAGAGGAGTTTCTGATACCCGCCTACAGGCTCTTCGACTACGGCGTGTTTGCCACAGTGAGCCGGGAGATGGGCCGCATCAGTCTGAGTGGCGGCGTGAGAGTGGACCACCGTCATCTGCACAGCGACGCCCTCGCCGATGCTGAGGCCGACGGCGGCTGGCGCTTCAAGGAGCTCAGGCGCGGTTTTGACGGCGTGAGCGGCAGCGTGGGCATGGCCTATGAGGTGGCCGACGGACTGCAGCTCAAGCTCAATCTGGCGCGTGGCTTCCGTGCGCCCAACATCAGCGAGCTCTCTGCCAACGGCGTGCACGAGGGCACGAGCCGATACGAACTGGGCAACCAGGCACTGAAGCCGGAGCAGAGTTGGCAGATGGACCTCGGCATGACCTATTCGTCGACGCTGGTGTCGGCAGAGGTGGCGCTGTTTGCCAATCGCATAGACCACTATGTATACAGCCAGCGTATGGCCGACGCTCAGCAGCGCCCCGTGGTCATCGACGGCACGCCTGTCTACCAGTTTAGCTCGGGCGACGCCCGCATCCTGGGCGGCGAGGTGAGTGTCGACGTGCACCCCGTGGAGCGCCTGCACATCGGCAACGCCTTCTCTTATGTCAACTCGGTGCAGCTGCACCAGCCGGCAGAGTCGCGGTATCTGCCGTTTACCCCTGCGCCGCGCTGGAGAGCCGATGTGAGATACGAGCTGATATGCAATAGCCGCTGGGTAGACCATCTCTATGTCAAGGTCGAGTCCGACTGCAATCTGCGGCAGAACCACTGCTATACCGCCAACGATACTGAGACTCCCACACCGTCGTATACGCTGCTCAATCTCTATGCCGGTGCCGACATCAAGAGCCGTGGGCGGCGCATCTGCACCCTCGCCCTTGCGGGCGAGAATCTTACCGACCGTGTCTACCAGAGCCATCTGAGCCGGTTGAAGTATCTCGACACCAACCCCATGACCGGGCGTCGCGGCGTCTACAACATGGGCCGCAATGTGTGTCTGAAACTCATGGTACCGATAGCCCTATAACCACCAAAAAAGCAGCGCCAGTGACGGCGCTGCTTTTTTTAGCTCTGAGAGTGATGGCTCCCGTGGTGAGGGTGACATTATTCGTAGCGTATGGCCTCGATGGGGTCGAGGCGGGCTGCCTTCTTGGCGGGATACCAACCGAAGAATACGCCGGTGAGGGTACATACGGCGAAGCTCATGATGATGCTCCAGGGCTCTATCTGCGTGGCGATGTGGAGGAAGGTGTTGAGGCATAGCGAGAGGGTCACTCCCAGTATGACTCCGATGATGCCTCCTGTCACCGAAAGGAGTATGGCCTCGATGAGGAACTGGTTGAGGATGTCGATGCCTCGGGCGCCCACACTCATGCGGAGTCCTATCTCGCGGGTGCGCTCGGTGACCGAGACATACATGATGTTCATGATGCCGATGCCGCCCACGAGCAGCGAGATGCCGGCGACGCTGCCCAGGAGGATGGTGATGGTAGACATGGTGGAGTTCATCATGCTCGAGATTTCCTCCTGCGAGCGTATGTTGAAGTCGTCATCGTCGGCCTCGGTGGTGTCGGTGGCATCCTTGAGTTTGTGGTTGCGGCGCAGGATGTCGGTAATCTGGTTCTGGGCAGGCTCGGACGCCTCTTCGGTGATGGCTGAGCAGACGATGCCTCCGAGGTAGGTCTGGGCCATGATGCGCTTCATGACGGTGGTGTAGGGGGCAAGCACCAGGTCGTCCTGGTCCATTCCCATGCTGTTGTAGCCTTTCTTCTGCAGTACCCCAACGACGCGGAAGGGGATGCTGTTGAAGCGGACTACCTTGCCGATGGGGTCGCTGCCATCGGGAAAGAGGTAATCGACCACTGTCTGGCCGAGGATGCAGACCTTGGCTGCCGCCTTGATATCGGCGTCGGTGAACATCTCACCGTCGGCGACCTTGAGCTGGCGTATACTGAGGTAGTCCTGATTGACGCCGTAGATGGAGCTTTGGGTATTGTTGTTGCCGTAAATCCACTGCCCCGCGCTGTTGACCGTGGGCGAGATGGCGCTGATGTAGTTGCAGTCTTCCTTGATGCTCTCGTAGTCGGCCTGCTTGAGCGTCTCCATGGACGAGGCGTCCTGTCTCACGCCGCCCCTCATGTCGGCTCCGGGCGATATCATAATCATGTTGCTGCCCATCTCGGCGATGTTGGCCTTGATGCTGTCCTTGCTGCCCTGACCTATGGCGAGCATGGTGATGACGGCGGCGATGCCGATGATGATGCCCAGGGCGGTGAGGAAGGAGCGCATCTTGTTGGCGCCTATGGCGCGCAGGGCTATCTTGAATAGATTCTGATAATTCATATCCTTCTGTTTGGTTTGTGATGGTCTTGTTGTGGGTGAGTGTCACCTGGGGGCTACTCGTCGGTTGTCACAGGCAGCGCAGCCAGCCCCTCAGCGGCAGAGAGTATGTGCTCGTTGGGGGTGTCGCTGATGATGTGGCCGTCGCGCAGCTCGATGTTGCGGCTCGAGTAGCGGGCGATGTCGGGGTTGTGGGTCACGAAGATGATGGTGCGCCCCTCGGCGTAGAGCTTCTGGAAGAGCACGAGTATCTCGAAGCTGGTGCGCGTGTCGAGGTTGCCCGTGGCTTCGTCGGCGAGGATTACGGCGGGGTTGTTGACCAGCGCGCGGGCTATGGCTACGCGCTGCATCTGTCCGCCCGACATCTGGTTGCTCTTGTGGTAGAGCCGCTCGCCCAGTCCTACGGCCTCGAGGGCGGCGATGGCACGCTCCTTGCGCTCGTCGGCACCCACGGCGGGGTTGTACATAAGCGGCAGCTCGACATTCTCCACGCTGGTGGTCTTGGGGAGCAGGTTGTAGTTCTGGAAGATGAACCCTATCTTGCGGTTGCGCAGGATGGCGCGGTCGTTGCGGCTCATGGTGCGCACGCTCACACCGTCGAGGTAGTATTCGCCGCTCGACGGCGTGTCGAGGCAGCCAAGCTGGTTGAGCAGGGTGGACTTGCCCGAGCCCGACTTGCCCATGATGGTGACAAACTCGCCCTCGTATATCTTGAAGCTCACTCCCTTGAGGGCGTGCACGGTCTCGTCGCCCACCTGGAAGTCGCGGCGCACGTGGTCGAGCTCTATCACGACTCGGCGGTTGTCGTTGTTGGTTGTATCAGCCATAATAGTCCTTTCTGTATATGGTTATCCTGTCCTTGGCTTATTTCTTCTTTCTTGGGCCGGGGCCTGAGATGAGTCCCTGGCTCTGCTGCGGAGCCTCGTCGGCATCGGGGGTGTTGACCACAATCTCGGTCACAATCCTGTCGCCCTGCTTCAGACCCTTGATGATTTCGGTATTCATGCCGTCGGTCTGGCCGATGGTGACGGGGTGGGCGGTGAGCACCTTGTCGCTGAGCGTCCACACCTTGTTCTTGCCCTTGCAGTCGACAATCTTCATATCCTTGCCCACGGTCTCCTTGGTGGGAGTGAAGCGGAGAGCCTTGTTGGGCACTGCGAGAACTCCGGTGCGCTCCTGGGTGAAGATGGTGACGTTGGCGGTGAGTCCGGGCTTGAGCTTGAGGTCGGCGTTGGGGGCAGAGATGACCACCTCGTAGGTCACCACATTGTTGGTGGTGGTAGGTTCGAGTCGTACCTGCTTGACCTCGCCCTCGAAGGTGTCGTCGGGGTAGGCGTCGACGGTGAAGATGACGCGGTCGCCCTCCTTGACGCCGCCTATGTCGGCTTCATCGACGTCTGCCACCACCTGCATGTTGGTCAGGTCTTTGGCGATGGTGAAGAGTTCGGGGGTACTGAAGCTCGCTGCCACGGTCTGGCCTTCCTCCACGCTCTTGGAAATCACGGTGCCGTCGATGGGCGAGGTGATGGTGGCGTAACCCAGATTGGTCTGCGCTCTCTGTACGCTCTCTCTCGACGAGGCTGTCTGCTCCTTGGCCTGACGGTAGGTGAGCATCGCGTTCTCGTACTCATCGGCGCTCACCAGTCCCTTCTTGAAGAGCGTCTGGTAGCGTTCCATGTTGGCGGTCTGGTACTTGAGGGCGCTCTGGGCACTGGCGAGGTTGGCTTTGGCGATGTTGAGTTCGCTCATGAGATTGGTCTTGTCGAGCTCGGCAATCACCTGTCCCTTCTTGACCTGGGTATTGTAGTCTACATAGAGCTTGCTGACGATGCCGCTCACCTGCGTACCCACGGTGACAGAGGTTACGGCCTCGATGGTGCCCGTGGCGGTCACGCTGTTCTGCAGCGTCTTCAGCGCCACTTGGTCTTGCTTGAAGTTGATTTTCTCCTTTTCCTTGCCGCCGGAGAGTGCCCAGGCAGCAATGCTGATGACTGCCACCACGATGACGGCAATCCAGATTTTGCTGATTCTCAGTTTCTTCATAATCGTGTATGTCTATTTGTTGTTGTGCGTTGTGATGTCAATAAGCGTTGGCAAGACGGCTCTAAAGGCGTCCGTCTCTGTAGAACTTGAGCATATTGACGTTGAGGATGGTGAGATATTTGGCCTGGAGTTCGTTCTGCTTGGCCATGAGCAGATTGTCTTTGCCGGTGCGCAGCTCGACGATGTTCTTGAGGCCCAGCCTGAACTGCTCGCTCAACAGGTTGTAGCAGGTCTGGGCACTCTCGCTGCTGGCTTTGGCTGCCTTGTATTGGCTCTGGTTGGTTGACGCCTGTAACCAGTAGTTCTCGATGGTCGAATAGAGTGAAGTCTGCTCGTTTTTGAGGTCAAGCTGGATGCTCTCGCGCTGTATAATCGCCTTGTTGACCTGTGTCTTGGTGGTGCGGTTCTCGAAGAGTGGGATGCTGATGCCTATGCCGGCGCCCATGTTGAAGTTGGTCTTCAGCTGGCGGGCCAGGGCGTTGTCGTTCATCGATGTGTTGTTGGTCGAGATGCCTGCGTTGGCGCTGATGGTGGGCAACTTGCCAGCCTTGGCAATCTTGATGCTCAGCTCGTTTTGTGCCAGCTGGTTCTGGTATGTCTTGAATTCTGGGCGGTTGTCGAGAGCGGCAGCGTAGACTCCGTTGAGAGCGGGGATGGCATCGAGCGCCATCTCGTCAGTGGTGGTGGGTATCTCGATGTCAAATTCCTCGTCGCTGGTAATCTGTAGCAGTTGCTTGAGTTGTCGTTTATAGTCCTTCACGTTGCTCTGCGCCTGCACCACGTTGTATTCGTCTTGCGCGCGCTGGGCAGTGAGCTGGGCGAGGTCGGCTTGGCTCATCTTGCCGATGCTTACCATCTCCTTGCCGCGCTCTTCGTTCTGTCTGCTCGAGGCACAGCTCTCCTCGTTTACCTTGACGGCTTCGGTAGAGTAGAGTATCTGCACATAGAGTTGGGCTATCTGTTCCTGCAACTTCAGTGCCTGCGTGGCTGAGTCGAGTTGGGCTGCCTCTGTAGCGAGCTTGTTGAGCTTGACTTGATTATGATTTTTGTTGCCGTTCCAGAGGGTGTAGTTGCCCGAGACCGAGTAAGTGCCGTTGTAGTAGACCTTGTCGACGCTGGCTCTGGAGAAACCGTCGCCGCTGATACCGCTGGCCATCCAGGGCGTGTAGTTGACATTGTGGCTGGTACTGGCGCTGAGCGAGGGGAGCAGCGCGGCTTTGGACTGGAGATAGTCCTCGTTGGCGCTGGCTCTGTTGAGTATTGTCTTCTGCAGAGTAATGTTGTTGGCCAAGGCATAGTCTATGCAGTCTTTGAGCGACCACCGCTTGGCGTGTGTGGTCAATGGTGCCGTCATGATGAGGATGGCCACCATAGCGAGTTTGATGCTTCTGTTCATAATCATCTTGCTGTTTCTGTTTACCTTTATTTTGGATGGTTTTGTCAGTATAATGATGTTTTTGATGGACAAAAGTTTATTGTCAGACATGATTATTAACAACTTTTGTGATTGCGGCGTCCGAGCGTAACTGGTTCCGACATATTAATTGTTAAATATTCATCGGCTCTTGTTTTTTTAACACAAAATAATTGTTCATTATCACGAGAATACATTAAATTTGCAACATGTCAATCAACTAATTGATAACATCACTATTGTCAATCCCCTAAAATAGAAGAAGTATGAGAAAGTTTATTCTTTACAGCATCTCATTCTTTTTTATTAGTATGATGCTTTTGTTGTCCTGTAGTGAGAATGCTAACGATGTGCTAACTACCCCTAAGGTCTCGTCTATCACCACCTATGTAGATGAGAACGTATCGCTCGATTATGCTGAATTGGGCAAACTCCCCGATGTATATACCAAGGGGATGGACAAGGAGGAAAAAGAGGCTTGGGAGAAACTAAGTACCAAGTATCGTATCAAGAAAAATGCTCTTTCGTCCAAGTTCTATCAAGAACACAAAGCTGAAATTATCGAAAGGATAAAATTCTTATACCAATATGCGGTGGACAAGAACCTGCCTCCTACAAAACTCTCATTTATTTGGGCAGATAAAGAAATTGCAATAAAGCCTCTTCGCCTCTTAAATGGTAATGACTCAATAGATGTAGATGGTCCCGATGTGGATTCTGATTCAGGTTATGTCGATAAACCAAATGTTAAAAGTTACTATGCGTCTGTATATTGTACGGCGTATGGTGATTATAATAGAGGTATTTCAATAACGGTAAGTTTGCCTTATGAGGTTGTTGAAGATGGGTATAATGTCAGCATAGAGGCGACTGGCCCAAGTACATATACGCTTGAGCCTACCAATGCCTATTTTTCAGGTTATGCAGATATGACTATCAGGGATAGGGTAGCCTTGTGTCAGATTAAGGGAGAAATCTATTATAATTATTGGAAATACCCTGTTAGTGATTACTCGACTTATGATTTATACGAACGATTTAAAAAATACAAACCTCAATGCTGATAATTATGAAAAGAATTACGATTTTGATAAGCATGTTGCTGATGACACTATGCTGGGCTTATGGGCAGAATCATGTCCCTGGTTATATGCCACATACTAAGCGTGGAGAATTGCCGCCCGCATGGATTAAGAACAAGGTGACCGATGCACAGTATGATTCGTTGGCTATGCTGTCTAAGTATTATTGGGTGAATTATGACTACTTCAAGCAACGCAATCTTACAAAGGAGCGTATCAGTACCTATGTAAGCGGCATAAAGAGCTTGCTATCGGAAGAGAACTTGAAGCAGATAAAGCAACTGAAGGATGCCCCCAACTATTACGACGCTTATCCAGAGACTGCGTTTCTAAAGCCCTTTATGGTATTGCCCAATGCCGATGGATCTAAGCAGATGAAGTATATCGTCTATTCGGAAATAGATGGTTATGATGCCCATGTGATGGTCGAGGTTCGGGTAAATAAAAACAAGAATGGCAATATTGTTTTCTCGAATTTCAGGTTGATTCCTTATAGTGTATCTGGACTAAAGGTGGAGATTGATAATATGAATTTCAAATCAGAGAACCGTCCAAGTTACCCAATAGTATATGAAGGAGTCTATGATATGCAGTCGCTTGTGTCCGCATTTAGTATATGTGGCTTGCTCAAGTATGAAGATGCCAAGGGATATAATCATACCGAACTGGCGCAGCGGTCATTCTATCTGTTAACCGAGTAATTGGCAGATAATTTGGATAAAACGAGGAGAGCCATCCGCCCAGCCAGTAGGTTGAACGGATGGCTCTCCTTTTGGTGTATGCAGCACCGTGATGGTGCCATGTGTTGCTTGCGAGTCTTTTTTACTTGCCCTTAGACACCAGCTCTACGGTGTCGCGTGCGATGACGATTTCCTCGTCGGTAGGAATCATAACCACCTTGACCTTGGAGTCATCGGCAGAGAGAACCTGCTCGATGCCGCGGCAGTGGTTGCGCTCCTTGTCCATCTTGACGCCAAGGTACTCCAGACCAGAGCAAGAGTCCCAGCGCACACCTTCCTGGTTCTCGCCGACGCCGGCGGTCCACACGATGATGTCGACGCCATTCATGGCAGCAGCGTAGGCACCGATGTATTTCTTGATGCGATAGTTGTACATCTGGAGGGCCAGGTGGGCACGCTCGTCGCCTGCCTTGTCGGCAGCCTCTACCTCGCGCATGTCAGAGCTGAGTCCGGTGATGCCGGCCACGCCACTCTCCTTGTTCAGGAACTCTGCCATCTCCTGGGGAGTCTTGCCCAGCTTCTCCATGAGATAGGTTACGGCAGAGGGGTCGATGTCGCCCGAGCGCGAACCCATCATCACACCAGCCAATGGGGTCAGACCCATAGAGGTGTCGATTACCTTGCCATACTGAACGGCTGCAATCGAGGCGCCATTGCCGATGTGGCAGGTGATGATACGCTGCTTCTTGATATCCACACCCAGGTACTCGCACACGCGCTGAGAAACATAGCGGTGGCTGGTTCCGTGGAAGCCATAGCGGCGCACGTGGTACTTCTCGTACAGCTCGTAGGGCACGGCGTAGAGATAAGCGTAGGCGGGCATAGTCGAATGGAAGGCGTTGTCGAAGACAGTCACCTGGGGAGTATGGGGCATGAGCGCGTCGACGGCACGGATGCCACGCAGATGGCCTGCATTGTGTACGGGAGCCAGGTCGCAGAGGCTCTCGATACCGTCCTCTACTTCCTTGGTTACGATGCAGCTCTTCTCAAAGAGGTCGCCACCCTGCACGATGCGGTGACCTACGGCGTCAATCTGGTCGAGGCTCTTCAGCGCACCATACTTGGGGTCGAGCAGCAGGCTGAATACAAACTTCACACCTTCCTTGTGGTCGGGCATGTCGTGCATTACCTTTTCCTTGCTGCCGTCTTTGAGGGTCACTTTCACGAAGGCGTTGTCCAAGCCTATACGCTCGGCGCCACCCTGTGCCAGCACGCTCTCGTCGTCCATGTTGTACAGCTTGTACTTGATGGAGCTGCTGCCACAGTTCAATACTAATACTATCATTGTCTGTTTCTTGTTTTAACGGTTATGCTTTCTTGGCGTCCTGTGCCTGGCAGGCAGTGATGGCGACCATGTAGTAGATGTCGTCGACCGAGCAGCCGCGGCTGAGGTCATTGACGGGGCGTGCGATACCCTGGAGGATGGGGCCGATGGCGATGGCTCCGCCCAGACGCTGTACCAGCTTGTAGCCGATGTTGCCTACCTCGAGGTTGGGCACTACCAGCACGTTGGCCTTGCCGGCAATGTCAGAACCCTTGGCCTTCTTCTCTGCCACAGCGGGCACGAGGGCGGCGTCGGCCTGCAGCTCGCCGTCTACCTTGAGTTCAGGATATTTGTCGTGGGCTATCTGTGTGGCCTCAATCACCTTGTCGATGATGTATACGCTCTTGCCGGTAGCCTTGTCCTTGGCATCCTTGGCGCTGCCCTTGGTCGAGAAACTCAGCATAGCCACGCGGGGCTCTTCGATGCCAGCCACGCTGTGGGCGGTCTGGGCTGTGGTGTAGGCTATCTGGGCCAGCTGGTCGGCAGTGGGGTTGGGGGTTACAGCCACGTCGCCCATGACTACTACGCCGTCCTTGCCATACTGCTTCTGGTCGGTGATGAGCAGCATAGCGCCACTCACGCATGAGATGCCGGGAGCGCACTTGATAATCTGCAGAGCTGGACGCAGTGTGTCGCCAGTGGTGCTCAGTGCGCCGGAAATCTGGCCGTCGGCACCGTTGGTCTTGATGATCATACAACCGAGATACAGGTTGTTCTTCACCAGTTCGCGAGCCTGCTCGATAGTCATGCCTTTGCTCTTGCGGAGTTCGGCGAGCAGAGCAGCGTATTCCTCGCTCTTGGGATTGTCAGATGGATTCACAATCGTAGCCTTGTCGATATTCTCCAAGCCCCACTCTTTGGCGAGCTTGTGGATGTTGGCAGGGTTGCCGATGAGAATGATGTCTGCGATGTCGTCAGCCAGTACCTTGTCGGCTGCCTTAAGAGTGCGTTCCTCTTCAGCTTCAGGAAGCACGATGCGCTGCTTGTCTGCTTTGGCGCGCGCTACAATCTGTTGTAATAAATCCATAGTTATTCTATATCTATTCTTAACTTAGTTCCTTATGGTTTTAGCGGTTCACGTTAAGCCGCTGCAAAAGTAGTAATTTTTTTTGATAATCACCCCTTTGCACGCATCTATTTTTTCTTTGTCTCTGCGTCAGCTTATCAGTTGCTGGGCGAGGATACTCTCGAGTTCCTCGGCAGAGAGTCTCAGTCTGAAAGTGCCGCGGATGGCCACGGCTATGCGGCCCGTCTCTTCGCTCACCACGATGGCTATGGCGTCAGAGCTTTGGGAGATACCCATGGCGGCGCGATGGCGCAGACCGAGTTCCTTGGGGATGTCCATGTCGTGGCTCACGGGCAGGATGCAGCCCGCAGCCTGGATGCGGCGGTGGGCGATAATCATGGCACCGTCGTGCAGCGGCGAGTTCTTGAAGAAGATGTTTTCGATGAGCCGCTGGTTGATGTTGGCATTGATTACATCGCCCGTCTCCATGATATCGGTCAGCGGGGTGGTGCGCTCGATGACGATGAGTGCGCCCACCTTGCCGCGCGAAAGGTTCATGCACGCCATCACGATGGGCATGATGGCCTCCTTGTCCTCATCCTCCTTCTTGGTGGCGGTGTAGAACAGGCGGAAGATGTTTTTGAACCGCTGATGGGCGCCCAGACTGTACAGAAACTTGCGTATCTCTTCCTGGAAGAGGATGAGCAGGGCCAGTACACCCACGCTTACCAGTTTGTCCATGATGGCTCCCAGCAGACGCATCTCGAGTACATGGGTCACGAAGAGCCACAACACCACAAACACCATGATGCCGATGAACACATTGAGCGACCGGCTTTCCTTCATCAGCCGGTAGATGTTGTAGAGCAACAGCGCCACCAGCAGGATGTCGATTATGTCTTTTATGCCAAAATCAAAAAACACGTTATATAACTTCTTTGGTTAGTGATTGCTTCATTTTCTCTACCACTGCCACGGTCTGCACTGCCTCTGCCACATCGTGGACGCGCAGTATCGAGGCGCCGCGTTCCACCGCCAGTGCGTGGAGGGCTGTGGTGCCGGGCAGAGATGTGGCGGGAGTGCCCCCGATGAGCTTCCATATCATCGACTTGCGCGATATGCCCACCAGAACGGGCAGATGGAGTGCCTGCAGTTCGGCCATGTCGGCCATGAGTTCATAGTTCTGCTCGAGGGTCTTGCCGAAGCCAAATCCCGGGTCGAGTATGATGTCCTTGGCGCCGCGGTCGCGCAGCTGCTGTATCTCTCCGGCAAAGGCTTTCATCATCTCCCTCAGCGTGGGCTTGACCGACATGAGAATGTAGGGGCACTTCAGTTCGCCCACTATGTCAAACATGCTTTCCGCTTCGTGTATCGGCGTGTTGACGATGCCCGTCAGACCGCCTTCGCTCACATCGTTGATGATGTCGGCACCCCAGTCGTTGATGCAGCGCCGGGCGAGCGCCGGACGGTAGGTGTCTACCGAGACCACGGCATCGGGAACCTCGCGGCGCACGATGTCGAGAGCCCAGCGCAGTCGCCGTCCCTCTTCCTCTTCGCTCACTTCATAGGCACCCGGACGGGTCGAGAAGGCTCCGATGTCTATCATGCTGCCGCCCTGGGTCAGTATCTCCTCTGCGCGCATAGCTATCTCGCGCTCGGTCTGCTTGCGGCTGCCCTCGTAGAAACTGTCGGGCGTCACATTGATTATTCCCATGACCTGCGGATGCGAAAGGTCCATAAGGCGTCCACGTATATTCAGCGTATATTCCATGTTATCTTAATATGTTACAAAGGTAGTGCAAACCGAAGAGAATACAAAATAAACTTGTTTATTTTTATTCTTGAGGTGCAGCCTACCTTCACGGCGGAAGCCGTAAAGGGGCAAGTCGAAGACAATGCAAAGAAAAAACAAATGTTTTTTCTAATTTGCATTGTTGAGACGACGCCTACCTTATCTATAGATAGCGCCAGCGGAGGCTCACGCAGAGTCGCCTCGATGATATAGGGGATAGCTCGCCCGCCCTTAATGACAGTCCTTGAGCAGAAAGACCATATAGAGCGGCAGGATGAGGGTCTGCGGAGCTGTGCCAATGTTCACATCACCCAGTTTGATGACACTCGATACATGATATTTGTCGGGGTTGCCAAGGATGGTCTTGGCGCTTTTGATGTTGCCGTTATTGGCTTTAACTTCTACCAGCGTACATTCGTCGTTGTATCTTGTAACGAAGTCAATCTCCAGGCCCGAATCCTTGCGGAAATAATAGAGCTTGCGATTCATTTTGCCGAAGATGTCGGCCACGAGATTTTCGAAGATGGCACCCTTGTATCCATAGAGATTGCCTCTCAGGATGTCGGCTGCAGTGCCCTGTTCGAGCATGCTGATGAAAAGGCCCGTGTCTGCCATATACACCTTGAACTGGTCGGTGATGGCGTTGCCGTCGAGGGGAAGTTCGGGCGTCGAGAGGTTGTAGCAGCGACGTATGATGCCGGCATCTTCAATCCATTGCAGACTGCCCTGATAGTTGCGGCCTCTGCCGCCAGGCCTCACGGTGGTGTAGGCGAACTTCTTGTTCTCCTTGCTCAACTGACGCGGTATCGACTCGAAACATTCCCGTATGCGTGGCTTGTCTTCCTGGGGTGCGTATTTCAGCATATCGACTTTGTATTCATCAACGATGGCTTGCTGCATATGCAGAACGGACTGCATGTTGTGGGTCTCCATAAACACGCTCACCGCTCTTGGCATTCCGCCGACAATGCAATACTGCAGTAGCAACTGTCGCATCCTCTCGTGGACAGCTTCCTGCACAGGAGTCCTTTGGTCCAGACAGCGTTGCAGATAGCCGATGGTCATATCGTTGATGTCATTGGCCCAAAGCCATTCCTCGAAATCCATAGGATACATGTCGATGATGGTCTCATAACCCACGGGGATAGGGCCTTCGGTCAACTCGCTGGTATGGTAACCGCTGACACCCAGTAGCGAACCAGTGCCGATGACATCGTATCTGCCGTCGGTCTTGAAGAATTTCAAGGCAGTGCGCGCACGTGGGCACTCCTGTATCTCGTCAAAGATGATGCAGGTCTTGCCAGGCACGAAGTTGCAATCGGGGATTAGGGTGGAAAGCGTCATACAGAGGATGTCGATGTCCAGACCACCCCCAAATACAGCCTTGTATTCCGGGTGTTGGAAGAAGTCGAGATAGACCACATGCTCATAGTTTTTGTGGGCAAAATCGAGCACTGAGTATGTCTTTCCACACTGGCGACATCCCTTAATGATGAGGGGCATCTTGTGCTCATCGTTCTTCCATTCTTTGAGATACTTCTCGACTTTTCGTTGAAACATTTGGCTCTTAGCGAATTAGTGGTTGTTGATATTGTGACTGCGCACATTTTTCAAGGGACTTTTCTTGAAACCGCGCACATTTTCCAAGGGACTTTTTATGGATTTGCGCACATTTTTCAAGGGACTTTCCGCTGCAAAGATAAGACAAATTGGCGAAAAAGCAAAGAAAAATGGAGAAAAGACAGCCCGCCTGGGCAAAATAGTTACGCTCTCTGCCCTTATCGCTGTAGTCTACCAAAGCAGAGTGTGGCTGTCGCCATGTGCTCCAGTGGTCTCTGCGACCAGTCTGAGGGCTCTTGCAGGCAACGCCATTTATGCCGTTTCCACCGAGTAGCCCGCAACCCGCTGCATATCAGCCCGTCGGCGGCGTGGTGACCATCGTGGCGGGCTCGTATCGTATGATACGTGGGCTCGTGACGTAAGATACGTGCCCACGTGCCTATTGGTACGAGCCAGCTATCGTCATCGCGGTGCCAGCAGCTGTCCTTGCGATATGGGCGAGGGTCTCTCTGCGCTCCAGCGGACTAACGGTATAAACGGCGAAGAGGCTGTCAGACTCTCTCGGGGAGATGGGTCTGGCAGCCTCTTCTATGGTTTAGGCTCTATAGGGAGCTGTAGGCTTACTTGGCGGCCTGCACCACGGGGATGCGGAACAGCTCGCTCCAGTTGTCGCTGTCTACGATTACCACGTCGAGCTTGCGCTCGGCGCCAGTGGTGTTAGAGGTAGCGCTGATGCGGAGTGCATCGAGGTTACCACCGGCTGTGAGCCATGCTGCGTCGCCTTCAACCTCGGTGTCAGTACCTGCCTTGCATACCAGTGTCACGTAGCCGCCGTCGGTGGTCACGTAGAATGTCTTGATGTGCTCGGTGACGTCGTCCTTGTCAAAGGTGGCTGCGAAGTTGAGGGTGGTCTTGTTGGCGAAAGCCTTGGTCTTGTTCTCGTCGGTGAAGAGCTTGAACATGGTGGCTCCGTTCATGGTCATCTGGTTGACGGTGATGTCTACAGACTGGTCGCCGGCAGTGATGGTGATGGTACCTGCGAGCATCTCGCTCATGCTGGGCTGGAGGTAGAACTCCATCTCCTCGCCGCTCTTGCCGCGGGCCTTGGTGATGACGAAGTCGGCGTCATTGCCCATCATGGCTGTTGCTGTGGCGTGCCAGCGGCTGGCGTTGGTGGTCACCTTGACCTTGACTACGGCCTTGTCGTTCTGGCCCATGTATGAATACATGCCGCTATACTCCTGCAACTGCTCTGACTCGATGCTGAGGGTCACGTTCTGGGGGTTGGCGCCCGCCTGTGTGACTGAGAACTCGAGTACTGATGAGCCTGCGAGCAGCTTGAATTTGGCAACGCGGTCGGCGGTAGATGTGTTGGCACCGGCGGTAACAGCTATCTCAGAGGTGCTCTTTACTGTGGCGATACACCATGACTGCTCGGTGACTTTCTGGATAGAGAGGTCGGTCAGCGGAGCGTCTGTCTGTATCTTGATAATCTGCTCGCTGAGTGCGGCGGGGTCTACGTCGAGGGCTGCATCGCTCTCGTTGACCAGGCTCACATTGTAGGAGGGTGCTGGTGCGGGGTCGTCACTACTCGAGCATCCGCTCATTGCCATAGATATGGTCAGTGCTACGACTGCCACTCTCAAATAATTCATAAACTTCTTCATCTTTGTTTTCTATTTAATGATTTATATTGGGTTGTTAACTCATTTACTTCTTGAAGAGCTTGTTGAGCACCGTAACCTGGTACTCGTAGAAGGCGCGTGTACGTGCGTCGCCGCTACCCATTCTCGACTTGTAGAGATTGTGTATCTTCTTGAGGGCGGCGGTGATGAGAGGACGGCCCACGCCGGCAGAGAGCTTGGAGCCGCTCATGTTGTGGCGGGCATAGGACACCTCGTCGCTGCTGGCGGCACAACCGGCGTTGCAGAAGCTGTGAGAGTCGGCTGTGGCCTGGGCCATAAACTCGCTGAGTGCAAGCTCGGGGTCCTTCTCGGCAAGGCCTCTGCCACCGAAGGGTGACTCCTTGGACATTGAGGGGTCAAGGTTTGAGAATTTGCTCAATGCCAGGACTACTGTAGTCTGCAAGTTCATGTCCTCCTGGGTAAGATTCTTGCCCTGGATGGAGTTGCGGAAGACGATACCATAAGCATCGTTGAGATAACCGTCAAGGGTATAAAGTCCCTTCTGGCCTGAACGCTCGCCCTCGTAGATGCCTCCCATCGCTCCGGGGCTGTATATCTTGGCTGCAATGGTCGACTGGAAGTTGTCAAACGAGTTGGAATCGATGCCCAACACACGCATAATTTCTTTGGGGAGCATGATGTCGCTGCAGTGGAGGGCCTGGTTTACGAGCCACTCCATCGCTGCCTTCTGCTTGGCCTTGGGAATGTATGCCTTGGCATATTCCTTGCTGCCGTCCTGAACCAGGTCGGTATATTCTACACCGCCGAGGTAGGGCATCACATGGGTGAGGTAGCGCATGTACTGGCTAAGACAAGCCTTGTACATCTCCTGGATTTCCTCGTAGTCGTCGTTCTTGACGCCGAGCCACTGGGGTATGTTGGCGATAATCTTCTTGAGGTTCTTGATACCATAGTTGTTGGCCTTCATGTGGTCGTCGCCGAGGTCTTCCATCTGGTCGGTGGGGTCGACGGTGAGGAACAGCTGCTGGGCACCGAACTTATACATGGGGTCGCCCTTCTTGGCCTCGATGATGGCGTTGAGATACTTGTACTCGTCTTCGGGAGTCTTGGCGTCCTTGAAGAGACGGTAGCCCCAGTTGATGGCGTGTATATCGTATACACCGATGATAGGGGGAACCATGCGCACACCGCGCTCGAGGTCGCCGGGCTGTGCCACGTAGTTGTTGCGGGCGTAGTCCATGATACTGGGCGTGGTGCCATACTTCTGGGTGAACGAGGGGCTGCGCAGTGAGTCGACGGGGAAGGCGTAGCTGGCGCCCATGTTGTGCATCAGACCCAGGGTGTGGCCCACCTCGTGAGAGGTGACATAGCGCAGCGACTCAGACATCACGTCGTCGTCGAAGGTAGACTTGCGCACGCGGGCGTCGACGGCTGCGGTCTGGGCAAAGCGCCACTCATGAACGAGGGCGATGACATTGTGATACCACATCACCTCGCCCACCAGGATTTCTCCGGTGCGGGGGTCTACGTAGCTTGGTCCGGCGGCGTTGGCAGTACCGGTGGCCATGTAGCGGATACAGTTATAGCGGATATCGTCTGGGGTCGAAGTTGGGGTCGTCGGTGGGGTAGTCCTTGGCTACCATCACGTTCTTGAAGCCGGCAGCCTCGAAGGCCAGGTTCCAGTCTTCGATACCAGCCTTGATGGCTCCTCTCCACTTCTCGGGGAAGGCAGAGTCTACATAGTATACTATCTGCTTCTTGGGCTCAACCAGCTCGCCGTTGTAGTACTTCTGCAGGTCTTCGTCCTTGGGCTCCACGCGCCAGCGGTGGATGAACTCCTTGGGGTCGATGTAGTCCTTGTTGGACGAATAGGTGTAGAACTTGGTGCTGAAGTATCCCACGCGGCTGTCCTGATAGCGCATCTTCATGGGCTCCTTGGGCAGAGCCACGATAGAGCGGCGCATCTGCACGGTGTAGGCTCCCGACTCGGCGTTGTAGTTCAGTCGGCTGGTAATCTCAAGGTTCTTTTCAAAGCTCTTTACTCCCATCAGCTTGGAGGCAGATGCGTCGAACGAGGCCGACTTGGTAGAGCGTGTGTTGACACTCTGGCGGATGGGGGTGATGCACTTCTCGTTGGATACGAAGAACGATGTCATGTCGATGAGCAGTGTATCCTTGCGCGAAGCCTTTATCTTGAAGGTCTTCATAATGGGGTGTACGAAGTTGCGGTTGAATGCCTTCTCAATGGGGTCTCCGGGCACTACGCGCTCGTAGTTCTGGTAAGAGTGCATGTATACGTTGGCCGTGTCGGCAGAGAGCGAGAACATGAAGGGAGTCCCCACCATTTCGCCGGCATTGAAGTTGGCGTTCTCGCTGGTGCTTACCATGCGGTTGGCCATCAGATAGAGCACATCGAGGTTGCTCTTGGTAACCTGCAGCAGCAGCTCGCCCTTCTTGTTGACGTAGGCTGTGAACATACCGTTGTAGGCGGTAGCGCCGTTGATGGCCTTGTCAAACTTGTCAGTCTTCTTGGCTGATGACGAGGCTTCGATAGCTGCTTTCTTCTTCTTTTTCTTGAAAATGCTCATTTCTACATTGGCAGCAGCGTCGGCAGTAATCGCAAGAGCCATCGTGGCTAACAATAATGATTTGATCTTCATCATAATTTAGTTGATTATAGTGTAGTTTATATTAAAAATTCTTGTAACTGATATTGACTATCTCGGGGAAGCCCTTCCACACGTGCTTCTGGCTGACTTCAATCTTGTCGGCGGTATCGGTGACGGCAAACTTGTAGAACTTGCCGCCGCGCTGGTTGCTGGCGCCGTCGCTATAGGTGGCTACATAGAAGCAGTCGTTCTGCTTCTCGTCGGTCACGATATCGTTGAAGATGGCGGTAGCCGTGCCGTCGAACGTGCAGAGCAGCACGGGGTCCTTGCCGTTGCGGAAGTTGTAGCCGTAGAGGTGGTTGCCCTCGGCGTAGATGAGGTAGCCCTGCTTGGTGGTGAGGCTGAAGAGGCGTGCCTGGTAGAAGCCGGGAGCCGTGAGGGGTATCTCGTAGCGCTTGCCCTTGGTGGCCACACCGCTCTGGCGGGTGATGGTGTAAGTGTAGATATAACGCTTGCCGCCGATGGGGTCGTAGAGGATGGTGGCGGTCTGTCCGCCGCTGTAGAGCGAGTTGATATTGGCCACAAAGGTGAGTCCGCCAGTGGTGAAGTCCTTCTTGGTGTCCCAGCTGAAGGGCTCGTCGGTGTCAGAGTCGGCGAGGTTGTTCATCGAGGTACCCATGGCACGGAGGTTGCAGAACACGCGGTCGCGCGAGTTGTACACGACATACTGCTCGATGGCTGCCGCCGAGTTGTCCTCACCCGTGTGGTTGCAGGCGATGCCTGGCGCGGGGGTGAAGTAGTCGTAGCCGTTGCTCTGGAGATAGTAGCTTACCGGCGTACCAAACTCTCCCTCGTTGAGGCTGTTCAGCGCGTAGGCATACTTGTCGGCAAGGAAAAGCGCAGGCTTGTTGCTAATCTTCTGGATGTCGTGCATCACGATGGAATGGCGGTAGCCCTTGATGTCGGGGTCAAAGATGGTCAGCTCCTGTGGGTTGTCCAGGTCTTCGCGGCCATAGCGGTAGGTGCCGTTTTCGGTGCAGACATACACCTGGTTCTCATACGACTCGGGGCTGTTGTCTGTCCACACCATGATGGGCTGCTTGAGCGCCAGGCCCTTGTTGGCAAGGATGTCGGTGAGGTGCAGGGTGTCGCGGCTGATGGAGAGCATGTCTACCACCATGTTGCCAGACTGGTCCTTGCCGGTGAGTATCCAGCCGCGGGTATAGAGGTTGTTCACCTTGAGCGTAGCCTGACGGCTGTAGACGATGCCCGTGGCAAGGTCGGTAACCTTGAAGAACAGGTGGTAATCGTCGGCCTTGAGCTTGACCTTGTAGTCCAGATTGCGGTCGGTTCCCAGCTGGGTACGCTGACCCACATGCTTGTTGGTACTCACAGCTACCCACTCGTAACTGTAGCCGCCAGCCGACTCCTGACCCTCACGGTAGCTCAGTTCGGGGCTGATTTTAAGGTCATCCACGTCGGAACGCAGCAGATAGACGGTGTCGCCGTCGAAGCCTTTCTGTCCGATGGTGACATCGTTGATCTGGCTGTAGCTGTAGTTGCCCTTGTCGTCGAAACAGGCGCTAAACATCACGCCAGCCAGGGCGAGCAAAAATATGTTTGTTCTCATCTCAGTCTTAGTATTTGATGCCTTCGCCGGCAGTCATCTTCACGCGCTTGCCGTTGGCGTCTCTATAATCTTCATAAATCGTATTTCCCTTGCTCTCCTGGTCCTTGAGGTACTGGTCAAACTTGATGGCGAGTGCATTGGCCTTGGTAAACGACATGCTTTCCTCGGTGGCGAAGTCGAGCAGCGTCAGACCGAAGAGGCTGCATATCAGCTTGCATTTCTTCTCGGAATAGGTGCCGAAGAAGTAGGTGCGGAAACCTGGCAGCTGTACCCACTTGTTGCTGATGGTAATGGTGTGGTGCAGCACGTCGACTCCGGTCTTGTCAGAGCTATTGGGGCGCAGCCATTGGGCCATCGGGGTCGCGAAGTCTTCGTTGGCCACGAGCTCGAGCTTCAACTGGCGCTCCTTGCCCTCAAGGTCGTCTCTCAGGTAGAAGTGTATGGGGATGAGCACATAGACCTCGCCAGCCTTGACGGTATAGCTGTTGTCCAGCGCGTCGTAGTCCCAGCCTTCCTTGGCCTGCTCGGCATCCTCGGGAGCCACCACCTGCACCGTCACCTTGCGGTCGTGGCCCACGGCGGGACCTATGACCTTGGCTCTCACCATGAGGGTGGTGTCGCTGAAGGTGCTGTATACGGCAAAGGGTATCTGGGTCTCTGCGGTGTAGTCCTGCTTGCTGTCGTCGAGTCCTCCCTTGGTGGCCGACATGGCAAAATAGATGCCGCTCTCGCCCGAATAGGTCTCTATCTCCTCAGTACATGCGACGAGCATCCATCCCGCCAGGCATGTGAGTAATATATGGATATGTTTCATCTTGTCTCTTATTTGCGTAGTTGCTGTTCACTGTCGGGGAGGTCGAAGACATAGGTGCTGTTGGTTATCTGCATGTCTTGGAGGTTGGGGTTGTAGAGTCGGGGGATAGAGGTGATGCCCTTGCGCTTGTAGTACCAGAAGAGCTGGCCCTCGCCGATAAACTCGCGCACATACTCGTCCTCGATATATCCGTTGAGGCCGATGTTAGACTTGAGCTGGGGTATGTTGCGGGCCTTGCGGATGGGGTTCAGCGCCTTGTAGTCCTTCGTACATTCGGCCTTGATGAGATACATCTCAGACATACGAATCATGGGCAGCAGCTTGGCAAACTCAAAGCCATTGTCGGTCACGTCGCCGTACTTCACGAAGAACTGGCCCACATTGCCCTCGGTGTCGCGCTGGGTCTGCCACTGACACTTGCGCAGGTCGCCGTCGTCCTCGTAGAGCTGGCTTATGCCGTAGTCACTCATCTTGAGCACGTTTTTGGCTTCGAGCTTGTAGGAGAATGTCTTGTCAAAGATATCGGTGGTGCGCTTAGAGTGGTAGTTGCCGAAGAGTATCTCCGACGAGAAAATGCGGTCCTCGGCACTGGTGTTGGCAGAGCCCGATGTGGCCTGGCCGTTCACCTGCTCACGGGTGGCAAAGGGGAAGAAGCGCGAGGCTCTGTCTATCACGTCGTTGGCATATTTCACCGCATTGCCGGTGTCGCCGGCATAGAGGTAGACTCTCGCGGTGAGAGCCAGGACGGCGAAGTAGTTCATGCGCTCGTTGCGGAATCTGTAGAAGTTGTTGCCCGAGGCATCCTCGGTGGCGAGCTTGCCCTCGGTGATGACGGGGTCATAGTCTGCCAGTAGCTCTTCGGCTGCCTTGAGGTCGGTGGTGATGTTGAAAATCACGTCCGAGGCTGGCAGGAGAGGCTTGACCTTACGCTCGGTGTCGTTGACATAAGGGATGCACTCCTTGCCGGGCTCATACTTGTAGATGGGACCGAAGATGCGCAGCAGGTCGAAGTGGAGCATGGCACGCAGAGCCAGCGCCTCGCCCTTGATGATGTGGTAGCCCTTGTCAGAGAGCACGTTGCGGTTTTTCTCACAGTGCTCCAGCAGCGTATTGATGTTGCCTATCAGTGCATAGGCTTTGGTCCAGGTGTTGCTGACAGCGTCCTTCATCTTCTGGCGGTCATAGTTGGCCAGGAGCACATAGGCGTGGGTGTTGAGGGGCTTCGAGGTGTCGTAGTATTGGGCCAGCACGTCAAAGGTGGTAGTGGTGAGCGTCTGCCCGTAAAGGCTGCTGTTCAGCAGGTCGATGTAGATACCGTTGAGGGCGGTGCGGAAACCGTTCTCGTTTGAATAGAGTGCATCTTCCATGATGCGGTCTTCTGAGTCGACCTTCAACCACTCCTCGCAGGATGTGCAGCAGAGCAGTGGGATAATCAGCAGGAGTGCCAGTTTATATTTGTTCATATTTTTAGCTTTTTTCTTATCGTTAGAATCTGATATCAAATGACAGCGATACGCTTCTGGAGAACGGATATTCGGTTCCGCGTTCCTCCTTGAACGAGGCGAGACGGAAGATGTCGTTCATGTAGACTCTTACCGAAGCTCCCTTGGCTCCGAGGGCACGTATCCACTTGGCAGCGGTCTCATAGCCCACGCTGAACGACTCGCCAGTGAGCACGTTTTCGTCCATCACGAAGCGCGAAGACATCGGGGTCGACTCAAAGTTGTTGATGGCCTTGAAGCGGGCAATGTCGCCAGGCTGCTTCCAGCGGTCGTACAGCGCGCGACGGTCCACGTTGTAGTACATCAGGTCTTCCGACAGGTTTTCCACCTTGTTATATAATGTAGAGGCAAAGACCTGGGCGCCGAGACGGTAGCGCAGGTTGGCGCTGGCAGAGAACTGCTTGTAGTAGAAGCTCACGCCCACCACGCCTTGCAGCTTGTCGGCGGTAGTACCTACTACCACCTCGTCGTTCTTGTCATACTGGAAGGTGTAGGTGCCGTCCTTCTTGATGAATATCTCCTGGCCGGTAGCGGGGTCGATGCCGGCAGAGCGCACTGCCCAGATGTCGTCGGGGCTGCCGCCGTCGTAGTAGCGGCGGTAGGAGTTGTTGTTGCTCGCAGCCTCGTTCATGGCCTGCAGCTTGTTGCCGATGTTCTTGTACTGGGTCTCGCTGTGGTTGAAGCTCAGGTTGAAGTTGAGGCGCATGTCGTCGCGCTTGATGGCATTGACCATCACCGTACCCGAGAAGCCCTGCGAAATCTGGCCGCCGAAGTTGGTGTAGAGCGAGGTGAAGCCCAGCGAGGGGGGCATGGTCACCGATACCAGCAGAGGGTCGGTCACCTTGTGGTAGTAGTCTGCCGAGATGCGCAGACGGCTCTTGAAGAGCTCCAGGTCTATACCCCAGTTCTTGTCGATGGTCTTCTGCCATGCCAGATTGGTGTTGGCAAACTTCGACAGGATGGCGCTGGTGCCGAAGTGGTTGGTGTAGCCCGAGTTGTAGATGTATGTACCCGATGAGAGGTAGGCGTCAAAGTTCTGGTTGCCGGGGTTACCGATAGAGAAACGCAGTTTGACCAGGTCGGCCCATGGCAGATGGAACCACGATTCCTTGTTGATGTTCCAGCCCACACCCACAGCCCAGGTATTGGTGAATACCTTCTGGGCGCCGAAGACTGAGGAACCGTCCCAACGCAGGTTGGCGTCAAAGAGATAACGGTTCTTGTATGAGTAGTTGCCGTTGAAGTAGAAACTGGTCGAACGGCTTATCGTTTTGTTGTATGTCGGCTTGTCGCCTTCGGTAAATCCAGCCGAGAACTGTGGGTTCTGATGCAGGTCGCTGGTAAATCCATAGACCATATAGGCGTTGCGGTTCACGGTCTTTTCGCTGAAGTACCAGCCGCCCACCATGTTCACGGTGTGGGCGTCGTTGAACACCTTGCCGAAGGTGATGGTGGTCTCGCCGTTGTAGGCGAAGTTGTCGTCGTTCTCACTGCCGTAGCTGCCCTTGAGCGTGGCGCTCAGGAAGTCGGGGTGCTTGGGCGACTTGAAGGTCTCGTTCTTGGAGACCGACTTGCTCAGACCCAGACGGCCACGCAGCTGGAAGGCGTTCCAGAACCGCCAGATGAGGCTGAAGTTGTTGCGCAGCGTCATCTCGTTGGTGTGGTTCTTATTGACGATATTGTAGAGATACAGGGGGTTGTAGATGGTGTTGCCAGCCACGTCGGTCGACTCGAGCAGCGTGGGGATAGAGCCGTCGTCGTTGTACTTCAGATAGTAGGGGTTGGCTTGTGCGAAGGTCGAAAACTCCACCGGCTCGTGGTCCGAGTTGGTGATGTCGATGTTGAAGTCATTGCTGAAGATGAGCGACTTGGTGCGGTAGGTGAGCTTGATGTTGCCGCTCACGGTCGAGCGGTCAGAGCCCTTCATCACACCGTCGTCATTGCTGTACGACAGACCGACGCCGTAGACCATTGAGTCGTCGCCGCCGTCGATATACATGTTGTGCGAGTGGTTGAGCACGGCGCGCAGAGGCTCAGATAGCCAGTAGGTGTTCACACCGCGTTTCACCTCTCTCAGACGACTGTAGTAGAGGGCGTCGAGAGCATCCTGGCTGGATAGGCGTCCTTGGCGGTATAGCGGCCAGCCAGGCGTTCATACTCCAGCTTCTCCGAGGCGTTCATCAGGTTGTAGTCGGTCAGGTCGGGCATCTGCACGGCAAAGTTGCCTGAGTACGATACGCGCAACTTGCCCGACTCGGGTCTTACGGTCTCGACCACGATTACACCGTTGGCAGCCTTCGAACCGTAGATGGCCGACGAGGCGGCATCCTTCAGCACGGTCACGTTGGCGATGCGGTCCATCGGCAGTTTCATGATGTCCTGGATGGTCACTTCGACGCCGTCCATGATAAACAGGGGCTGGTTGCCGGTATTGTCATAGTCAGACTCGAGCGAACCCACGATACTGGTCTTGCCGCGTATCTCCATATCGGGCATGCGGTTAGGGTCGGAACCCCAACTGCTGTTTTCGACCACGTTGAGCGAAGGCTCAAGGGTCTTAAGACTCTGTATCAGGTTTTTGGTGCCTATCTTCTTGAGTTCGTCCTTGGTGTAGGTGTTGGCCGAACCCGTAAAGCTCGATTTCTTTCTCACGTAGATACCCGTAACCACTACATCCTTGATTTCGTTGGCTTTCTCCACCATTGTTACGGTTATCGACTTTTGCCCGGTGTAGGCAATCTCCTGGCTTTCCATGCCCAGGAATGAGATGACGATGGTCTGTTTGCCGCTTGGGATATTCTTCAGTACGAAGTTGCCATACATGTCGGAAACAGAGACGATGTTGGTGTGCCCTTTCACCTGGACTGTTGCACCAGGGATGGTTTCTCCAGAAACTTCTTTGACCACGCCGGTCAGGGTTCGTTCGTAGGGCTTGGAGGACTCGTTGTTCACTTGCGCTAAACATACACAAGGTAGTAGAAGAGCGAGCAGAAAAAATATCTCATTTACAGTAGTTATAATTATGCATGCAAAAATAGTAAAAAAAACCATATTTATCCGTCCTTTGATGAAAAACTTTCAGTTTGTACACGTTTTCTTGACTTTTATGTATCATCTGTTTTCTTTTGTGGCGGTTTTTGCGGTTCTGGGGGATGCTCGGGTTTATGAAAGTTTAACGCTTGGCGGCGCAATGGTGGTCCTTAAATTTGGAAAGTATGCGGAAAGGGAGTAATTTTGCATCTTTACAACATAAACAATCATGAATACTAAGAATTTGGCTTACCGCATCATCGCTACGGCTGTCGTCTGCGTCGCTACTCTCAGCATCAACGCTGCCGAGGTGGTCTACCGCATCGTGGAATACAACAAGACCATCGGCGATTTCACCCTTGCTGCCAGCGGCAGCGTGCCCCACAACTCCTGGGCTTATTTCGAGAATGACTTTGGTGCCACTACAGGCAACCGCTACAACCAGATACCGCGCAACCGCAAGGCTTCGCTTGTGCTCCAAGGCTGGCAGGGATGCCGCATCAAGAACATCACGCTCAGCATGTGCTCCAACAACAAGGAGGGCGAGGCTGCGCTCGTCGTCGCCGACGGAGAGACCACGGTCTACACCGAGGCTGCCGCCGAGTTCAGCAGCGACAAGTGGTTTGGACGCTGGGTGAGCAAGGACCTGGGCGTCTATGTCGACGTGACGCGCCACCTCGACCTCGCCGCCTTTACCTCCGACGAGGCAGTCATCACCGTCAAGGGTGGCACAGCCAAGGGCTCGGTCTATCTCGACGCCATTACCATCGAGTACGATGCTCCCGAGGGCGCAAGTCTTGAGTCGCCGCTGGGTTGGAGTTACGAGAAACTGGAAGCTAAAGGCACCCTCAACGAGGGCGACCAACTGATGATATTCCGCAATGGCTGCGCCGCTGCCGACATCGACGGCATGGAGAAGTCGCAGTATCTCGATGTGGTGGCGCTCGCCAATACCACCGATGTCAGCGATCCCGATGTGCTGCGCTTCAAGCTCGCCAAGGGCGAGACTGCCGGCTGCTGGACACTCACCGACCAGTTCGGACGCCGCCTGGGGGCCACAGCTAAGGGCAAGTTGGCTTGGAACGCCGGCGACACCCAGTGGAAGATAGAACTGGGCTACCAAGGCGCCACCATCACCAGCGCCACAGCAGCCTATGGCACCCTCAGGTTCAATGAGCCTGAGAGCAGCTACGCCCGATTTGGACTCTATACCTCCAAGTCGCTCCTGCTGCCGTTCCTCTATCGCAGGACTACTCAGCAGCAGCCCGTCGCCATCACGTCGATAGACTTTGGCGCGAGCGAGCAGTCGGCAAGCATCGACCAGAGCGTTCTGGCGCTCCGCCCCGAGCTCAAGCCTTCCAAGGTGACCGACCGCCGCCTCGTATGGACCACCGACAATGCCGATGTGGCTACGGTCAACGGCGGACTGGTCATGCTCAACGGCGTGGGCGAGGCCACCATCACCGTCACCTCGCATGATGGAGGCGCCAAAGCCTCGATACTCATCAAGGTCACCGCCTCGACGGGCATCTCTACCACCGTCGCCCCCGCCACTGCCTCCCCCGCCGCCCGTAAGGTCATCGAGGGCAACCGCGTGGTCATCATCAAGGGCGACCACCGCTATAGTCTCGACGGTCAGCAGCAGAGATAGCATCACCTTCACCATATTCATCCCACGGCAAGGGCTGGGCACCACATCGGCGTCCAGCCCTTGCTGCGTCTGTAGCCCACATTTCTCTCTCCCTTTGGGCTGAATGTGCTTCGCCATCACCGATTATATCTTCGCAGAGTTTGATTTCATCTTTTCAAGGTTTGATTTCATTTTTTCAGAGTTGGAAATAATCATTGCACAACTTGATTTCACCTTTTCAGGGCATGAGTTTATCTTTACCGTCATCGCGCCGCTCTTTGGCGTGGGCGTGTATTAGACGCTGGCAATTATGACATTACCACTAAAAAATAGCCCGACTTATTTTGCCATCATCCGAAGAATGATTATCTTTGCAAGCAATAAAACCTAAATAGAAAATAAAGTCAATTAAATCAACATTGTTATGGAAACAACCAATGGGGGTAGCCGTGGCTATCTCGTCAGCATCGTCATGGTGGCTGTGCTTGGCGGATTGCTTTTCGGCTACGACACCGCAGTCATCTCCGGAGCCGAGAAGGGGCTCCAGGCATTCTTTATGGGTGCTACCGATTTCACGTATACCGACTTCTGGCACGGGTTCACCAGCTCGAGCGCGCTCATAGGCTGCATCATCGGCTCTGCGCTTTCGGGTGTGCTTGCCACCGGCCTCGGCCGCAAGCGCACGCTTATCCTCGCCGGCATCATGTTCTTCATCTCAGCGTGGGGGTCTATGTGCCCGGAGAGTATGATACTCCCCGTGGGCAAGCCAGACCTTACGCTGCTGGTGGTGTTCAACATCTACCGCATCATCGGCGGCGTGGGCGTAGGATTGGCTTCGGCTGTGTGCCCCATGTATATCGGCGAGATTGCGCCGAGCCGCATCCGCGGTATGCTGGTCAGCTGGAATCAGTTTGCCATCATCTTCGGTCAGCTGGTGGTCTACTTCGTCAACTTCTTCATCCTCGGCGACCACATCGCGCCGCTCATCCAGAGCGTGGGAAGCGGCATGAACGAAATCGTCAATGGCACTGAGGCTGCCTGGGCCATCGAGACGGGCTGGCGCTATATGTTTGGCTCCGAGATGGTGCCAGCCGGACTCTTCGCCGTGCTCATCTGTCTGGTGCCCGAGACTCCGCGATACCTCGTGATGGTGGGCAAGGACGACAAGGCCGAGCGGGTGCTGGCGCGCATCAACGGTGCCGACGAGGCGCGCCGCGTGCTGGCAGATATCAAGAACACGGTGACCCAGAAGACCGAGCGCATCTTCACCTATGGCGTCATGTGTATCGTGGTGGGTGTCATGCTGTCGGTATTCCAGCAGGCCATAGGTATCAATGCCGTGCTCTACTATGCGCCCCGTATCTATGAGGCGATGGGATTTGACAACCCGATGAAGCTCACCGTCTTCAACGGCGTGCTCAACCTTGGCTTCACCTGCGTGGCTATCTTCACCGTCGAGAAGTTGGGCCGCAAGCCGCTGCTCATCGCCGGCTCGCTCGGTATGGCGCTCGGTGCTATCGGCGTGGCGTTCACCTTCGGCGTGGCAGAGCTCAAGCTGCTCTGTATGATTAGCATCATGCTCTACTCGGTGTCCTTCATGTACTCCTGGGGCCCCATCTGCTGGGTGCTCATTGCCGAGGTGTTCCCCAACACCATCCGCGGTGCTGCCGTGGCCATAGCTGTGGCCTTCCAGTGGATCTTCAACTGGATAGTCTCGACCTCCTTTGTACCTATGGCCAACAGCATGGGATATATGTTTACCTACAGCCTCTACGGAGTCGTCTGCATCCTCGCCGCCGTCTTCGTATGGCGACTGGTGCCTGAGACCAAGGGCAAGACGCTTGAGGATATGAGCCGCCTGTGGCGCAAGGAGAAGTAGGCGGTCATCTCTGACACGACCAAAGACAAAGCGGCGGGAGAAACCAGTGCAGTTTCTCTCGCCGCTTTCGACTTTATGGGGGTGGTGATACTACTTGAACAGCTTGAGCGCCTGCTTGACGGCGGGACTGCTCTCGTTGACCACGTGGAAGTACTCGCTCATATCCCAGAGGTCACGGGCAATGAGCCCTTTGATTTGCAGGCCCAACGTGCGACGCGTGGCGCGCAGCTCCTCGTCATCACGGGGCTTGATATCCTTCTTCCCAGCCTCTTCCTCTATCTTCTCAAAGAGCTCTTGGGGCACTACAAAGCGGGCGTTGAAGTCGGCAAAGGTGGGGTAGCGCTCGCCCAGCTCGCGGCGATGACTGTCGAGCCAGGAGACCATAGCCGGAACCACCACGCCGGCAGCCGTAATCTTGCGGTGCAGCTGGCTGTACTGCGTAGTGTCAAGGGGAATGAAGTAGTCGGGCATGATACCTCCGCCGCCATAGACCGTGCGATGCAGGCGCAGCGTCTGGTACTTCAGCGAGTCAGCAAAGTGAATGCTGTCGGCGCTGTAGAACTCGCCGTGCTTGTAGCGGGTGTCGATATCCTTGTTGTAGTCTACCGCATTGCCCTTGGTGTAAGGCTTCTGGATGCAGCGCCCCGACGGGGTGTAGTAGTGGGCGATGGTAAGACGCATCATCGAACCGTCGGGGAACTCGATGGGGCGCTGGACGAGGCCCTTGCCAAAGGTGCGACGTCCCACGATGACTCCGCGGTCCTGGTCTTGCAGCGCACCGCTGACAATCTCTGACGCCGAGGCAGAGAACTCGTTGACGAGGACCACTACCTTGATTTTGCGCAGCTTGCCGTTGCCGTCGGCATGATATTCGCGTCGCTTGTCATTGCGTCCTTCGGTATAGACGATGAGGTCGTTTTTGCCCAGAAACTCGTTGACTATCTGCGTGGCGCTCAGCATATAGCCGCCGCCGTTCTCCTGAAGGTCGAGGATAAGGTTCTTCATCCCCTCTTTGTTGAGCTTCTTCACCGCGTCCATGAACTCCTTGTAGGTATATGCCCCGAAACTGCCTATGCGTATATATCCCACCTGTGGACGTATCATATAGGCTGCGTCGATGGTGTTCAGGGGTATCTTGTCGCGCTTCACGTCGAAGTAGAGCACCTCTGCAATGCCTCTGCGCACCACTCCCAGCCGTACCATGGTGCCTCGCTTGCCTCGCAGCCGACGCATGATTTCGCTCTGGTCCATCTTGACGCCGGCTATGGCTGTGTCGTTGACGCTGATGATGCGGTCGCCGGCCATGATACCCACCTTCTCTGACGGGCCTTTGACCACGGGCTTGATGACGAGCAGCGTGTCGGCAGAGATATTGAACTGCACGCCTATGCCGTCAAACGAGCCGCCCAGCGATTCGTTGAAGGCGCGCGCCTGCTTGGCGGTAGAGTAGCTCGAGTGTGGGTCGAGATTTTCGATCATGCCGCGGATGGCGTCTTCTGCCAGTTTGTTGTCGTCGACCGTGTCCACGTAGAGCGCGCTGATGGCCAGGGCGGCCTTGCGCATCTTGTCGTAAGGATTGTATGTCCCCTTGGCAAACAGACTTTGCGCCATAAGGGTAGAGGTTATAGCCGACAGGATGGCTATAATCAACATTCGTTTCATAACTATATATAATATAAGGATGTGATTAATCGAGTGGTGCAGAGTCGGGCTCGGGAACGTCTTCTTCGACTACGAGGTTGTCGATAATGAAGTTCTGGCGCTCCATAGTGTTCTTTCCCATGTAGTATTCCAGCAGTTTCTTGACCTGGTCGTTCTTGTGGAGCGTCACCTGTTCAAGTCTGATGTCGGGGCCGATGAAGTGGGCCATCTCATCGGGGTCTATCTCGCCCAGTCCCTTAAATCGGGTAATCTCGGGCTCCGGCCCCAGCTCGGCGATGGCAGCCAGACGCTCTTCCTCATTGTAGCAGAACCTCACCACATAGTCCTTGTTGCCCTTGCCGGTAGGTTTGCCTTCGGTTTCGAGCACCTTCTTGTTCTTTATCTTGTTGCGTTTGTTGCGTACTCTGAACAGAGGCGTCTGTAGAACATAGACATGGCCCTTCTTGATGAGGTCGGGGAAGAACTGGAGGAAGAAGGTGATGATGAGCAGACGGATGTGCATGCCGTCGACATCGGCATCGGTAGCCACGATGACCTTGTTGTAGCGCAGGTCATCAAGTCCCTCCTCGATATTGAGCGCCGCCTGCAGCAGGTTGAACTCCTCGTTCTCATATACCACCTTCTTGGTGAGTCCGAATGAGTTGAGTGGCTTGCCGCGCAGTGAGAATACCGCCTGGGTGTTGACATCGCGGCACTTGGTGATACTGCCGCTGGCAGAGTCGCCTTCGGTGATGAAGATACTCGACTCCTCCTTGCGCTCGTCCTTGGCGTCAGAGTAGTGTATACGGCAATCGCGCAACTTGCGGTTGTGCAGATTGGCTTTCTTCGCACGCTCTCGGGCGAGCTTGGTGATACCTGCCATCGACTTGCGTTCACGTTCGCTCTCCTTGATTTTGTTCTCGATGATTTCTGCCACATCGGTGTGGATGTGCAGATAGTTGTCTACCTCTCTCTTGACGAAATCGCCCACGCACTTGTTGATAGACTCGCCGTTGGGAGCCATCAGGGTGCTTCCCAACTTAATCTTTGTCTGACTCTCAAACACCGGTTCCTCCACGTTGATGGCGATGGCAGCCACCAGACCATTACGGATGTCGGTGTATTCATAGTTCTTGTTGAAAAACTCTTTGATGGTGCGGGCAATATGTTCCTTGAACGCCGACTGGTGAGTACCTCCCTGCGTGGTATGTTGGCCGTTGACAAACGAGTAGTACTCTTCGCCATACTGGTTGGTATGGGTAAAAGCGATTTCGAGGTCTTCGTTCTTGATGCGGATGATGGGGTAGAGGCCCTCGACGGTCATGTTGTCGGTCAGCAGGTCTTCCAGTCCGTTTCGACTGCGTATGCGTCGGCCGTTATACATGATGGTAAGCCCCGAACTCAAGTAGGTGTAGTTGCGGAGCATGGTCTCGACGATATCATCGTGGTACGAGTAGTTCTTGAAAAGGGTGTTGTCGGGCTCGAAGTAGATGTAAGTACCGTGTTCGTCCTGAGTCTCTTCGGTGGTGTCGCTCTTGAGGATGCCGCGCTCAAAGACCAGACTGCGCACGAGTCCGTCGCGGTAGGAGCGTACCTCGAAGCGGCTGCTCAGTGCGTTCACCGCCTTGGCACCTACGCCGTTGAGGCCCACGCTCTTCTTGAAGGCTTTGGAGTCATACTTGCCGCCGGTGTTGAGCACGCTCACTGCCTCTACGAGTTTGCCTTGGGGGATGCCGCGGCCATAGTCGCGAACGCTCACACGTAGATTGTCCATGACATCGACCTCGATGCGGTCGCCCGCCTTCATCTTGAACTCGTCTATAGAGTTGTCTATGATTTCTTTGAGCAGTACATAGATGCCGTCTTCGGCCAGATTGCCGTCGCCCAGACGACCGATATACATACCGGGACGCGTGCGCACGTGCTCCATGTCAGAGAGATGGCGTATATTGTCGTCGGTATAGTCGACGGGGGCTTCTGTCTGTCCGTCCACGACGGGCAATGTCTCTTTTTCGTCTTCTTTCATCATTCTATTGTTTTGCGGTAACAGCGGCGGCGCTTATGGTTGGTAGGAGCCAATGGACCCCACTGGCTCTGCACACCCTCGTTAGACTCCATTTCTACCTGACTCTCGCCCCACTTGAAGCCGTAGGCCTGGTAGCGGGGGATGAGGTCGGCAAAGAGCAGCGCGTTGGCTCCCTTGGCACGGTACTCGGGCAGAAATCCCATCAACAGCAGGTCCACGCCTTCGGTCTTGTGGAACTTTATAGCACGCAGCAGGTGGTACCAACCGAAGGGGAAGAGGCGGCCGCGACGGCATTTCTGCAGCGCGCGGGAAAGCGAGGGGATGGTTATGCCCATTCCGGCCATCTTGTTGTCGTTGTTGCCGTCTTCGATGACCGTGATGAGGCTCAGGTCAGCCAGTGGCAGATACATTTTTATGTATTGTTCTATCTGCCGGTCGGTAAGTTCGGAGAAGCCATAGAGGTCTTTGTAGGTCTCGTTGACCAGTTCAAAGAGCTTGCGGCCATATCCGCCCTTGAATATGTCCTTGCGGGTGAGCTTGCGCACGTGCAGATTGTAGCGTTTCTCAATCATCTGCGCGATCTTTGAGTATTTCTCCGGTATCTGGTCGGGCACTTCGAGGAAATACTCCACATAGTCGTTGTCCTTGCTCCATCCCTCGAGACGCTCCATGTGCTCGGGGTAGTAAGGGTAGTTGTAGATGGTGGGCATGGTACCCAGTTTGTCGAAACCCATGGTGAGCATACCCTCGGGGTCCATGTCGGTGAAGCCCAGCGGACCCACGATGCTCTTCATGCCTTTCTTGCGGCCATAGTCTTCGACTGCCTGGAGCAGTGCGCGCGTCACCTCGATGTCGTCGACGAAGTCTATCCAACCGAAGCGCACGTCCTGGCGGTCCCAGCGCTCGTTGGCACGGTGGTTGATGATGGCTGCCACACGGCCCACCAGGCGTCCATCGCGATAGGCGAGGTAATATTCGGCTTCGCAGAAGTCGAAGGCGGCATTGCGGTCGCGGCTCAAAGTGTTGAATTCATCGCTGTAGAGGTTGGGCACATCATAGGCGTTGCCGGCATATAAATCGTAATGGAAATCGATGAAAGTACGGAGGTCTTTCTTGTTTTCCACACGCTTGATTACTATATTTGACATATTATTATGGTGGATATCATTAATATGCAAAAATAGTAAATTAAACGGAGATTGCTGCAGAAAATTATCAGATTTTTTCGCAGACGAGCAAAATATGGCTGCCGTCGCGCTGGGTAGTGCCGAAGATATAGGTGGCCCCGCCGTCTTTCAGCCGCAGCCGTTGGCGCAGTTGGACGGCGCTGAGCGGCATGTTGCGCACCGTGATGTTGGCGCGGTCTATGCCGTCGAGGTCACGGCGCAGCTGTTTGCGATTGAGGGTGGTTGTGGCGGTGATGCGGAAGCCGCGACCCGGAAAGCGGGCTATGGCTTCGCTGCCTATAAAGAGGTTGGTGTTTGGGGCTATCATCCTCGTCTGGTACCGTTGGCATACCTGTGCCATCAGTCCCGACTTCATTACCGATGCGTTGGGTTCATAGAGATACATCCCCTCGCCAACCGAGGTGTCGAGATAGCGCGGCTGCGAGTCGTCGGGGGTGAAGACGCACACCTGACGGTCGTTCACGCAGTACACGGTGGGCACGCCCTTGCTCTCTGCCGAGCATACGAGCAGCAGTTCCTTACACTCGCCGCCCACCGAGACGATGTGCACCTCGCTCACGCAGCCCAAGGCTCTCACCGCCTCGTGCCAGTCGAGCATAGGCGAGAGCTTCACCATCACCCATCTGCCTTTGGCGCATAGGGTGGGGGCAAGCCCGAGCACATCGGGGGTGCAGTCGGCGATGGCGTAGGTGCGGCCGCCGGCGGCGTCGCGTCGGGCGGGGTCTATGTATATCAGCGTCTGTGGGGCGATGGCGTCGAGTGCCTGCTCTGCCTCGGTACACATCACCGTGGCTGTGCGCCCGAGCACCGAGAGATTGTGGCGCATCAGCTCACACAGCTCCTCGTTGCGCTCCACATAGGTGGCGCTTCTGAATGTGGTCGAGAGTGCCAGAAAGTCTATGCCGAAACCGCCTGTGAGGTCGGTCATCGACGCGCGGTCGCCCTCAGCGATGAGGCGGCGTGCCACGCGCAGTTTGTAGTGGGCTGCTGTCTGCGACGAGCATTGCTCCATCGACAGATGCACGGGATAGTGTATGCCCTCGATGCGTGCCAGCAGCGGCAGTTTGGCTGCCGCCATCTGCCGCCCGCGTATCTGGTCGAGCGCCCAGGGCATATCCACCTCGGGATGCTTGCTCCCCATGAGCGCCAGTTGCCTTACATCGTCGCCGGCATGGTCGCGCACAAACTGTAGTGTCGCTTCGTCCACTCTCTTGGTCATGTTGTCTCTGTCAGGGTGATGGGTTATGGATGTCCGTCGCTCTTCTTGACCAGTCGTCTGAAGTTCTTGATGCGGTGGAAGGTCAGCATATTGGCGTCGTGACCGCTGTGGGCGAGTTCGCCGTCGGGGCCTTCGTATGCGGTGCGCGATACGTAGATGATGTCATTGCCCTCGGTCATCCAGTCGATATACTGGAAGGCGTGGCGCTTCATGTCGGGATGGGCGAGCAGCGTGGCGTGGCGCGTCCATTCGCGCAGGTCGGGCGAACTGATGAGTACCACGTAGTTGCGCACGTACAGGCCGGTGGCCGAACCATCCCCCTCGGGCGCGGCGTTGACCAGGCTCCAGTAGCGATGGGTGAGCGAGTCGTAGCGGATGGTAAACTTCTTGCAGCCGCCAGGCATATCCACCAGGTCTTTGTCGTCAAACGACAGTTCGCGGCAGTCGTCGCTTACCTTGATTATCGCAGCCTTCTCGGTCACTCCGTTGGGCGTGTTGGCTCTCATCACGGTGACCATATTGCCGTCAGGGGCTACCACGGCGTTGCCGTCCAGCCATCCGTAGACCTTCTCCTTGAGATGGGGCATGGCGTGCAGGTTTACCGAGCGTGTCCAGTTGGCGGCTTCGAGCAGGTTGGCGCCCACGGGCACCGAAATCATCATGGCGCTATACCTCATGGGCCATGTCGTAGCGGGTGCTTTGGCATATTCTATGGCCTTCCATATCCTTCCCTGATGCACCACCACGGGAGTGGGGGCGCTGTGGTATTCGCCCTCGGCGAGCAGACCATGGTGGCTGTCGCTCGGAGTGGTCCACGACTTGCCGTCGGTAGAGCGGCGTACGACCAGGTTGCCATACTCACGGTCTGTACCGATGAGGTAGAGCGTGTCTGATATGCAGAATACTGACGACCAGAACTGCCCTTTGACCACCGACTGTCTTTCCCATGTCAGTCCGCGGTCTTCCGACTTGTATACCTCTGTATTATATTCCGTCTGGCTGTTGGCAAATAGGTCGTGGGTGGCTATGTAGTCACCGTTGGGCATGATGCAGATGGAGGGCGAGCCCACATACATGCCTTTGCTTGCAGGGTGATAGCAAATGGTTACTCCGGGCGCCGAAGCCCACATCCAGGATAGGTGCAGCAGACACCCTAAGAGAAGCACAGTTCTACGTATTGTCTTCATTAGGTTTATGTTTTGTATCCACAAAATTACGCAAACTATCGCGGAGAACAAAGAAATGTGGGTAGAAACTAAAATTGTTGACGGAATATTTGTCGATTACGTTGGCTTTTCATATATTTGCACGTATAAAACCATACAGGGCATAAGCGTACTGCCTGCAACCTATATAAAAGCGACTAAAGTCAGTCTAAATAATAAAACCAATGCAATTATGAAAAAATCATTACTCATTGCCGCTATGTTCGGCATGTCTGTTGCTGCAAGTGCCCAGCAGACTTTCACCCACATTACCATCAAGAGTGGGTTCAACCAGGACGTTATCTGTGAGGATAAAGACCGTATCACCGAGACTACCACCCAGTCAGATGCACCCGACCTGCAGGGCATCGACGGCTCAGGCTTTGCCTTCTTCACCACCGGCGTGCAGACCAATGGTGCCATGTGTGGCGACGACGGTTTGTTCAAGTCTTCACGCACCGGAGCCACCTTCAAGGTGATGCCCACCCAGCTCAATGCGCTTGTGCTCAAAGGCACCAAGAAGACCACTATCGCTGGCAACTCTGTCATCATTCCCGGCAGTGCTGTTAGGGGCGAGCTTGTGTTTGAGACTCCCGTCAAGGCCAAGTCCATCTATGTCGTTGGAACCAGCGCCGACGGCGACAGCCAAATCAAGGTGACCATCAACTATACCGACAACACCACCGCCGATGGCAGTATCACCATGTACGACTGGGGCAGCAGCTCTTCCGACGCCAACCAGGCTGCCGTAGTGACCAACCTGGGCCGTATCGCCACCAAGAAGAACTGGGCAGGCGATGCCGGAAATATAGATGCCTATATCTTCAAACTCTATGAGTCTGCCGTCAACACCGACAATACCAAGACCATCAAGAGCGTTACCGTCGAGCAGACTTCCGACGACCGCAGCGTAGCCATCATCGCCGTTTCTACCAGCAACGATATTGTGGCCAACGGTATCGGCGAGGTGGAGGCCCCCTCGGCTGTCGCTGCCTACTACACCCTTGGCGGCGTGCGCGTGGCAGAGCCCGTTCGCGGCGTGACCATCGTCAAGTACACCAACGGAGTAACCCGTAAAATCGTCAAGAAGTAATACCTTATTAATATATACGCGCACGCGAGAGCCGCGTGCGCCGACTGACGAAAAGAGCGGATGCAGCCACCTGCATCCGCTCTTGTTATATTGTCTGGCGTTAGTTTCCTATTTCTTTTTCTTGAAGAGGCCCTTCACCTTGTTCACTGCACTCTTGGCGGCATCACCCACCTTGGCACCGGCACTCTTTCCGGCATCTTCCTTCACGCTCTTTGCGGTGGGCACACCACCCTTTACACTCGGAGTTGCCGATGGGGGGTAGCCTGCCAGTTCGCCGAAGTACTTGTAGAGGCGGTCGTCTTCATTCTTGTCGCCCGATGTGGTCTTTACCTTTGACTTCTGGACACCGTATCGGGGATGACTCAACTCTATCTCTATAGGCGTAGATTTGCTGTCAAGAATGATGGTGACCTTGTATTTGTTGTTCTTGTCTTCCTTTTCGCTGATGACGAATACCTCTTTGTTGCCACCCTTCTTGTAGCTTTGGATGTCAAAGCAGGGGTCGCTGTCGCCGTCCATCCAGAACAGTTTCTTGTTGCGGTCAATCACGTTGCGTCCGAAGTCTGTGTACAGCAACTGGATTTGTGCTGATGCGCCTACAGCCATGGTAAAAAGCGCCAGCATTACTAATAATCTCTTTTTCATAATGTTTGTGTTAGTTAATAATTAAGACAATGTCCGCTGCAAATTTAATAAAATATCTCGTCAACGCAATGCCTGTCGCCGTTTTTTTTAGGGTATAAAAAAAAGATACCTTGTCTCCCGACAAGGTACCCTTCATTTCTAAAAAATAAAACCTATATAAAAAATTGTCTATTGAAGTCTAAACTTGAGTGAGTTCTTAAGGTTGTTGGTACCATTGCCAACGAGAGCCACAAACTCTCCGTCTTCGGCAGTCCAGCTCTGAGTCTTGTCGTTGTAGAAGCTCAGTGCCTTGACGTCGATGGTAATGTTCACCTGGCGGGTTTCACCTGGCTGGAGATAGACCTTGTCAAAGCCTTTCAGCTCTTTGTAGGGGCGCTCCAGCGAACTCTCCTTGTCGTGGATGTACAGCTGCACCACCTCGGCGCCAGCGCGTCGGCCGGTGTTGGTTACATCTACGGTGAATGTTATCTTGCCGTCGCGAGTCATTGTGGTCTTGTCTGCACGCAGGTTGGCTATCTTGAACTGTGTATAGCTCAGTCCGTAGCCGAATGCAAACAGCGGTGTGGTCTTGGCATGGTCTACCCAGCGGTAACCCACATAGAGACCCTCCTTGTATTCGCGGTCGATAATCTTCTTGTCCTTGCGCCAGGTGCCGGGATAGGTGTCCAGCGCATGAGCGCCTACATCCTCCAGCTTGGCGGGCATGGTGAAGGGCAGCTTGCCCGATGGGTTGGCGTCGCCAGCGAGTACGGCTGCCAGGGCGTTGCCTGCCTCTGAGCCCAGGAACCATGCCTGTACGATGGCGGGAACCTTGGTGTGCCAGGGCATTGCCACGGCGTTGCCTGATACGTTGACGTATACCATATTCTTGTTTACGGCTGCCAGAGCCTCTATCAGCTCGTTCTGTCCGTAAGGCAGTTCCAGACCCTTGCGGTCATAGCCTTCGGCGTCCTGGCCGTCACACTTGTTGAGTCCGCCCACGAAGATGACGTAGTCGGCACCCTTGGCCTTCTCTATGGCTTCGCGTTTCAGCTCTTCGGCAGAGCGGTTGTCGCGCAGGTCTGTATTGAAGCGATAGCCCGAATAGCTCACGATGGTGTCGCCCACATATCCGCGGGCATAGTCTATCTGTACCTTGTCGCCCAGACGAGCCTTGAGTCCATCGAGAGGACTTACCTCGCGCTGTACCTTCAGTGATGACGAACCGCCACCTACGGTCATGGGCTTTATGGCGTTCTCTCCTACCACCAGAATGCGCTTTGCGTTGGCGTTGAGGGGCAACAGCGAGCGCTTGTTCTGCAGCAGAACGATACCCTCTTCACCTATCTTGCGAGCCACATCGTAGTGGGCTTCAGAGCACATGAAACCGTAAGCGCGCTGACGGTTCATGGTTGTGCGGAAGTGCAGTCTCAGCACGCGGCGAACCTTCTCGTCGAGGTCTTTCATGCTGTATTTGCCTGAGAGGATGCCCTCCTTGTAGGGACGCGCCAGGTAGTAGTACTCATAGGCGTTGTCCTTGCCTTTGGCGAGACCGTCGGTGTGGGTACCGAACTCCATGTCCAGACCATACTTCACGGCGTCATCGGTGGTGGTGTGCACGCCCCAGTCGGTCATGGCTACACCGTCAAACTTCCAGTCGCCTTTCAGTATCTTGTTGACCAGCACGTCGTTGGCGCAGCAGGGCTGGTTGTTGTAGAGGTTATAGGCACACATTACTGCCCATACCTTGCCTTCTTCCACGGCAGCCTTGAAGGCGGGGAGGTAAATCTCGTGCAGCGCACGGTCGCTTACCACCACATTGTAGCGCTTGCGGAAAGCCTCTTCATTGTTCAGCGCAAAGTGCTTGGCACATGCGGCAGTACCGGTGCTCTGGATGCCCTGGATATAGGGAACTACCATGCGCGAGGCGAGGAACGGGTCTTCGCCGAGGTACTCGAAGTTGCGACCGCCGATGGGCGAGCGATAGATATTCATGCCAGGGCCCAGCACCACATCCTTGCTGCGATAGCGGGCTTCTTCGCCCAGGCTTACGCCATAGTCGCCGGCAAGTGCGGGGTTCCATGTGGCGGCAAGACAGGTAAGTGCGGGGAAAGCCACACAAGAGTCATTGGTCTGTCCGGCGTCGCGCCACTTGTCCCACAGTGTGTTGGGGCGTATACCATGAGGACCGTCGTCGGTCCAGAGGTCTGGAATGCCCAGTCTGGGCACGCCTGCTGCCGAGAATTTGCTCTGTGCATGGATGATGGCTATCTTTTCATCGAGGGTCATGCGGCTGAGCACGTCGTCGATGCGTTGTTCCACAGGTTTGGTTTCATCAAGATAGGTCGGAAGCGTCTGCGCTCCGGCGTTCATTCCAATTAAGAGTAAACACGATATTAGCAGCTTTTTCATATACATTATTATATTAATTGCTGCAAAGTTACCACAAATCCTTGACATGTACCCACAATTAATGATAAATCTTTGTGCATAAGGTCATTTTTGTCATCTTTTTTGTGCAAAAGTTGAGCTGGGCCGGTCTTTTCTTCGCTTTTTCCCTATTTTCCTCCGCAGTGAGGGCAGGCGTCTCTGCCAGGATATCTTGTAAAAATGCCATTCTGCAGCACAAAGTTGCGCTTTTCTTTCCATGGATAGGCAGAAAATAGTAATTTTGTACACTATAGATAGTCATTACCACCACGTCTGCGAGCCACCCGACGCAGACCACAAACCTGATAGAGATGAAAAAATTACTGATTACACTCGTTGCTATGATGTTTGTCAACGCCATACCCACCTATGCACAGCGCCAGACCACGCGTGGCATAGGTGTCTACCCAGGCCGCCAGTCTGAGAGTTTCGCCCCCACGCTCCGCCGTGACTTCGACTACCGCAATACGGCCCTCCACCGCATGGTCTATCAGTCTTCATCACTCGATGCCAACCTCACCGGACAGCTCGTCACCGACGGTACCGTATATCGGGGCGAGCCCTGCCGTCTGCAGGTGTCCATGCCCGACGGCGTGGTGGCGCGCCGCGATGCCGAGAAACTGCTCGACGGCAACGTGCATACCCGTCTGATGGTCAAGGGCGAAGAGACCTTCGTGCAGTTTGACTGGACGGCGATGGATGTAGACATCGACGCCTTCGATATCCTCGCCGAACCTGTCTATCTGCCCGACCGGGCCACCGGAGGCTACGCCATAGACTTCCTTGCCTCCAACGACGGCAAGACATGGACTCTCGTGGGCGGAGAGCGGGGTGACGGCATGCCCGGCGAGCCCACCCGACACACCGGAAGCAACGACCCCAATAAGCAGGAAGACCCCGTGAGACTGCCCATGCGACTGGTCAAGAAGCAGATACCCTTCTCCAAGCCCGGACGCTACTCCCATCTGCGCATAAGGCTCCACATGACGGGCTGCACCTACTGGCGGTTCTACGAGGCACGACCCATGCGCCACGGCCGTGAGCAGCTGGCGCTGCCCTCATCCTGTTACACCAGTGCGTGGATGAGTGCCGGAGGCGCTGACGAGTGGCTCATGGTCGACCTGGGCACGCCGGTGATAGCCGACCGCGTGGTGATGCACTGGATACACCCCGCCCGTCGTGGCGAGATACTCGTCTCGCAGGACGGCGACCAGTGGCAGCAGATAGGCGACCTGGGCCGCATCAAGGTCAAGGGTGGCGTGCAGACTCTTCGCCATCATTTCACCGCCCGCTATGTCAAACTCATGATGCGCCAGCCCGACCCGTCGGGCCACTATGCGCTGAGCGAACTCCAGGTGATGGGCCGCGGAGGTCTCTCTGCCATACCCGCCGAGCGGCAGGGTATGGTCCACGGCCGATACTACCTCAACGGAGGCGACTGGAGGCTCTTCCGCGACGGGGCGGCTGACTCTGTCCTTGCCACGATGCCCGCCACAGCCCTGCAGAGTTATATTAATATAGGTGCGGTGCCCAATACCAACCACGCCGACAACCTACGCATGGTTTCAGAGTCGTTTTTCCATTCCGACTTTACCTATACCACCACCTTCGACGCCCCAGCCGAGTACGAGGGGCGCCATGTGTTCCTCAACTTCGATGGTATCAACTGGAAAGCCTCTGTCCGCCTCAACGGTCATGACCTCGGGCGCATAGAGGGAGCCTTCATGCGTGGACGCTTCGATGTGACCGGCTGTCTCCTGCCCACGGGCAACCGCCTCGAGGTGAGGGTGGAACGCCCCGCCCACTTCGGCGCAGTCAAGCTGAAGACCACCGAGAGCACCGACATGAACGGCGGCGTGCTGGGAGCCGACACCCCCACCTTCCATGCCTCGATAGGATGGGACTGGATGACCTCTACGCCCGGCCGCGAGACCGGCATCTGGAACGATGTCTACCTGAGTGCCAATGGCGGCGTGAGCCTGGCAGATCCGCTGGTAGACAGTCGCATAGACCCCGCCGACTCGCTCGCCACGATGACCCCCAAGGTGTGGGTTACCAACCACCGCGACACCGCCGTGGTGGCTACGCTGCGCGGATGGATAGGGGCGATAGACTTTGCCCGACAGGTGACGCTCCAGCCCCGCGAGAGCCGCGAGGTGACTTTCTCGCCCGACGAGTTTGCCCAACTGCAGCGCCAGCCCATGCACCTCTGGTGGCCTGTGGGCTATGGCAAGCCCCACCTCTACCATGCCGGTTTTGCCCTTCTTGAGGGTCGTGAGCAGATAGACTCGCTCCACTACCAGGCTGGCATACGACAGATGACCTACAAGGAGATGGGCACCCGTCTGCAGTTCTTTGTCAACCACCGCCGTGTAGTTCCGCTGGGCGGCAACTGGGGTTTCTCCGAGACCAACCTCTGCTACCGAGGCAGAGAGTACGACCGCGCGGTGAGGTATCACAAGGAGATGAACTTCAATATGATACGCAACTGGGTAGGACAGACCGGCGACCGCGAACTCTATGAAGCCTGCGACCGCCATGGTCTGCTGCTCTGGCAAGACTTCTGGCTCGCCAATCCCTGGGACGGCCCCGACCCTTATGACAACCGTCTCTTCATGGCCAATGCCGAAGACTATATCCGCCGCATACGACGCCACGCCTCGATAGCCATCTACGTGGGCCGCAACGAGGGCTATCCGCCTGCCGAGCTCGACAGCGCCTTGCGCCGCCAGGTAGACCTGCTCCATCCGGGCTTGGGCTACATCTCCAGTTCTGCCGACGACGGTGTGTCGGGTCATGGCCCCTACCGGGCGGTCGAAGCCGAAGAATACTTTACCAGCCAGAGCCACCGACTGCACTCCGAGCGCGGTATGCCCAACATTCCCACCATCGAGAGCCTGCGACGCATGCTCAGCCCAGCCGACCTCTGGCCTATCGGTGAGGGATGGGCGCAGCACGACTTCACCCAGAAGGGCGCGCAGCGGGGCTCGACATTCCTGGATATGATGCAGCGCCGTTTCGGACCCGCCGCCGACGCACGCCAGTTTGCCGAGTGGGCACAGTGGATCAACTACGACGGCTATCGCGCCATGTACGAGTCGGCGCAGCAAGATAGACAGGGGCTGCTCATCTGGATGTCGCATCCGGCATGGCCGTCGATGGTATGGCAGACCTACGACTACTATCTCGAGCCTACGGCAGCCTACTTCGGAGCCCGCAAGGCGTGTGAGCCGCTCCACATCATGTACAACGCCCATACCCGCAAGGTGCAGGTGGTCAACATCACCCCCGTCACCCACTGCGACATGGAGGCGCTGATAGAGACGATAGACATGCGGGGCAGGGTGATACGCACCGACTCGCTATGGGTAGACGCCTATGCCGACGCCACCACCGATGTGGCTGCGGTGCGCATGCCCGACAGCCTCTCGGTGGGCTATCTCCGCTTGAGACTCTACGAGAGGGGGTATCTGCGCTCAGACAACTTCTACGTACAGGCAGCCAGCCCCGAGTGTTACAGTGCGCTGAAGCATCTGCCCGTGACACGCCTTACGCTCCGCGAAAATTTCAGCCGACAGGGCGACACCTGGCATGGACAACTGACGGTGACCAACACCTCCGACACGCCCACACTCATGATACGCCTCTGCCTCAAGGGCGACGACGGCGAGCAGATACTGCCCGTGGTCTATAGCGACAACTACTTCGCGCTGATGCCGGGCGAGAGCCGCGATGTCACGGTAGAGTTTGCCGACGAAGACCGTCGCGACAGCCAGCCCCACATCGAGGTAAGCGCCTTCAACGGCAAGGCAGAATAGCCCGCGACCCAAGCCGCAGCAGCAGGCGACAAGGCTGGCTGCATCCAAGCCACCGCGCGCTGCCGTTAAGCCACCGCGCGCCACAAGCAAGCCATTGCACCATCCCCGACCATCATCGCCAGGGTCGGTGCAATGGCTTTCTTTATGCCCGGCGGTCGAGTAGGGCGCCGCCGCGATGGCCATGGGCGGTTCGTATCAGTAGGCACGAGGGCTCGTGACATAAGAAACGTGGGCTCGTGACTTATGATACGTGGGCTCGTGTCAATAGTTACGAGCTGGCAAAGGTGGCTGCGGTATGACGGTCGGTGGTTTCGGGATGGTCGAGCGGGGCTGCCTAACCTCGTAGGAGCCAGTGCAGAAGGGGTCTCCTTAAAAATATTGCGCGCGAGAGTAATAAAAAAGGCAATCTCTTGCGTCAATTCTCAGATATTTTATATCTTTGCAACGTAAGAAATAAAAAATAAAACCTAAACATACGTATTGAGTATGAACAAACATTTGTTGTTGGGCTTTGACGTGGGCAGCAGCTCGGTCAAGGCTTCTCTGGTAGATGTCAACTCCGGAGAGTGTGTGGCTACGGCTTTCTACCCCGAGCACGAAGCACCGATTAAATCAATCAGAAACGGTTGGGCCGAGCAAGACCCTGAAATGTGGTGGGCCAATGCCAAACTGGCGCTTGCCCGCATCATGGCCGAGAGTGGCGCCAAGGGCGACGACATCCGGGCGATTGGCATCTCTTATCAGATGCATGGTCTGGTGTGTGTCGACAAGGCACAACGGCCCGTGCGCGACGCCATTATCTGGTGCGATTCGCGTGCTGTACCCTATGGAGAGAGGGCTTTTGCCGACCTGGGCAGCGACCGCTGTCTGTCGCATCTGCTCAACTCGCCCGGCAACTTCACCGCCGCCAAACTGGCGTGGGTCAAGGACAACGAGCCCGAGGTCTATGAGCGTATCTACAAGGTGATGCTGCCCGGCGACTACCTCGCCATGAAGCTCAGCGGCGTCATCAACACCACCGTATCGGGCCTCTCCGAGGGCATGTTCTGGGATTTTCAGGCCCACGATGTCGCCGGCTTCCTCCTCGATTACTATGGTTTCGACAGAGACATCCTCGCCGATATCGTGCCTACCTTCGATGTGCAGAGCCGCGTGAGCCGTGAGGTGGCTGACGAGCTGGGACTCAGCGAAGGTACGCCCATCAGCTACCGCGCTGGCGACCAGCCCAACAACGCGCTCAGTCTGAATGTCTTCAATCCCGGCGAGATAGCCTCGACGGCTGGTACGTCGGGTGTAGTGTATGGAGTGTTAGGTGATGTTAATTATGATAAAAAGAGTAGGGTAAATACCTTCGCGCATGTTAATTATACTGAAGACCTCACGCGTCTGGGCGTGCTCCTGTGTATCAACGGCACCGGCATCCTCAATGCGTGGATGCGCCGCAACGTGGCTCCCCAGGGCATCTCTTATGCCGACATGAACGCGATGGCTGAAGGTGTGGCGCCAGGTGCCGACGGACTGCGCATCATCCCCTTCGGCAATGGCGCCGAGCGGGTGCTGGAGAACCGGGAGGTGGGATGCTCCATCCACGGCATCGATTTCAACCACCATACACAGGCACATCTGGTGCGCGCTGCCCAGGAAGGCATCGTATACAGCTTCTGCTACGGCATGGAGGTGATGGCAGAGATGGGCATGGACATCCGCAAGATACACGCGGGAAAGGCGAATATGTTCCTGAGCCCGGTATTCCGCGAGGCGCTCGCCACCACCTCGGGAGCGACCATCGAACTCTATGAGACCGACGGCAGCGTGGGCGCCGCAAAGGGTGCCGGCATGGGCTGCGGTATCTACAGCAGTCACGAAGAGGCGTTTGCTACCTTGCGCAGGCTTGCCGTGATTGAGCCCGATGAACAGAAACGTGCGCAGTATGCACAGGCTTATGCCGAATGGAAAGGTATATTGCTACCAATGACATGACAATCTAAATATAATAAAACTTATAAGTACTAATTATGGCAAAAGAGTATTTTCCACAGATTGGCAAAATCCCCTTTGAGGGCACTGCCAGCACGAACCCTATGGCTTTTCACTACTACGACGAAAACAAAGTAGTTGCAGGTAAGAAAATGAAGGACTGGTTGAAGTTCGCAATGGCGTGGTGGCACACACTGGGCGCCGCAAGCGGCGACCAGTTTGGCGGACAGACACGTTCCTACGAGTGGGACAAGGCCGACAGCGCCCTGCAGCGCACCAAGGACAAGATGGACGCAGGCTTTGAAATCATGGAGAAGCTGGGCATCCACTATTTCTGCTTCCACGATGTGGACCTCATCGACCCCGCCGACGATATCGACGAATACGAGGCCAACATGAAGGCCATCACCGACTATGCGCTCGAAAAGATGGCTGCCGCCGACGACATCCGTCTGCTCTGGGGTACTGCCAACGTATTCAGCGACAAGCGCTATATGAACGGTGCTGCCACCAATCCCAACTTCGATGTAGTGGCTCGCGCTGCCGTGCAAATCAAGAACGCCATCGACGCCACCATCAAACTGGGTGGTCAGAATTACGTGTTCTGGGGTGGACGCGAGGGTTATATGAGCCTGCTCAACACCGATATGAAGCGTGAGAAGGAACATCTGGCTCAGATGCTTACCGCTGCACGCGACTATGCCCGCGCCAAGGGGTTCACCGGCACCTTCCTCATCGAACCCAAGCCCATGGAGCCTACCAAGCACCAGTATGATGTCGATGTAGAGACGGTAGTAGGCTTCCTGCGCGCTCACAACCTGCAGGACGACTTCAAGGTAAACATCGAGGTCAACCACGCTACACTTGCCGGCCATACCTTTGAGCATGAACTGGCTGTTGCCGTCGACAACGGCATGCTGGGCAGCATCGACGCCAACCGTGGCGACGCCCAGAACGGATGGGACACCGATCAGTTCCCCATCGACAACTTCGAACTCACTCAGGCCATGATGCAGATTATCCGCAACGGTGGTCTCGGCAACGGTGGCTCTAACTTCGACGCCAAGCTGCGCCGTAACTCTACCGACCCCGAGGATATCTTCATCGCCCACATCAGTGGTATGGACGCTATGGCTCGTGCGCTCGAGAACGCAGCCGAAATCCTCGAGCACAGTGAGCTGCCCCGCATGGTCAAGGAGCGTTACGCTTCGTTTGATAGTGGCAAGGGCAAGGACTTCGAGGATGGCAAACTCTCGCTCGAGGACCTCGTGGCTTACGCCAAGGAACACGGTGAGCCTGCCCAAATCTCGGGTAAGCAGGAACTCTATGAAACCATCGTAGCACTCAACTGTAAATAACTATGATATAGGCAATATTAAGGCTACACAATTACACTTTTTTCATAAATGTGCCGTCAGCAGAACGTGAGTTTAGCTGGCGGCTTTTCTTTTAGATGCATTTGGAAGCGTGGGGGTGACCTTGGCGAGAGTTGGGATGAGCTTGGCGTGCGCCGGGATGACTGCTGGCGGTGGCAAACAAACAAGCGGTGGGGCAGAAACCAGATGTGTGTCTGGAGTCTGCCCCACCGCTGTTTTATCGATGAAATCGGTGATTTTTGTTGTTATCTTGGCATTTCTGTCAGTGTCACCGGGCCTATCAGACCTGACGGCTGCAACTTGGAATCTTTCTTGTAGAAAGGATAGGAAGTATAGGTGTAACGCTTGGGACAATCGGGCTGCTGGTCGCCGATGATGCGGTTGCGCCAGAGGGTGGTGACGCGTATCTCGATGTCATTGTTGCCGCGACGCAGGGCATCGGTAATCTCGGTAGAGAACGGAGCGCGCCAGAGGATGCCCAGGTTCTTGCCGTTGACGATGACCTCTGCCAGTGCGCTCATCTGCCCGAGGTTTATCCAGAGCCGCTTGCCGCGTATCTGGGCTTTAGTGAGCTTCACAGAGTTGCGGTATGTGGCGGTGCCGGCGAAGTAGCGGATGCCCGCGTCGTCGCTCTCGCTGAGCGAGCGCAACTGCGCCATCGTGGTCTGTGCCGGTGCGCCTCTGTCGGGCTGGAAGGTCACGGTCCAGGGGGCCTCGAGCGTGGCGGCGACGGTCTGGGCGTCGACTTTGACAGCCTCTGCCGCCGTGGGGTCGCTCTCGGTGCGGAAGACGATGAAGTAGGCTTCGCCGGGGTTCATCTGCAGACTTACCTGGGTATAACCGGTAGCGGGGGTGTAGTCTACTGCACTCACCTCGCCCGTCTCGGGATGCCACAAGTAAGGCTTCATGCCCGTCACCCTGAACCTCGCGTCAAGCGAGCGTGTCTGGTAGCTGCGGTTGTTGACCCAGTATATCTCTGCCTGTGGCGTCTGTCGGTGTACGAAGCGCAGGCTGTCCATGTGGTCACAGTAGAAATCGGGCGCGATGCCCCATGCGTCGAGCGCGTCGGCGATGCTGGTGTTCTCCTTGACATTGGGGCGGTTGGCATCCCAAATCTCGGCTACCAGATGGTCAAACTCCGCCTTGTCATCGTTGAGGCTGAGCACTGCCTGGGGTCTTGCGCCGCAAAGTTTCATGCCCTTGCCGACCATCGCGGCGATGTGGCGCAATGCGGGAACGGTCATACGCTGGGTGTTGGCGTCGAGGGCGAGCACCTGGTAGGTCATGCCCGACGGCGTGGTTATCTTGCCGTCGCTGCAGGTCAACTGTTCCGTCAGCGCGGGCGTGTTGACATAGTCGTAAGACGCCGTCGGCGGAACCTGGGGGTGGTTGGCGTAGAAGAGTCCGGTAACATTGTTGTCATCGCCATAGTAGTAGGCCACGTCGGCGACGTACTTGCCCTGCTGGAGCATATAACTGGTGCGCGAGAGATAGTCTACCCACGGGCGGGCTTGCTCTGCCCATGTCTCGTGACGGTGGAACCACTGTCCGTAGACCTCCAGTCCCTGTCCCGGAACCTTGGTATCTATCGGCTGATGGGCACTGTCGTGGATGACGATACGGTTGACGCCGCTGGCGAATTCGAGGTCGGCGACAGGCTTGAGCAGGTTGGGCGTGAGGGAATAAGCCAGTCCGTCGCCGTCCAGTCCGTTGGATGTAAGGGATTCTGCGGCAACCAGATTCTGACCATAGATGTGAGCCACAGACGCCGATTCGCGTATGTCACCCTGCTTGCCGGTCTCGCCGCGGTCATTCATGTGCATCACGGGTTCGCTCGCCCACATCGCACCCATAGGGATAGTGCAGTATTGCTTGACAGCCATGCCGTCGGCTTCATAGACGCGGCACGACTCGTGGCTCTCGAAGTAGGTACCCATATCCCGCGCCTTCATGGTGTCGGCTACCTGGCGGTATAGGTTCTGCTCGATGAGCTCTCCGATGGTTCGGCGCCAGTCGAAGAGGAACCGGTCGGTCTTTTCGCTGCTCTCTACGATGGTTCCCGCCAATGCCGGCATCCACGGCAGCAGCTCGTAGCCGCGTCGGGCTTTGAACTCTTCTGCCATCCGTGGCGTCCAGTTGGCTATTCCTGCCTCATAACTGTCGATGAGCAGGTTCTGGAGTCCGCGTTTGCCCATCATGCCGTGCGAGGCGTCAACATACGTGGCGAGATAGGTGCTTATATATCGTTGCACAGCCTCTGCCGACATTTTGTCGACCTCGAGTCCGGTCGCCTCGGGCGACGCGGGATGGTTCATCTTGCCCGTGAGCGAGTAGCCGAAGCGCAGTATGCGCCAGCGGCCCATCGGCGCTTTCCACGTGAGCCTTCCGGTGCTGTCGGTGAGATGGGTGAGGTCTACCACATCAGTCAGCGCCGTGGCCTTGTCGGTCTCTGGCGTGGGGTAGAGTGGCAAGTCGACCGGCGTGCCGAACGCGGCTTTCTCCTCGGCATGGTTCACGCGGAAGGAGGTAAACAGGTTGAGCTCGCTGATGGCCAGCGGACGGCGGTCGGCTTTCCATACAACTCTGAAGTAGCGCGCTGTGGTCGGCGTGATGTCTACGGTGGTCAGCGGAGCACCTCCCAGCACCAGGTCGCATACCTTGGTGAAGTGCAGACCATCATTGCTCGCTTCCAACCATTTGGTCGGCGCGGGCCGCTTGTTGCGCCACTGACTGTGCTGACGCCCGTCGCCCAGAGCCAATGCCCTGATGGTGTATGCCTTGTCGAGTTCTATCTTTATCCAAGCCACCTTGCCGGTGCTGTCGGCAGTCAGCTTCTGCGTCTTTGCCATGTCGCCGTCGGTGAGCATGGTCAGGTCTATCGCGCCGTTGCTCGCCGTCGCCTTGGCGCCCATCTCGCCGAGCGTGAGCTCTCCGTCGGTCCTCACCGCCACCACGGCGATGTCCTTGTAGTAGGTCTTGCTTGACGCGGTGCCCCTCGCCCTGATGTTTTGGAAGGCTCCGCTCACGCTGTAGGGTTCGGGCAGCGTCATGTTGATGGTCTTGCCTCCCTTGACGGTGACCTCCCTCCACACCAGTTTCTTCATGGCGTCGCTGGGCTTCACCCACGGTCCTCCCGTGTTACTCCACCCCGGTGTGGCGGTCATCGTCGCTTCCATGCCGAGCGAGTCTGCCAACGCCACAGCATACGCATAGCACTCTTTCCATTCGGGTGTCATGTAGATGATGCGTTGCGGCACCACCTGTGGTGTCTTCTTTCCGGCGTCGAAAATATGGATGCCGCCGAGTCCTGCCCGATTCATCCATTCGAGGTCCTTGCGGATGCCGTCACGGGATATGTTGCCGTTCATCCAGTGCCACCACACGCGCGGGCGGGCGCTCTGTGGCGGATTTATAAATCCCTCCTTCAGTACATCGGTTTGTGCCGCTGCGCCTATCGTTATCGAGGCCAGCGCCGTAAGCATGATGTTTCTTTTCCAGTTCATAGTGGTTATGTTGTTGTTTGTTCTTGTTTTCCGATTGATTACCCTGCCTTGCGTCGGGGGCGTCGCCGCGCTCGTGGAGATGACCATTGCACTCGTGGAGATGACCATTGCACTCGTGGAGATGACCTTCGCGCTCGTGGAGATGACCATTGCGCTTGTGGAGATGACCTTCGCACTCGTGGAGATGACCATTGCACTCGTCGAGCCTGCCATTGCTCTCGTGGAGATTGTCATCGCATCCGCCGCGCTTGCCCTTTATTTATATAAGGTGATGGTGACGGGCCCCAAGAGTCCTGCGGGCATCAGTATGTTCTTGGTTTTCTTGCTCCAGGGATACGAGGTCCACGTGTAGGTTGTCTCCCCGGCCTTGGCGAGTTTGTCGCCGCAGATGCGGTTCTTCCATGGGTTGGTTACGCGTATCTCCAGCGTGTTTTCGCCCGACTTCACCACCGCCGAGATGTCGATGGAATGGGGCGAAAACCACGTTAATCCACAGTATTTGCCGTTGACCCAAACCTCAGCCATATAGTTGACCGTGCCCAAGTCTATCCGGTAAGTCCGGATGCTGTCGACAGCGCCGAGGAAGAAACGGTTGTGATAGGCGGCGGTGCCCGAGAAGTATTTTACTGCCCGCGCCTCGGCCGGGTTGGCTATGGCGAGCGTGGTGTCGATATACGACTTGAGCGAGTCCATCACGATGGCGTCTGGCGTGCCCATCTTCCGTCCGAATACCACGCGCCATGGACTGGATATCGTGTCACTTCGGAGCGGCAGAGACTCCGTTGCGCGGTGACGCAGACGCTTGTCGGCCTCGCCGCTGAAGACGACAAACAGCGCATCTGCCGACTTCAAATCCATTTCCACGTAGGTCGAGCGGCTGCCAGTCATGTAGGTCACGTCGCTGATTTCGCCTGTCACGGCGTTCCATATCTGTGGTTTGCGCCCAGTGGTCCTGAACTCAAACCAATCGTGCATATCGCTCTTCGAACGATTGTTGACCCAGTAAATCTCAGCATCCCCAGTGGTGCGGTGTACGTAGCGGATGCTGTCCATGTGCGTACAGCGGAAATCGGGCACATCGAGCAGCGAGTCGATGGCATGGCGGGTCGAGCCGGTGTCGACGATGTTGCCACGCTTGCCACTCCAGATGTCGTCGGCGATGCGGTCAAACTCAGCCGAGTCTGCCTTCAGCCCCATAGCCCGTGCCGGACGCCGCCCCACGATGGTCGCCCCCTGGTCTGCCAGCCTCTTCACGGCTTGCAGCGACGCCAGAGAGAGTCGGTCTGAGGTACCTCCAAGCACCAGCATGCGGTAGCGGCTGCCGCCCGGAGTCACGAGCCGGCCGCCGTCTGTATCGAGGTGGTGACAGAGTATGTCGCTGTTGATGAAATCCATGTTACAGCTCGATGGAATGGCAGGTTTCTGCTTGTCGAAGAGAGCCGTGGCGTTGGCTTCATCGCCATAGAAGTAGGCGACATCCGCCACGTTGATGCCTTGTTGCAGCATATAACTGCTGCGAGCCATATAGTCGGTCCAGCCACGAGCCTGCTCGGCCCAGGTGCTCAGCCGGTTGAACCACATGCCATAGATGTCGAGACTCAGACCCGGCACCATGCTGTCGATGGGCTGGTGGGCGCTCTCGTGGATGACGATGCGGTTGACGCCACAGGCAAATTCGAGGTCGGCAATGCGCTTGAGCATAGCCGGATAGAGCCCGTAGACCAGACTGTCGCCCTGTGACGGGCCGTAAGCCGTAAACGACTCTGCCGCCACCTGCTTGCGCCCGAATACATGGGCTGCCGAAGCCGACTCCATGAGGTCTGCCTGCATTTCGAGGAACATTTTCTGGGTGAAATCAAGTGTCTGCGTGCGTGCCCACATCGCCGCCATCGGTATATCGGCCTTACACTTGGGTGCCAGTCCGTCGCCGACAAACGGGCGACTGTTTTCCATGGCTTCAAAGTAAGTGGTGAGACCCTGCTCACGGGCTATGCGCTTGACCTGACCATAGAGATTGTCGGTGATGAGTTCGCCCAGCGTCAGGCGCCAGTCGTCGAGAAACCTGTCCGACGCCTCTGCCGACCCGATTACCTCGCCTGCCAGTGCCGGAAGGTAGGGCAGCAGGTCATATCCACGCCTGCTCCTGAACTCCTCACGCATGTGGCGGGTCCAGGTGGCATATCCCGCTTCATAACTGTCTATGAGCAGACCGTTGACCACGCGCCCTATCATGCTGTCGCCCACCACGCGGCGGTAGGTGTCTATGTATGCCTCCATGTAGCGGCGCACGGCGGTCGAGTCGAGTTTGTCTACCTCCAGTCCGGTCGCTTCGGGCGACGCCGGATGGTTGGTCTTGCCCGTCAGCGAGTAGCCGAAGCGGTATATTCGCCATCGTCCCTCGGGAGCCTGCCAGCTGAGCCGCCCCTGAGCGTCCATATATCGGGTGAGGTCGATGACGCTGTCCAGCCCCGTGGCATGGCTGCCGGCGTGGGTGGGGTAGTCGATGAGGCGCAGCGGACCTCCAAAACCAGCCTTTTCCTCGCTGTGGTTGACGCGACTCTCTGTGCTGAGCGTAAACTCGCTGATTGTCGCCGGTCGGGCATTGGGTTGGTAGACCAGACGGAAATATCGTGCCTCGGTAGGTGGCAGAGAGAGGGTGAGGCGGGGCGTGGCGCCGTTGGGCACGTGGCATACGCGCCGCCACTCACGACCGTCGTCGCTGGCTTCGAGGTATTTGGTGGGGTTGTTGGGGTATTTCTCCCATGCGCCCAGCTGATGGGGGTCGGCTATGGTCATCGACCTGATGGTGCGGGGTCTGTCCAGTTCCACTTGTATCCATGCCTGCTTCTTCCGCGGCCCTATTGCGAAGGTGTGGGTGAAGTCGCCGTCGTAGAGGTGGCTGCCGTTGATGCTGCCTTCCGACGTGGTGACGCGCTTTACCATGCTTGCCATCCCCACGGCATCGTCTGCCACCGGCACGGCGATGACATACAGGTCTTTATAATATGGTGTCTGCTTTACGACCTTGCCCTTGTTGCGATAATTCTGGTATTCTCCGCTGTGGGTGTAGGGTGCGGGCAGCGCCATGCTCGTGAGGGCGCCGCCGTTGATGACGGTGTCGCGCCACTCTATGCGTTTCATGGCGTCGTCGGGTGTTACCCACGGACCTCCGGTGTTGCTCCAGCCGGGTGCCGAGGGCAGCACGATGTCCATGCCGAGCGAGTCTGCCAGACCTACAGCCAGCCTCAGACAGTCGTTCCACTCGGGTGTCATGTATTTCACGCGTTGCGGCACTATCTGTGGTGTGTTCAGTCCGGCGTCGAAGAGGTGCACACCGCTGATACCCACACGGTGCATCCACTCGAGGTCCTTGCGGATGCCGTCGGGGGTGATGTTGCCGTTCAGCCAGTGCCACCACACCTGAGGGCGAGCCTCATGTGGAGGGTTCAAAAAGCCCGATTTCATCGAACTTGTCTGCCCCTGTGCGAGCAGTGAGCCACACAGTGCCAGCAGAGTCATTGCAGAGCGTATCATTCCAATTATTAGGGTTTGTATGGTATATGTCTATTGTTTTCAGGCATAAAAAGATATGCAATATTACCAATAAAAACCAAGATACGCAAGAAAAGACGGCAAAAGTTGTTGTTTATCTGCGTCTTGCCGTTCTCTTTGTGCGCTTGGGAGTGGCCTTGGGACGGGGTTCCATGCCCGGCGCATCGCGCGTGATGGTGGCTCTGACGATGCGCACGTCGGTGAGCGGACGGTCATTGGCGTCGCGCTCCACCGCCTGTATCTTCTCGACTACATCCATGCCCTCTGTCACCTCGCCAAACACCGTATAGGCACCGTCGAGATGGGGTGTGCCGCCCAGGGTGGTATAGACGCGCTCCATCTCAGGACTCATGGTGATGCTGTCGCCGAAGAGCTGTTTCAGGTTCTGCCGTCCGCGCTCCAGGGTGGTCTCGTCGCACACCTTGCCATAGACGATATAGAACTGGGTGCTGCTTGAGCGTCGCTCGGGGTTGGTCTTGTCGCCTTCCCGGGCAGCCGCCAGTGCGCCGCGCTTATGGAAAATCTGCGGCAGCCGTATCTCGGCGGGCAGGGTATAGTCGAGCGAGGTGTTGCCCAGCAGTTCGCCGGCAGGGGCATGCTTGCTGCGCGGGTCGCCCGCCTGTATCATGAAGTCGGGGATGACGCGGTGGAAGAGCAGCGAGTCGTAGAAGTGGTGGGTACGGATGAGCTTGAGAAAGTTGTCACGGTGCTGCGGCGTCTCATTGTAGAGCTGCAGACGGATGTTGCCCATAGTGGTCTCGATGAGCACTTCGGGGCGTTGCGCCGTAGCGGGTGCTGTCTGCGCCTTGGCGCCGAGGGCTGCCATGAGCAGTGCCAGGGTAGAGATGAGGGTCTTCTTCATATCAGTAGTTGTGCGGTTATCGTTTGTTTTCGTCCATTTTATCGCCGTCGATGCGCTCGAGACACCAGAGGAAAGCGTCGGCCATGCGCTGGTCTTCGTGGTCGAAGTGGCCGCCCTTGTTCCATGCGAGCGTGGTGCTGCCGTCGCCCAGCTGTGCCTTGAGCCGCTCGTGGTGGCGGCGTATGCAGTCGCCCACGGCAGCCATGCGCTGGTTGCGGGCATGCTCTTCGCGGTCGCCCAGGCTCATGTATACCTTGCGTGCCATGCAGGGGTGGCTGTCGGCATAGTTGTCCCAGTTCTTGACCCACACCGAGGGCGAGGCTGCCGCCACTGCGTCGAAGAGAGGACACTCCGATGCCGCCCAGAGGCTGAAGAGCCCGCCCAGAGAGTAGCCTCCGAGGATGCAGGGCAGCTGTCCATACCTATTATATATATAGGGCAGCAGCCGGCGGGTCACATAGTCGAGCGTATCTATGGCGTGACGCCCCACCTCGGGGTCTCTCGCCACCGCCTCGTCGGCCCAGGGCATGAGGGAGAGTGCCCACTGCTGCAGGTCGATGCCCACAAAGACAAAGTCCATCTGGGAGCCTTGCTCTATGAGGCTCAGCTCGCTGTCTATGGTCTTGCGCTCGTGGCGGGCGGTCAGCTGTATGAGCACCGCCTTGGGTGTGCCTGCCGTGTGGATGAGACAGGGCTGGCTGTCGATGTCCAATGCTTTCATTTCGGTCCTTTTCTATATAAACGACGAAAGGGTTGGAAATATTATATGCGACCGCCAAAAAACATTCTTGCCCAATGTGGCTATAGTCATGTGCTGTGACTTTCCTATGTATACGACTGTTCAACGTGTCGCATTGCTCAACAAAATCGCGATGAAAACGGGAAAAATAGAGGATATGTCTAAAAGGTGTCATGGTATAAGAAAAATGACCAAATGATGCATAAAAATCATATTGAGACCAAAATTACGGACAAAGTGACCAAATGGGAGATGCGCGCAGATTATTTTCTTGTGGCGCGCAAGATTTCCCATTACCTTTGCAACCATCAAACAAGCCACTCAGCGTGGACAAAAAATTGTAAAGGATAATCCCGCAACGGGAAAGACCATTAAGGAAAAAGAAAACCATCAAAACGCAAGAGTTATGTACTCAAAATTTGACAATCTGGACATCACAGTGGATTCTTCGGTGAAGAACATCACCCGCACAGCCTGTATGTATCTCTCCGAGGCCATCGAGCACGGCATCATGCTGTCAGAGAATCCTACAGCCAATATCGTGATCTATGACGACCGCATAGATTTTGGCATGTGTATGAACCCTACCATGGACATGATGAACGAGGCTTACTTCCCCAACTTCTATGTGGAGAACGACAGCATCGTCTATCGTTTCGCGGGTAACGCTGACTGTGAGGTGACCGACCAGACCATCGACTACGTAGGCGCCTATGCGCCCATGACCAGCGAGGACAACCACGTGTTCAACATGATTTACTCCAAGTACGCATAAAAATCTAACTTAATAGGAAATAGCCGTCTTATACAGACATACACATTCTTTATATAAATACCCAAAGAGCCGGAGGCATCTGATAGAAGATTCTCTCTTGGTTCTTTTTTTGCCCATACCTGTTGATGTGCGTAGCGCACTCATTGATATTACTTTCATGTCATTATTTTCATAATTAGAGGTTCTATATGAGTAATTCGCACCCTGCAATAACTAAATAGTACTTGTCATTAACCGATAACCAAGCTATAGTATGTTTGTTTTTTCCCATGCGGTTTTATTTTATTGTCATATAGCGTTTGTCGTCATAGGAGGTCGTCATAACATCATCCCTGTCACACCCACTTGTGCTGACAGGCAGGGCGGAGTCAACACAGCAATCCCCGGACTGCCTGTTGTGGGCTGTCCGGGGATTGCTGTGTGGTCATTGATGTGCGGTGTGAGCACTGTCACTCATTCTTCATGATGCTCTTCTACGGCTTTGAGCCTGTGGCGACACTCCTCGAGAATGTCCGTGAGCGCCTCTACGGTGTCAGCCCTGAGCATGGCTATGCGCGTCTGCTTGAAATCGGGTATGCCCTTGAATATGGGACTTGCCGCGAGGTGCCGGCGGGTGTGGAGTATGCCCCGGTATTCGTCGATGCGCTCCACGTTGATGCGCAACTGCTCCTTGAGCACGTCAATCTTCTCGTCGAGCGTCAGCGTGTCGCGTCCCTCGCGTATATCCTGGAATATCCACGGGCGGCCGAAGGTGGCGCGGCCTATCATCACGGCGTCCACGCCATAGTCGTCGAACGCGCGCCGTGCCGACTCAGGCGAGTCGATGTCGCCGTTGCCGATGATGGGTATATGTATGCGCGGGTTGCGCTTCACCTCGCCTATGAGCGACCAGTCGGCCTGCCCGGTGTACATCTGGCTGCGCGTGCGGCCGTGGATGGTGAGCGCCTGTATGCCGCAGTCCTGCAGCTGCTCAGCCAGTTGGGTGATGATGAGGTTGTCGCTGTCCCATCCCAGTCGGGTCTTGACCGTCACGGGCACATGGACCGCCTTGACCACCTCGCGGGTGATGTCGAGCATCAGCGGCACATTGCGCAGCATGCCGGCTCCGGCGCCTTTGCCCGCCACCTTCTTGACGGGACATCCGAAGTTGATGTCTATCACATCGGGCTTGACTTCTTCCACTATCTTGGCAGCCTCGACCATCGAGTCTACATCGCGCCCGTAAATCTGTATGCCCACGGGGCGTTCTTCGTCGTGGAGCACCATCTTGTTGAGCGTGGAGCGTATCGAGCGGATGATGGCTTCTGCCGATACGAACTCGGTATATACCATGGCGGCGCCAAACCGCTTGCAGAGCATGCGGAAGCCTATGTCGGTGACGTCTTCCATCGGCGCCAGAAAGAGTGGGCGTGTGCCCAGGTCTATATTTCCTATTTTCATAACTTACTTATTTGAGCAGATGATACATGCCTCCGGCGAGCGACCTTACCACGCCCTTCATCTCGAGCGTGAAGAGCAGTGCTGAGAGGCGCGATATAGGTATGCCGGTCTTGACGGTGAGCAGGTTGACCTGCAGGTCGTTGGTGGCGCTGAGCACGTCGACGACGGTCTGCTCCTCTGCCGAGAGGTCGGGAAACAGCTGTCGCTCAATGCCCATGCGCGTGGCTTCGAGCAGCCGGTGGTCGTTCCAGTTGACGGCATTGACGAAGTCCTCGGCCGAGGTAATGAGTCCGGCGCCGTTGTCGCGTATCAGGTTGTTGCATCCGCGACATTCCTCGACATCCACCGGACCGGGGAAGGCAAACACGTCGCGGCCGTAGTTCTGGGCGATGTCGCAGGTGATGAGTCCGCCGCCCTTGGCAGCGCTCTGGATGAGCAGGGTGGCGTCGGCCATGCCCGCCACGATGCGGTTGCGCCTTACGAAGTTCATCTTGTCGGCGCGAGTCTGGGTCATAAACTCGGTGATGAGTCCGCCCTGGTGCAGCATCTGCACCGCCGTGTCGCGGTGGGCGGTGGGGTAGAGGTCGTCGAGCCCGTGTGCCAGCACGCCCACAGTCTCAAAGCCCTGCTGGAGCGCCTGGCGGTGGGCACAGATGTCTACGCCGTAAGCCAGTCCGCTCACGATGAGCACGCGCGGACACAGCTGTCGCAGGTCGGCGACAAAGCGGCGTATGATGTCCTGTCCGTAGACCGTGCAGCGGCGCGTGCCCACGATGTTGATGACGCGCTGCTGGTTGAGGTCGGCATTGCCCTTGTAGTAGAGCACCAGCGGCGCGTCGGGGCAGTCGTTGAGTCGCTGTGGATAGTCGCTGCTGCCATAGCAGAGCACCCTTACGCCATGCTCCACGGCCCACGCATACTCTACCTCGGCGCGATGGGCGGCGTCGCCGCTGTTGCGGAAAGCCTCTACCAGCCTGGGCGAGGCGTCGGGCACCAGTTGGCGTATGTCGGCGCTATGCTCCATGATGGCCGTGGCAGACCCTGCCCGGCGCAGGAGGTCGAGCATGCCCGCCATGTTGTAGAAGCCTATGCGGGTGAGGGTGATGGCGTGGATGACGTCTTGCTCGTGGCTCATGGGTGCGTGCTGTCGTTGAGATAGGGGGCAAAAGCCTTGTCGTACTCGTCGCTTGTGCCCAAGCGGCCGTGGATGAGCACCGCCAGTTCGACGGTGGCGCGGAAGCAGAGGCGCTCGTCGCTGGCGCGGAAGATGTCGTGGTCGAACACCCAGCGTATGCCTTCCTTGTGCAAGGCCAACCGGGAGATGAGCACGTCGTCGCATCTGAGCGGCTGCTTGTACTGCAGGTTCATGCGCGCCACTACGGCGTCGATGCCGCGGCTGTGCATCTCGGCGAAGCTCAGCCCCGTGTGCTTCAGGAAGAGGTGGCGGGTGTGCTCGGTATAGTGCAGATAGTTGGCATTGTTGACGATGCCCTGGATGTCGCACTCGTAGTCTCTCACTTCCATGCGGGTCTCAAAGATATACTTCTTTATCATTGTCTTATGGGTTGTATGCTGTTTATCTATAATGGTGACAGTGTCGGGGCGATTTCGGCCCATCTCATCGGGCTTTCAGATACTCGTAGCCGAAGCGGCAGCGCAGACAGTCGCGGCGGTCGCAGTAGGCCGACTTCAACTGGATGAGCGCCTGGGAGTCGCCGGCATTCTCGACCTCCAGTCCGCACTCGCGCCAGAGCCTCACGATGTGGTTGTTTTCGGCGCGGGCCTGTTCGAGCAGACTGAAGGCGCGGTCGCAGAGCGCCTCGTTGCCCTTGTAGCGCCCGTAGGCGAAGAGCAGGGGGATGACGGTGTTGATGATGAGCAGATTGATGGAGAAGGGCGACATCTGCTTGTCGTTGCTCTCGGCTTCGGAGCCGAAGGTGTAATGGGTCTTCCAGTAGGGAGTGACCGATGTGTGCAGCGCCTCGGCCAACTGGGCGACGGTGGTACACTCGAGTATGCGGCTCAGCCCTGCCTGGCGCGAGAAGTAGAGCTGCGCCAGCTGCGAGATGCGTATGTGGGGGAAGTTCTGTGGTCGCAGCCGCAGAAACTTCCATAGATGGTGGTCCATAGGCGTAAGGCCGAACTTGTGGGCGAGGTAGCGGTACTCGCTGCGCAGTCGGCAGCAGTAGTCGTCGTGGTCGGCGCTGTCGCGATAACGCTCCGGGACGGCTTCAGGGGCGAGCAGCCCGGCTTGGCCCATAAACATGGCTTCTACCTGGAAAAGGTCGTCGCGGTGGTGGGCCACATCGTTCAGCGGGATGTGGTATGCCCAGGTCTCAAAGGCATCGCCATTGACTCCGAAACCGTAGTTGCGCGCCAGTGTGACGAAGTAGGCTGCTTCCCACGAGCCGTTGCATCGCTTCAGCCGTTGTCCTATGGCTTCGGTCTTCTGTTCCAGCCGCTCGGTCTGCAGTGCGCTCATCCAGCTATGTACGGTGAGGCGGCTCAGCGACGGAATGATGTGGTAACAGGGAGGGTATTTGTCGGTGGCGGCGAGCTCGGTATAGCGCATACTGATGTCCTGGGGCACGCTGAGTTGGAGCTGGGGCGGGCGTTCTCCGCTCTCGGTCACCACGTCGGTGTCTACCGTCTCGGCTATATGCAGTATCACGTTGTTGTATCGTGCATCGCGCTGATGGCCATGCTGATACCAGTCTGACGAACGGGTATGGATTTCGATGTTGCCCACCCACAGGGTGCCGTCGATGCGTATCTTGGCGTTGAAGAAGTCGGGTCCGGCATTGGTGTTGTGCAGTCCCGGGTCTATCACCTCGACCTCCAGCCCGTCGGTGGTGGAGAGATGGCCTAACGGAAACATCTTGTGTTTCCATACATAGTGCAGCAGTTGTTCCATTGGCGTGAGCAAAATACTTATCGTGCAAAAATACGATTTTTTTCGCAAACGCCCGTTGGATGTGGATGAAAATATGCTGTGCGCCATCAAACTAATCACTTTTCGCCGCCCCGTCGGCTGCGGCGGGAGGGGTGGGGCGTGTCATGGCGGCGCCCCTTGGCGGTAGCGGAGCGGTCGGCAGGGCGGCAGTCGCTACGGCAGTTTCGGCCTCTGCGCCCTCTTAAATCACGTTAACAGCAGCCCTCTATATATATAATAAGGTAAAAATGCTGCCGTGGGAGGTAAAAAATCGTGACCAATGGCGGATTATCCCAAATTTTATGTTTAACTTTGCCCTTGATGCCCACAAGCCATCGCACGCAAAGCGCGGTGACGGGCGGGACAAACAGAACAAACAGCAAGCAAGATATGAAAATAGCACTTATCGGCTACGGTAAGATGGGGCACATGATAGAAGAGATTGCCCGTCAACGTGGCCACGAGATTGTAAGTATTATCGATGTCAACAACCAAGACGATTTCGACTCGCCTGAGTTCGCTTCGGCCGACGTGGCCATCGAGTTCACCAATCCTACTGCCGCCTATGGCAACTACCTCAAGGCGTTCAGCCATGGCGTGAAGGTGGTGAGCGGCTCTACAGGCTGGATGAAAGACCATAAGGACGATGTGGTCAACCTGACCAAGGACGGCGCCAACACCCTCTTCTGGGCTTCCAACTTCAGCATCGGCGTGGCCATCTTCTCGGCCGTCAACCGCTATCTGGCCAAGATTATGAACCAGTTTGACGAGTACAATGTGTGCATGCAGGAAACCCATCACGTGCACAAACTCGACGCCCCCAGCGGCACCGCCATCACTCTGGCAGAGGACATCATCGACAACATAGACCGCAAGAAGGACTGGAAACGCGGTGTGACCTACTGGACCGAGGACGGCCACCAGGACGAAGGTGACGGCAACATCACCGACGAGGACCTGGTAATCAACTGCGTGCGCGACGGCGAGGTGCCCGGCATCCATACCGTCATCTACGACTCTGAGGCCGACATGATAAGCATCGAGCACAGCGCCCACTCGCGCAAGGGCTTCGCCCTCGGTGCCGTGCTGGCTACCGAATTTACCGCCAAGCACAGCGGACTGCTCACTACTTCAGACCTCTTCAAATTCTAAACGACTATGATAGACAAGACAAAAGCCAAACTCAATATGAAAGTGCAGTGGACCAAGTTTCTGGTTGTACTGGCACTGTATCTTCTCTTTCTCGTATGGGTGAAATCGTGGCTCGGCCTGGTGGTAGTGCCCTTCATCTTTGATGTGTATATCACCAAGAAGATACGCTGGCAGTGGTGGCGCGATGCCGAGGCTCCTGTGAGGTTTGTGATGAGTTGGGTCGACGCCCTCGTGTTTGCACTGGTGGCTGTCTACTTCATCAACCTCTTCTTCTTCCAGAACTATGTCATCCCCTCTTCTTCGCTTGAGAAGAGTCTGCTCACGGGCGACTATCTCTTTGTGAGCAAGGTGAGCTATGGCCCCCGCATCCCGCAGACCCCGCTCACCATGCCTCTCACCCAGCACACGCTGCCCGTAATCAATACCAACAGCTACATCTCCTGGCCCCACTGGGACTATCGCCGCGTGAAGGGCTTGGGCCATGTGGAGCTCAATGACATCGTGGTGTTCAACTATCCTGCCGGCGACAGCATCCTCACCGAAGAGCGCTATTCCACCCAGTACTACTCTATGGTCTACGGCTTCGGCGCCAACCTCTATGAGCAGAAATATGGTGCCACGCCCGATGTGAGCAGCATGAACCCTATGGAGCAGCGCCGCTACTATGGTGAAATCTATGGGCTGGGCCGCCACTATCTGGCCAGCATGCCCACGGATTTTGGCGACATCAGCAGCCGTCCTACCGACCGTCGTGAGAACTATGTGAAGCGCTGTGTGGGATTGCCCGGACAGACCCTCCAAATCAAGAACCATATCGTCTATCTCGACGGCAAGGCCAACAAGGAGCCCGACAATGTGCAGTATGCCTATGCGGTAGCCCTGAAGCCGGGCAAGGAAATCCCCGACGAGATGCTGCAGCAGTTGGGTATCTCTATGGAAGACCTGCTGTCGCTCAACCAGAACGGATATATGCCTCTCACGGCCCGTGCCGTCAAGGCGCTGCGTGAACGCAAGGATCTGGTAGACTCCGTGGTGTTCTACAACGACCCCTCGACCTTCGAACTCTATCCCAAGAACGCCTACACCGGATGGACCCGCGACAACTATGGTCCCGTGTGGATTCCCAAGAAGGGCGCGAGCATCCGGCTGACCCTGAAGAATCTGCCCATCTATGAGCGCTGCATCAAGGTGTATGAAGACAACGACCTGCGCGTCGACGACCGTGGCCGCATCTTCATCAACGGCAAGCAGGCCAAGAGCTATACCTTCAAGATGGACTACTACTGGATGATGGGCGACAACCGTCACAACTCGGAAGACTCGCGCTACTGGGGATTTGTGCCCGAAGACCACGTGGTGGGCAAGCCCATCTTTATCTGGTGGAGTTCTGACCCCGACCGTAAGGGCTTTGGCGGCATACGATGGAGCCGTCTGTTCCGTTGGGTAGATAACATCAAGTAAGTAGGACTATGAGCGGCACTGTCAAAACCCTATTGATTGTGGCAGCGGCAGCAGTGCTGCTCTTCCTGTTTCGTGTGTCTGTATGTACCATCTACACCATCCCCGACAACACGCTCGCCCCTGCCGTGAAGCAGGGCGACAGGGTGCTGGTAAATCGCTGGAGCTATGGACTGCGTGTGGGTGGCAACGACTGGATAAGCTACTGCCGTATAGCCCGTAAAACGGTAGAAAAGGGCGATTTCATCGCTTTCGATGCGCCTGTCTCTTCTGCTGCAAAGAGGGCTGTAATGATGGGTAGAGTAGTGGCTGTGCCCGGCGATACGGTCAAGATTGACGGCCAGATGTATGTCATCCCGCGTGGATGCCAGGTGTGTACCTGTGGCTGCATGTCGTCATGCATCGTCAACCCCAACCAGTATGGCGGCGATATGCTCGTCGCCGAGAGCGACATCATCGGCAGAGCCACCTCGGTCATCTACAATTTCAACAATTATTATTTCGACAACTCTCGATGGTTTCTCCCGATACGCTGACACCAGCCCTTCTTTCCACCACTTATTTCGGTCCGATACAATGGTATCAGAAACTCCACCGGCATAAGCCCTGTCTGATAGAGCGGCATGAGAGTTTCATCAAGCAGACCTACCGCAACCGCATGGTCATCGCCACGGCCAATGGCGCGCAGACGCTCTCTATCCCCGTGACCCACGACGACTCGATGCTTATCACCGATATCCGTATCTCTGACCACGCCAACTGGCGGCATGTGCACTGGAACGCCCTCGCTTCGGCCTACGGCGAGAGTGCTTTCTTTGAGTATTATCAGGATGACATCCGTCCCTTCTTCGAGCAGAAGTGGGAGTTTCTGTATGACTTCAACGAGGCCATCATGTACAAGATGATAGAGCTGCTCGACCTGCGTGTGGATGTGGGTGCCACCGAGAGTTATATCAAAACAGAAACTCACGATAATGCCGATGTTATCGGTGATTATCGTGAGTCTATACGTCCGAAGAAGCCGCTGCCTGATGCGGATTTCTGTCCTCAGCGTTATTATCAGGTCTATGCCCAGCGGCATGGATTTATTCCCAATCTGAGCATCCTCGACCTCCTCTTCAACCAGGGCAACGAGTCGATACTCTATCTCTGATACCTTATTTATATATAAGCGTGGTGAGCTGCGTAGGGTCAAAGACCGTCTGCGCCACCTGCTGTATGTCGGCGGCGGTCACGCTGTCTATCTGGGCAAACAGCCGCTCGGTGTCCTTCTCCCAACCATAATGGAGGAAGCTCTTGGCAAAATCGAGGGCAAAGTTCTCCCTGTTGTCGCAGGCGATACCTATCTGCCCCTTCAACTGGCGCTTGGCGTTGGCGAGCTGGGTCTCGGTGAGGCTGTGGTCGCACACGCGGTTGAGCTCGCTCCTCACCAGGCGCATACAGCGCTTCACGTCGTGAGGGTCGCAGCCGAAATAGGTGGCCCACATGCCTGTGTCGCCATAGCAGACCATCGAACTCTCTACGGTGTAGACCAGTCCGTGGCGCTCGCGCAATGCCATGTTCAGGCGGGCATTCATGCCCGGTCCACCCAGGATATTGTTGAGCACAAAGAGCGCTATGCGTCTCGGGTCGTGGATGTCGAAGGTGCGGTTGCCCATCATCACGTGGGCCTGGTGGGTATGGCGCTCGCTCACGATGGTCTGACCCGTAAGCGGCTGCATGAATGGCGATGAAATGGGCGAAAATGGCTTGCGCTGGGCACCCTCGGCAGCCACCGTGCAGTCCATAGCCTTGCACAGCATACGGGTGAGTCGGCCGAAGTCGATGTCGCCGTAAGCGAAGAAGATGGCGCGGTCGGCACGGTAATGCTCGCGCGTGAAGCGGAGCGCATCGGCGGTGGTGAAGCGCCTCACCCTGTCGGCATTGCCCAGGATGTTGTGGCCCACGGGATGCCCGGCGAAGACCAGGTTCTCAAACTCGTCGTAGATGAGCTCGGCGGGGCTGTCGTAATAGCTCTCTATCTCGTCGCAGATAATCTCCACCTCCTTGTCTATCTCGTGCTGGGGATAGACCGAATGGAAAACCATGTCGGAGAGCAAGTCCACTGCCCGCGCAAGATGGTCGTTCATCACGGCGGCATAGAAGAAAGTGTCTTCCTTATTGGTAAATGCGTTGAGGTCGCCGCCCACGCGCTCAAGAGCATTGATGATGTGGCACGCCTTGCGCCGCTCAGTGCCCTTGAAGGTGACGTGCTCGCAGAAATGGGCGATTCCTTCGTCATCTTTGGCTTCGTGGCGCGAGCCTGCAGCCACGCCATATCCGCAGAAAACTACCCGTGACGCCGAGGGGCGGTGTATCACCCTCAGACCATTCGACAGAGTGCATGAGTTATATTCCATAATTATGTGCAAAATTACGGAAATTTGCTTTGATAATTGCGTAAAAATATAGATATTTGCATCTAAAATAACTGATATGCGCAAAGTAATAGGAATAGGCGAGACAGTGCTCGACATCATATTCAAGGACAACCAGCCTGTGGGCGCTGTGCCTGGAGGTTCGGTCTTCAATGCCATGATTTCCCTCGGCCGTTGTGGCGTGGCTTCCACTATGCTTACCGATACCGGCCGCGACCGTATCGGCGACCAGGTGGTAAGTTTTCTCAGTGACAATGGCGTCTGCGCCGACTATGTGCAGCGCTTTGCCCATGGCCAGTCGCCCGTGTCGCTTGCCTTTCTCGATGAGGCTAACAATGCCCAGTACATGTTCTATCGCGACAGTCAGGTAGATCGCCAGGACATCAATATCCCTGACCTCCACGCCGACGACATCGTGCTCATAGGCAGCTACTATGCCCTCGACCCCGCCGTGCGCCAGCAGGTGGTAGCCCTGCTTGACCAGGCGCGCGCTGCCGGTGCCATCATCTATTACGACATCAACTTCCGTCCTTCCCATCGCACCGATGTGATGAAGGTCACGCCCAATCTGCTCGACAACCTTGACTATGCCGACATTGTACGTGGCAGTGTCGACGACTTCGAGGTGCTCTACCGCAAGCAGGACCCCGAGACCATCTACAAAGCCGAAATCTCGTTCTACTGCAAGCGCTTCATCTGCACCCGAGGCGCCCAGCCCGCCGTGGTGCTGGCCGACGGTGGCGTGGTGGGCGAATACCCTGTCGACACCACCGACACCGTGAGTACCATAGGTGCCGGCGACAACTTCAACGCCGGTTTCATCTACGGTCTGCTGCGCCAGGGCATCACCCGAGACCATCTCGACCGCGGGCTTACGCAGCAGCAGTGGGACGGACTCATCGCCGACGCGCTGGCGTTTGCCGCCGAGAGTTGCAAGAGTATCTACAACTATATCTCAGTCGATTTCGGCAACAACAAGCAATTACCAAATCATATTTAATATGAACATTATTAATAATAACATTTACTATGTAGGAGTTAACGACCGCAACAAGTCGCTCTTCGAAGGACTGTGGCCGCTCCCATATGGAGTCTCTTACAATTCTTACCTCATCGACGACGACAAAGTATGTCTCATCGATACCGTGGAGGTCGATTTCTTTGCCCGATATATCAGCAATATCCGCGAAGTCATCGGCAGTCGCCCCGTCGATTATCTCGTCATCAACCACATGGAACCCGACCACAGCGGGTCTATCGCCCTGCTGCGCCAGTATTATCCCGATATGCAGGTGATAGGCAACAAGAAGGCCATCGGTATGCTCGAGGGCTTCTATGGTGTCACCGATAACTGTGTAGAGGTGAAAAACGCCGAATCCATCGCTCTCGGCAAGCACAACCTTACCTTCCACCTCACCCCCATGGTTCACTGGCCCGAGACCATGATGACCTACGAGTCTGCCACCCAAACCCTCTTCAGCGGAGATGCCTTTGGCTGCTTCGGAGCCCTCAACGGAGGTGTCATCGATGACGCCATCAACACCGACTGGTGCTGGGACGAGATGACCCGTTACTACTCCAACATCGTGGGTAAGTATGGCATCCCTGTGCAGAACGCCCTGAAGAAGCTCGCCGGTCTGCCGCTCGCCTACATTTGTTCCACTCACGGCCCGGTTTGGCACAGCTACATCGACAAGGTTGTGGGCATGTACGACAGCATGAGCCGCTACGCCACAGTGCCTGGCCTGGTCATCTGTTATGGCACCATGTACGGCAACACCGAGCGCATGGCCGAGGTCATAGCCGAGGCAGCCTCCAAAGCCGGCCTCAAGGACATTCTGCTTTACAATGTCTCCAAGACCCATCACAGCTACATCCTGCGGGATATCTTCAAGTATCGCGGACTCATCGTCGGTGCGCCCACCTATAACGCCGGACTCTACCACGAGATGGATGTGCTGCTGGCAGAGATTGCCAACCGCGACGTCAAGGACCGCCTCTTCGGGTGGTTTGGCAGCTACGCTTGGGCAGGCAAGGCCGTGCAGAAGATTACTGAGTGGAACGATACCCGACTTCATTTCGAGGCCGTTGGCACTCCCGTTGAGATGAAGCAGTCTCTCAATGCCGAGACTCAGGCTCAGTGCGAGGCGCTGGGAAGAGCCATGGCCGAAAAACTCCTTGCCGATGAGTAATCCCCGCACGCTGAAAGACTGGTTTATAGCGCTCCGCCCCTGGTCTTTTTCCACCTCTGCCATTCCCGTGATAGCGACATTGGCTTTTGTGTGCTTTGCCTCTCATCACGACATTGACTTGGGGTCTTCAGCCTCTGCTCCCGACTACGCCAACGGCTTCCTCAGCCTGCTGATGATTATGCTGCTCCATGGCGGAGGCAACCTCGTGAGCGACTATTACGACCATGTGCGTCGCGTAGACCTCCCCGGCTGCCCCAATGGTGTCCATTGGATATCGTCGGGCGTGTTCCGTCCGCGCGAGATATTGGTCTATGGCCTTCTGCTCCTTGCCATAGGTGCTGCCGTGGGCGTGCTTATCCTCTTCCGTTCAGACATTGAGGTGCTGTGGATAGGCGTCCTTGCGGTGGCGTTGCCCTTGGGCTATCCCTGGCTCAAGGCCCATACCCTCGGCGATGTCGACATCCTGCTCTGCTTTGCCGTGCTGCCCGCGCTGGGTACCTGCTTTGTCATGACAGGCGTCTACTATCTCCCCGTGCTTTTCCTCAGTCTTCCCTACGGACTCCTCACGGTGTCTATCCTCCATGCCAACAATACCCGAGACCGTGCCAACGACCGCCGGGCCGGACTCCTTACCCTTCCGCTCATCCTCGGGTGGCAGGCGTCGCGCCGCCTCTATGTGGCCTATCTTGTCGTGCCCTATCTGTTGGTACTCTTTGTCATGGCATTTTATTTCGGCCACTCTGCCACCATCCTCTGTCTGCTCCTTGTGCTGCTCACGCTGCCCGTTGCCGTGCGCAACATCAGGGCGATGATGACCGCAGAGACCGAGGACAAGCAAGACATCGGTGCGCTCGACCAGATGTCGGCGCAGCTGCAGCTCGTCTTCGGACTCTCTTACTCCCTTGGATTTGCTTTGGCCTCTTTTGTATAAAAACATGGACAATATGACGATGGAATCGGCAAAAATCAACGACTCTCGGGTCTGGATAGCGGTGGCTGTGGCCGCTGTGCTATGGTTTGTGATGTTCTCGCCCTGGACGGCTCCGATGGTCAACTTCTGGTATGCCATGACCACCTCGGCTGTCATCCTTGTCACCCTCTCCACCTGCTTCTGCCGCCAGTGGCTTGCCGACATCCGCCCCACCGTCAGCCAGCTGGTCCTGGGGTTGGTCATCGCCCTGGTGCTGTGGTGCGTGTTCTGGGTGGGCGACAAGGTGTCGCAGCTGCTGTTCAGCTTTGCCCGCCCCCAAGTCGACATGATTTATGGCATGAAGAGCGGCACAGCCTCTGCCCTCATCGGCGTGCTGCTCCTGCTTGTCATCGGTCCTGCCGAGGAGATTTTCTGGCGCGGCTATGTGCAGCGCCGCCTCTCCCAGCGCTGGAATGTCAATGTGGGGTTTGTCGTCACGCTTGCCCTCTATACGTTGATACATGTGTGGTCTTTCAACTTTATGCTGCTCATGGCAGCGCTGGTGGTAGGAGCCTTCTGGGGACTTCTCTACCGTCTGCGCCCGCAGTGGCTCACCGCCCTTGTCATCTCCCACGCCGTGTGGGACGCCTGCGCTTTTGTGTTTTTCCCTTTCTGAATGTTTTTCCTCAACCGTCTGACCTATGAAGAGATTTAAGTTTGGACTCCTGCCACGCATCCTGGTGGCCATCGTCTTGGGTATCGTTGTCGGCAACTGGCTGCCTCTGCCCCTAACCCGTGTGTTCATCACGTTCAATAGCATCTTCGGCCAGTTTCTGGGCTTCATGATACCCCTCATCATCGTCGGACTGGTCACTCCCGCCATCGGCGATATCGGTCGCGGAGCCGGACGGCTGCTGGTTGTCACCGTGCTCATAGCCTATCTCGATACCGTCTTTGCCGGGCTCCTCTCCTTTGGCACCGGCTCCTGGCTCTTCCCCGACATGATAGGCAGTGTCACCTCTGCCCAGGTCGAGAAGGCCACTGCCATTGAGCCCTATTTCACCATCTCCGTGCCGCCGCTCATTGATGTGATGAGTGGCCTGCTCTTCTCCTTCGTCGTGGGCTTGTGCATCGCCTATGCCCAGCTGCCCACGCTCAAGGGACTCTTTGCCGACTTCAAGGCAGTCATCGCCACCACCATCTCCAAGGCCATCATCCCCCTGCTGCCCATCTACATCTTCGGCATCTTCCTCAATATGACGCGGTCTGGCCAGGCTTACCATATCCTTGCCGTCTTTGCCCGTATCATCGTGGTCATCTTCATCCTCCACCTTTTCATCCTGCTCTACGAGTTTGTCGCTGCCGGCATCATTGCCCGCCGCAATCCCTTCAGACTCCTCTACAACATGCTTCCTGCCTATTTCACTGCCCTCGGCACCTCGTCGTCGGCAGCCACCATACCCGTGACCCTCAAGCAGACCATGCGTAATGGCGTGAGCGAGAGCATCGCCGGATTTACCGTGCCCCTCTGCGCCACCATCCACATGTCGGGGTCTATGATGAAGATTACCTCGTGTGCGCTCGCCATCTGCCTCATGGAGGGCATGGGCCACGACACCCTCACCTTCATCAATTTTATCCTCATGCTCGGCATCATGATGGTGGCAGCGCCCGGAGTGCCCGGCGGAGCCATCATGGCAGCCCTGGCGCCCCTGGCGACTATCCTGGGCTTCAGCGACGAGCAGCAGGCGCTCATCATCGCCCTCTACATCGCGATGGACTCATTCGGCACCGCCTGCAACGTTACCGGCGACGGAGCCATCTCGGTGGTGGTCAACCGTCTCTTCAGCCGACACACAGCTTAGCGATGTCGTCCAGCGAGTGGGCCACGTCGATATAGTCGTGCCATGACCCGCGCACGAAGCCACGCTCCTGCATATCGTCGAGCAGTTCGATGAGTTTGCCCCAGAACCCCTTCAGGTCATAGACTATCACCCTCTTGTTGTGATAGCCTATCGTGTGGGCTGCCACCACGGTGAATATCTCGTCCAGGGTTCCCACGCCACCAGGCAGAGCCACGATGATGTCGCTCTGGGCCACCAGCAGGTCCTTGCGGTCGCTCAGATTGTCACAGGCAATCTCTACATCCAGGTCGGCAAACTTCTTGCCACCGCGTTCCACGAGCGTGGGCACCACACCTATCGTCATGCCACCATGGTCCTTCACCGCCTTGCCTATGCACTGCATCAGGCCGATGTTGCAGCCGCCGAATACCAGCGTATGCCCGTTGTCAGCCATCCACCGCCCCATCTCCTCAGTTGCCGTGAAGAAGTCGGGGTCTATGTTGTTGTTGGCCGAACAGAAAACTCCAATTTTCATAATGCTTTTTGTCGTTGTATGTATTAATAGGTACAAAGTTACAACAAAAAGCAAACAATTTCCCATCCTTCTTGGGAAAACCGGGATAAGACTTCTTGCCTATTCCCATCCCGTCGTAATCAATAAGCAATATGCGCCGTAGACGGTACGCACCCCCGGCAACTCTGAACCTCGGGTTATCGGCGTGGCGCTATGTGTCGCGGAAAGATAAAGTGTGGAGATTGGCGAGGCATAATCATCAAGAGAGAACAAATGTCCATTCATATACGAATCCATTGACATTGTGTTCCTTCCCCTTGGGAGGGCACTGAAAAACTAAAACCCACGATCAAATTGAAAGTTGATGACGGAGAAACAGCTGTTTTACCCTTTATTATCTGTCTATTTTAGCCTTATTTTAGGCGATTTGCAGAAAGAGAAGTTACAAATCGTAAGCATTTTCCGTTTTGGTCATAAAAAAAGGGGACTTTTTCAGTGCCCTCCCAAAATGGTCATTAGGCCGTTCTGGATTTATAAGTAAGAATGGTGGGCGACAAAGGAAAAGGGTGGATATTACGACAAACGTGCGTAACATCCACCCTTCGGTTATAGGGTTATTCCATCTTTATTTGGCCATTGGCGTGAAGCGCAAGGTAAACTCATGGGTTCCCGTTGGCGCCATGTATTGTGGCAGACACGAGTCGCCTCCGCAACTATGGTTTCCGATGCCTCGCTGCCAGAAGTCGAAGTGGGCGAAAATCTGGGGGGAGCGCACCAGGTCGTAGGGGTGCTTGCCGCCATAGAACACGTCGTAGTTGAACTGGGCGTCGTCGAAATGGGACAGCGAGAAGGCCACCATGCCCTCAGTGGTGATTTGCAACTGGGTGGCGTCGTTGTCGAGCGTGAGCTGGCGCAGGCCCTGGCGGTCGCCCATGGTTTGTGGCGCACTCTGCTCTTCAAACATGCCATCCACGGTGGTGGTATAGCGGCCGAGGAGCGAACCGCGCTGGCGGTCGATGTAGTTGCTCCACGGACCCTTGGCATAATACTCTACGTTCTCGAAGCCGGGCGCAAACTGCATGGTGATACCGATGCGTCGGGTTTCTGCCGACGAGTTGTTGGTGGTGACCTTCATGTCCAAAGTTCCGTTGGGATAGATGGTATAAACTATCTGGTGGGTGTCGGTACCATTGGTTACGGCCGTTTCCACCATCACGTTCTTACCCTGCTTCTTGGGCGCACTCACCATTGTCTTCTTGCCAGTGAGGACACCTTCCTCCTTGTTCTCGTTCTCGGCCATGCCACCTGGGGCGCCGAGGTTGATGTTGTCGTTGGCTATGCGGCGGAAGCCGTTGAAGTCAGGTCCGGCGTTGGGCTGCACGAGCTGCGTGTTGCCATAGGTCCACTGGGCGATGGTTCCATCCTCTGCGAAAGCAATACTGAAATTGTTGCCGGTGACGGTGTCGCCCTTCACCTTGAGCTTACCCTTCTCCTGGATGGCGGGCAGCTGGCCGTGGCTTTGCTGCACGAAGGTGGGGTCGGCAACCGATACGCCAGCAGCGTTGTCGGCGGAGAGCTTAAACTGCTGCTGGGCCATGGCGTAGCCCTGCTTACCCCAAGAGGTGGCTTTCTTCAGTACGAGGTTGAAGGTAATGACATACTCGGCCTTGGCGTCCACTACGGTGGTGTAAGGAATGTTGATTTGGCAGGTGTTTCCAGGCTGCACCGATGGGACGGCCACCTGGTTCTTCTCCACCGAAACGCCATTGCGGAGCACCTCATAGCTGAGGTCGTAGCTGTCGGCCAGGTCGGTGAATGCGCGCTTGTTCTTCAGGGTGAGCACGTGGTTGGCGAACGACTCGAAGTCGGCGTCTCTATAAACATACTTCACCTCGGTGAGCTTGGCGGTCCACTCACGGCCCGGGGTGATGATGCCGTTGCTCATGAAGTCGCCCTGGAAGCCTCTGTCGCCACGGTTCATCTTGGTGTAGTCATAACCCGATGTGTAATAGTGGAGCCCGGTCTTGGCATCCTTCAGCGGAAGACCCTCGCGTATGCGGCGCGTGTCGTAGATGCCCTGGTCCACCCAGTCCCAGATGCATCCGCCAATAATGCCAGTGCTTGTCTCGATGAGATTCCAGTATTCCTGCAGATTTCCCACAGCCTGACCCATGGCGTGCGCATACTCGCAGATGAAGTAGGGCTTGTTGTTGAGACCGTCCATATGCGTCTTCATCACCTCGACTTTAGGATACATGTCGGAGCCGAAGTCGGAGTATTTGGCGCCGTTCTTATAGCCCTCATAGTGCACCCATGCGTCGCGGCCGGGGAGCAGCTCCTTCACCTTGTCGTAGGTAGCCTGGAAGTTGTCGCCACCGCCCGACTCGTTGCCGAGCGACCAGAACACCACGCTGGGATGGTTGCGGTCTCTCAGCACCATGCGCTCCGTGCGGTCTACGTAGGCGTCGCGCCAGGTGGGGTTGTTGGAGAGCGAATGGTTGTTGTGGCACTCCACATCGGCCTCGTTCATGCAGTAGAGTCCGTAATAGTCGAACATGGCATACATCTTGGCCTGACGGGGATAGTGGCTGGTGCGAACGGTGTTTACATTGGCCTGCTTCATCAGCACCACATCGCGGAGCATGGTCTCCACATCGATGGCGTGGCCATAGAGCGGGTGGATGTCCTGTGTGTTGACACCCTTGAAGAACACGCGCTTGCCGTTTACATACACCAGGTGGCCCTTGATAGCCACATCTCTGAAACCGTATTTGGTAGAGAACACCATCTCCTCCTTGCCACCTACCTTCTGGCGCACGATGACGGTATAGAGATTGGGCTGCTCGGCCGACCAGGCCTTCAGGCCGGTGAGGTTGTCGAGAGTGAGGCGAACGTGCTTCTGCGCGTCGTTGGCGGTCATGGCTACCTGCGCCTCCTGCTTGCCCACCAGTTTGTCCTGGGGGTCGAGGAGCTCTATTTCGAGCGTCTTCTCCGAGCGCTCCTTGGCGGCGTTGTCGAGGGTGAGGTCTACATTGAGGTTACCCGAAGCATAGTCGTCCTTGAGGGCCGATGTGATGTAATGGTCGGCCACAAAGGTCTTGGGCGTGGCCACGAGATAGACATCGCGGTGGATGCCTCCGAGGTGCCACATGTCCTGACCCTCAAGGTAAGAACCGTCGCACCAGCGGTAGACGCGCACCGACACGTTATTGTCGCCCTTGCGCACAAGGTGGGTCACATCAAATTCGGCGTCGGTATTGGCGCCTTGCGAATAGCCAGCATACTTGCCGTTTACCCACACCACAATGGCGCTGCAGGCTCCGTCGAAGTGGAGAAAGACGCGCTTGTCCTGGTCCCAACCGTCAGGCAGACAGAAATTGCGGCGATAGGAACCTACGGGGTTCTTGTCGAAATTGTCGTTGAACGCCGTGATGAAAGGAGGCTTGTTCTCGAAGGGATAGCCCACATTATTATATACGGGCACATCATATCCGGCCATCTCCCAGTTGAGGGGGACCTGGAGCTCTTTCCAAGAAGAAACATCGGCATTATCGGCCCAGAAATCGTCTTTCTCGGGCTTGCCCTGCTTCCAGTCGGCGGTGTAGTGGAACTTCCATTTGCCGTTGAGCAGCAGGTAGTTGGCACGCTTGGGCGTGAGCCATGGATACTTGTAGCAGTCGTCCTGCTGCATCGAGGCTGTAGAGGCATAAGGCACAAACGTGGCGTGGGCCTTCTCCTTGCGGTCCTCAAACTTGGTCTCGTCTTCTACCCATTTGTCCATAAAGGGGCATACGTCGGCCTTCGTCTCCACCACCTTTTTCTTCTTGGCGGGACGGGGGTGAGCCAGAGCCGATGCGCTGAAAAGGAAGGTCAACGCTGCCGCAGCTCCCCAAATTAGATGTTTTTGTTTCATTGTCATGTTGTATGGTTAATAATTGTTTTGTCTATGCCTGTCTGCTACTTGCCCTATCCAAAAGAGCGCGGCATACCATCGCTATAGGACATTTACTTGTCCAGCCATTTCATAGCCCATTCCGTCAGAGGCGAAGGGCATGCGAGCATACCACTGTTACGCTGCAAGTTGAGGAAAGAGAAACGTATGCGGTTCTTGGGGTGGTAACGTTCGTTGTACACAACGATACTTCTGCCACTGACGCAATTCTCTGCCTTTACCTCCACAGGTATTATCTCGTCCTCCCGCTGCAACAGGAACTCTATTTCTGCCTTCCCCTCCGAAGACCAATAGTAAGGCACAGAGCCATAGGATGGCAACAGACTTTGCAACACCGCATTCTCTGCCATGGCGCCTTTGAATTCGGTGTAGTTGGCTGTAGGGTCAATGACTATGCTTCCCGGCAGGTCGGCCAAGCGCCTCAACAGGCCACAGTCACTGGCATATACCTTGAATATGTCTGGTTCTTCGTAGGCGCTCAATGGCATTCCAGGTTTCGAGACGGCGTTCACACGATATATCATGCCTGCATCTTCCAGCCAGAGCAAAGCATCCTCGTAGTCACGGCTCCTTGCGCCCTTTTTTACAACCTTATAGATGAACTTCCTGTTCTCCTTGGCAAGCTGGGACGGAAGTGAGCGCCAAAGGGCATGTATGCGAGGTATCTCGCGAGGGGCTGCATACTTGGCGAAGTCAAGCTCATACAAGTCCAAGATGCCTTGCAGTATGTCGTCGACAGCCTGCATTCCCTGGTTTTCAAGCATGCTGACAGCGGCTTCAGGCATACCGCCAGAGACCATATATCTGCGATACTCCGACTTCAACTTGTCAAGAATAATAAGCGGCAGCTTCTCCGGTTCCTCTATCTGCTCAACATAATTGAATGTCTGGATGTCGCCGGCCCGCAGATACTCCTTGAACGTAATAGGATACATGCGCATAACCTGTACCTTACCAACGGGTACGGTCATCCTCCGCCTCTTAACAACCACGCCCAACAGCGAGCCAGCCGCTATGATGTGCCATTCGGGGGCTTCCTCACAAAAATACTTTAACGAGTTGAGCGCTTCCTCGCACTCCTGTATCTCATCAAATATGAGCAGCGTCTTGCCAGGCACAAGGGGAACTGGGCTATAAAGAGACAGTTCCTTTATGATGCGGGCGGGTTCCTTTGACACCGTGAAGGTTGACAATAACTCCTTCTGGCGGTCAAAGTCAAATTTCGCCGTGTAGTCAAAGCATTCCTTTCCAAACTCTTCCATGGCCCACGTCTTGCCAATCTGGCGGGCGCCTTTCAATAGGATTGGCTTGTGCTTTGCCGCATCTTTCCACTCCTTGAATTTGTTGACTATGTCTCTTTTTATCTTCATAATTACACTAACAACTTCCGATTTGTGTCATTTTTGACATTTTTCCGAACTTGTCGTGTGCAAATATACGATATAAAGAGGAAAGGAACAAGTTTTCGGAGGGTTATTTTGGCCCACTGGCGGGAAAAGACAGAAAAAAGCGGCATAGAAACCCTGTTGTGGAATTCCTATACCGCTTATATTCTACGCCTACGGCTGAGAAAGTCAGCCCGTCAGCGATTAGTATTCATCATCATTCCAGAGGAAATCTTCCTTGGAGGGATAGTCGGGCCAAATGTCTTCAATGCTTTCATACACTTCACCTTCATCCTCTATTTCCTGCAAGTTCTCGAGTACCTCGAGAGGAGCACCTGAACGGGTGGCATAGTCTATAAGTTCGTCCTTGGTTGCGGGCCAAGGTGCATCTTCCAATTTTGAAGCTAATTCAAGAGTCCAATACATAGTCTTTAGTTTTGGTCGTTAATTTTATTGGATGCAAAAGTAGCACTTTATATTCAATTATACGACTGTTTATGACCATTTTTGCTGTTAAATAATCATTAATAATAAAAAAAAGCAAAAATATAGGGACGATTGGATTAAAAATTGATTGTGTAGCAACGCTTGTGCTTGCTCTGGTCCAGCATCACGATGCCGGTGTAGTATAAATCATAACAGACGGCAGCATGGCTGTTGCCGACGATGCGTTGCCAAGTCTCGCGCGAGCGGGCGTCGCGGTGTATGCCGTCGACCATGACCACGCTGGCGCCGTCTATGCGTGGCAACAGGCTGAGCAGAGCATCCACATGCTGCACACCGATGCGTATCACCACGCGCTCACCGTCGATGACAGCGGGCACCTCGTCGCCCTCAGCCACCGAGAGGATGCGGGCACGGCGCGCGCCGGCAGAGAAATACTCCCGGCGCTCAGCGCTCAAGCCGTCTATGAAGTCGAGGATATAGCGAGGCTGGACCTCGTTGGCCACGCGCAGGCAGAGACGCAGCAGGCGCAGCGCCACACGGCTCTCCACGGGCACCCGTTTCTGCAGGTCGGCATAGGCATAATAGGGGTAATGCTCGTTGATGACATAGCGCACAAAGCGGTAAGCCGACGGCGACTGGATACCAAATCCCCTGCAATAGGCGATGCGGCTAAGCCATACTCCCACGGTCTGCAACCATTCTGTCACGTTGTTCATCTTACACCTTATTATATTTATAGCCTCGTATGCTCGCACATATAGCCACGAAGGCCACTGCAAAGGTATACTTTTTCTGCCAATTTATCCCCCTATCCCGTCACTTTTATCCTTTTTTCAAGCACCCTGACCCACGAGCGAGCCACCGTGACCATCTTCACAACTCTGCTGACCAACTCTGCGAAGCTGCTGACCAACTCTGCGAAGCTGCTGACCATCCTGGCTGGCTCGTATCGTAAGGCACGAGGGCACGTAACATATGATACGAAAGCTCGTGACTTACGATACGTAGGCTCGTGACTTACGATACGAGCTGCCCAAGGTCATCAGCCGTCCCATCATCCGTGGCCAACCGCCTCATTATCAGCAACAGCCCGGCCGTCGCTGTCCCCACAGCCATGCCCACGCTCCCCCAGCCCGCCGCCAAACAAAACTCCCCTGCCTCCACGATGACGGGAAACAGGGGAATATACTGATTTTCTATTACTATGGTCATGGTTGTCGGCCTATGGCGCCCGACGGTGAAGCCTTGAAGGTCGGGCAGCGAGACCAGCGGGGTGGAAAGCGCTGCTCAGAACTTCACCTTGCCGAGTATCTTGGTGGTGGCGCCGGTCATCTGGGCCACAAATGCGCCAGCCCTATCGCCGCAGCACTTGCGGTATTCGGCGTCATCGGTAAAGCGAGTTATCAGTTCTTCAAAGTCTTCCGGGGTATGTATCTCAAAGCCTCCCTCGGCACGCTTCAAGCCCTGCGCCTCACTGAAGCGCTGGTTGTTGGGACCGAAGATGACGGGCATATCCCACACGGCTGCCTCGAGCACATTGTGGATGCCCACGCCGAAGCCGCCACCGACATAGGCCACGTCGCCGTAGTGGTAGGCGCTCGACAGCAGACCGAAACAGTCAATGATGAGACAGTCGGCCTCTGCGGCTTCCTGCTCGTTGGTCTGGGTGTAGCGCACGGTCTTCATCTGGAGCATGTCGGTAATCTGACGCAGATGGTCCTCGCCTATCACGTGGGGCGCGATGATGAGTTTCCACTGTCTATGCTCGTTGAAATAGGGAATGAAAATCTCCTCGTCGGGCTGCCAGGAAGAGCCAGCCACAAAGACGGGCGCCTTGACATCGGCATCGCCACCCACAAAGGCGTCGATAATGGGCAGACGACGGGCAGCCTCCTTAATCTGGAGCACGCGGTCGAAGCGGGTGTCGCCCACCACGTCGACATCGGTGATGCCGATAGAGGCAAGCAGGCGCTGCGACTCCTCGTTCTGCACGAAGAAACGGGTGAAGCAGGTGAGCACACGGCTGTAGCGCCATCCGTACCACTTGAAGAAGATTTGCTCGGGGCGGAAGATGCTCGACACGCTGTAGGTGGGTATGCCGCGGTGCTTGAGCACATGCAGGAAGTTGTACCAGAACTCGTACTTGATGAAGAATGCCATCACGGGGCGCACGATGCGCAGGAACTTGCGCGCATTGCCTATGGTGTCGATGGGCAGATAGCAGATGACGTCGGCGCCCTTGTAGTCCTTGCGCACCTCATAGCCCGAGGGCGAGAAGAAGGTAAGCAGTACCTTGTACTCGGGGTGCTGGCGGCGCACCTCTTCCATCAGCGGGCGGCCCTGTTCGAACTCGCCCAACGACGCAGCATGAAACCAGATGTAGCGGTCGGCTGGGTTAATCTTCTCACGCAATATACGGAACGACTCCTGCTCTCCGCGCCACATCTTGCGCACCTTGTCTGAAAACAGGCTGGCTATGGCTACGCCCACCTGTATCAGGTAGATAATGACATTGTACATAATCTAACGAAAAAAGGGTGCCGCCCCCGTGGGCACGACACCTTATTATATATATAGTTATTTCAGAACCTCGACGGCACGGCGCAGACGGCGCAGAGTCTCCTCCTTGCCCAGGAAGGCAGAGATGTCGAACATGCCGGGACCCTTGCCTATGCCCACGAGGGCCAGACGGAAGGCGTTCATGACGTCGCCCAGCTTGTAGCCCTTGTCCTCGACCCACTTCATAACCACGGGCTCCTGGCCCTCGATGCTGAAGTCGTCGATTCCCTCGAGCACCTCGGCCAGTTCGGTCATCTGCTGGGCTGAATATTCCTTCCAGCGCTTGCGCACTGTCTTCTCGTCGTACTCTGTGGGTGGCAGGAAGAAGAAAGAGCACAAATCCCAAAGCTCGCGTACAAAGCTAACGCGGTCTTTCATCAGGCTGACAACCGTGCGGATACGCTCCATCGACTCATCCACGCCATTGTTGGCCACGATAGGTGCAAAGAGGTCGGCTATCTCTTCGTTGCTCTTGCGCAGAATGTACTCATGGTCGAACCAGATGCCCTTCTGGTAGTCGAACTTGGCACCGCTCTTCGAGCATTTGCTGATGTCGAAGGCCTCAACCAGCTCTTCGAGGCTGAAGAGTTCCTGCTCGGTGCCGGGATTCCAGCCCAGCAGCGCCAGGAAGTTGACCACTGCCTCGGGGAAATAGCCGCTCTCGCGGTATCCGCTTGACACTTCGCCGGTCTTGGGGTCATGCCATTCGAGCGGGAATACGGGGAAACCCAGACGGTCGCCATCGCGCTTGGACAGTTTGCCCTTTCCCTCGGGCTTGAGGAGCAATGGCAGGTGGGCAAAGCGGGGCATGGTGTCTTCCCAACCGAACGCGCGGTAGAGCAACACGTGCAGCGGTGCCGATGGCAACCACTCCTCGCCACGGATAACGTGACTTATCTCCATCAGATGGTCGTCTACGATGTTGGCAAGATGGTAAGTGGGCAGCTCGTCAGCACTCTTATAGAGCACCTTGTCGTCAAGAATGTCGCTCTTGATGACCACGTCGCCGCGTATCATGTCGTTGACATGCACCTCGATACCGGGGGTGATGAGGAAGCGCACCACATACTGCTCGCCGTCGGCTATCATCTGGCGCCACTCTGCCTCGGGGAGAGACAGCGAGTTGCGCATCTGCATGCGGGTGCGTGCATCATACTGGAAATTCCGTATCTCGGCGCGCTTGGCGTCAAGCTCCTCGGGCGTGTCGAAGGCATAATAAGCCTTGCCGTCGGCCAAGAGCTGGTCTACATACTTCTTGTAGATGTCGCGACGCTCACTCTGGCGGTAGGGACCATGGTCGCCACCGAAGCTGACGCCCTCGTCAAACTTGATGCCGAGCCACTTGAATGACTCTATAATGTATTCCTCTGCTCCTGGAACAAAACGATGGGAGTCTGTATCTTCGATACGGAACACGAAATCACCACCATGCTGGCGGGCAAAGAGGTAATTGAAAAGGGCGGTACGTACACCACCGATGTGCAAAGGTCCTGTAGGACTCGGCGCAAAGCGCACTCTGACTCTTCTTTCGGTCATTATTATTATAGAAATTATTATTTTTTTGCAAAATTACGGTATTTTTCTGAGTATTGACCATTATTTTTCGTATTTTCGCAAAATAAAAGCATTACAGATACAATAAACATGAAAATAGGGTTTACCAACAACCGAATCAACAGAGCGCTCACGCGTCTGACACTTATCATTGCCAGCACGGCCATCATCGTGTGGTTTCTGCCCCACAACGAGAGCCAGCGCATAAGATACGATATCGGCAAGCCATGGATGTACGGCTCGTTCATCGCCAAGTTTGACTTCCCCATCTACAAGACCGACGAAGCCATCAAGCTGGAGCAGGACTCGCTGATGGAGTCCTTTCAGCCCTACTACCGCTACGACACTCAGGTGGAGCAGCAGCAGATAGAGCACTTGCGCCAGGACCTCGCCGCCAATAGCCACCCTATCTCCCACGACCTGGAGGCGGCCGTTATAAAGCGCCTGCACCGCCTCTATGCCACAGGTATCATGGGCATGGCAGAATATCAGGACATGGCAAGAGACTCTGCCACGACCATACGCATAGTCAACGAGAAAGAGGCTGTGCCTCTGGAGGTGGGGCAGGTCTACTCGACCATGAGTGCCTACGAACAGCTGCTCGCCGATGAGCGTCTGGCCGACCAGAAGTCGACCCTGCAGAAGCTCAACCTCAATGAGTACATCGAGCCCAACCTCATCTACGACAAGGACCGCAGCCAGGCCGAGCTCAACGACCTGCTCAGCGGCATCTCGCCAGCCAGCGGCATGGTGCTTACGGGTCAGAAAATTATAGACCGTGGCGAGATAGTCGACGACTACGACTACCGCGTGCTCTCTTCGTTTGAGCGGGAGATGCAGCGACGCAGCTCAGACTCTACCGAGATTACCTCGACCATCATGGGCCAGCTGCTGTTTGTGCTCATCCTCATCTCGCTCTTCTCGACCTACCTGGCACTCTTCCGCAAGGACTACTTTGCCAAGCCCCGCAACATACTGATGCTCTACGTGATGGTGACGCTCTTCCCCGTGCTGGTGTCGCTCATGATGACCCACAACGTGTTCAGCGTCTACATTCTGCCGCTGGTGATGGCGCCCATCTTCGTGCGCGTCTTCCTTGATTCGCGTACCGCCTTTGCCACCCACGTCACGATGGTCATCATCTGTGCCGCCGCCGTAAAATACCAGTACGAGTTCATCATCGTCCAGATAGTGGGCGGCATGGTGGCCATCTACTCGCTGCGCGAACTGTCGCGCCGTGCCCAGGTGTTCCGCACCGCTCTGCTGGTGACGCTGTCGAGCTGCGTGGTCTACTTCGCCCTGCAACTCATGCAGGACAGCGACTTCACCGACCTCGACCACAGCATGTACTCCTACTTCATCGTCAACGGCGTATTTCTGCTGCTTGCCTACCCGCTCATGTATCTCATCGAGAAGACCTTCGGATTTATCTCCGATGTGACGCTCATCGAACTGTCTGACACCAACAAGGGACTGCTGCGCGAGTTGAGCGAGGTGGCTCCCGGCACCTTCCAGCACTCCATCACCGTGGCCAACCTGGCAGCCGAGATAGCCAACAAGATAGGCGCCAAGAGTCTGCTTGTGCGTACCGGAGCGCTCTATCATGACATCGGAAAGAAGGACGACCCCGTCTTCTTCACCGAGAACCAGTCGGGCGTGAACCCTCACAGCGAGATTTCCTGCCGCGAGAGCGCGCGCATCATCATCAGCCATGTCACCAAGGGCGTCAAAGAGGCCGAGCGCGCCAATCTGCCCGCCTTCATCAAGGACTTCATCCTCACCCACCACGGCAAGGGCATCACCAAGTACTTCTATATTAAATATAAGAATGAGCATCCCGACGAGGATGTCGACATCCAGGAATTTGCCTATCCCGGCCCCAATCCTTTCACCCGCGAACAGGCTATCCTCATGATGGCCGATACCGTCGAGGCGGCTTCTCGCTCGCTGCCCGAATATACCGAAGACAGCATCTGCGACCTCGTCAACCGCCTCATCGACCAGCAGGTGGCCGACGGCTTCTTCAAGGAGTGCCCCATCACCTTCCGCGACATCGCCCAGGCCAAACTGGTGCTCATCGAGCGCCTCAAGGCCATTTACCATACACGTATACAATATCCGGAACTGAAGAAATAGGAAACCGAGAACAACCTGGGTGTCCTCGAGACCAATCTGGGTGCTCACAGAGTCCAACTTAAGGCCCAAAAACCGCACAAAAAGCCCGATTTGTGCGGTTTTGGGGCTTCTAAATGTTAACAAGAGATAAAATAACGATGAACATTGTGGATATATAGAACAATATTAATACCTTTGCATCCAATATTTTTAGTTTTTTTAAGATGAATAAGACAAAACTGATTTGCACAGCGTTAGCAATCGTTATTTTTTCGACCACCGCACAGGCCGGTGGATTACTCACCAACACCAACCAGAACATTAACTTCCTCCGCAATCCCGCGCGCGATGCTGCCATAGCCATCGATGGCGTCTACAGCAACCCCGCCGGTGTAGTCTTCCTGGGCGAGGGCATGCACCTGTCTATCGGATTGCAGAATGCACACCAGACCCGTACCATCAAGACGGGCTTCCCACTCTTCCCCAACAACGTGAACATGAGTGGCAGCGTACACGAGTTTGAGGGCAAGGCCGACGCGCCCGTCATCCCCTCTCTGCAGGCTGCCTACAACAAGGGAAACTGGAGCTTCCAGTTCGGATTTGCCCTTACCGGCGGCGGTGGCAAATGTGAATTCCCCAACGGCCTCGGCTCTTTCGAGCAGGTAGTTGCCCGCGTTACCACATATGCCCCAGAAGTCAACGAGCTTTACCAGAAACTCGGCCACCTGGGCATCCCCGGCATGGACAAGCACACAATGGGCAGCAAGTATAGCTACGACTCATTTATGCGTGGCCGCCAGTATTATTATGGCTTCACCTTCGGTACCGCTTACCGCTTCAACGACCACCTCTCTGTCTATGGCGGTCTGAAGATGCTCTACGGTTCGGCCAACTACTATGGTTATGTCAAGAACATCTCCATCGAGCATATCGAGAACGAGCAGTCATCTATGGTAAGTGCTCCCGCCCACTTCGCAGAATTAGCCACCACGCTTAACCGCTACATCGGAGCCTTGGAGCAGGCTGGAAAAATAGATGACGCAAAGAAATTGGAGGCAGCAGCAGCCAAAGCCAACATGCTGAGCCAGTCCACCCAGGACATCGAGCTCAACTGCGACCAGACAGGATGGGGCGTGGCTCCCATCATCGGTATCGACTACAAGACAGGACGCCTGAACCTCGCCGCCAAGTATGAGTTCAAGACCCGTATGCGTCTGAAGAACAAGTCGGCCAACAGCCTCAGCGCCGAGGGCATCCCCATGCTCAGCAAATTCAAGGACGGTAACGAGGTGGCAGAAGACACTCCCGGCTTGCTCACCGTAGGCGCACAGTACTCGTTGCTCCCCTCGCTCCGCATTTCGGCCGGTTGGCACCACTACTTCGATGTCGACACCAAGCAGTACACCAAGGATATGTTGAGCGACACCAATGAGTATCTCGTCGGTGCCGAATACGACATCAACAAGTGCTGGCAGGTAAGCGCCGGAGCGCAGAAGACCCAGTACGGATTTAAGGATGCGGGTATGAATGACATCAGTTTCAATGTCAACTCCTACTCTATCGGCTTCGGAGTCGGTGTCCAGGTAAGCGAGAAGGTAAAGATCAATGCCGCTTACTTCCAGACCATCTACAGCGACTACGACAAGAAAGAGGCCGGCAGTCAGGGCACCGTTACCAACTCGTTCACACGTACCAACCGTGTCTTCGGCCTCGGTGTAGACCTCACTCTCTAAGAGAGACTTTAATTATAAGTAAATATATCAATAATCTATGTGTGATGTGGGCTTGCTGTCATAGCGGGTCCACATCATAGTATATCTGCAGGGTAGCATATTGCTTGTCCTGCATTATTTTTTGCTGCACCTGACGCAGGTATTGTCTCACCTGACGCCCGTCGAGACTGTTCTCGAGCTTGAGCACAATCTTGCGGATGCTCATCGTCTTGACGCGGGCTATCGACGGTTTGTCGGGGCCCAGCACCCGCTCGCCCAAGCCTTGCCTGAGCCATCCCGCCATGAGCAGGGCGGCGCTCTCTGCCACATGCTCCTGCCTGTGCTTGATGTATACGTATATCAGACGGGCAAACGGCGGATAGCGGAACAGTCGCCGCTCGTCCATCAGGTCGCCGAAGAAGCCCTTGAAGTCATGCCCCACGATCTGGTGTATCACCGGCAGCTCGGGAGCCTTGGTCTGGAGTATCACCAGACCGCGTTCGCCCTTGCGGCCAGCCCTTCCGCTCACCTGGCCCATCATCATGAAGGCGTGTTCGTAGGCGCGGAAGTCGGGATAGTTGAGCATCGAGTCGGCATCGAGTATGCCCACCACGCCCACATTGTCGAAGTCGAGTCCCTTGGTCACCATCTGCGTACCGATGAGCACATTGGTCTTGCCCTGAGAGAAGTCGGCGATAAGGCGCTCATAGGCGTTGCGCGTGCGGGTAGTGTCGAGGTCCATGCGAGCCACCCTGGCATCGGGAAACTCGGTGCGCACGGCGTCCTCTATCTTCTCTGTGCCATAGCCCTGCCCTCTCAGGTCGCGCCCACCACAGTTGGGGCACTCTGTGGGCACGGTATAGGTGTAGCCGCAGTAGTGGCAGGTGAGCCTGTTGGTCACCTTGTGGAGCGTGAGCGACACGTCGCAGTTCTCACAGCGCGGCACCCATCCGCAGTCGTGACACTCTATCATCGGCGCAAAGCCGCGACGGTTCTGGAAGAGTATGGCCTGCTTGCCGCGGCTGAGCTGGTCGCGCACGGCAGCCAGCAGATCGGGCGAGAAGAGACCGTTCATCATCTTCCGACGACGCAGGTCCTTGACATCGACCACCCGTATCTCGGGGAGCTGGATGTCCTGATAGCGGGTGGTGAGGGTTACCAGACCATACTTGCCGCTCTGCGCGTTGTGATACGACTCTGCCGACGGCGTGGCGGTGCCCAGCACCACACGGGCTCCGGTGGCACGGGCGAGCATAATCGCCACCGACCGCGCATGGTATCGCGGCGACGGGTCCTGCTGCTTGAAGCTGGTCTCGTGTTCCTCGTCGATGATGACCATGCCCAGCCGGGTGAAGGGCAGGAAGACGGCACTGCGCGCGCCGAGGATTACATCGTAGGGATGGTCGGAGAGCTGCTTGCGCCATATCTCCACGCGCTCGGCGTCGCTGTACTTGGAGTGGTAGATGCCCAACCGCGAACCGAAGACGCGGCGCAGACGCTCCATCATCTGCACCGTGAGCGCAATCTCGGGCACCAGATAGAGCACCTGCTTCTTCTCTTCCAGCGCGCGGGCTATCAGATGGATGTACACTTCGGTCTTGCCGCTCGAGGTCACTCCGTGGAGCAGCGTCACCTCGCGCTCCTTCATGCTCGCCACCACGGCGTCATAGGCATGGGCTTGTGCGGGGCTCAGCGTCTTGGGCTGGGCCAGGGGCTCGCCCACTCCGTCGTTGAGCCTGCCCACTTCCACCTTATATATATATAATAGGTGGCGGTCTACGAGCGCCTTGATGATGGCCTCGGTAGCGTTGGACTCGTTGCGCAGCTCTTCACGGGTAATCTCGCGCACCTCTACCTTCTCGCCATCGGCCCTCATGTCCCAGTGGCTCATCTGCAGATAGGTGGCAAACACCTGCTGCTGCTTGCGGGCCCGGGCGAGCGACTCCATAGCCACGTGCAGCGCGCGCTGGTCGTGCAACTGAGGGCTGAGGGCTATATAGTCCTCTGTCTTGGGTCTGAACCCGTCCTCGGCCTTCAGCCCCGATGGCATCGCGGCGGTATATACATCGCCGATAGGCGCCAGATAGTAGTAGGATATCCACTGCCACAGCGAGAGCTGATGGGGCAGCAGCATGGGATGGTCGTCGAGCACGTCGACGATGTCCTTTACCTCAAAGTCGGGTTGGATGTCATGGATGTTGAGCGCCACCGCCGTGTAGGTCTTGCTCCGTCCGAGCGGCACCAGTATACGTACGCCTGGCACTACCCTTGACTCCAGGGCAGCGGGCACGCTGTAAGTGAAAAGGCCGTCTAACGGCAGCGGAAGTATAGCCTCAACATATTTCATGCAGGCAAAGTTATATAAAATTACGAAGAAACCCACGCTTCCTCCCATTTCTTTTCGCGCGCACGCCACAAAACTTCCTCCCACCCCCATTCCCCCTTGCAGCGAATGGCATCATCTACCGAGGCTGCCTATCCACCCTGCTGAGTGGTGGGCCTACGGTGGCGGCGCGGACTATGGCCATGCCGCCCAAGTGCCATATCGCAGCGGTATGTATGACCACGACCCGCCGCAGAATATGGGAAAATGTGAAAATCGAGCCCATTTCGGTACGGATTATGTGAAAAATCGCGCTAAAACCGATGCGATTGTGTGAAAATATGGCCATTTCCGGGGCGGATTATGTGAAAAACAGTGCCATTTATGATGCGGATAACGTGAAAATCACTATCTTTGCACATGTAATCAATGTTTCGCGATATGGAAAGACTACTCAGAAGAAAGGTGGACAGCTACTTGACGGCCTGGAAGATCAACCCAGACAGAAAGCCGCTTATCATCAAAGGCGCCCGGCAGATTGGCAAGACCCGTTCCATCGAATGGTTTGCCTCGCAGAACTACCAGAGCGTCATTGAAATCAACTTTGTAGAGCAAACGAGGTACAAGGCCATCTTTGACGATGGCTTCGAGGTAGACACCATCCTCAAGAACATCTCTCTGCTCAATCCCGAGCTGAGGTTCATCCCCGGCGCTACCCTGTTCTTCTTTGACGAACTGCAGGCATGCCCCAACTGTGCCACCGCGTTGAAGTTCTTCAAGCTCGACGGCCGCTTCGACGTCATCTGCTCTGGCTCGCTGATGGGTATCAACTATCGTGAGATAGAGTCCAACAGCGTGGGCTACAAGGAAGATTACGAGATGCACTCCATGGATTTCGAGGAATTTCTGTGGGCCAAGGGCTATACCGAGGAATTCGTAGACGACCTGTACCAGCACATGCTTGAGGTCAAGCCCATCAGCAATCTGCAGATGGATATCCTCTTCGGTCTTTTCCGCGACTATGTCACGATAGGAGGCATGCCCGAGGTGGTCAACACCTACATCCAGAACAAGAATTTCAGTGGCACCCTGGGCATACAGAGGCAGTTGCTGAAAGACTATGAGGAAGATATCACCAAGTATGTCGACGGGCTGGACAAGGCAAAGGTCAAGGCCGTCTACAACCATATCTCCACATTCCTGGCCAAGGAGAACAAGCGTTTCCAGATAACCAAGATTGCACGCAATGCACGCAACAGAGACTATGTGGGATGCGTAGAATGGCTTGCTGATGCGGGTGTCATCAACATCTGTTACTGTCTGAACCAGCCGGAACTACCGCTGAAAGGCAACTATGACCCCAAACTCTACAAGATATACTACAAGGACACCGGGCTGCTTATCGCGTCGCTCGACGAAGAGGCGCAGGAGGACTTGAGAGCCAACAAGAACCTCGGCACCTACAAGGGGGCTATCTATGAGAACGCCGTGGGAGACATGCTCGTGAAGCAAGGCTACCGTCTCTATTACTACAGCAACGACAGGCCCGCCCTGGAGATGGACTTCTTTATCAGAGATGCCGACTCGTTGATTCCGGTCGAGGTGAAGGCCAACGACAACGCGACCGCCTCGCTCAACAATCTGCTCAAGGCCGACAAGTACCCCGACGTAAGGTACGGCATCAAGTTGGGGTATAAGAACATAGGATTCAATGGCAGGTTCTACACCTTCCCCTATTTCCTCACGTTTCTGCTCAAGCGGTTTGTGGCAGAGCGAGGCCGCCACATCGCGACGGAATAGCCTCCACGCCCATGCACCATGACCGCCACCCCGCCCGAGGCCGCCTTCATCCTCATTTCAAGTCACGAAATGGAGGATGCGTGGCGTGATTTACTCCTTTCCTGCCTTGCAACGGTCATTTCATGGTTTGAAACCAACTTTCCGATAATCTCTGCCCGCTTTCGCTGCATCGGCGGGGGCGGCTCCATGGTCACGGGAGTGGTGGCAGCATGCGCCTTGCCTGGCAGAGGGGGCTTGGCAGCAGCCGAATTTACCCTGGCGGCAGCCGAGGTTGCCCAGTCGGCGACAGGGCGGCACTCCGTCCCTCGGTCACGGGCAGACGATGGTCGCAGAGAGCGTCACTTTTGCCCATTATATATACCTGTTGGCGGAATTAATTTAGTGCATACTTAATTCTGCCAATGGGCTTGTCGTTAATGAAGTTTACGTATTGCAGAATGGTAAGTGCACTAATTTTGCCAATGATT
>OGZU01000007.1_pt1 | contig 84285 bp, 74 predicted proteins | sample 1576871 | NCBI WGS metagenome assembly OGZU01 (sample SAMEA3541580, study PRJEB24748) | human gut metagenome | biome: human gut; feature: human-associated habitat; material: faeces | place: China | collected 2012
TTTCTTCTTCTTACCCATAGCCTTACGCAGGGCGTCGCTCTCGCCTCGGGTGAAGCTGGCCAGCTGGCGCGACAGGAGCATCACCTGCTCCTGGTAGACGGTGATGCCATAGGTGTCCTTGAGATATTTCTCCATGCAGGGTATGTCGTAAGTCACCAGCGAGGGGTCGTGCTTGCGCTTGATGAAGTCGGGAATGTAGTCCATAGGGCCCGGACGATAGAGGGCGTTCATGGCGATGAGGTCCTCGAACACGGTGGGATGGAGCTCACGCAGATACTTCTGCATGCCGGGCGACTCAAACTGGAAGGTACCGATGGTGCGGCCCTCCTGGTAGAGCTTGTAGGTGAGCTCGTCGTCGATGGGTATGGTGTCGATGTCTACATCGATGCCCTTGGTCAGCTTCACGTTCTTTACCGCCTCTTTCAACTCGGAGAGAGTCTTCAGTCCCAGGAAGTCCATCTTGATAAGGCCGGTAGACTCGATGACGTGGCCGTCGTACTGGGTGACAGCCGTCTTGAACTCAGGGAAGTCGGGGTCGTCGGCAGTAGACACGGGTACCCAGTTGCTGATGGGGTCGCGGCAGATGATGAAGCCGCAGGCATGGAGACCCACACCGCGCACGGTGCCCTCGAGCATCTTGGCATACTTGATGGTATTGCGCTCCTGGGGATTGGACGACGCCTCGGCATCACGCAGTTCGGGCGTGGCCTTGATGGCATTGGTGAGATTCATCTTCATGCCGTCGGGCAGACGGTCGGGTATGGCCTTGCAGAGGGCGTTGGCCTTGTCGAGGGGCAGACGCTCCACGCGCGCCACATCCTTGATGGAGTTCTTGGTGGCCATGGCCTGATAGGTAATGATATGGGCACAGTTCTCATGGCCGTACTTGTCCATCACCCAGCGCAGCACCTTGCCTCGGCCGTCGTCGTCGAAGTCGGTATCGATATCGGGGAGGTTCACACGGTCGGGGTTGAGGAAACGCTCGAACAGCAGGTCGTACTTGAGCGGGTCTATGCGCGTAATGCCCAGACAGTAGGCCACAACCGAACCCGCAGCCGAGCCACGACCCGGACCTACCCACACGCCGAGGTCGCGACGGGCGGCATTGATGAAGTCTGACACAATAAGGAAGTAACCGGGGAAACCCATGGTCTTCATGACGTGGAGCTCGAAGTTGATATGCTCCTTCACATTGTCGGGCAGCGGGTCGCCGTAGAGTTCCTTGGCGCCCTCATAGGCGAGGTGGGCCAGATAGTCGGCCTCAAACTTGATGCGGTATATCTTGTCGTAGCCGCCCAGGCGGTCTATCACCTTCTGGGCCTCGTCGGGAGGCAGCGGGTTTTCACCGTTCTCGTCGGAGGTGAACTCGTGGAAGAGCTGCTCCTCGCTGAAGCGGCGGCGCCACTCTTCCTCGGTGCCAAAGTCTTCGGGGATGGGGAAGAAGGGCATGATGGGGCCGTGGTCGATGCTGTATATCTCGACCTTGTCGAGTATCTCGGTGGTGTTGGCAAGCGCCTCGGGCACATCGCTGAAGATGTCGTTCATCTCCTGGCGGGTCTTAAACCACTCCTGCTTGGAGTAGCGCATGCGGTTGGGGTCGTCCAGGTCCTTGCCCGTAGAGATACAGAGCAGATGGTCGTGGGCTTCGGCGGTCTCCTTGTCCTCAAAGTGGCAGTCGTTGGTGCAGACGAGCTTGATGCCATACTCACGGGCCATCTCGATGAGCACCTTGTTGGCCTTCTGCTGCAAGGGGAAGGCTTCGCGGTTGGCCAGAATGGTGGGGTCGGTCACCTCGTGGCGCTGGAGCTCGAGGTAATAGTCGTCGCCAAACACGCGATGATACCACTCACACGCCTCGCGGGCTCCCTCGATGTCGCCATGCAGAATCTTGGCGGGCACCTCGCCGGCGATACATGCCGAGCAGACGATGAGGTCTTCGTGGTAGCGCTCGAGGTCGGCGCGGTCGGTACGCGGACGATAGTAGTAGCCATCTGTCCACGCATTGGAAACGAGCTTGATGAGATTCTTGTAACCATTATAGTTCTTGGCCAGCACGATGAGGTGGTAACCGCTGTTGTCGCCCATCTCCTTGACCTTGTCTTCCTTGCGGCGGCGCGCCACATACATCTCACAACCCAGGATGGGCTTGAAAGGCTCGAGCCCCGCCTCCTTGCGCTTCTTGTTGACGCCGGCGCAGTAGTCGGCCAGTTCCTTGATGCCATACATCACGCCGTGGTCGGTGACCGCCATACCGCGCATGCCGTCGGCAATGGCCTTGTCGACCAGGTGGGGTATCTTGGACTGACCGTCGAGTATAGAGTAGTGGGTGTGTACGTGCAGGTGTATAAAATCTTCCATAATGGTGGCGAAAATTGTGTTTGGAGTTTCAAAGTTACATACATTTGCCGACATCCACAAAAAAAACGCGGCCAATATTTGCGACATCCCATTAATTAATGTATCTTTGCATAGAATATAGAGTAACCTTATGGGCAACAGAATTAAAAAACTAAAAAAGATACGTATCCACCGCGAGGGCACAGACGCCATCATCTATGGTTTCATTTTCATTGCCGCCGTCGCGCTGATATTGCACCGTTCGTTTGAGACCAAGATTCCCTTCTGGTCGTTCCTTGTCATTTTCGGCTCCATATATGCCATCATCCTCAACTTCTTCAGATGTCCTATCCGCTACTTCGGCAGCGAAGACACCGAGCGGCTGGTCGTAGCGCCCGCCGACGGCAAGATAGTAGTAATCGAAGAGGTAGAGGAGAACGAGTACTTCCATGAGCGCCGCCTTATGGTGTCAATCTTCATGAGCCTCTTCAACGTGCATGCCAACTGGTTCCCCGTAGACGGCAAGGTGAAGTTTGTAAACCACCGCAACGGCAACTTCCACAAGGCATGGCTGCCCAAGGCAAGCGAGGAAAACGAGCACGCCGACATCATGATTACCACGCCCGAGGGTACCGACATCCTCTGCCGACAGATAGCCGGCGCCGTGGCACGCCGCATCGTGACCTACGCCAAGCCCGGAGAGGAATGTTTCATCGACGAACACCTGGGCTTCATCAAGTTCGGTTCGCGCGTAGACGTATATCTGCCCATAGGCACCGAGGTGTGTGTCAAGATGGGACAGACCACCACGGGCGACCAGACAGTGATAGCCAAACTAAAGGACTGATACAACCATGTTACAGACCATCAAGAAAATCATCCCCAACACACTGACATCCTGCAATCTCATTGCAGGATGTATTGCTACATTCCATGCCTTCACAGGCAATGTAGACATCGCTCTCCTGTGGATTGTCATAGGCGCAGCCTTCGACTTCTTCGACGGCATGAGTGCCCGACTGCTCCACGTATCGTCGCCCATAGGCAAGGAGCTCGACTCGCTGGCCGACGACATCACCTTCGGACTGGCACCCGCAGCCATCGTGGGCTTCGAGCTCACCATGGTACACTACCCCGCCTTCCTCATGCCCGTGAGCGATTACATCCCCTTCGCAGCCTTTGTCATGGCAGCCTTCTCAGCACTGCGTCTGGCCAAGTTCAATCTCGACGAGCGCCAGTCCATGGGCTTCATCGGACTGCCTACCCCCGCCAACGCCCTCTTCTGGGGCTCGTTCATCCTCGGATGGCGTGACCAGCTGGAGAGCTCGCCCTGGGCGCTCCCCCTGCTGCTGGTGCTGATACTACTGAGCTGCTATCTGCTCATAGCCGAGATACCCATGTTTGCACTCAAGTTCAAGCACTGGGGATGGGCCGAAAACCAGCTGAAGTACATCTTCATCCTCTGTTGCATCCCCATCCTGCTCGTGTGTGGAGTAGCTGGCATATCGCTCATCATCGTGTGGTACATACTGGTCTCGGTGTACAAGAATTTCACTGACAAACTCAAGCAGCAATGATACTCCTCAAACTCATAGCCTTCATCTTCATCGTAGGCATCATAGCCATCATCGTGATGGGCGTAGGTCTGTGGGTGCGCGTAAGAAGCGCCATAGACCAACTACGTGGCGGCAACGCCCAGCGCACCAACCGCAAGACCGACAACGGCAGAGGCGACGGCGTGATAGACCAGCGCACACCGGAGCAGTCAAACCAGAAGATATTCGGCAGCGACGAAGGCGAATATGTCGACTATGTAGACGAAGACGACAACAAAGACCAATAGCCGCAACGCATGAGCCAAGCCCATCGGGCTGCACACATACTACCCCAACCCATCAGAGACGAGCACAATCCGCAAGGACTGTGCTCGTTGTTGTATTGTATCACATATCGAGGTAGAGACTATCCCCCCTACCACACTCACTACGATAGGCTGGCAACGCAATGAGAGGGAGATGCTCAGCGACTGGATTTTGCACCACAGACTGTAAACCGCCAGCGCCCCTGATACCTATCCACTTTATCGACAGTCACTCGGGTGTCAGGCTCATTGAGAGTGATGCCCCGCCCAGCTATCCTTAGGATGGTGGGATTGGGGGCGTAGAACAGAAGACATCTTCCTGTTAGACAAAAGAGGAGTGGGCGACGGTTAACGCTTGGACTTAAAGAAGTCTTGCATCAGCTGCCGACACTCGTCTTCCATCACTCCGGCGGTGAAGCGGGTCTTGGGATGGAAGGCATGGGGAGCATAGAGGGCATAGCCGCGCTTGGCATCGGGGGCGCCATAGACGACTCGGTCTATCTGGGACCAGCCGAGGGCTCCGGCGCACATCACGCAGGGTTCGACGGTGACATAGAGGGTGCAGCCCTTGAGATATTTTCCACCGAGAAGGTTGGCGGCAGAGGTGATGGCCTGCATCTCGGCATGGGCGGTGACATCGTGGAGGGCTTCGGTGAGGTTGGAGGCGCGGGCGATGATGCGGTCGCCACACACGATGACGGCTCCGATGGGTATCTCGTCGGCATCGAGGGCTATGCGGGCCTGCTCGAGGGCCTTTGACATATAGAAGAGGTCTTTCTTCTGCTGTTCTTCTGCACTCATTGGGGATAGGAATGGGATAAAGGGGATAAGGAAACGGGTAAAAAAGAGAGCGGGAATAGTGTGAACTTATTCCCGCTCTGCTATTATGGTTGAATGGTTGTCTTACTCCTTGATACCGAGAGCGGCCTTGGCGGCAGCATTCTCCGGGTCGAGCTCGAGCACCTTGTGCCAGTATTCGGCTGCCTTGTCGTTCTCTTTGGCGAGAGTGTAATAGTAGCCGAGGTATCTGTAAGCCTCGAGGAGGTTGGCCTTGTCGCGGTCATCCATGGTCTCGTGACCCTTGATAATCTCTACGAGCTTCTCGTAGTGGGGCTTGGCAGCACCGGTCTTGGTCTCGGGGTCGAGCTGGAAGCCGATGTGGGCACGCTGGAGAGTAGCGTAGTCAGCAAAGGTTGAGAACTGCTCGGCGATGGTAGCATATACCTTGTCGGCCTCGAGCAGATACTTCTCCATTTCGGCTCCCTCTACCTTGGAAGCCTGGTTCTTGTACAGAGCAGCGAGCTGACCATACATAGAAGCGGTGCGCTTAGGAGAGATTTCGATGTACTTGTTGAAGTTTTCAACAGCCTTGTCGATGTCGCCCTTCTGGCCATAAACCTCGGCGAGGTCTCTGTAAACAGAAATCTGCAGGTCCTTGTCCTCGGGAGCCACCTCGGCAGCCTTGATGTACTGCTCGATAGCGCTGTCAAACTCGTTGTTGCCCTTAAGCGCAGAAGCGTAATAGAGGTGGTCGTTGCCAGAAATCTTGGCACCCTCGCAAGCGAAGAGGGCCTTGCCGGCTGCCACTGCCTCGGGGAATTTCTTCAACTCGGTGTTGTTGAACATGCACAGACGGTTGAGGGCAGAGTTGGAAGGGAATTTGCCAGCACCCATCTGGGCTATCTCAAGACTCTTCTCGTACTTGCCGAGCAGGAAGCAGTCGGTGGCATAGGCTGCCAGCTGATAGTCTTCCATCTGGCTGCGGTCAACCTTGTCATAATACTCGACAGCTTTCTCGAGGCGACCAGCCTTGTCGAAAATCTCGGCAGAGATGATGTCAACGGGATAGTCGGGGCGAACCTTGCGGAGTTCCTCGAGCTTCATCACAGCCATAGTGGGGTTGGCCTTGCTGTTGACCTGGGCATAACGACGGTAGCCCTCAACGTTCTGGGGATCCATCATAGTGGCCTGCTCAAACCAAGCGGATGCGCTACCACCATTGTCCTTGGCAACTTCGATATCGCCCATGAGCACGTAGCCAGGACCATACTTGCTGTTGACCTTCAAGGCATTCTCGGCCAAAGCCACGGCATTGGTGGTATCCTTGACATCAAGATAAGCACGGCCGAGAGCTGTCAGTGCCTCAGCGTTCTTCTTGTAGTTCTTGCGGAAAGCCTTAATCTCATCCTTGATAGCAGCAGGATTGGACTTGTTTTCCTTAACCAGTTTACTAATGTTCTCGATGTCACTCTTCATATCCTGTGACATTGCGGGAGCGCTGAAACCCATCAGCAGAGCTCCGATAAAGAAATATTTAATCGACTTCATAATTCTAAGTTTTAGGGTTACTTAATTATAGGACGTTTTAGTAATTCTCAATGTTACGGCTATTTGGTTATATTAACATCACGAATGGTGATATTACCCTGAACAGGGAGCAGGCCGGACTTGAAAATGATGAGCTGGCCCTTGGGGGAGTGCATGAAGTTGGCAAAGCCCCACGGCAGACCGCGCAACGGGTCGTTGAGAAGCGCATAGATGGTGCGCGAAAGGGGATAGTTGCCATTATATATATAGTATTGATAGGGCTTCCAGCTGTTCTCGGGCGTAGCCTTGTCAAGCCGGGAAACCGACATCGTACGGATATTCTTCTTGAATGTGAGGTTGGTGGTGTCGCGCTTGTCATTGAGCCAGTTGCTGCCGATAATGCCAATGGCATTGACATTCTCTTCAACATACTTGATGACGTCGGCGGTGTTGTTGGTGGCTGCCATATTGGGATTGGTAATGGGCTTGCCGCCAAGGATGCTGTCTTCCACGAAGTGGACGGTACTGGATTTCTTATTGTCAAAGACTATGAGCACCTCGCCTTTGTCTGACTTGGGATTGAGTTGCTTCCACTGGGTAATCTTACCCGACATGATGGCAGCAAAATCCTTGACAGATATGCAGGTGTCATTGTTGGCCTTGTTGACAATAAGCGCCAAGCCATCGTAAGCGATAGGTATGGCACGGGGATTGAAACTCTTGTCACGCAAACTCTGACGCTCCATATCCCTATAATCGCGGGCTGTCACGGCAAGACAAATTTTTCCTTGCAGCAACATCGTGATAGCGTCTGACTCGTTGGTGTAGATAGGCTTGAGCGTAGCCTGGGGATAAGTGAATTGGAAAAGCTCAACTTCCTCATCAATAATGGGGCTAAAACTTTCGTCAGAGGCGAAACTGGCCACCCCTGACGAATATGTATCTGTTCGTCCGCTTTTGTTTTTCTTACCGGAGCAAGAAAGACAAAAGCAGGCGAAAAGTGTTAATCCTACAATACTGTAGAATACGGTCTTCTTCATTATTCAAACGTTTACTATTGCAATCTGAACAATACAGGAACGCGGTAGTTCACACGAACGGTAATACCATTCTGCTTACCAGGAGTCCAACGTGGCATTGACTTAACCACGCGTACGGCTTCCTTGTCGAGTGATGGGTCTACACCTCTCAAAACGTGTACGTCTGAGATAGAACCATCCTTCTCAACCACGAACTGTACAGTTACACGGCCCTGAACACCATTCTCCTGGGCTACAACGGGATACTTAGTATTCTCAGAGAGATACTTCATAAGCGCTGCAGGACCACCGGGGAACAAAGGCTGCTGCTCTACGATATCGAATACCTTGTTTTCCTCCTCATGCTTAGGTGGCTCGGGCTCGGCAATAACTTCCTTAGCCTTGAGAACCTCACCATTGGCATCATCGTTACCCTTTACGTCAAAGGTACCGATGGCGGTCTTGGTACTCATCAATTCGTCCTGAGTCTTAAGCTCTTCGTCGGGCTTAACCTCGTCATCCTTCTTGATGACAGGAGCGGTAAACTTGATAGAGCTCTTTACGCGCTCTACTACACGCTCGGGTTCAACCTCGATTTTCTTCTGCTTAACCTCAGCCTTCTTCTCGGGCTGCTTATAGTTAGTAAGCTCAGCCACCTGGGTCATTGCGACCTTGGCACGCTGCTCGTCTACAAGATTCTTGACTGTGAGGATGATAAAGGCAACAACCAACAGTATTACAACTGCAACCATAGCGAGGATGTTACGCTTGGTTGTGCTCTTACGGAGTCTATAGGCACCGTAGGCCTTATTGCGCCCTTCAAATACCAAATCAACCCAGTCTGAAGAAATCAAATCAATTTTTGACATAGTCTTCTTAATTTTAATAATTCAACAATAACGACTACTTAACGCCTGCCTTATCAAGCAGCTTTTGGTCGTCTGGGTTAACTTTATCAATCACATACTTACCGATGCTGCACAACTGCATTTCATCGAGAGCATCTATCAAGTTCTTGTAGCTGGCCTTGTCAGTAGCCTTGATGATGATGGTCATGGTCGAAATCTTCTGGCCATTACCGAGATCACCGGCCTTAATCTTAGACAGCTCCTTGTTGTAGAGCGTGTCGGGGAAGTTGGGCTCGTTGAGCTTCTTTTCATCAAGTTTAGCCTTGGCCAACATCACTTGCTGTACAGGCTGAGTGCCATCGTCGGTAACGTGGGTAATGAGCACCTTACGAATACCGTCCTTACCCCAAGTTGTCTTCTTCAGGCAGGTAGGGTCATCGTATTTGATCAAACCAGCGACGTAGTAAATCTGGTCATCTGCACCTACAAATATTGTAATGGTGTAAGAAGACTTGGTCACAGATCTGTCTTCATCTTTTGTGTTCTTGTCATTACTTGGCATACTCAATTCCATAGTCTGAGGTTTGGCCAAAGACGTACAGAGCATAAAGAACGTGATAAGAAGCATCATCATATCCACCATAGGCGTAAAGTCTACGCGGACATTCATTTTCTTTTGTTTACTTGCTTTCTGCTTTGCCATTCTTTAGTCCTCCTCTTTCTTTAAAGAAGTGATAAGATAATAGCGGTTCTGGTTCATATCCTGAAGCTCAGACATTACAGTCTTCACTGTCTTGTAAGGAGTGTCAGAGTCTGCCTTGATGGCAATCTTCATATCCTGATTGACTAAGACAGCTTCAGCGACCCACAACTGGAACTCGCTCATACCCTTCTTGCCATCGCCATTGTCGATACTGTCGGTAGGAATACCTTCTTTCTGTATGGCGTCAGTCATCTGGTCTTCGGGAAGACTCAGATATGCGGGCAATTTTTCTACGCTCACACCAAGCATTGAATGCTTCTTGAGAGCTTCACGCTGTGCTCCATTCAAAGTCACACCAAATCGGCTGGTCATGGCATCAACAACACTAACGAGGTCGTTGGCATTTTCGATGCTCATGAATACCTTGCCATCCTTGGCTACACTGATGGTCAGCACGTCCTTCTCGGGCACTTTAATCTCCGAAACCGATCCAGGGGTGTTCACCTTTACTGGTTCATTCTTCACGAATGTTGATGTCAACATGAAGAATGTCAGCAGGAGCACCATGACATCGGACATAGGAGTCATGTCGATCCAGACATCTTTCTTCTCAATTTTTACTTTACCCATAGCGATAAATTTTTAAAGGGTTAGCAAAAATTAAGCTTCTTCTCCGTGGTTGGCTTCGTATGTCTGAGCAATAGTGTAACCAACTTCATCAAGAGCGTAAGTCAGCTTGTCGATCTTGTTTGTGAAGAAGTTGTAGATAACAACGGCGAACCAAGATGTCAAGATACCAGATGCGGTATTAACCAAGGCCTCAGAAATACCAGTAGAAAGTGCCTGTGAGTCAGCACCACCACCTGCAGCCAGAGCGGCGAATGAACGGATCATACCAACAACGGTACCGAACAGAGCGGTAAGAGTACCGAGAGTTACGATAGTTGCTACGATGGGGAGGTTCATCTGGAGAGTAGGCATCTCAAGCTGAGTTGCTTCCTCGTGAGCCTGCTGGATCTTAGCGATCTTCTGGCTCTTCTTAACGCCAGTAGTCTTCTCCATCTCCTCATAAGTGTTCAGAGAAGCGTTAACTACGTTAGCTACAGTACCCTGCATCTTGTCGCAGAGCTGGTGAGCCTTAGCGAAATCGCCAGCCTTGATAGCTACCTTAACCTCAGCAGTGAACTTAGCGAGAGACATCTTACCGAAAGCAGAGCGGAGGGCGAAGAAACGCTCAACACCGAGTGCGATAACGGTGAACAACAGAGTGAAGATTACAGGTACTACGATACCACCTTTGTAGATTGTACCGAGCAGGTTAGCGGGCTCACCGCTGTTGTCTCCACCGTGGAAGTTAGCTCCGTTACCGAGGAATCCCTCGTAGAAAGCTACGGCCAGACCGAAGCAAACAACGATGATCCAAATTGCATCTCTAACTCCCTGAAAGCCCTTCTTGGGGGCTGCTTTTTTTGTAGTTGCCATAATGTTACAATTAATTTTTGGTTATTAATAAAATGTTATAAGTTAATCTATTTCTTCTTGTTTTCTTTCCCTTGTTTTGCACAATTGAACTGATTGTATCTTTTGACAAGCAAAGATAGCAAATTAATATATATATCCGCCACTTAATTAAGAAGTTTTAACAAGATATTTGTGACTTTTTTAGATGGCGTATATCATTTGAGTTTGCCAAGCGCAGCCTTAATGCGTCCCATGGCCGTGCGAATATTTTCATCGCTGGTGGCGTAACTCATTCTGAAGCAATCGGAATCACCGAAAGCATCGCCACCGACAGTAGCTACATGGGCTTCTTCGAGCAGATACATGGCCAGGTCGGTAGAACTGTTGATGACGCGCGTGCCGTCGCTCTTTCCGAAGAAGCTGCTGCACTTGGGGAAGAGGTAGAAAGCGCCTTGCGGACAGTTGACCTCGAGGCCGGGGATATCTTTGGCCAGGTCGACGATAAGGTTGCGACGACGCTCAAACGCCTTTCGCATTTCCTCCACGCAACTCTGAGGCGAATCATAGGCAGCTTCAGCCGCTTTCTGGCTTACCGAACATGGACCGCTGGTGTATTGGCCCTGCAACTTGTTGCATCCCTTGACTATCCATTCGGGGGCGGCGATGTAACCGATACGCCAGCCGGTCATGGCATAGGCTTTGGACACACCGTTGACGATGATGCAACGCTCCTGCATGCCTTCAAACTGAGCAATGCTCTCATGATGTCCGGTATAGTTGATATGCTCGTAGATTTCATCAGCCAGAACATAGACGCCGTCGTGGCGCAGTATCACTTCTGCCAATTCCCGCAGTTCTTCACGCGAATAGACGCTTCCTGTAGGATTGCTTGGCGAGCAGAGTATGAGCAGACGGGTCTTGGGAGTGATGGCCTGCTCGAGTTGCTGGGCTGTCATTTTGAAGTCCTGTTCAAATCCAGTGTTCACGATGACCGGTTCGCCGTCGGCCATCTTGACCATCTGTGGATAACTTACCCAATAGGGAGCCGGGATGATGACCTCGTCGCCCTTGTTGACGAGCGCCATGACCGTATTGCACACGCCCTGCTTGGCACCGTTTGACACCGATATCTGGGCAGGCGTGTAGTCGAGTCCGTTCTCGCGCTTGAGCTTGCGCACAATGGCTTCCCTGAGCGAGGCATAGCCCGCCACAGGCGAATAGCGCGAATAGTTGTCATCGATAGCCTTCTTGGCAGCTTCCTTGATGTGGTCGGGAGTGTTAAAGTCTGGTTCTCCCACACTGAGATTGATGACATCAATGCCTTGGGCCTTCATCTCGCTACTCTTCTGCGACATCGCCAGCGTAGCCGATGGAGCCAGGCGATTGATACAATCTGACAAATTAATCATAATATACTTTTTAACGTTCTTATATAGGCAGTTCTATATTATTATAAACAACCCGGCCGCGGCCTACCCTATCCCATCTACGGTGATTTGACCTATTATTATTTAAGATGGAGGGTGTGGCCCATACGGTCGCGCTTGGTCTTGAGATAACGCTCGTTGTAAATATTGGGGGTAATCTCGATGGGCACGTTCTCCACGATTTCGAGTCCGTAGGCCTCCAGACCCACACGCTTCACGGGATTGTTGGTGAGCAGACGCATCTTGTGGACATTGAGATGACGCAGCATCTGTGCGCCACAACCATAGTCGCGCTCGTCGGGCTTGAAGCCAAGATGCACATTGGCATCCACCGTGTCATAGCCCTCCTCCTGCAGTTTGTAGGCAGCTATCTTGTTCATCAGTCCGATACCGCGACCTTCCTGCTGCATGTAGATGAGCACGCCTTTACCTTCACGGTCTATCATCTGCATGGCCTTGTGCAGCTGTTCGCCGCAGTCGCAGCGCTTGCTGCCCAGGATATCGCCGGTGGCGCACGATGAGTGCACTCTCACCAGTATGCGCTCGTCCGGACGCCACTCTCCCTTGACGAGGGCCATGTGTTCCAGACCGTTACTCTGCTGACGGAAGGGGATGAGTTTGAAGTCGCCATACTCGGTAGGCATCTCCACCTCGTCGCCCACCTCGATAATCGACTCCTTGGTGAGTCTGTAGGCGATAAGGTCCTTGATAGACACGATGCGCATGCCCCACTCTTCTGCCATCTTGCACAACTCGGGCATACGAGCCATCGTTCCGTCTTCGTTCATGATTTCCATGAGTGCGCCGGCTGGATAGAGACCTGCCAGTTTGCACAAATCGATGGCCGCTTCGGTATGGCCGCTACGGCGCAGCACGCCGTTGTCCTGGGCGTAGAGGGGGTTGATATGACCGGGACGGCCAAAGGTCTGCGGAGTCGACGCGGGGTCAGCCAGAGCCTGTATGGTGGCGGCTCGGTCATGTGCCGACACGCCTGTGCTACAGCCCTCCAGTTTGTCTATCGTTACCGTAAACGGCGTGCCAAGCATCGAGGTGTTGTCAGAGACCTGATGGGGCAGATCCAGTTCTTCACAACGGCTGATGGTGATGGGGGCACAGAGCACGCCGCGGGCATGCTTGAGCATGAAGTTCACCTTCTCGGGCGTTATCTTTTCGGCGGCGATAATCAGGTCGCCTTCATTCTCGCGGTCTTCATCGTCAACCACAATCACAAATTTACCTTCGGCAAAGTCCTTGACGGCTGCCTCTATATTATCTATATTGAAATCTGTCATAATCTTGGTTCTTGTCTGAGTGATTACACCTTATTATATATATTATACTATCTTCTCTATTCTCGATATGATGTTGGCATTGGCCTGCTGGATGTCGCGCAGGTCATTGAACAGCCGGATACGGAACTGCCACATGCGAATGTACAGAAACAGACCCAGGGGCAGACACAGCGCAGCCAGAATGTTGAGCCATCGGCGCTCGAAGGGGCGCGTATGGGCCTTGGTGGCGATGTAGGGATAGAAGTTCATCTCGTTGATGATTACCACATCGCGCGTGTTGGACAGGTCTTCGATTACCTCTTCCAGTCGGGCATTGATTTTCTCTATAGCGTGGTCGGGCGAGTATTTGAAGAACACCTTTATCACGTTGGGCGCCGAGCGCAGACGGTGACGACGCGAGTATTCCAGTATCTCTCGGCTTATCTGCGCCAGTTTCTCGGCATCGCCGCGATAGTCGGGCTCGTCTACGATAACCTCCTTCATGGGCACATGGCGCTTCAGGCGCAGACCCAGCAGGCGCATGGCCAGACTGCGCCACAGGTCGAGGTTGAACACCATCGAGTCGTGCGAAGCCTTGTAGGTGACAAATGCCGCCGTGGGGATGAGCACCACCGGCGCAAGTGCCGTGCCATACCATATTGACCATATTCCCGAACGTGCCATCTTATATCCCGTGCTGTCCAGGATGTAGTAGATGATATACACAAACACCGACACGATGATGGGGATACCCAGACCACCCTTGCGGATGATGGTGCCGAGCGGCGCACCGATGAAGAAGAATATCAGACACGACAGGGCGAGCGCAAACTTCTTGATAGACTCGAGTTTGTGCTCGCGTATCAGTCGGTCACCGTCATTGGTTATCAGTCTCTTGAAGTCCAAGTCCACCTTGGCGCTCTGCACATCAGAGAGGGCGCTGTTCACCATATTCTTGCGAGCGTCAGGCGAGAGTTTGGCACACACGGAGTCAAAGTCCACCGACTGGCTCTTGATAATCTTTGCCACAGCCAGCCGCTGGTGGGGTGTGATGCTGTCCTGGCGGTAGTAGGTCATGCGGGCATAGTCCATATAGTCGGCGCCCACACTGTCGTAGTGCAGCGTGAGCGAGTCCTTGCCACGCTGGAGCTCGGCCAGACTCTTGCCCTTGGCATTGTTGGACAGACTGGAGGCATCCATCAGACTGAAGTCGCCGTCAAAGTCGAGCACGATGCGTTTGGCGGTAAACGTCTCGCGGCGATAGGGCACCGAGGCGGCATCGCCGAAACTCTGAGTCTGCATATTCTCAAACCACTCACCGCTCCACAGCGTGAGCAGCAGGTGTTTCTTCTCTGCCGTTGACTGCAGCATACCCGAGTCGGCCAGGATGATGGCATGGTCTTCATAGCTGGCCGTCATGCGGTAAATCATGATGCCATAGAGCTTGCCGGTCTTCATGTCCTTCTTCTGCACATAGAGGTTGCAGTTGGGGATGCCGCTATAGAAGATGCCTTCGGGTATCTCCAGTTCAGGGCTCTTCTGCTTTACCGAGATAAACAGCTGGGCCATCTTCTGGTTGGCTATAGGGCCTATTTGGTTCTGGAATATGAAGCTCACGCCGGTGGTTACCACTGCAAAGACGATGAGCGACCTGAAGGTCTGCATCAGCGAGATACCCGCAGCCTTGATGGCCGTGAGCTCACTGCTCTCGCCCAAGTTGCCGAAAGTGATAAGCGAAGAAAGCAACAGCGCCAGCGGAAGCGCCTGGGGTACAAACATCAGGCCCATATACCAGAACAGCTGACCCATGATGTCGAGAGTCAGACCCTTGCCTATCAGCTCGTCTACAAACTTCCACAGAAACTGCATCATCAGAACAAAGAGGCTGATGCAGAACGTACCGCAGAAGAGCAGGCTGAATTGCCTGAGGATGAATATATCTAATTTCTTTATTCGCAGCATAATGTACGTGGTGACTATATACGCGTGTACATAATTTTGAGTGCAAAGTTAGCATAAATTATTCATATTCTCCTTATTTTTTCACTTTTTATTACTGCCGCCGCCGCTTTTGCGTCCATCCGAGGAGGCGCCGGAAGGCGTCGCAACAAAAAAATCATAGGAAAAGAGACAAAAAGTGTCCGAAAATTTTGCAAGCACGAAAATTTTCACTACCTTTGCACCCGCAATCGCACAAATGGCGGGATAGCTCAGCTGGTTAGAGCGTCGGATTCATAATCCGGAGGTCGTGGGTTCGGGTCCCACCCCCGCTACAGAAAAAGGAGTTACGGCAGTCGTAACTCCTTTTTCAGTTTCTATCAGCACGGGCTGCGACTACAACCGGCTGCAAACATCACTTGTTTTCACTTGTGTCGGCTACCTGATTGCAGTACATTTCGTATAGTGCAACGGCGCCGAGGTGCCAGAGTTTGGTTTCCTCTTTCTCAAGTCCTTGATATGTGACCGATGCATAGAAACGTTGCATCGCTTCGAGGGTGGAGCAATGGGCGTTGGCAGCGATGATAGATGCCACGCTGGCAATCTTTCCCGGCAGAAAGAGATAGAGGTTGTCTTGATTTACGTCTAAGTTCATCTGTCTCTATAGTTCTATCGTTATTACTTCTTTATAGGCAAGCAGTTTCAAGGCTTCTTCTGTATGAAAGAGCAGCTGGTCTACCAAGTCGTATACTCTCAGTTCCCTAAACAGGTCTTCCTTGTTGAGGACGCCTGCTTCATAAAGCGCGAAGGCAGCATACACCCTGTCGTTGGCAACAGGACCATAGACAAAGTCATAGTTATGGGTAAAACCAAGGGTATTCCTATTGTTATCTACGAAGTCTATCCATTCTTCGGTGGGAGTATCAAACCAAAGCGTGTTCAACCTTTTCACCTCGTCCATATCGACCTCATAGACATTGACATACCCGATGCTCGCCTTATGTTTGTGGCGCAATACCCAGTTCTTTGCCTGGTCATAATCGGTGGTGGTATAGAAGCCTTCGCCATAGTCGAGGGTACGGTTGGGCTTGCGTATCTCAGGCTTGGATACAATTTCAAGACTTCCGTGATATACTTTCATCGCGATTCCCTCCCTTCTATTTTTGCCTCAATCTCCTCTATGAGCCATTGGCGGCTTTGGGTATGCAGCACATCAAAGTTATCTGCGAGATATGATGCCACACCCGATGAGAAGAATAGTGATGCCGTTTCTGCACCATCCATTCCTTTCGCTTTCTTGTATTGTTCTATGCAGAACGATACGAAATAGGATATGTCATTATCTCTACTCATCGATTTGTCTTAAGGTTAGTTGCCTCGCCATGGCATTGGCGTCGACGAGGTGCCTTTATAGATGCAAAGCTAACAAAAAAAAACGAGTTTATTGCTATTTGCGACCTTTTACCCATTATATTTTTATGATTTTTCTTCAAAAAGACCGAATTATGGGTAAACTTTGCAGGTCGAGCGGCTCTTTTTGATGTTCAACAGTTTGCATTTACTGTCTGGACGTTCAGCCCGGCGCCATTGGCACTTTCACTCCTTGGTTGGGGAGTAATTGTTAGAGCGGCAGAAGAGGCAGACTTACGCCCTTACTCTCTATGTTTCTGGCGGTTGCAGCCGCGCTGAAAACCATCGGCTGTACCAAGCGCAATGGGGCAGACATCCCCCGACTACAGGGCTGTGCCAACAGACCAATGCCGTCTATTACTGGAAGACCGCATTCAAATTCTCTGAGCAGGAAAAAGACTTCCTGCAAAAGGAAAAGATTGGCAGAATCTGTCTTCACATGTTTGATGTGACCGTAAGCGAGTACGGAGCCGTTCCCAATGCCTCCGTCTCCTTTGGCACGACCGTGCCGTCCTACATCGAAATCGCCCCGACAGTTTTTATAACCGTTGACACCCTCAGCCGCGCTGCCAACGCAAACCGCAATATCGCCCACACTCAACGAGACGCCAAAGAGCCTCACGCTCACGCCATTCAGCAGCGCGGAGATGACTGTTGCCGACGCGTATCGGCCGATACGAAAGCACGTGCCGTCCGATACGGATGCACGTACCGTCCGATACGGATGCGCGTACCGTACGATACGAACCAACAATGATGGTCCCGGCGTTGCCAGTGATGTCTGACGCTCCGCCAATGGCAACTCCGACAGCATTGGCGTGGGAAAGAAATACAACCGAGGATGACATCTCAACTATAGAGACTTTCCCTATCATCCTCAAGGGAAAAGAGATATTGCCCGTCAGCCAATGCTCGTGCCGAACGCATACCAAAAGCCCCCCGATGGGTTCGGAGGGCAATATATCCTTCAGTTGCAGGCAGCCTTATTTAAGGACGCTGTCAGGCGATATGCCAAATTTCTTGCAAATACTAATAACCCCTTCTCTGAAACGAGACTCCGCCTCTTCTTTTGTTATGTTTAGCTCCTTCTTCAACTCCACTATTTCCTTTTTGAGCTTTTCTACTTCTATGTTGAATTGTTCGGTCAGTCTATTGGCAGTCTCTTCGTCATGCTTGTCTAACAATTCTTTATGGACGCTGTCTTTATATCTTGACGTAAGCCATATTGACAATAACATAGTCATTGCCCAAGTAGCAATTACGCCAGCAATTTCAGCACCTTTTTTCACACATTCTTTAGACACCACCTCTGCACATTTGGCAGCGGCTTTAGCCCCTGCCTTGGCAACGGGTTCCATTATCTTTTCAATCATTGTTTTGTAGTTTTATGTAGTCAATACTTTTAGACAGCAAATACTCATGTTTTATCTGCGCAATCTTCTGTGGTGTAGTAAATACTCTATACATCGTATTGAACGCTCCACCAAAATCAAAGTATTTTGCAGAGGTTATATCGCCAACTGCCATTCTTATCGCAGTCTGCACAGTAGAACTCACCATGACCATTTCGTTGGAGTACATGAGTATTTTCAACATCCTTGCCCGATACAGTTCCTTCGAGACATCCTTCTCTTCATTATAGCAAAATGAATAAAGAATTCTGATAATCAGGTCTATGATAACGGAAAGAATGTATTCCCTCTCAATATTCTTTACGGTCAGGTAGTCAAGTTCGCAATATCCTAAAACCCTTGTCAAATTGGGAGAAGTAAGGCTCAACAGCGGTAAAGGAAGGCTTTTCTTGGTTCTGAGGTCAGACCTGAGATGTACACATTCCTTGAATAGCGATACAGCAAGAGCCTTGACACCTTCTTTTCCTTCTTCCCGCAATCTTTGAAATACGTTTTCAAAGATTTCCATAGTACTTGCAGACTCGTACATCTTATCAGTAGGCACCTCTTTGCCTTGACGCAGGTAAGTACCTGTATGGACATGGTATGAGGATATACCAAAGAATCCTTCATTCACAGTTATCGTGCTGGTCATGATGTTTGCTGTGCCAAAGACAAGACCAAGGTAAGGGTCGTGTCCAAGAGCCTTGAATCTATGATTAAATCCAGAGATCTTAGGGTTGTTGATGCTATTCTTGACATTTTCCTCTTTCCTTATGGCATCAAACGGGACAGGGTTCTTGATGATTTCGTCTACTGAGGCATAATATTTTTTGCCCTGGCGGTCGGTCTTTTCTTTATGGTGTCCCATTGTGTTTTTAGCTGCCTCCTGGTCGGAGATTCTCTCCTTAAAGAGATTGACGATAACCTGCCTTGCCGTTTGTAGAGCGACTGCAAACATCAAGAAGCCAACATCCGTATCTGTCAGGGAGGTATATTTCTCAAATTCCTCATTGGTTTTTCTGATGAATGAAGGAAGTTCCTCTACCCTCTCAGAGTATCGTCCTACCTTCTTCTCCAACTGATTAACTCTTTGGCTGATATCATCCAAATGACCGGAAGAGTCTTTCAACAGTTGTTTCAACTCCTCGGCTATTCGTTTTTTATCATTATCCGACAGCGAGTTACTTTCCATATCGCACAGTTTACTATTTCAAGAATTGTCATTAATATCTATGTATTTACAAAGGTATAGGATATTTCCAGAGATTCCAATAATTCTTGCAGAAAATATTCGTAGACGAAAAAAGCCCTCCACTCGTGATGAGGGAGGGCCTTGGCATGGGTGTATGGGGTTACTTGACGAGCACCACCAGATACTTGCTGGTAGACCAGAAGAGTTGTGGATTGGTGATGCGCAGCACATACTGCTTGTTGACATCGGGGGTAAGGGTGTAGCTGCCCGAGGGATGCATAGTGAGGATGCGCGCCGACTTGGAGTAGAACTTGATTTCCTTGTCGATGCGGATGTCAATCTTGGCAAAGTAGTTCTTGTTGAAGTTGGACTGCAGCACCTTTCCATTCTCCATGATATGCTGTTCCTTGAGTTCCTTCTTGGTGCCGAAGACAAACCATGCGGTGTTGAGCTGCTTGTCCTGGTTGCTGATGGTCTGCGCCTTCTGCTGGGCGTCGGTCTGCAGGTTCTCGACATTGTCGTTGAGGTTGTCTATCTTCTCGTCGAGTTCGGCGATGTGTATATCCTTGGCGTCGAGTTCGGCCTTGAGTCGCTGCAGCTCCTGCGCCTTGTCGTCGAGCTGCTGGGTGAGGTTGCTGATGGTCTTGCGCAGCTCGTCGCCGTTGAAGCGGCTCTCGCGCAACTGCTGCTGCAGGCGCTTCATGAGCTCACGGTTGCGGGCCATGGTATTGGCTATAAACTTGATGTTCTCCTTAATCTGCGCCGTCTTGTTGGCGCCTTCGCCCTCGCGAGCTATGCTCAGTCGGTTTTCAGCCTGATTGATGGCGCTCAGCCCTTCCTGGATTTCATTGAGCGTGCTCATCATGTCATTGATTTCACTGTCGCGCTGGGCGATGATGCGCTGCAGCGAGTCGTTTTGTTCCATATTAGCCAGATCGGGCGATGCCTTCTTGCCCGTACAGGCGCCAAGCAACAGGAGTGCCAGGCATGCGAATAACTTCAATTGCTTCATAGTTTTTCCTTTTTAGATTTCTTATTATTACCAGCCACTACTATAACAAACTCTCCTCGTGGCGAATTCTCGGTGAAATGGGCGATGGCCTCGGCCAAAGTACCGCGCACGTGCTGCTCGTGGAGCTTGGATATCTCGCGCGCCACGCTCACCTGGCGGTCTTCGCCGAAGACTTCGGCAAACTGCTGGAGCGTCTTGAGCACTCGGTAGGGCGACTCGTAGAATATCATCGTGCGTGTCTCTTCGCGCAGCGACTCGAGCAGCGTCTGCCGTCCTTTCTTCTGTGGCAGAAAGCCTTCGAAGCAGAACCTGTCGCAGGGCAGACCTGACGCCACGATGGCGGGGATACAGGCTGTGGCGCCGGGCAGACACACTACCTCGACACCGGCGTTGGCTGCCTCGCGCGCCAGATAGAATCCGGGGTCGCTGATGCCGGGAGTGCCGGCGTCGCTCACCAATGCCACGGTCTGGCCTGCCTTGAGCCGCTCGACGATGCCGGCAGTGGTGCCGTGCTCGTTGAACTTGTGATGGGCCAGCAGATGGTTCTTGATGTCGAAGTGGCGGAGCAGATTGCCCGATGTGCGCGTGTCTTCGGCAAGCACCACATCGGCCTCTTTCAATATGCGTATGGCGCGGAGCGTCATGTCCTCCATATTGCCCACTGGTGTCGGTATAATATACAATGTACCCATATATGGTTGCAAACTTACACAAAAATATCGGTATCGATAACCATTAGGTCAAAAAAAATAATTAGGAAAAAGGAAAAAACGTTAAAACGTGGTGATTGAGACAAAAAAGCGGCGTTTCTCTTGCTCCACTAAAAAGCTCTTCGTAATTTTGTAGCATTATGATGGAGAATATATACAGAGAAACCCATCGTCCCGGAAGAATCGAGGTGATTTGCGGTTCGATGTTCTCGGGCAAGACCGAAGAACTGATAAGGAGAATGAAGCGCGCGAAGTTTGCCAAGCAGAAGGTGGAAATCTTCAAGCCGGCGATAGACACCCGCTACTCAGACGAAGACGTGGTAAGCCATGACCATAACGCCATCCCCAGCACGCCCATCGACGCCTCGGCATCGATACTGCTGCTGTCGTCAGACATCGACGTGGTGGGCATCGACGAGGCCCAGTTCCTCGACGAGAGCCTGGTCGACGTGTGCAACCAGCTGGCCAACCGCGGCGTGCGCGTCATCATCGCCGGACTGGACATGGACTTCCAGGGAGTGCCCTTCGGCCCAATCCCTGCGCTGTGTGCCGTGGCCGACGAGGTGACCAAGGTGCATGCCATCTGTGTGAAGTGTGGCGCGCTGGCCTACGTGAGTCACCGACTGGTCAAGAACGACCGCCGGGTAATGCTGGGTGAGGCCCAGGAATACGAGCCTCTCTGCCGCGCCTGCTATCAGCAAGCCGTCAAGGAGGAAGGACAAGACAACCAAGAAGAATGACAAGAATATGAGCAAGGAGATAACCTTTGACCTGTTTATACGTCGCGCTGGACTGGTGGCACTCACCCTGGGTGTGTTCTGTCTGGTCAACTATCTCAGCGGAGTGCTGCTGCCCTTCTGTGTGGCATGGCTCTTCGCCTATCTGCTCTACCCCATCGTCAAGTTTGTGCAGCACAAGATGGGCGTAAGGGTACGTGCGCTCGCCATCGTCATCACCATGGTCATGGTGCTGGCGGTCATCGGCGGAGTGGTCTACCTCATCATCCCGCCTATGATTGAGCAGTTTCAGAAGCTCGGCGACATTCTCGCCCGCTGGGTGAGACAGACCACCCACACCAATGACCTCACGGCATATATCTCGTCATGGGTCGAGGAAAACCATACCGAGGTGGAACGCTTCTTCCGCAGCGACGACTTCAACAATGCCGTCAAGAGTGCCATGCCCAAGCTGTTCAGCTTTGTGGGTCAGACCGCCAACGTCATCATCAGCATCATCGCCTCGATGATTACGCTGCTCTATATGTTCTTCATCCTGCTCGACTACGAATACCTCACCACCAACTGGATACGCATATTCCCGAAGAAGAACCGCCCCTTCTGGAGCGTGCTGGCCAAAGACGTGGAGCGCGAACTCAACAACTATATCCGCGGACAGGGTCTCGTGGCACTGTGTATGGGCGTGATGTTCTGCATAGGTTTCTCTATCATGGACTTCCCCATGGCCATAGGCTTGGGCATCCTCATCGGCATCATGGACCTGGTGCCCTATCTCCACACATTCGCCCTCATCCCCACCGCATTTCTTGCCATGCTCAAAGCCGCCGACACGGGGCAGAGCTTCTGGCTCATCTTCGGACTGGCCGTGGGCCTCTTTGCTGTGGTACAGCTGATTACCGACATGATAGTGACACCCAAGATTATGGGCAAGGCCATGGGCCTCAACCCAGCCATACTACTGCTGTCGCTGTCGGTATGGGGTGCGCTGCTGGGTTTCATCGGACTGATTATCGCCCTGCCCCTCACCACCCTCATCATCGCCTACTGGCAACGCTATGTGACCAAGGAGAAGGTTGGTGAGCCCGCCAGCCAGGCTGAGAGTCAACAGCCTCAGCAGCAATAGGCTCCCCGCCATTACCGCCATGACACCCTCCAGCGATGCCACGACACCGGCAGCTTCGGTCAGGCCCACCGCCCTACCACCGCCACCACCCACAGCGAGCCAAATGACCAGAACAAGAATAGGCATAAACTCCCTGTTACCCATCACAATACGAAACGGGTAAAAAAGTAAGGAAATTATTTGCACAGTAAAATAAATATTAGTAACTTTGCACTCGCTTTCAGAAATGATAGCTGTGAGCGACTCGCTAGCTCAGCTGGTAGAGCACAACACTTTTAATGTTGGGGTCATGGGTTCGAGCCCCATGCGAGTCACGAAGAGGAGAACGATAAGTTCTCCTCTTTTTTTGTTAATCTCGCACTTTAGGCTTTCAGAAGTACGCTCTACATCTGTACAGGACACGGCTCACCCGATAAACCAGAGGATAATTCAGGACAATGATGAAATGCGGGGGCGGGGCGGACAATTTTGGGGTCTACACCAGCTACCACCTCGTTTCCCATCAAACATAACGATGCTGCTTCTCACAACCAATAGAAGGCTGGACACTACGTAATACAAAAGCAGTAGAATTGCGAAGCCATAATATGAATAACTTTCACATATGGTTGGACCATAAGTAAAACAAAAGAACACATGCTCATGCGAGTCACACAATAAAGAGGAAACTGAAAACTACTATTTATTCTTTGTTGTTTATATACAGATGATAACCAACATCATCTTTCGCCGCAGCGATAGTCCGATTACTTCTGATAAGCCGCATTATGAGAATGTGCCGTTTGAAGTGCCGAGTTCGTGGGTGTGGACAACTGTTGGCGAAATTTCTCAATCAATTCTTTATGGTGTTAGTGAATCTGCGAAATCACAAGGAACATATCGCTTATTAAGAATTACTGACATACAAGATAACAAGGTAAACTGGGACACAGTTCCATTTACTGATTATGAAAATGAAAAAGCCGAAGCCTATTTGTTAAAAGATGACGACATATTATTTGCAAGGACAGGTGCAACTGTAGGAAAATCATATCTCGTAAATAACTTGAAAGAAAAAGCTATTTATGCGTCCTACCTTATTAGAGTACAAACAAACCACTATGTGTTACCAGCGTTTGTCAAATACTTCTTTGAATCTGGTTTTTATTGGGAACAAGTTCTTGGCAACTCTGTAGGCATCGGTCAACCCAATGTCAATGGAACAATTTTGTCCAATTTGGAATTACCTATTCCACCGATTATGGAACAAAAGCGTATTGTCAAAGAATTGGGCGAATGGTTAAGTATAATTGATAAAATCGAAGAAAGCAAAGGACGAATACAAAAAGTTATTAGTCTGGCAAAATCCAAAGTCCTCGACCTCGCTATTCATGGTAAACTCGTTCCACAAGACCCAACGGACGAGCCTGCAACTGAACTGCTCAAACGCATCAATCCTAAGGCTGAAATCACTTGTGATAACGGGCATTATCAGAAGTTGCCAGAAGGATGGTGCGAAACCATATTAAAACATGTAATAACCATAAAATCAGGATATCCTATTAATGTGAGAAATTGTATGCAAGGTCATTATCCTATTTATGGTGGTAATGGAATAACTGGCTATACCGTTGACTATAATATAAAGGAACCTACGATTGTGATAGGACGTGTAGGTTTTTATTGCGGGTCAGTGTATCTTGTAAAAGAAAAAGCATGGGTGTCTGATAATGCTTTTACTATAACAATACACAAAGACATATTCTATAAGAAATACTTATACTATCTTATACAGTTTTTGAATCTTAGGAAATATTCTAATTCTACGGCTCAACCTGTAATATCTGGAAAAACGATATATCCAATACATGTCATAATTCCACCGATAAATGAGCAGCACCGTATCGTTTCCAAAATAGAAGAGATATTTACTCAACTTGATGCTATTGAAGCATCATTGTAGCCGACATATTTAGCCATCGTAAGCGTAATACTTACGGTGGCTAAACATATATACGATTACCAGACAACTACCTTGTCTACGATTTTCTGCTGTTCGCTTGCTGTGCGACGCAGATAGATACGAGTGGTTTCAAGGCGTTCATGTCCCATGAGGTCAGCAAGAAGGGCGATGTCGTTAAACCGCTCGAGGAAATTCTTGGCAAACCGATGACGGAATGAATGTGGATATACAACATCCCCGTTCATTCCATATTTTTCAGCAAAGTGTTTGAGTTGGTGGGCTATGCCTCGTGTGGTGATGCGATTCCCGAAGCGGTTGAGGAATATATAACCCGATGAGATTTTTTCTTCTTCGAGCCATTTGATCGCTTCTGTCCGCAGATTCTTGGGGATATACAATCGGCGTATCTTGCCACCTTTGCTATAAAGGTCGAGATAGCCAACTTTAACGTGCTCCACCTTGATATGGAGTAGTTCGCTTACACGAGCACCGGTAGCAGCCATGAACCACACTACAAAATACCAGGTGTCGTGTCCGTCACTCTTCAATTTATGCTTGAAGAACTTATAATCAGCATCACTAATCACATTCTCCAAAAAGTTCTTCTGCTGAACTTTCACAAACTTCACCTTTAGCTTCTCCTGCTTGGTAAACTCCAGATACTTGTTGATTGCTTGCAACCGTAAGTTTACAGTCTGCGGCTTGAAGTTCTCTACCAAATACCCCTTGTACGCCAAAAGGTTTCGTTTGTTCACCACTTTGTAGTGCTCCATAAAATACTTCACCGTCCATTCATAAGAACGTATGGTGTTCTTGGTCAAATTCCCCTTGACCAAATACTCATTGAATTGTGTTACCATATTGCATTTGTTTAAAAATAAAACATATAACAATATAGGAACGTAACGGGCATTATCAGAAGTTACCTAAAGGATGGGGGATTACACCCATGCAAACACTATGTGCTTTGGTAGATGGAGAGAAGCAAAATGACATCGAAAGAATAAATCTTGATGTAAAGTTTCTGCGTGGAGAACGAGAAGCTAAAGTATTAACGTCAGGCAAATATACAGCTGCAAACACTTTACTGATTTTAGTGGATGGTGAAAACTCTGGAGAAGTTTTTCGTGCGCCAGTAGATGGCTATCAAGGTAGCACGTTCAAGCAACTTTCCATTCATGAAGAAATGTACACCGACTATGTTTTACAAGTAATAAACCTGCATCGAAAGACGCTAAGAGAGAATAAGGTCGGTTCGGCCATTCCACACCTGAACAAAAAGTTATTCAAGGCTATCAATGTGCCTATTCCTCCATACGAAGAACAAAAAAGGATTGTAAATGCTGTAAGCAAAACATTCACAATCCTTGATACGATAGCTGAAAACTTATAGATTCTCCGTTATTGTGCCCAATCTATTTAATAACAGTCTAACCTTTTTAACTATACGGTCTTGTTCATTTTTTGGAGGTATCGGAATTTCAATCTTTGAATATTCAGAAATCCAATAACGTTTATGGGTGTCACCGATTAATCGTGTGATACTCATAAACATTGCTATATATTCTATATTTATATTCTCTTTTACTTGCAATATTTTCATTGCAGACGATTTTACTTTGAACGGAAAATCGACAAGTTTTGAATCCGTAGTAAAGTCGTCAAAGATAATACACGGCAGCTTCTCATAGATGCCGTTTGTTTCATTCGTATGCCCAATTATAAATGATTTACCAGCTGTTAAAACAGGAGTTGTATATGTATCATCATAATCTGTTGATTTTACGATATAAGGGGTCGGCTGCTCATAACTAACGATGTTATCAAGCTGACATATAGCCCATCCTTCTGGTAACTTCTGATAATGCCCGTTATCAGATGTGATTCCCGCATTAGGATTGATGCGCTTTAACAGTTCTGTAGCAGGCTCGTCCGTTGGGTCTTGAGGGACGAGCTTGCCGTGTATTGCTAAATCTAAAATCTTTGATTTTGTTTGGTTTATTGTATTTTGAAGATTGTCTTTTTGGTATTCAATGCAGTCTACCAAAGAAAACCAATGATTAAGTTCTTTGACTAATCTTTTTTGTTCTTGAAGTGGTGGCAACGCAATTGGAATTTTATTCAGATTATCTTGTGATAATTTAGGTTGCGCAGAGCCTGTAATGTAGTCATCCAATTTCATTGCATTAATTACAATAGCTACAAAATCAAGCAGATTTTTATCTGTTGCATCCAACACGTGAGCATGATTGTTCACCCAATATTTTCCTTCAGCAAAAAAAGCATTGTCTTTACTTCTTGATAATAAATTCGCTCCATCCTCTCCAATAAGCAATAATCTTTCATCAAAAATAAATCCGTCGACTTTGTCTATAATTCCTGCAGCTCCGTAGTAATCGTAAACTTTGTTTTTCTGTTTACTACGAATAGCGGATGATACAGGCTTTCTTTCCCCATCACGATTAATCAATAACTCTTCTATATTAGTTAAAAACCATCCACTTGGCAAATTATTCTCATAATGCGGCTTATCAGAAGTAGCCTTCGTCTTTTTAGGACGTTTGATTTTACCTTCCTTGATAAGGCGTTCTTTCTCGGCACGGATGCGCTCGAGGAGCACAGATGCTGGCTCATCGTTGGGGTCTTGCGGTACAAGTTTACCATGTATCGCAAGGTCAAGTATCTTTTGGCGTAATGCTTTAGTATTCATTTGTTATTTCTTTTTCGGGTTGTCTTCAGTTAAAAAGAATTGGCAAAACTCTCTTAACTGCTGTTGCATTTGTTCCTGTGGTATCAAGATACGTTTATACTCTGCTATCATTGTCGGACTCATGCTACGACTCATAGCATACTCAACAACCACCTTGTCGGCATCGGGACATAGAATGATACCAATAGAAGGGTTTTCGTTTGAGCGTTTTACATCACGGTCAAGAGCCTCAAGATAGAATTCCAACTGACCGAGGTCGCGCGGATGGAACTTCGTTTTCTTTAATTCTACAGCAACGAGAGCTTGTAGTCCGCGATGGAAGAACAGCAAGTCAGCCTTGAACGAAGAAGCACCAACAGTCAAACAATATTCTTGATCCATAAATATGAAGTCCTTCCCCAGCTCAAGGATAAATTGCTTCATATGTTCTATCAGTCCATGCTTAAGGTGCAACTCATTATGTTTCTTTGGCAAGTTGAGGAATTCCACAAAGTAAGTATCTTTGAACATTATTGGTGAGTCGGGATATGTTTCAAGCAATCCTTTCGACAGATTAATTTTTCTTCGCAATAATGTTTCATATGTTTGCGTAGAAATAGCACGTTGCAACTCCTTGTTCTTCAGATTTTCTTTATGTGCATAAAGTATATAGAATAAACGTTCCTCAGAGCTACGACATCGACACAAGATGTCATAATGATTAGATAAAGTCGTCAAACACAACACATCAGGAAATTGTCCAGACGGCATCTGGACAATTTCCGTTGCTTGATTGGTGCGTTCGGAATCTTGCAAGTTTGAATAATTACGATACCCAATATCATTGTTTGATGATGAATTTGCAGAAAGATACATGCCGATGACTTTTTGAAATGCGTCAGAGGAGTACTCTTCATAAAACATCACCATATTATAAATACTACTTCGACTAAAGCCTTTTACATCTGGACGTTTTGCACGAATATATTCCGATAATTGAGAAACAACCTTACTTCCCCATTCTTCGTTTTTGAGTTTATCAGACACATACTTACCAACAGACCATGCCGTGAATAATGTTTCATTGTTCACGGCTACAGAAGCACGGCATTTATGCTGTATAATTAATTCTACAACCTCTGCGAACTGCTTTTCTTGCAAAGAACTTATATTATTATCTATAATGTTGTTTGTCATTTTATCAATCCTCGTCAATATCCCCCAACAAATTCTCTAACTCACTCACCGCCTTGCAGATACTCTGGCTCTGCTCCTTTATGGTAGCCATCAGCTCTTCCAAGGTATGTTCCTCTTCCTCGCCACCTTGCTTAATCCAGGTGATATCGAGTGAAGTTTTGTCACGGGCTACTATCTCGTCAATGCTGTATTTGCGCCAACGGCCCGATGGATTACTATCTGCATCGTAAGTCTCGGTGCGATTGTTGATGTCCGCGGGATTGTAGCACTTCACGAAGTCGTCGAGATGACGACGCTCCAACTTGTTGGTGGCAAGGGTATGCTTGACATCCGTACGGTAATCGTAGAACCAGACATCCTTGGTGGGCTGCCCCTTGGTGAAGAACAGTACATTGGCCTTCACTCCCTGTGCATAGAAAATTCCCGTAGGCAGACGGAGAATGGTATGAAGATTGAAGTCAGAGAGAAGGCGTTTGCGGATAGTCTCGCCGGCGCCACCCTCAAAGAGCACATTGTCGGGAAGCACCACTGCGGCGCGGCCGCCATTCTTCAGCATCAGCATCATGTGCTGGAGGAAGTTAAGCTGGTTGTTCTTGGTCTCTACATAGAAGTCCTGTCGGTTCAAGTCCACCGAACCTGCTGGACGCTGACCGAAAGGCGGATTGGCAAGAATCACATCCACCAACGACTTAGGCTCTCGTTCCAACGAGTCCTCGCAAGTGATGGGACTACGGTCTGTGCCCACACCATGCAGATAGAGGTTCATAGAGGCGAGCGTGACCACAAGAGGCGTGATATCCATGCCACGTAAAGCCTTGTTACGCAGGAAGTCGCGTTTCTCCTTGTTTGCCGATTGATTTTTCATATAATCGTAGGCCGAAAGGAGGAAGCCACCCGTACCACAAGCAGGGTCGCATACGGTCTCGCCAATCTGCGGATTGACACAGTCGACCATAGCCGTGATGAGTGGACGCGGCGTGAAGTACTGTCCAGCGCCGCTCTTCTTGTCCTGGCCGTTGCGCTCCAATATGCTCTCATAGATGGCACCCTTCACGTCGCCATCCATAACGAGCCATTGCTCCTCATCTATCATCGTTATGACTTTCTTCAGATACACGGGCTTGTCTATCTTGTTCTGCGCCTTGGTGTAGATGGTACCGATAAGATTGCCCTGGGCGCTAAGAATCTTCAACGTTTCCTCGTACTGCGAGATAAGGTCCAGACCATCCAGACTGGTAAGGTCGTGCCACTGGTAGCCGTCAGGAATAGCCGAGTTCTCACCAAACATTTCCACATTCTCTGCATCCATCTTCAGGAAAAGCAGATAGGTAAGTTGGGTGATATAGTCAGTAAAGCCAATTCCTACTCCGGCAAGAGTGGTGGCAAGAGTCCATACTTTCTTGGTGAGCGACTGCTCGGTAGATGTATTGTTTGTCATACTTAAATGGTTATGCTGTTTTACCTAAAACTACAAAATTAAACAAAGAGAGAAGAGCGTCATCAGCTTTCTGCTTGGAACCGAACGCTGCTATCATCTGTGCAGCCTGCGTGCGGTCGTCGTCGCGAATGTCATCGATGGTGCAAGCGCCATTGCTTGCCACATAGTCCACAATCTGGCTCATCAGTTCTTTCTGCCTATCCGTTATCTCTCGGTGCCACTGTCCGCACCAAAGATTGAAATATTGCCGGGCTGTAGTGCAAACACTTTCAAGCCGTTCTATCTGGTGGAAGGCAAAGCGCACCAACTGTATGATGTTGGTAATTGCCTCGCGCTCTTCCTTCTTGGTGGCACGGCGCACACAATGAGGGCTAACGATGGCGTAAGAGTTCCACAACTGCCTCGTACTGAAGCGAGAGTTCTCCATCTTCAGTTTGTTCTCCAGGTCTTTCATCATGCTATAAGTGATAGGATCGCCACTCTGGTTATAGATGATGCGCAATGCCTCAATCTCGTCTGCATGTTCATTGCAGTACTGCTCAAAAGCCTCTGTTGTCTCTTCGGCTTCTTCCAATGAGAAGCCTTTAGAGATAAGCGTATCTTCGCCAGGCATGAGCGTATTGACAAAGCCAGCCGCAAGAATAAGAATGTATCGGCGCACATCGGCATGATTGGCGACAGGTGCGACAAGACCTTTGCGCTCGTTGTTGGGGGCGTTGACATCATAGTAAGGCGGCAGCGTGTCGCCCTCCAATGCCTCGTATATACGCTGTGCAATAGCGTTCATAGAGTCGCTTGCCAACCGTTCGAACTCTGCACGCTGAGAGTCGTCGGACTTATTGTGCAATCGGGACAAAGTGGAAGCCAGACGTTTCAGATACTCATCAGACAGATTGCCATGAGCGATGCGCTCAAGCAATTGCTTCAGTGTCAACCTGACGATATCGGGACTATCGCTTGGTCTGGCAACAGACTTCGCGCGCTCGGTGACACCCACAGCATCGACAAGGAAAAAGTAATCCTTGCTGAAGGCATTGGGAGTCACTGCTCTAAGCTGTTCGTCACCAATGGTGCGCACGCCGCGTCCCTTCATCTGAATGTAAAGCGGTTCGGACTCCACGTCACGCATGAACATCACCACTTCGAGCGGTTTCACGTCAGTACCCGTAGCCACCAGCGTGCAAGTGACGGCGATACGGAAGTCGCGGTCGTTGCGGAACTGGCGGATGAGTTCATTGCTGTCGCCCGACGAATAGGTAATCTTCTGTACATATCGGTCCATATCGGCATCGGGACACTTCTCTCCAAATACCTCTTTGGCTATGTTCACGATATTGGTGGCATGCATCTCGTTGAGCGCAAAAATAAGCGTCTTGGGAAGATAGGCAAAGTTTGGCTCACGCTGTGGGTCATTGAACATTTCCGTATACACGGCATCGCGATATGTGGTAAGAATGAGTTTTATCTGAGAGGGATTGATTATAGAGCGGTTTAGCTCTGCCTTGGAATAATTCTTAGTCTCGCGCGTACTTATCTCCACCGTCTGGCCCGTATAACGAGTCTCCACACGCACTCGGTCGCCCCTCAAGATAGCGCCGCCATTCTCCGTCACCTCTGTCATGATGCGATACACGCGGTTGTCCACATTCACACCATCCACGATACTCTTCTCAAGCGTATAGTTTACGATGCGGTTGTTGTTGAAGAAAGCCATAGTTTCGGGAATAGGCGTTGCGGTAAGACCTATCAGTCGGGCGGTGTCAAAGTATTCAAGCACCTTGCGCCAGTTGCCGTAAATACTGCGGTGACACTCGTCGATGATAATCAAGTCGAAGAAATCATGGGGCAGCTTGGGAGTGGCAGGGAGCCTCACTTCGGCTGTCGCCTCGTCATTGTCATCCTCGTCATTGTCCACGATGTCCTCACCTTTCAGCAGTGAGAACAGGCGCTGAATGGTTGAAATCAGCACATTGCAGTCGGATGGTATTTTTGCCGATTTCAAGCGCTCCACTCCATAGATATTGTTGAACGCCTCACCATTGCCTGTAAGGCGGAACGTACCGAACTCATTCTCGGCCTGCCGTCCGAGATTGTTGCGGTCGACGAGGAATAGCACTCGACGCATCGGGGTGTACGTCAGCATGCGATAGGCTGCAAGGCACGCCGTATAAGTCTTTCCCGCACCAGTTGCCAGTACCATAAGGGCACGCTTTTGCCCACTACGGAAACTCTTCTCCAACTCGGTGACAGCCTCATACTGGCAGTCACGCAATCCCTTCTTGCTCAACGTAGGCAAGCCGGCAAACGGGTCGTCGATGCCAAGCATACTTACTACCTCTTTGGGCGTATGAATACGGTTGATTGTATCCCATTCCGTGTTTGTCTTGCGAAAATCTTGGAATAAGACAACCTTACCATTAGACTTAAATAAAAGGGGCGTAGGTTTCTGCCAAGTCTGGTAGCAGCCAGGAACACTCTTGGCGTAAGTGGCCACCTGGTCGCTCACTATATCCGAATCGACATCGACATCCTCACGCTTGGCTTCCAGCACACCACAAACCTTGCCGTTGACAAACATAAGATAGTCGGCCTCGAGATTGCCTTCGAGCAATCCCTCACGCACAGCCACGGCAGACATCGTAGGTTCAAACTCGTCACGGTTGACTACCTGCCAACCTGCTTCTGCGAACCAACGGTCTATCTTTATTCTCGCTTTTTCCTCTGGCGTCATAGGTTATTCCTCCTCTTTTTCTGATAATAGCATATTATCGGAAGTTATCAACGGCAGCATATCATGCCCTTTTCCACTACGAATCATGTCCCCTGCCTTTCCCTTGCAAGAAATCGGCTTGGCACATTGGCTTCATACGCCATCATCGATGACCACTTCAGTATTTAACAATCTTGCCACATCTACACTCAATGCTTTCGCAATGCGCAGAAGGTTTTTAAGGTCTGGCAGACTTGCATTTGTCATCCACTTGGATGTCTTGCCAAGTCCTTACCCAACTGTTCGACAAGCCACTTATTGAATCTCTGCTTCTCGGCAAGAACTATCTTCAATCTATTGACCTGTTCTTTTGGCATACCTTTTAATTTATGTATGGCAAAGATACACAAAGTATGTGAGAACGCTTTGTAAATCTGTTGAAAATTTACATTATCAGAAAGAAAATTGTCGAATGGGTCAATTGTCCTACACTCCATAAAGCCTCCAGAACTTTCGCCACAAACCGGCATACACGATAGAAGACACGCAACTTCAACAGACTTCTGCTGCATCACCAGTCTTATACCTGTCGTTATAGGCATATTCAAGAGGACGGGCTACTTACATGTGGCACTTATGTTATACATGGTGGCAAACTATGATTTAGATAATTAGCATATCGAAACCGAGAAATACAAGAATGATTTAGAGAAACTAGCTTGGTATTTACAACCGATTATTACTCAATATTTTATAGATAATAAGTCAGAAATATGGTTGTTATTTTTAATTGCACATTCTAAAAGGTGAAGATTTAACGCTTTTATTGATTATTAACTCAAAAAGGACATCAACTTGGGTCGTTTCTTCTCTTTTCCTTGCTATTCGTTTCCGATATTCCACTTTTGTTTTGGTCTATCTCATATGTACTGCAAAGGTATTGATTTTTGTTTGATATTGCTCCTTGCTTGCTCCTTGTCGTAGATTAATTTTCACACAGGAATTTTTGTTCTCTTTCTATAGGGGCTTGAAACAATCCATTTATTGGAAACAATTAAAGACGGAGCTGGTTTGCCCCAGTGCTTTTTAAGAAACAGGGCAATTATTTTATCTCCACAAAGGCTCTTGTTCCCAATTATGAGGAAAGCCTAATAAACGAGTTCTTACTGATGGGTATTTCGATAAAAGCTGCTTGAAATCTGCAACAAAAGTGTTGCCCATAGAAATGGAGTTAAGCCAATACACCACATAGCAGAGTTGCGGATAAAGTGTTTGTTCACGGAACGAGAAATCCGTAATCCATGTGTTTGGCATACGCATAGGCATCATTGGCTTGACAGGAAAGACCCGATTTGACAGTCTTGAATGATGGGCGCAGCAATTACGAAGTACGGGTCTGGGTACGGATTAAAAGGCTAAGTGATTATTTTCAGTCATTTAGCCTTTTTAATTATCTAATTTTTCCCCACATTTTCCCCACAGCTGTCTATTTATATATTTTAGAAACATATTTTTCCGTAAAGTTATGTACCTTTGTCGGCAAATAAAGATATTCTCGTCAAACAAATATAAATAATATAAACATGGAAAAAAACAGAAAAAAACAAATCGTAGTTTTGAGTATAACTTTAGTTTGCATTTTCATCTTGGTATTTTCATTGTTCCATAAATCAGCGACAAAAGATAGCGCAAATCCTCCTTTAACAAATGTTTTGACTGATAGCATTTCTCAAATTGTCTCAGCTTGTCCTGGCGAAATTGGTGTGGCGGTTATTGTTAATAACAGAGATACGGTTAAGGTCAATAATAAGAGTGTTTATCCTATGATGAGTGTGTTTAAGGTTCATCAGGCATTAGCTCTTTGTAATGACTTTGACAATAAAGGAATTTCACTTGATACCTTAGTAAATATAAATAGGGATAAACTTGACCCAAAGACTTGGAGTCCTATGCTGAAAGATTATTCAGGGCCAGTCATATCATTGACAGTGAGAGATTTGCTGCGTTATACTCTTACTCAGAGTGACAACAATGCAAGCAACCTTATGTTTAAGGATATGGTTAATGTCGCTCAAACAGATAGTTTTATAGCCACACTCATTCCTCGTTCAAGTTTTCAGATAGCTTATACGGAAGAGGAAATGTCGGCTGACCATAACAAGGCTTACTCTAACTATACATCTCCTCTTGGTGCTGCAATGTTGATGAATCGTTTGTTTACTGAAGGTCTTATCGATGATGAGAAACAAAGTTTCATTAAGAATACGTTAAAAGAATGCAAAACAGGTGTAGATAGGATAGCAGCTCCACTTCTTGATAAAGAAGGGGTTGTTATAGCGCATAAGACAGGTTCAGGTTATGTTAATGAAAATGGTGTTCTTGCAGCTCACAATGATGTTGCCTATATATGTCTGCCTAATAATATCAGTTATACCTTAGCGGTATTTGTTAAGGATTTCAAGGGAAATGAATCACAAGCGTCACAATATGTTGCGCATATATCAGCTGTAGTATATTCTTTATTAATGCAAACTTCAGTAAAATCTTAAACTGCACTTGCTTTGATAATTAATGATAAACAATCTAAAAGCACTCTAATCGTTATCGGAGTGCTTTTAGATTACTAATCAAATTGCTTCTATTATAATTTGAATCCTCTACTTTTTCTTTCTTCCTGTTGCGGCACTCTTGCTCCATATCTAAGCCTGTGCCATTGCTCCCTGAACCAGTCGGCAATCGGCTTCCTGTTTATTGTCAGGTTCAGCCTGCTTTCATCGTCAGGGTCATTTTCCACCCTTAAAATATCATCCTTTATATCAAAGTTCCGCCTGTGTTGCTCGGAATAGATTTTACCGCTACATTTCAGGGCTTCTTTTTTGACTATAAGACTTTCAGTCATTTCTTTAGAGAATCCCAGCATGGCACAAAACTTTTCCATGCGCAGCATTTCCCTGAACATCGGAAACCACCTGAAAGCCTTGTCTATGATTCTGGCGAGCCGTGACAGTTCTTTTTCTTTCATGTCAAGTTCCTGCCTGTGCATTTCTCTGAGATTGTGGATTTGCGTATCATGCTGTTTCTGCATCTGCTGTACTTGGCTCTGCAATTTTTCAATATTGGTGTTCCGTTTTGAAACCTCGTCTTGCAGTTTTTCGTTGGCACGTTCCAGTTCTTTCAGTTTTCCACTCCCGAAAAGAGAAGCAACTCCACTAGTTATGGCTGTCGCTGCCGTGGTGGCTGTCTTCTTTAACTTGTCAGTGCGTATTTCTGATTTCACCTGTTTCAGTTCCTGCTCGGCAAGATTTATCTGTTCTTCTTTGTGCCGTTTGGCTGCATCCATGCGTTGCAGTTCAGCTTTCTGCTTCTCAATGATAAAGTCGTTCCGTTCCAGATGCTCCTTACCAGTGACAGCCTTTGACTGCCCGCGTTCCATCAGCAGGATGTCGGATGCAAGGGTCTGCATCTGCATCATGTCATCGTCATTGAGCTTTCGGCTCTTTCCTGTTTCGTGGTTCATCCAGTCGAAAACGATATGGGCATGATAGTTCGGCTTGAACCATCTGTCCCCGACTTTGAAGCTTTCCCTGTCTTCCGCTTCCGGCTGACCGTTCAGCCAATGCCCTTCATCCTTGTGCAGGAAGATTTGCAGCGGTGTGATTCCCCAGCGTCTTTGACACTCCTCACCGAATTTACGCACGTCTGCCAGTGTGGTGTCCGACCTGACAAGCAGCACTCCTTCACGTATGGGGGAGCATCCCGCAATCTTGACTATTTTACCGTTCTTGCCTTTGCGTTCACGCTCCTTTTCCTGCATGGCACGTCCGGTCTTTTCCTTTACCATCTGTCTGATATTGTCATAATGCATCCGCAAATCCGGACTGCCGAAGTCGGGATTTATCCACTGTTCGTTATCGGTGGATAGTTCAGGAACGACATAGATTCTGGACTCTCCGATGTGGCGCATGTATTCGGCAGTCCTCCTGTTGTGAGCCTCGCTCGATGCGATGTTGCAGGGCTTGATATGTATGCTTGATTTTGTTGCCATAGATACTTGTTTTTTGGTTTGTACTTTATTGTTTGCTTTTCCGCTGTCCGTAAACGCATGGGGTTCTTAGGGGTGCAACCCATAAGCGGAGATTGCAAAGAGAGGGTCACTCTTTGCTCTGGGTTCTCAGGGGAGAAACGCCCTGAGTGGGTCATTAGGGTAAAACCCTAATCCCCTCGGGAGAGCCCACAACTACGTAAGCGGAGCGTGTAGTTATAGTGGGCTATATCAATGGCAAGCCATTGTCTGCAAACTCCAGCCTACGGCTTCCGCTCTCCTCCGTCAGGGAGGTTTTTCATCATCGTTGCCGATTGGAGATGCACCGACCAGCACAAGGTCTAAATCGTCTATCAGTTTTTGCAGGACGGGATTCTTCTCTATCATCCGCTGGAGGATTCTCTCAGCCTCGACCAAGTGGTTGGCTGTACTCATCACCTTGCCCTCCCGTATCTGAAAGATAATCCAATCGGCTATGTCGATATGGGCTTCTTTTTGTTTCGGGGTGGCATTCCTTTCGATGATGTCCGAAACCACCACCTTACAAAAGTACATGCTCTCGGCTCGCTGTTTCCACTCGGCATAAGCATCGGCATCGGGAAAGAGAAGCACGGTTCGCCCTGACAGTACACGGAGTTTCTCTTCTCTCATCTGACTCTTACCACCCGTAGCCAGCCATACATAATCGGGGAAGATAGCAGAACCGATAACGGCACTCTTCTCGGATTCCACCAAGACCACCACCTTGTCGGGATGCGTTTTCAACAAGTGTTCCCCGAAAAGGCATTGGGATAGTTGCCAATCCTCTGCCAACACACGCTGCTTTTTCAATATGCTGTGTATCCAGTTCACTGCCGATGTCTGTCCTCCCTTGATACGGTGTCCGTCTTCGGGATTGTACTGCATCACCTTTCCCGTGCGTACCTTGCCCGTCCTGTCTATCTGCCAAAAGATAACAGAGCCGTCACGGGTAGCCCCCAAACGGTATTCCTCCAACAACCGCTTCAACACCTCTTTCGCCTTGTCGCCATAGTAGGAAGTAAGGAGTGTGAAGAGGAAACGGAAGAAATTGCTACGCTCGCTTTGCGACTTCTCCACATAGTGAGGGGGAATATAGCCGATGGCTGTCGGCTTACTTTGCTGCTTCACTTTCTTCTGCTCTGCTCTTTGCCTGTCAAAAGAGAAATCATTGGTAGTTCTGTGTTCAGGATGCTCTTGAAAATACTCTTTCGGAGTGTAGTGATACCCACAACCGCTTTCGTGGTTACATCTGCCGACCGATGGATGCAACGGCACATTATTTTCGTCCACGTAATAGACGAAAGAATGCCTGTCTCCGCATTTGGGGCAGGTATGCCGTGTTGCCGTTCCTTTATACTTCTGTAATGAATAATTGCCCATAGCTTAGTCCGTTTTTGATGGTTGATTGTCGGCTGTCCCATCCTGTCCCATTGTCCCACACTCTAAGGGTTGGGACAGTGGGACACTTGGGACACCTGCGTTTTTACTCTCTTTGCTGCGCTGGATGATACGGTTTACGGTGGACTTGCCACAATTCACCTGTGAGGCTATCTCCCTGACGGACTTGCCCGATTGGGAGAGTTGCAGAATTTGGCAATCCCTTTGGCTTGATTCATTGTCGCCCAATTTTTTCAAGTGTTCCTTTTCCGTGGAATAGCCCCTGAACACGAACTGCAAGAAAGCATCCACCTTGTCAATCTCGTAAACGATTACATTATCCGCATCATGAGAGAACGTGCCATAGCGCACTTTAAGCTGCTTCACATAGCGAAGCCCTCCGTCTTGGGCACTTTTTCCAATGGTGAACACGCTGTCAAAGAAATTGTAGAGCCGTTTGCTTCCGGCAAGGTCGTTGGATGTGATGGGACAATCCAAAGAGCGTTTGGGCGTATGTGCTAGGACAAGGATAGAGAGCGCATATCTCTTTTTGAGATTGTTCAGCTGAATCATCAGCCGTCCTGCGGCATCGCCTTTCTCCATGGCGCAACACAGGTAGGTAAGATTGTCAATGATGAAAATCTTGCAGTCGGTCTGCACAGCCATCTGTTCAATGCCGCCTATGATAGCTTCCTCAAAGTTGGCATCCAAAAGCTGGTTGCAGTCAATAGACACCCGATAGAGTTTGTCGGGAAAGGTGTAGAGCTCTCCATGCTCGTTGGTATAGCGGAGCTGGAACTGCTTTTCGGACAGTTCAAAGTCCAGATACAGCACATTGTCGGTTCGGGCGATGCGGTCGGCTATCTGCACGGCAAGGATGGACTTGCCCACGTTGGAATCGGCAAACAAGCAGGAGAGTTCCCCCTCGTACCAAAAGCTGTCCCACAGCGCACAGGGCGTAGGCAATAACGATGCTTCAAGAATGGTTTGGTTTGCCGTCTTGATATTCATCATGCCTACACTGTCGGGCATACCGTTATGCGCTTGGGATGCTTTTGTGAGGTCGCCACGTATCAGGTTGATATAGTTCTTATCCTCTTCCATATCATTCACCAGTTACGTGGGTTGGGCTTGCGACGGTGGGAAGAGGATAAGGACTTGTTCAGTTCCTCGTCTGACAACGGTATGGGATTCTTTCGGGCGGTTTCCAGCCACTTGTCCAGTTCGTCACGGTAAAGGCAATAGCGTTTGCCGGGCTTGGTGGCAGGGATTGTCCCTTCTGACAGTTTCATGTAGAGCGTACCCTTAGGGATACCTAAATACTCTGCTGCCTCGTCCACAGACATGGGCACGTGGGTGTCCACCGTTTTGGCATTGTTCACACTGCACTGCTCGGCGAGCAGGCTTTTCAGGCTCATCACTTCGTCTCGAAGCTGAGCGACAACCTCGGGGAGGTCGTTGAAGGTAAGAATTGATTTTTCCATTCGCGTACTCGTCTCTTTTGTAAGACTTGGCGCAAAGGACTGAAATGATATATCCGTGAATATCTCCACGACACGTCATTGCAAAATAATTCCCGAATAATTAAGCCCAGCCATAAATGACGGGCAAAATTACTCGGGAAACGATGTAAAACAGGCGGTTATGAGTTACCGGATGGTTGTCGTTGGTGTCGTGATTATCCTAATTCCGCACATAATCCTCGGGATAGTGGAAATCAAGTTTGCCGTTTTCGGGTTCATCAATGGGAATTTCCGTCTTTAACGGCTCTACCTTGAAATTCTTGATGGTTGATAAGTCTGTATCAGCAAACGATTTCGGGAAAAGGGCTTTGATGAACTTGGCACGGTTATCCCCATTGTAGTATCTCTTGTACAGGAAACGCTCAGAGATATTCCATACGAAGTGACGGAGTGGAATGTTGTTGATGTCTTTGGTAAACGGTCTTTGTATGGGCTTCGGGGTATAAGTGTTAAGATTCATCCATTTGTCCACCTCAGTACAGATGTGGTTCACGGTTTCTTGGTCGGCAATGCGAGGCAGGTAATAATGGCAATACTCCATGACCATGCGGATGCGCTCTTCCTTTTCCCGTTGCTCTCTGCTTGCGTAATTGGCACGGTTCTTTTCGTGAAGATCCGGGGCGATAGTAAGCTCTATCGGTTGTGTTTGGATAAGTGTCTCTTCTTTTGTCGGGGATGATTCGGGTACAGGCTCAGGGACTGATGTAGGTCCAGGCACAGATGTGGCTTCTTCAAGTGTATTTTGTGACAGTTCTTCCTGCACCTCTATGGCTTCGGCAATCGTTTCTTTCTTGCCGAACTTGATTTTGTAGATTTCGTATGTATCAAAGATAAGTGTCTGAAAGGAGAGATAGAGCAACCATCCCAACAGGTTACAGCATACGAATACTATCCACCTGACAAAGTTGTCTTGGTTGAAGCTGTCCGCTATTACCAGCGTGGCAATGGAAGATATTAGGACGATGGCGAAGCCGACAAAGCCCAAGATGATGTATTTGTCCTTGATTGATGATTCCATATTTCGTTGAGAGATTGAATGTTCCTGTATTATTTTGTGCAAAGTTAATGCTATTTTTCCCAATTACTGCCCGTTATTTGCGGTTAGAACGGTCTTTTTCAATGTATTTCACGAAATGTCATCATATCATACTCTGTTTCATACTCTGAGGGGCTTATAAATGGTGGCATCAAGCCAAAAACATAGAGGGGCGATTATAGCCTTGTAGCCATAACCGCCCCTCTGAATACCTGTCAATGTGAGACATTTATGCCTCCTTGCGCTTCAAGGTTATCTTGTCCACCACCTGACACATCTGCTGCGCTGCTATCTTGGAATAGATTTGTGTGGTGGTAATGTTCTTATGTCCGAGATAGGCTTGGATGACAGCCATGTCCGTTCCCATTTCCACGTGCAGGCTTCCGAAGCTGTGGCGGGTACAGTGAAAGGTGATTTTCTTGGTTATCCCTGCTGCCGTGAGCCACCTTTGGAGTGGTCCTTGCAGCATCTTGTCCTTGAAATCCTCAAAGATAAGTCCCTCGCCCCGTTCTCCCAGCAGTCCATAGGCTTCATCACTGATGGGGTTATGCACTATTTCTTTGGTTTTCTGCATACGGGTGGTAACGAACATCCTGCCGTTGGTGTATGGTTGTATCTGCTGCCACGTGAGCTGTCTGATGTCGCTCTTTCTCAGTCCCGTAAGACAGGCGAAAAGAAAAGCTTTTTTCAAGACCTCCTCCTCACAGGGTGTTTCGGCAAGCCGTATCAGTTCCTCTTGGCTCAAATGCTCCCTGATGGTGGGAATGCACTCGATGCGGTCTAAGAAGCCGTTTGGGTTCTCCTTTATCTTCCTGTCACGGTAAGCGGTATGCAGCACGGCACGGAAAGTTGACCAATAGCCTGCTGCGGAGTTGATGTGCAGCTTTTGGTTGGTGTGGATGGATTGGGGTGCATCAAGCAGGTATTCCATGAACTTGCGGCACAAATCCACATCCACCTCCTCAAAGGTGCATTTGCCGTTCACGAACCGCTGGAAATGCTTGTATACGTGCTGCCACTTGATATTCTTGCGGTCAGCCAGTCCTTTGAAATAGGCAAGGAAATCGCCCTTCATCTTGGTCTTGTCAAAAAAGCCGTTGTTTTCATTGAAAATGGCTTCGTAGCGCTGGTTGCGCAGGATGACCGCTTTCTTCATCATGCGTGCGTTGAAGTCCCGTTCCTGCTGGTTTGCAGGTTTGGCGAAGATGTAAATTCCTAAGGCTTCACGTGTAATCACTCTCATGGTGACATTGTCACGGTAGCCGGGATAGTAGTCAAGGCATAGTGAATACTGTGTCCCGTTCTTAATCTTGCGCTTACGCAAGGTAACTGTTTTGCATTTACTCATAATAATTATGTTTTAATTGGTTGTATACATTTTGGAGTTGTATCCATGTTTCCGATGGCAAAGGAACAACGTGAAATATCCGTGAATACCTCCACGATACATCATTTTGAAATAATTTTCGATAATCCCGATTTTTCACGGTTATTTGTTCCTTTCAGCCATGACACGCTCCACATCTGAGCGCAAAAGCAGGTTTTTCACACCCACCTTTATCTTTTCGATGTGCTTCACCTTGACGATATGGCAGATGTTGGCTGACGAAAGACCATAGATTTGCTGCACCTGCTCAACGGTATAGTAGCGTTCATCGTTCACAAGGTCAGTTCTGCGGAGTTCGTTCAAATGTGATTTGGAGTAATAGGTACGCCCGTACTCTCTTTTAGTGGGTATCTTATGGCGATAGGTGTAGGCACGGAGTGCGGTCGGCTTCATGCCGAACAGTTCCTCCACCTCCTCGGTCAGTAGCCAGTCGGTAATTTCGCTAATATCAACTGCCACACCGAAAAACTCGTCAATATGCTTCTTGCTGTAATAGTTCTTTCCTGCGATACGGCAGATGGGGATATGGTTACGCTTGGCGGAAGTGTAAAGCCATGACTGCTTTACCTTAAAAAGGGACATCACCTCCTCGCCCGAATAGAAGTCCAACACTTCTTCGCTTTCCTTTTCCCTTTTTTCTCTTTTGGCAGGTAAGGAAGATGAAGATGATTTCCTTGGTGTGGAGGTGTTGCCGGGCAGGATGCGGTGATAGGGATTGCCCTCCAACATCTGCTCGATGTCGGCTCTGCGGATGAATGCCATGCGGTTGCTGATGCGTGAGGCTTTCAGCTTGCCGATGGCTACAAGTTTGTAAATGTACTGTCGGGAACAGCCCATGAGGATGGCTGCTTTGGAAAAGGTGAGATACTCCTGATGCTGTATCTCCATCAAGGGTTGGGCGACTTTGAAGAGGTTGTTCTTCTGCATCACTCTGGCTCGTTTGGCTTCTGCCTGACAAGCCTCACTGCAATATCTTTGCATACCGCTTCGGGTTACAAAGGACTTGCCGCAAAAACTGCATTTTCTGGTTGCTTTCATACCGTTTTATCGTTTAATGGTTCATTTCTTCAATCCTATATCTCTGAAATGGTAAACGGATGTGAACGGAAGTCAACCATTGTCGCTTTTCTACACAGTGTGACTGTTTCCGCATATCGGGGCGGTTATTGTCGCTTGTCGTAAACGGTTGTAAACCCTTGTCAACTGTCTGCACGGTGTGACAAAAAACAAGCCCCGCAAATTCTCCACGTCAGAAATACGTCTCAAAAATATGTGGAAATTTGGGAAGCGACAAATGGCAACCGAAAAGTGTTAAATTTTAGAATATGCTGGTAATTAAAGATTTACACTCGGATATTTCTGATTAGTTTTGGTTGTTCTATGGTTATAAATACTAGCTTGGGAATTACAAACAGACATCATCTCTATTCATTTCGGCATAGTGAAAGCGGAAATGATGCGAGTGGTATATGATTCCGAGAAGATACCTGTCTCCACCCTATCGGTTATCGCCCTCACCGTGTATCGTTCCGGCGTTCTTGCGGGCTGCTATCTTGTCGCAATTGATTTGGGCTATCTGGTCAAAGGTGTAGCCGAGGTCGTGGGCGAGCATGGCACAATACCAGAGTACGTCGCCTATCTCTTTGGCAATCTCGAGGCAGCGCTCGTCGCCGAACTCTCCCTGATTGTCGCGTATCACTTTCTTTACCTTGTCGGCCACCTCGCCGGCTTCTCCGGTCAATCCCAATGTGGGGTAGACGATGGGATGGGGATAGATGGCAGTGGCGAGTGCCTTCTGCTGATATTCATCAAAATCCATAAGCAGTATTTGTTGTATAGTTCTATTATAATGGTAACGTGCGAACTTCGCAAATGTTGTATGGATAACGGGAAAAAGAATGGGAGCGGTTTCCAAAGCCTGCCACCTGGCTTGGCGCCCGACGACAAGGAAAAAGAAAGAGAACAAAGGACACGAGGGCGCAGCGGAGGCTACACGTAAGGGCATAAAAAAACCGCCTGAAAGCCCATGTCTCTCGACATCATACTCTTCGGCGGGACAAAAACTTGTTTTGTTTAAGGAAAAAGACTTTTTAATATCAACAACGAGCGGTTGTAAGTAACCACCTTAACACCCGACGCAATGTTATCACAACATCTGTGGGCATTGCCCGTCGCCTCCAGTCCTCCGACTGATTAAAAAGTTTACAGAATTTCAAATCTTTACATCATTTTCTCAACCAAATAGTTACACACTTCATATAAATGCTTCTTTTTTGTTTCACTATTACGACTGCAAAGTTACATACTTTTTACAAAATATGCATAGCATTTTCCGATTTTAATATATTAAAAATCTCTTATTGCGTGTCGATGCCCTTCATTTTGCCCGTTGGCAAGGGGCTGACGGAGGACTTTATGACCGCCCATCAGCCGATGACCGCGGGGGATGCGGGGCTACTTCAGCGTCTCGCTCTCTATCTTCTCGATGCTTCCGCTGATAGGATTGAGCAGGATGTGGCTGGTATTCTTCTTGCCGAAGAGCTCGGCGCTGAGATACTCGGTACGTCCAAACTGTCCGGCGTAGCACTCATAGGTCTTCACGATACGGCTGTCGTGGGTGAGCGTGACTTGGATTTTGTCGGGGATGTTGACGCAGAGCCCGAAATTGTCCTTGGACTCCTTCTCGGCAGGTCCGCCTTCGGGCACATTGCCCTCTGGAGCCACCATTATATAATAAGGTGTACCCGCCAGGTCGTCGGCATCGGTGATACCCAGATGCTGGGAAAAGCGGAAGAGCACGCTGCGCTCCTCATCGGGCTGGGGAACAAAGGTGATGATGGTCTCGATGGTGTCGCTCACCATGGTTCCCTCAAAGGTCTGCAACAGCGCACGCTCCTGGGCATCGAGGTTCTCCATCATGATGCGCAGCTGGGTGCCGTCTTTGGGCATAAAGTCTGCCTGACCGCGTGCGAGCTGGTTGCGGCTCTCGCGGATGTCATAGATGTCCTTGGCGGTGAGCTCAGCCATCTTGGCGGTGCTTCCAGCCGAGAGGATATCCTCGTTCATATAGTCGTTGGGATTGGGCTGCGGCTGCTTGGGAGCCGGCACAAACCGCTCGGGCAGCGCCACCTGGCGTCCCTTGGCATTGATGGCGAGCAGCAGTCCGCTCTCGTCGCGGTCTACCTCGCTGATGCTGAGTTTCTTATCCAGATTGAGGGTAAACTGCTTGGTAGAATCGGGCACACCGATGGTGTTCATGCGGATGTCTACCACCCTATAGGTCTCGGCGGGATGGAGTGCCACGTCCTTCTTCTTCATGTAGCGGAAGGCGTACATGGCAAACTGTCCGGGGGTGTAGGTGGTCTTCTCTACCTTGACGGCAAATCTCAGCGCCGTCTTGGGCAGAAAGTAAGTGGTTCCGGCCACAGTCTGTTGGGCCAGGGAAACGCCCATGCCGGCAAGCAGCATCAGCGCCGAAAGAATATACTTTTTCATTGCGTGTGTTATAATTTGCTTTTGTATTGTCTATGATGTTATCAGTCTTCGATGTAGCGGAACGCTGCGGGCAGGGAGTCCACGATGTCGCTCGCCACGAGGCTCTCCATTCCCTTGGTGCGCACTGCCAGGTCTCCGGCAAGTCCGTGGAGATACATCCCCAGCATGCAGGCCTGCTGATGCTGGTAGCCCCGCGCCAGAAGTCCGGTGATGACGCCCGTGAGCACGTCGCCGCATCCGGCAGTAGCCATTCCGGCGTTGCCCGTGGTGTTGAATATCACTTGTCCCGAGGGCAGGCACAGGGCGGTGTAGTGTCCCTTGAGCAGTATGTATGCCTGGAGGCGCGCTGCCATTTCCGATGCGCGGTTGAGCAGTTCGCAGCTGTCGTGCGACGCCGCCCCCAACAGGCGCTCCATCTCCTTGGGATGGGGCGTGAGGATGCAGTCCTTGGGCAACTGCTGCAACCAGGCACGATGGGCAGCCAGTATGTTGATGGCATCAGCGTCGATGACCACCGGGCAGTTGGCTCGGCGCAGCTGGGATATGAGCGAGAGGGCCGTAGTCTCGTCGGTACCCAGTCCGGGACCTACACCCATGGCCGAATAGGCTGTGGTGTCTACGGCCTCGGTAAACCTGAGTTCGCTGGCATCCATCTGCAGCACTGCCTCGGGCACCGCCATCTGCATGACGGTATAATTGGCCTTGGGCGTATGCACCGACAGCTTGCCCACTCCCGAGCGCAGACAGGCTCGGGCTGACAGTATCGCCGCTCCCGACATGCCGTAGCTGCCGGCTATCAGCAGCGCATGGCCCATCTCTCCCTTGTGGGCAAAGGGCCAACGACGGCGCAGAAACGAGCGCAACTCTCCCTCCTCGACGAGTGAGAAGCGGCTGTCCTTACTCTCAGCAAAAGACTTGGAGAGACGGATGTCAAGCACCTTGACCTCGCCCAGATAGGGCTGGTTCTCGGCAAAGAGCATCGAGAGCTTGAGCTGCAGGAAAGTGAGGGTAATGGTGGCGCGCACGATGTTGGCTCTGACATTGCTCGAATTGTCTTCGGGCATCAGACCCGAAGGCAGGTCGATGCTCACCACGGGCGCTTCACTCTGGTTGATATACTTGACGAGCGAAGAGAAACCTCCGGCGAGAGGCTTGTCGAGCCCAGCCCCGAAGAGTCCGTCGACAACCAGCGTATCGGCATCGAGCACGGGCGGGTCGAAGTTTACCTTGACCTCGACAAATTCTTCCACCTTGATGCTTTCGACCAGCCGCTTCTTGTTGGCGGCACAGTCGGGCGAGAGGTTGTTGTGGATGTTGAAGAGATAGACCGACACGGCAAAACTGCGCTCTGCCAGCAAGCGCGCCACAGCCAGGGCATCACCGCCATTATTGCCGGGTCCGGCAAAGACGATTACCCTCATGGGCACCCAGCGTCGGGCTATCTCATCGGCCACTGCCGACGCCGCGCGTTCCATCAGGTCGATGCTCTTCACGGGCTCGTGTTCGATGGTATATCTGTCCCACTCCTTTATCTGTCTGCTCGTAAATATTTTCATACCTTGCAAAAATACGAAAAAATGACTAACTATCGTAGCTGTTTTCCTATATTTTTTGTAATTTTGCCGAGAAATTATTAAATTCATACTCATGAGTATCGTACAGATTAAGGACAAAAGGTTCAAAACGTTTATTAGCGAGGACGAAATCCAGCAACGCGTCAAGGCCGTCGCCGACAGGATCAACCATGACATGGAGGGCAAGAAGCCCCTGCTCCTGGCCGTGCTCAACGGCTCGTTTGTCTTTGCCGCCGACTTGATGCGCCACATCACTATCCCATGCGAGATATCGTTTGTCAAGCTGGCATCGTATGAAGGCACCGTCTCTACAGGCAAGGTGGTCGAAGTGATGGGACTCAACGAAGACATAACCGGACGCGACGTCATCATCGTCGAAGACATCGTAGACACTGGCAAGACCATGGAGCGCATGCTCGACACCCTGGGCACCCGCAACCCCAACTCGCTGCACATCTGTACGCTGCTGCTCAAACCCGAGAAACTGAAGATACCCCTCAACATAGAGTATGCAGCCATGGAAATCCCCAACGATTTCATCGTGGGCTATGGACTTGACTACGACCAGGAGGGTCGTAACCTCAGAGACATTTATACATTAGTAGAAGGATGAAGAATATAGTTATTTTCGGTGCCCCCGGTTCGGGCAAAGGCACCCAAAGCGACAAGATGATTGCTCAGTACGGTTTTGAGCACATCTCTACCGGCGACGTGTTGCGCAATGAAATCAAGAACGGAACCGAGCTGGGCAAGACCGCCAAGAGTTATATCGACCAGGGACAGCTTATCCCCGACGAGCTGATGATAGACATCCTTGCCAGCGTATACGACAGCTTCGGCAAAGAGCACAAGGGCGTCATCTTCGACGGATTCCCCCGCACCATCCCCCAGGCTGAAGCCCTCAAGAAGATGCTGGCTGAGCGCGGACACAAGGTGGCTGCCATGATTGAGCTCGACGTTCCCGAAGACGAGCTGATGAAGCGTCTCCTACTCCGCGGACAGCAGAGCGGACGCAGCGATGACAACGAAGAGACTATCAAGAAGCGCCTCAACGTTTATCACAACCAGACATCTCCCCTCATTGAATGGTACGCCAAAGAAGGCATACACCATCACATCAACGGTCTGGGTGAGCTTGACCGCATCTTTGGCGACATCACTGCCGTCATCGACAATTTGTAATATCATAAAAGGCTGAAGCAGCGTGCCGGCAGACGTACCTATGCAGATAGATACGACAAGCACGACACGGCGCTTCAACCTTTTTTCGTTTTATTAGACTCCACTTTTCACCAACTCCTTATCATCTATTATAATTATGGCAGAATCCAATTTCGTTGACTATGTAAAAATCTGTTGTCGCTCGGGCAAGGGCGGACGCGGCAGTATGCACCTGCGCCACGTGAAGTACAACCCTAATGGTGGCCCCGACGGTGGCGATGGAGGACGCGGAGGAAGCATCTACCTCCGTGGCAATCACAACTATTGGACGCTGCTCCACCTCAAGTTCCAGCGTCACGTATTTGCCGAACATGGAGGCAATGGCGGTCGCGACAAGTGTCACGGCACCGATGGTAAGGACATCTATATCGACGTGCCCTGCGGCACAGTGGTCTACAACGCCGAGACGGGCAAATACGTGTGCGACGTCAACTACGACGGACAGACTGTATTGCTGCTCAAGGGCGGACGCGGCGGATTGGGCAACTTCCAGTTCCGCACAGCCACCAACCAGGCTCCTCGCTACGCACAGCCGGGCGAACCCATGGAGGAGATGACCATCATCCTCGAGCTCAAACTGCTGGCCGACGTCGGACTGGTAGGTCTGCCCAACGCCGGAAAGTCCACCCTGCTCTCGTCGCTTTCGAGCGCACGGCCCAAGATAGCCAACTATCCCTTTACCACCCTCGAGCCCTCATTGGGCATCGTAGACTATCATGACCACCAGTCGTTTGTCATGGCCGACATCCCCGGCATCATCGAGGGAGCCAGCGAGGGCAAGGGACTGGGACTGCGCTTCCTCCGCCACATCGAGCGCAACTCGCTGCTGCTCTTCATGGTGCCCGGCGACACCGACGATATCAAGCGCGAATATGAAGTGCTGCTCAAGGAGCTGCAGCAGTTCAACCCCGAGATGCTCGACAAGCACCGCGTGCTGGCGGTCACCAAGTGCGACCTGCTCGACGACGAGCTTATCGACATGCTGCGCGAGACTCTGCCCGACGACCTCCCCGTAGTGTTCATCTCTGCCGTCACCGGCAAGGGACTGCCCGAGCTCAAGGACATCCTGTGGCGCGAGCTCAACAGCGAGAGCAACAAGCTGGCAGACATCACAGCCGAAGACACGCTGGTACACCGCGACAAGGATATGAGCCGCTTTGCCGAAGAGCTCCACGACGAGGGCGAGGACATTGAGTTTGTCGATGAAGACGACATCGAAGATATCGAAGATATCGAAGACCTGGAAGATTTCGAATACGACGAGGAGGACTATGATGACCAGCAAGACTGAACCCCGTCTGCTCTGCTATGACCTCGGCGAAGGGGTCACAGCCTTCTCCACCACCCGACATGGCGGCGTGAGTGAGGCCAACTACGCCTCGTTCAATATCAACCCCTACTGCGGAGACAGCGCCGACCACGTGGCACGCAACCGCCAGCTGCTGGCCGACAGGCTCGGACTGCCCGCCTCCCACATCGTCCTCCCCCACCAGGTCCACGGCATCGAGCACCGCGCCGTGGCGCCCGAACTGCTCGACATGAGCGACGCCGTGCGCGACAAGATACTCGACGGAGTAGACATGGTGACGACCTCGATGACCGGCGTGTGCATCGGAGTCTCCACCGCCGACTGCATCCCCGTATTGCTCTACGACCCCGTGGCCCGCGCCACCGCCGCCATCCATGCCGGATGGCGCGGCACCCTGCAGCGCATCTGCCAGCGTGCCGTCATGGCCATGCAGCTTCACTACGGCACCACCCCCGACAGGCTGCGCGCCGTGGTAGGACCAGGCATCTCGCTTGCCAACTTTGAAGTGGGACAGGAGGTCTACGACCAGTTCGTGCAGGCCGGCTTCGACCTCACCGAGACCGCCGAGTGGCACACCAAGTGGCACCTTGACCTGCCCGGCATCAATATCCGGGAGCTTATCGGCTGCGGCGTGGCGCCCGAGCATATCCACCATGCCGGCATCTGTACCTTCGACCATGCCGACGACTACTTCTCGGCGCGCCGTCTCGGCATCGACTCCGGACGCATCTACACCGGCATCCTGATGCGATGACATCCCGCACCCCGACCATTAACCCTTACACCTAAAAGTCTACCTTTATATATATGAACATCAAGCATACACTGACATGGGCCCTGCTGGCTACATTGCTGTCGGCATCCACCCCAGCCAACATCAAGTTCACCCCAGCCGAGACCCAGCAGATAAGCATCAGCACTCCCGGACTCTTTGACAAGAGCAAAGCCTTCAGCATCGACTTCACCAGCATGGGCGACCGAGCCTACAGCTTCCCGCTGCCCGTGGGAAAGGCTACGCTCTCTGACAAGGAAGACCGACTGGAAATCACCTCCAAGAAGGGCGATGCAGTCAAGGCCATGTTTGACGGCTGCGTACGACTCGCGCGAAAGATGGACCGCCACGGCAATGTCATCGTGATACGCCACGACAATGGTCTGGAGACTGTCTATGAAAACAATGCGCAGAACCTGGTGCAGAGCGGACAGACGGTAAAGGCCGGACAGACCATCGCCATCATCGGCAACGACGGCGAGCAGGGTCTCTGCCGCTTCTTCATCATGGTCAACGGCTCACGCGTCAACCCCACCACCATCGTCAATGCCCGCAACCACCGACTCTACCGTCAGGTGCTGGCGTTCGAGAAGCGCGGCGCCAATATCCGTATAACCCACATCGACGGAGAGAGCAACGAGAAGCGCGGACTGACCCTTGACCCCGACGAGGAAACCAACCCGTTTGAAAACAGCAGCAGCTTCGAACTCGACCTTACCCAGATAGAGGAGGAGCACTGGGCCTACCCGCTCCCGGGTGCCAAGGTCATCAGCCCCTATGGCGGCAGACGGCGCCACAGTGGCGTAGACCTCAAGACCAAGCCCAAAGACAACATCGTGGCTGCTTTCGACGGCGTCGTCACCCGCTCAGCCCCCTTCTCGGGCTACGGCAACTGCATCATCATCCGCCACGCTTTCGGTTTTGAGACGCTCTACTCCCACCAGTACAAGAACCTGGTCAAGGTAGGCGACAAGGTCAAGGCAGGAGACGTCATCGGACTCACGGGGCGCACGGGCCGGGCCACCACCGAGCACCTGCACTTCGAGGTCAAGTACCGTGGCGTGCGCATCAATCCGTCCACCATCTTCGACCATACCAAGCGCCGTCTGAAAGCCACCACCCTCGTGCTGGGAAAGAACGGCAGCGTGAAGACCAAGAAATAACAGCCCGCTACCCCACACCTCCGCCCCGCCCGCCATCACACCTCCGGCGGCAGCGACGGCACCTGGCTGACCATCCATAGTCTCCAGACCACAGCAGCAATAAAGGCAAGCACCCATGACAGAGGTGCTTGCCTTTATTGTTGTCCCTGCGGCTTTGGGGGCGAGCCTGGCCCTTGGCATACCTCTCGTTACAGAGGCAGCCTCTATCGCCATGACCGTGGCGTCAGTCTTCAGTGGTCCATTTCACCATCTTGGCCAGTTGCAGGAAATAGTCGTTTGACCAGATGTCAAGTTCCTTGGGATTGCGGACAAAGGGCAGCACGTCTGCCTTGACCTGCTTGATGTCTGCCGATGCCAGTCGCTCGCTCAGCTTGTCCAGAAACGACTCCTTGGTGATATCCTCCTGATTGAACTGTAAGGCCCGTTCATGCAGGTGGGCAAAGTCAAGAGGAATATTGTGGCGAACGTACCATTCGAAGTCATACCAGTCACGGCCTTTCACCCTATTCTTCCACACCCGATACAGCAATGCGTGCATCTTGCCTGCAAACAGGTCTGGCAGAGTGAAGCATCGTGTCATGAATGACTGTGGCTGGAGAAGCAGTTTCTGTTCGGTATCAAACTTCAATGGTGGTTGCGTGTCTACTTCTATCTTTATCTTTACCGTTTTCTCCGTCTGGAAGGTGATATCATAGACATCAGTGTTATCCTTCAAGAAGGCAGACTCCACTTTGCCAAAGTTCTTCTTGTCTTTCTTCTTGATCTCAACCTCGCGACCGACGAGGGCAAACTGATTGACTATCGGCTGGAAGTATCGGGTAAAGTCGAAGTGGTCATTGGGAGAGACGAGCGAGAAGTCCATATCTTCAGAGAAGCGCTGCAAACCATGGAAGATACGCAGACAGGTGCCGCCATAAAAGGCTGCCTCGTCAAAGAAGCCCCCATTATACAGCCCTGCAAGGATTACCTGCTGATTGACCTCGAAGATGGCATTGCGTCTCTGCTGTTCGGTCGTAAGTTCATAGACCGACAACATCTGATTGTATATTTCGTTTGTGCTCATTTCTTCATATATTTTATCAGAGTTTCTATCGATTTTCCCTTTTTCCCGACTTGTGCATACCGCTCAAAGATACCTACATCCATACGCAGGAAGTCATCTATGTCCATGCGGATGTCACCTTCCAGATAAGCCTCAACATCCTTCAGATAGCGGAGGTTGACATTAGGAGAATTGGCTATCAGATCGCACAGCGCCTTTTCGGGTGTAGCCATCAGAAACGAGTAGCTATGCTGGTTGATGCTTGTCACGCCTACAGAGAAGGCCTCGCGCGAAATCATCTGATACTCGAAGCGCCCCACGGGGGTATCAAAGTGGCGGGAGTGCTTTATCGTCATCGACTGGGTGGTATAGACTGCCTCGGGTATCAGTCCGTAATAGCGCAAGGCTGTCTGTCTGGACACATACGAAGGGGCATAGAGATGATTGGCTATCAACTCTGTTGACAGGCTCACCCGCGATACCTTGGGGGCTATCACATATAGCCCTCTCTTAAGACGTATCACCTTGCCTGCCGTCTCAAGTTGAAGCACCTTTTGATTACTTGCCGACATTTCCGGGAATAGAGATGCCACCGTGGCGGTGCTTACTGGAATGTTGCCAATATGCTCTAAGTCCATAATCATGCCACAAAGATAGTCAAAACTGGTACAGTAAACAAACTTTTTATTGTTTTTCTGTACCAATTTTGGCTGTTTTTGCAATTTCGAGGCCATCCATGGGCTCCATGAGGCTCAGTTTGTGCATGCCATGACCCTCTCCATATTGATTGCTAGGTTGGATTTAGTCATTGCGTGACGGTATTTATTCTTTGCAGGCCACGCATTGGCCATATCAGGTCGCGAAGTCAGGTTATTTGCGGTCGGCAGAGGTTTCGGGAGAATTGGGGGCGGGCGGTTGGGCCTAATAAAATATCCGCAATGCCTGTCTATGGGCATTGCGGATAATGCTATGCTACCTGAGCCTCTGGCTGCGGTGGCTATCGTCGTGGGGCTTGCGCCCGGTTATCTACTTGCTGTGCTTCTGCCAGTACTTGGCGCCTTTGGCCTTGAGTTTCTCGGTGAAGGCGGCAGACTCGGCATCTACCTGTGCCTCCTCTTCGGGTGTGGCAAAAGCGTGGCGGTAGCCTTTCACATCGTTCCAGTGGCCGCGGGTGAAATCGGGCACCTCTACCGGCTTGTTGCCATTGTCCATCGACAGTGAGCCGAGTTCTGCCAGACAGCACCATTCGCCCAGGTCATAGACATCCATGTCGAAAGGCAGCCCGTGCTGCAGACAGTAGACCAGACGGCTGTCCATGATGTAGTCCATACCGCCGTGGCCGCCTACCTTCTTGGCCTGAGCCAGATAGCGGGTCACGATGGGGCTCTCATATTTCTTGGTGAGTGCACGGCGGTCGGCGGCGGGCATATAGGAGTGGCCCGAGAGATTGTCGGCCGACGGGCGCACGCCACTGTTCTTCATCTCATCGCCCGAGAGCGCGTAGCCCTCAGTAGGATATTTGTTGGCAAAGCCCTTGGTACCCGTGAGCTGGTACATGCGGTTGTAGGGCTGGGGCGTCATGGTGTTGTGGTGTATCTCGATGACCTTGCCCTTCTCGGTGCTGATGAGGGTGGTGGTGTGGTCGCCGTTGGCAAACTTCTCGCAGGGCTTGCCAGAGAGCTTCTCTGCCCACGCCTTACCGTTCACCGACTTGGTATCCATAGCCACGAGAGTCTTCATGCGGTCGCCGCGGTGTATATCCAGCACCTGGGCGATGGGGCCCAGACCGTGGGTGGCATATACATCGCCCCGGAATTTCTGGTTGAAGTCCAAGCGCCAGCCCAGACGGTCATTGGCGTCCTTCTTCCAGTACATATCCCAGAACTGGGAGAGGTCATGGCGATAGGCACCCTGCACATAGAGCACCTCGCCGAACACTCCGTGCTGCGCCATATTGAGGCTGTTGAGCTCGAAGAAGTCATAACAGCAGTTCTCAAGCATCATACAGTGCAGGCGGGTCTTCTCGCTGAGGTCGATGAGCGACCATATCTCGCGCAGGTTCATGGCCGACGGCACCTCGATGGCCACGTGCTTGCCATGCTCCATGGCATACTTGGCCACAACAAAGTGGTGGAGCCAGTCGGTGGCGATATACACCAGGTCGATGTCCTTGCGCTCGCACAACTTCTTGTATCCGTCCTCACCATAATATATATCTGCCGGGGGCATGGATGCGGCGCGCAGGATGGTGTTGCAGGTGTCGGCGCGCTCGCGCTCATGGTCGCAGAGGGCCGTCACCTGGGTGCCGTTGATATGGGTAAAGCGGCGCACGGCGTCGGGACCGCGCATGCCCAGTCCTACAAATCCCACGCGCACCACCTTGAGCTTGGGTGCAGTGAGTCCCAGTGCGGGCTGCTGGCCGGCAGGACGTTCGGGAACCTGGGTGACGATAGTGCCATCCACTGTCTTGTAGGGCCAGTCAAAGGCCACCTGGGCGCTGGCGGTGAGCGCTGTCATAAACAGTCCCACCAGTATCAGCAAAGTGATGATTTTCTTGTTCATTACGTCTTTAATTTAGATTGTTATGCAAAGTTAAGGTTTTAATCATCAATCCCCAAACGAAAGGGACGAAAAACAACATGCCCGGGACGTTTTTTCTTTTCACGTCCCAGGCACGCCGTGTGGTTATTTCGGCCTCCTGTCTATTTGCAGGTGGCGATATTAAACTCGTTGACCTTGGATATCTTGTGGTTGTTGCCCTCGATGACCGAGATGCACAACTTCACGTTGCCGACCTTGATGCGGTTGTCGGCCTTGACCAGTGCGGTGTAGCGTATGCCGCATCCGGGGGCAATCTTCTCTACATGCACGCCGGGCGAGATGAAGATATGGCGGTTGCCGGTGGCTTCGACCACCATGGGCTGTACATCATAGATGGTCTGACGGCCGTTGTTGTAGACCTCAAAGACCACCTTGCACAGCTCGTTGCGGCTTATGCGGTTGTCGCCATTGGCGTCTATAAACCGGGCGTTGCGTATCTCTATCGTCGGCGTATAGGTTATGCCCTCGGCGATGTTTTCCACGCTCGACGAACCGGGCAGCACCTGCGTGGGTTTGGTGCCCTTCTCGCAGTTGCCGCCATCGCCGGGGGTGAACTCGATGCGGTCGTCGCCGCCGTTGTTCTCGTCGAAACCGCTGCCATATCCGGCTTCGCTCTGCTGGGTGGTCACGGGTTGCTGGGCGCGTGGACGCTGGCGCCGCTGACGGCTGGTATAGGTGTCGTCGCCATAGTCACGCTGACGTTGGCGATGGCTGGCATATCCGCCGTTGTCATAGCCCTGCTGTCGCTGCTGGTCGGCGGCGTTGCCGATGATGCCACCCAGCACGGCACCACCCGCCATGCCCACGATGGTACCCATGTCGTGACCGCGCGGTCCGTCGCTGATGCCACCGATGGCACTACCCAATATCGAGCCGAAGGTGGCACCGGTATAGGCGCCCTGTCCGGCGTAGGTGCCGCATCCGCTCATCACCAGGAGCGTCGATGCGGCTATTGCTGCGTATTGTTTCCTCATTCCCTTCACTGGTTTTAGTTACTGTTATGGTTGCAAAAGTAACCAATTCCACCGTCACCGCCATGGTTTTTCCCCTAAATCGCGATAGGGTTTCCCCTATTATTATAATTAAGGTGTAGATGACTGCGCCGTCATCACCGTGGCTACCCAAAAGGCTCCCGCTGCCTCTCTTGGGGCAGACGGGAGCCATGCTTATGCGGTCGGTTCACACCGAGTGATTACCAGATGTGGGCGCGCTTGTCGGGAGCCAGATAGAGGCGGTCGGCAGGCTGGATGTTCCAAGCCTCATACCAGGCGTCGATATGGGGCAGAGCTGCATTGACACGCAGATGGTTGGGTGAGTGTACGTCGCTGTTGACGAGGTAAGCCACAAACTGCGGAGCCACATTGCTGGCCCAGATGCGGGCATAGGAGAGGAAGAAGCGCTGGGCTGCGCTGTAGCCGTCCTTCTCGGGCAGAGGCTGCTTGGCCATCACGTTCTGCAGGGCACGGAATGCCACGTTGATACCGCCGTTGTCGCCGATGTTCTCGCCAAGGGTCTTCTCGCCATTGACCTTTAGGCCGGGCTGTACCTCCTGTGCGCCAAACCAGTCGGCCAACACCTTGGTGCGCTGGCTGTAGTTGGCCTTGTCCTCGTCGGTCCACCAGTTGTTCAGGTTGCCGTTCTTGTCAAACTGGCAGCCCTGGTCGTCGAAGCCGTGGCTCATCTCGTGGCCGATGACGGCTCCGATGGCGCCATAGTTGGCGGCGTCGTCGGCCTCGGCGTCAAAGAACGGAGCCTGGAGGATGGCTGCCGGGAAGTTGATACTGTTGAAAGTTGGGGCATAGAAGGCGTTGACCATCTGGGGATTGCAGGCGAAGACAGTCTTATCGACAGGCTTGCGCCACTTCTTCTCCAGACTGCGGCGGCGCAGGGCGGGGATAATCTCGTCGTAGTTGGCGCGCAGGCTCTTGCTCTCGTCTATCTGCACGTACTCTTCCATGTTCTGCCACTTATCGGGATAACCTATATTGATACGCATGCTGCGCAGCTTCTCTATGGCCTTGGCCTTGGTGGCATCGGTCATCCATGTGCTCTCGCCGATGCGCTGGGCGAAGGCGTCCTGCAGGTTGTGTACCATCTCCACCACTCTCTGCTTGCTGCTCTCGGGGAAGTACTTGGCGACATAGAGCTTGCCGATAGACTCGCCCATGAGTCCCTGGACAAATCCCAGTCCGCGCTTCCAGCGGGGCTGCTGCTCCTTGACGCCATAGACGGCCTTGGTGTATTCGAAACGGCGGTTGACGAAGTCGTCGGAGAGCAGGCTCACAGACGAACTGATGACGCTGGCCTCCAAGCTGGCCTTGAGGGCGAAGAGGTCGGCGGTGGCGAGTATCTTCTCTACCTCGTGGATGGGCTCGGGCTGACCCACATCGACAGAGTCAATGTCGGAAGGATAGCCATAAGCCAGACAGAGCTGCTTCCAGTCGATGCCAGGATAGTCACGCAGCAGGTCCTGCCAGCTCATCTTGTGGATATTGGCCTGAGGGTCGCGGCTCTTCACCTGGTCGTAGCTCTGGCGGGCTATCTGGTCTTCGATGGCGAAGGCTGCCTGCATCTTCTTCTCAGCCATGGCCTCGCTGTTGCCCACCATCTTGAAGAGGTCTTTCATCAGACTCTTGTAGGCGGCCACCACTGCCTTCTGCTGCTCATTGGGCTGGGTATAGTATTCGGGGTCAAGACCGATGCCACCCTGGTTGGCACCGAAGATATACTGGTCTGAGTTGATGGCGTCCTGGCCCAGTCCGAAGCCGAAGAGCATGGTGCCGTAGCCCTTGGCGCCCAGCTCGTACATCACGCGCTCACACTGCTTGCGGTTCTTGATGGCAGCCACCTTGGCGAGGGCTGGCTTGATGGGATCGTAGCCCATACGGTTGCGAGCCACCGTGTCCATATACATACGGTAAAGCGAACCAATTTTCTGGCCCACTGTGCCCTGGGGCATGTGCTTCTCGGCATACTCCTTCACGAGGTCGCGTATGCGGTCGTTGTTCTGCTCGTCCAAATCGGTAAACGAACCGTTCATGGGGTGTACGGCGTCGAGCGGATGGCTCTTGAGCCAGCCGCCGGCAGCAAACTGGTAGAAATCTTCACCGGGCTTGACTTCAAGGTTCATGTTGGCCTTGTCAATGCCGCTTTTGAGTGTTTGGGCAGAGGTCATGCCTGAGATGGCGAGTGCCGCGATTAACATTTTAATTTTCATTTGTAGGGTTATTTTGTTGATTAATTGTTTCCGTCCAGAGTGCCACGATGATGGTAGAGGCTATCCTCGTCAGGGTGGGCCTTTATGAGATTGTTTTCTTGTATGCTTCAGTCTTTCAGACATCCAATGGGAACTACGAATACGCCATCTTTTCTTCGATAGGCATAATCGCCAGTACCTGTAAGCACCATCATGAAGGAGGGCTCGTTCATCTTTTCTGTATTTATTTTTCCCTTAAGAGTCAACAGATTGGCTGCACCTTCATTGACGAGCCTGTCACCTCCCAGCTTAACCTCAACAAGTCCGTATTTTCCATTACGGAGATGTATCACGGCGTCACATTCCAGCCCGTTCTTGTCTCGATAATGATACACCGTACCATCCAGCGCATCTGCAAATACCCGCAAGTCACGGATACACAGGGTCTCAAAGAAGAGCCCCATAGTGTTGAGGTCGCCAATAAGGTCATTTGGACCAAGTCCCAATACTGCGGTGCCTATCGAAGAGTCTATGAAGTATCGGGTGTTGGCCGTGCGGATGGCTGTCTTTGAGCGGAGGTTGGGGTTCCAAGCCTCAGAGTCCTCTATGACAAATATCTTTCGCAATGCCTCCAAATAACCGCCTGCCGTCTTTACGCTTATTTCATTTTCATCATTGGTCATCATGTCTGCCACTATAGTTCCGATGGTTGCCTGCGAACCTTGGTTACGGGCGTATGAACGCAAAAGCAGCCTCGTTGTCGTACTATTGCGGTTAACTCCATCCACTCGGGAAATATCTTTTTTGATAATGGCGTCCACATAATCGAACGCTTGCGCCAGGGCAGCCTCGCCTTGCAAATTGCATGCGAAGGGCCAGCCACCGCGGCAAATCAAGAAGGCAATGTCATCTATCTTCAGCTTGTTTACGGCGACGATTTTTTCAGGAGTTCCAAACAGATGAGCCAAGCTAACACCGCCATTTGACTCTCCTGACTCATAGAGGCTCATTGGGCGCATGGTCAACCAGCTGAACCGTCCTGTGCCAGAGTGGTGTATCTCTTTTTCTTCCGCGGGAACGGCAGAACCTGTCAAGACAAATTGCCCAACCTCGCGCCTATGGTCAATCTCAAACCTTATGGCATCCCACAGCTTCGGCGCCAACTGCCACTCGTCAATCAGTCTCGGAGTATCGCCATCCAGCAACACTGAAGCGTCAATCTCCGCCATCTCCAGATTGGTTGCCAACGACGTAGGATTATCCATATACAAGATGCTGTTTGCCTGCTGTTCGGCGGTGGTGGTCTTCCCGCACCACTTGGGACCTTCTATCAATATGGCTCCTTTGCTTGCCAACTTCTTTGCAAGCATTTGGTCTGCTATTCTATGTTTGTACTCCATATCTTCAAATGATTTGATTTACAGCTGCAAATATACATCTTTTTTCTGTTATTTCCTCAGTTGGCGCATTTTTATTTCCTCAGTTGGCGCATTTTCACTTCCTCAGTTGGCGCAATTTCGCTTCCTCAGTTGGCGGAAATGATGGTTGACGGGGTGGTCGGTGTGGTGAGAAAAGCCCTTGAGCCAACTGCCGGCGGCCAACTGGTGAACACTTCACCAGACTTGACCTCAAGGGGCATGCTGACCGTCATCGTCGGCACGATATTCGAGTATATCGCCGGGCTGGCAGTCGAGAGCCTGACAGATGGCTTCGAGGGTGGTGAAGCGTATGGCTTTGGCCTTGCCCGTCTTGAGTACCGAGAGGTTGGCGGGAGTGATACCCACCCGCTCGGCCAACTCGCCCGACGACATCTTGCGCCGGGCCATCATCACGTCTACATTTACTATGATTGGCATGATTGGTACTGTTTATATGGTAAGGTCGTTTTCTTCTTTCATCTTCTGGCCCACGGCAAAGAGCTGGCTCACCATGAGCAAGCCCAACCCTATGACGAGCAGCATACTGTCTATCTCGCTATGGAGGCTCACGTCGTAGCCGGCATAGGCCACGGCGGGCGTAGTGTCAAAGGCCAGCAACAGCCATTCGCCCAGATAGATGGCTATGATGTACCAACCCATCAGCCGCAGCCGACGAGTGGCAGACTCGCCGAAGTCTTCACCTCGGTTTACGGCAAGCACCAGCCGGATGAAGACTACCCAGAAAGCTAAACAACAACCCGACATCGCCAGCAGCACCAGCATATTGCCTATGGTGACCAGCACCGGTGTGCTACCCGTGCCTTCGGCGACCACCCAAGCGGTCACCTTGCTCACGCGCAGCGAGTCGGTATTGCCAGTCATCGTGTTGGTCATCGCCAGTTCGCGGCGTGCCGGGTTGTGCGAACGCAAGTCCAGAATGTAGGGTTTGCAGGTCTTGCCCGTGGCATGGTCCTGAAGCCCAAGGGTGGCGTCGGCATAACCGCTGTTAAAGCCTTCGACAAAGTGCTGGGCAGCCGTGAAGAGAGAGAAAGCCACGGCTATCAACAGCAGAATACAATAGAAGTTGAACTTACGTTTCATCTGTTTTCTTGATAATTATTAATAACTTATTGTTAATTGTATATTATTTATCGAATAACGATATGACAAAGGTAGAGATTATCTCTGTAACCACCAAGCAAAACGCCAGTTTTATTATCGTTTAACGATAAATTTAACACTCTTACACGCATCGCGGTCGCCATCATCGTCGTCATAGCGATGATGGTCTCCATGGGCACCCCATTCCCCGACACGATAAAAGTAATGATGGATAGAAAAAAGAGGGGGAAAAATGGAGCGGTTTCACAAAAAAGTAATACATTTGCAGCAGTGTATTCAATGAATGTGTATTGCGCCGCAAGGCTAAAGTTATTGTCATGAGAGTATATTGTGTCAACCACCTGCCTTTAGGTAAGAGTTTCTATGCCATCAACCTCTTTGGCGTCGTTTTCGCCAAAGGTCCGCTGAATAGTGTCAGTGCCCGTCACGAGTATATACACACCCTGCAGCAGCGCGAGATGCTCTACATCTTTTTCTACCTGTGGTATGCCGTCGAGTGGCTGCTCCGTCTGGCCTATTGCCGTGACGGCTACAAGAGCTATGCCAACCTCGCCTTTGAGCGCGAGGCTTACGCCAACCAGTACAACCCGCACTACCCGCAGCAACGCCGTCCCTACGCCTGGCTACACCACCTGTGGCATAGGGAGTCATGGCGCGAAGTGTGGCACTGACCTCTGATTTTCAGTCCCAACCGTTTGTATTCTGCACAGAGTTGTGTAACTTTGCACTCATCGTCGTCGCTGTCACCCTCATGGTGTTTGGCGTCGGCCCTATATATATAATAAGGTAATAACATATATATAATAAGGTATAAGGATATGACTACACGCACGATAGCCGTACTCGGCATGATGTGTGCCGGATGTGCCGGCACCGTAGAGCGCACCCTCTCGCGCATGGAGGGCGTGACGACAGCCAACGTCAACCTCGCCGCCCGCACCGTGACGGTGACCTACGACGAGCGCCTCACCTCGCCCCAGGCGATGAAGGAGCGGTTGGCCCAGGCGGGCTACGACCTGGTGATAGAGCAAGACCGCAACGTGGAAGCCATCGAGCGACGGCAGTATCAGCGCCTGAGACGCAAGGTGGCGGTGGCGTGGCTGCTCTCGCTGCTCTGCATGGCCATAGGCATGGGGTGGATAGAGACGGGCAGCGCCAATGCAGCCAACCAGCTATCCATGCTGATAGCTCTGGCGGCTATGGTGTGGTGCGGACGCGACATCTATCACTCGGCATGGCGGCAGACGCTGCATGCCACAGCCAACATGGACACCCTCGTGGCGATGAGCACGATTATCAGCTTCGGCTTCAGTTTCTTCAACACCTTCTGGGGCGACGTATGGACTGCCTCGGGCATGGAGTGGCACACCTACTATGATGCCACAGTCATGATACTCACCTTCGTGCTCACGGGCCGCATGCTCGAGGAGCGTGCCAAGCACAGCACAGCCTCAGCCATACGCTCGCTCATGGGCCTGGCTCCCAAGACAGCGCGCGTGGTGAGCGGCGACGCTCTCGTCGAGATGCCTCTCGCGGCTGTGCAACCCGGCGACTGCGTCGAGGTGAGAGCCGGAGAGAAGGTGGCTGTCGACGGCGTGGTCACCGCTTGGGGCGACACCATAGCGACGATAGACGAGAGCATGATAAGCGGTGAGCCCCAGGCTGTAGCCAAGCATACCGGCGACCGCGTGCTGGCGGGCACCATCGTCGTCAGCGGCGCCTTGCGCTTCACCGCCCGCGAGGTAGGCAGCAAGACCATGCTGGCACAGATTATCCGCATGGTGCAGCAGGCCCAGGGCTCCAAGGCTCCCGTGCAGCGTGTAGTCGACAGGATAGCCGCCATCTTCGTGCCCACGGTGCTTGCCCTCTCGGCGCTCACCCTCGTGGTGTGGCTCGCGGTCGGCGGCATGAGCCAGCTGCCCCGAGCCGTCATGTCGGCGGTGTCGGTGCTGGTTATCGCCTGTCCCTGCGCCATGGGACTCGCCACCCCCACTGCACTCATGGTGGGCATAGGGCGTGCAGCGCGCATGGGCATACTCATCAAGGACGCCACCGCGCTCGAGACCATGCGCCACATCGATGCCATCGTCATCGACAAGACGGGCACCCTCACTCTCCCTGCCGCCGATGCCGCCGACAGCGACGACGTAAGCCGACGCGAGAGTCTGAAGCCCTACGCCCGAGAGGCCATCGCGCAACTCAAGAGTCAGGGTATAGACATCTACATGATGAGCGGCGACCGCGACGAGGCTGTCGCCTACTGGGCCAAGCAGGCTGGCATAGACCATTGGCGCAGCCGCGTCATGCCGCAGGACAAGCAGGACATGGTGGCTCGTCTGCAGGCCGAGGGCAGGCATGTGGCGATGGTGGGCGACGGCATCAACGACAGTCAGGCATTGGCAGCCGCCGACGTGGGCATAGCCATGGGCCGCGGCACCGATGTAGCGATGGACGTGGCACAGGTCACCCTCATGGGCAACGACCTGCGCCGCATAGCCGAAGCCTTCAGTCTGTCGCGCCAGACGGTAGGCATGATTCGCCAGAACCTCTTCTGGGCGTTCATCTACAATCTCGTCTGCATCCCCCTTGCCGCCGGAGCCCTCTACGCCGTCACCGACTTCCAGATTACGCCCATGTGGGCAAGCGCACTGATGGCCATGAGCAGCGTGAGCGTGGTGCTCAACAGCCTGCGGCTCAAGTGGAAACGCGCCTGAGCCACTGCCGTCACCGCCACCACCCCAACACATATAGAGGACATCTCCCCGACGCTGGAGGATGCCTCTGCAAAGCTGAAGATTACTCTCACCAAGCAGGAGAGTACCTCCAGCTTTTTTGTATATATTATTGATGCACAGGAAAGAGAAAAGGGCAGTAAGTTGTCCGTTTCGCCATTAATTAGTAACTTTGCAACCACAGCAAAGATTAAGGACAAGACAGATGATAGTTTGTATAGCAGAGAAACCCAGTGTGGCCAAGGACATTGCCCGCATCATCGGCGCCACCTCGGCGCGCGACGGATACATGGAGGGCAACGGGTATCAGGTGACGTGGACCTTCGGCCACCTGTGCTGCCTCAAGGAGCCCAACGACTACGCCGAGAACTGGAAACACTGGAGCCTTGCCGCGCTACCCATGATTCCGCCACGATTTGGCATCAAGCTCATAGACGACCAGGGCATCAAGAAGCAGTTTGCAGTCATCCAGAAACTCATGACCCAGGCCGACAGCATCGTCAACTGCGGTGACGCCGGACAGGAGGGTGAACTCATACAGCGGTGGGTGATGCAGATGGCAAGGGCCACCTGCCCCGTCAAGCGACTGTGGATATCGTCGTTGACCGACGAGGCCATACGCGAAGGCTTTGCCAAGTTGCGCGAGCAGGAAGATTACAACTCTCTCTACCTGGCCGGACTCTCGCGAGCCGTGGGCGACTGGCTGCTGGGTATGAACGCCACCCGACTCTATACGCTCAAGTATGGACAGAACCGACAGGTGCTGAGCATCGGCCGAGTGCAGACTCCCACGCTGGCACTTATCGTTAACCGACAGAAGGAGATAGACCAGTTCAAACCCGAGCCATATTGGGTACTGGCGACGATATATCGCAACACTCAGTTTACTGCGACACAGGGCAAATTCACCTCCCGCGAAGAGGGCGAGCAGGCCTTTGCCACCATCGAGGGCAAACCCTTCAGAGTAACTGGCGTGCAGAAGAAGAAGGGAACCGAAGCCCCACCCCACCTCTACGACCTCACCTCGCTCCAGGTAGACTGCAACAAGAAGTTCAGTTACTCTGCCGAGATGACGCTTAACATTATCCAGTCTCTCTATGAGAAGAAGCTCACTACTTACCCTCGTGTCGACACCCAATTCCTCTCCGACGACATCTATCCCAAGTGTCCAGGCATCATGAACGGGCTCAAGAGCTATCACGAACTGATGCGACCGATAGCCGGGAAGCCCCTCATCAAGCCCAAGCGTATCTTCGACACCTCCAAGGTGACCGACCACCACGCCATCATTCCCACCGGACAGGAGGCGAGAGGACTCACCGACCTCGAGCACAATGTCTACGACCTCATCGTGCGCCGCTTCATCGCCGCCTTCTACCCCGACTGCGCCTTTGCCACCACCACGGTGACGGGAGCCGTAGACAAGATAGACTTCAAGGTGTCGGGAAAGGAAATTCTTGACCCCGGATGGCGTCAGGTCTATGCCCGAGACACCCATAAGGACGACGAGGCCGAGAAAGACGACGAAGAGCGCACGCTCGAAGCCTTTGTCAAGGGCGAAGAGGGTCCCCACACGCCTACTCTTACCGAGAAGCAGACCACGCCACCGAAGCCATACACCGAAGCCACGCTCCTGAGAGCCATGGAGACGGCAGGCAAGTTTGTGGACAACGAGGAACTGCGCGCCGCGCTCAAGGAGAACGGCATCGGACGCCCGTCGTCGCGAGCCGGCATCATCGAGACGCTCTTCAAGCGCCATTACATACGCCGCGAGCGCAAGAACCTCATAGCCACGCCCACCGGCATACAGCTGATAGACATGATACACGAGCGGCTGCTCACCAGCTGCGAGCTCACGGGTATCTGGGAGAAGAAGCTGCGCGACATAGAGCACAAGAAGTACGACGCCTCGCAGTTTGTCAACGAACTCAAGGTGCAAATCACCGACATCGTCAACGATGTGCTGCGCGACAACTCCAACCGGCGTGTCACCGTGACCACCGACGAGGACCTCAAGAAGAAGCCAGCCAAGCGCAAGGCCGCACCCCGCAAGCCGGCAGCCAAGCCCGCCGACGCCAAACCCAAAGCCGCCGACGCCAAACCCAAGCCCGTCACACCTGCACCCGACGCACAGCCCGCCGACCCCATGGTGGGCCGCCCCTGCCCCAAGTGTGGCCAGGGCACCATCATCAAGGGCAAGACCGCCTATGGTTGCAGCCGCTGGCGCGAGGGATGTGACTGGCGACAGCCTCTCAACAACGACAACAAGACACAATAATGACCTCTACCTGCAAACCTACGCGCAATGTGGCGCTCGACCTCATCAGAGTGGTCGCCATCGTGCTGGTGCTGTGGCAGCACGCCAGCGAGTATTACTACATCGGAGACAACCTGAGTATCATCCATGCCAACATCCCGCTGCTGACATGGATGAACAGCGCGGCACGCATCTGTGTGCCGCTTTTTGTAATGATTTCGGGATATCTGCTGCTGCCCGTCTCCACCTCTACCGCCACCTTCTTCCGCCGCCGCTTCACCCGCATCCTCTTCCCGTGGGTGTTCTGGTGCGTGGCCTATGCCGTCTACTTCATGCTGCGTAGCGGCGACGGCATCGCCACCTGCATCGCCAGCGTGTGCCGCATCCCGCTCAACTACGGAGTCGAGGTGGGCCACCTCTGGTATATCTACATGCTCATCGGCGTGTATCTGCTGGCGCCCATCGTTTCGCCCTGGCTGCGCCAGTGTGGCAAGCGCGAACTCCAGGGCTATCTGGCGCTGTGGATGCTTACCACCCTGCTGCCCTATCTGCACCATGCAGGCATAGCGCTGTGGGGCGAAGCGTCGTGGAACGTCACCCCGGCGTTCTACTATTACACCGGCTTCGGCGGCTACTTCGTCCTGGGCCACTATCTGCGCCGCTACGGATGTCCGCGACTGTCGGTGTCGATGGCACTGCTGGTGGTGGGCTATCTGTTTACTACCCAGACCTTCCTCTACTTCGACTCCTTTGCCAAGGATGCCGTAGAGCTTGAGGTGCCATGGGACTTCTGCTCCGTCAACGTGATGATGATGACACTCGGCACCTTTGGCGCGTTAAGCCGCGTACGTCTCAGCGCCACCTCGACCATAGGCCGGCTGGTCATCTCGGTATCTACGTGCAGCTACGCCATGTATCTGGCCCACATCATGATACTCAACGCCTTCCACGACCTCTACGACGGCGCTGCGCCCGTGGCTGCCCTGGTGCCGATGATAGCCCTCAGCACCACCGCCACCACCTATGCCGCAGTATGGTGCCTCGGTCGCCTGCCCTGGAGCCGCTACTGGTTAGGAATAGACTGACCCTGGGGCAATAAATCGCCAATTCCGGCGTTATCTTTGTAAAAGACTCAAAGATGAAACACCTATTATATACTCTCATCCTTGTCGCCACGCTGCTCTCCTTGAGCGGCTGTGGTGCCGTGCGTGCCGTGCGCAAAGGCGACAAGCACCAGGCACTGGGCGAATACTATGATGCCGCCGTGCAGTATCGCAAGGCTTACCGACAGCTCTCGCCCAAGGAGCGGGAGCAGCGCGGCAAGGTGGCGCTCAAGATGGCGCGCTGCTATGAGCGCATCAACCAGTCGCAGCGAGCCAACTCTGCCTACGCCAATGCCCTCAGATACGGACAGGCTGGGCTCGAAGACCGTCTGGCTTATGGCCGACAGCTGCTCAAGAGTGCGTCGTACAAAGAGGCTGCCGACATGTTCAGGACAGTACTCGACTCGATGCCCGACAACGAGCTGGCCAAGAGCGGACTGCAGTCGGCGCTCAACGCACCCGCCATCAAGCAGGCGGGCTCGCGATACAAGGTCAAGAGGATGGATGTCTTCAACTCGCGACGGGCCGACTACAGCCCGGTGCTGGCAGGCGACGCCCTGGACCACCTCTACTTCTCCTCGACGCGCAACGAGGCCGAGGGCGACGAGCTGAGTGGCATCACGGGCACCAAGAATGCCGACATCTTCGTCTCGGTCAAGGACGACAAGGGCAAGTGGTCCAAGCCCGAGCCCGTGAGCGGCGGCCTCAACACCGCCTACGACGAGGGAGCGTGCTGCATCAGCCCCGACGGCCGTGAGATGTATCTCACCCAGTGTGTGACCGACCCCTCGTCGCCCCGATATGCAGAGATAGTCACCTCCAACCGCAGCGACGCGGCATGGAGCAAGCCCAACAAACTGGAGCTCACCCGCGACACGCTGTCAAGCTATGCCCACCCCGCCATATCGCCCGACGGCGAGTGGCTGTACTTCGTCTCCGACATGCCGGGTGGCAAGGGGGGCATGGACATCTGGCGCGTGCGCATCACATCGGTCGGACTGGGCGGTGTGGAAAACCTGGGCGAGCCCATCAATACCCCCGGCGACGAGATGTTTCCCACCTTCCGCCCCAACGGCGACCTCTACTTCTCGAGCAACGGCCATCCCGGACTGGGAGGACTGGATATCTTCATCGCCAAGGTCAACAAGCAGGGCCGCTACCAGCTCTACCACCCCGGCTACCCGCTCAACTCCCACGGCGATGACTTCGGCATGACCTTTGAGGGACCCCACAACCGGGGCTACTTCTCGTCCAACCGTGGCGACGGCCGCGGATGGGACCATATATACGCGTTTGAGAACCCCGAGGTGGTCAACACCGTCAAGGGATGGGTCTACGAGGCCGAGGGATACGAACTGCCGCAGGCCGAGGTCTACATGGTAGGCAACGACGGCACCAACCGCCGGCTGACGCTCAAGAGCGACGGCTCGTTCACCCAGGTGGTCAAGCCCGGAGTGAGCTATGTGATGCTCGCTACCTGCAAGGGCTTCCTCAACCATAAGGAAGAGCTCACCGTACGGCCCACCGAAGAGTCAGAAGAGACGGTGCTGCAGTTCCCGCTGGTATCTATCACCGCACCGGTGCTGATAGACAACATCTTCTACGACTTCGACAAGGCCACGCTGCGCCCCGAGTCGACCAAGGCGCTCGACGAACTGGTGACGCTGCTCAACGAGAACGGCAATGTGACCATCGAGCTGAGCGCCCACTGCGACTACAAGGGCAGCGCCGAGTACAACAAGCGGCTCTCGCAGCGCCGCGCCGAGGCTGTGGTCGACTATCTCACCGCCAAGGGCATAGCCCGCGACCGGCTCACGCCCGTGGGCTACGGCAAGGAGAAGCCCAAGACCATACGGCGCAAGCTCACCGAGCGGCTCACGTGGCTCAAGGAGGGCGACGTGCTGACCGAAGAGTTTATCAGCCATCTCGACAAGGACAAGCAGGAGATAGCCAACCAGCTGAACCGCCGCACCGAGTTTATCGTGCTGCGCACCACCTACGGACTGTTCGACGAGCACGGCAAACTCAAGAAGAGGCCCAAGCCTGCCACCACCGACAAGCACGAGGACGACGACGGGCTGAACATCATCATCGAGTAGCCCCACACCACCGCGCCCACACAGCAGGCGCATAGCCTCATCACCCTATAGCATAACCTCTTTTTCCCACAGACGACAAAGCCCTGGCTCGCAAGAGTCAGGGCTTTGTCGCTGCAGACCGTGGGGAAAACTGGCATCCAGGGCAGCCATGCTGTGAGTAACGATAACGATACAGAGTGTACAAAGAGCGGCGCCGGGCATATCTTGGGCGATGCCGAGCATATCTTGGGCGGCGCCGAGACCACCTTTACCAACGTGCTGACCATCTCTATCGGCTCGTAACGGAAGGCACGAGGGCTCGTGACGGAAGAAACGTGGGCTCGTTTCATAAGCCACGTGGGCTCGTGCCTTACGTTACGAGCCGGCAATGATGGCAAGCACAAGGATGAAGCCAATGAGCATCACCGCATCCACACGCTGCGCAGCAACGTGAGCCACGACCACCGTCACGGATGTACCAAAAAGGGTTCGCTGTACATCCACAGGTGAATGTACAACGAACCCTCTCCCCGGCAGTATGCAGGCGCGGCGCGCAGCCACAGTCCCCACCCGCGGACGGCTATCGGCGATGATGCACAGGAGTGCGGCTGATGGTAATGATGCTGATGGCGGTTATCGCCACGACCACCGTAAGGAGTGTTGAGGGGCGCACGCAGTCGTTGACAGCCACCGCGCCCACCAAGTCGCCCATGACTCCCGTGAGCAGCGAACCCAGTCGGGGCAGCGAACCCATCATCGCCACCGCCAGCGCCCCTATGGCGAAGCAGAAGAGCGTCCAATAACGATTAAGACGGTCGGTGTGCTGCGGCAAGTGGCGCATCACGCGACGGGTGAAACCCATATCGGCCACCTGGGGCTTGTGCTCGGTCATAAACTGTGCTATCAGTCTGTCATCATTGTCTATCATATCCATTATGTCTTAAATAATCGGCCATTTTCTTCTTTCCACGCGAGAGATGCGACTTGACAGTGCCCTCGCGCATACCCGTAACCATGGTGATGTGGTCTATGCTCTGTCCCTCCATCAGCTGGAGCACCACGCAGGTGCGCTCGGCGTCGGTAAGGAGCGCCAACGCATGGCGCAAGTCCATCTGCAGTCCGCTGTCGGTGTCTCTCCCACTGCGCCCCATCACCGCGGGCGTTTCCAAAGAGTCGGTCGGGTGCTGCGTCTTCACGTGGTCGTAGTACACATTGTATGCTATGCGAAACAGCCACGTGCTGAACGACGCCTCTCCACGAAAACGGGAGATGTTGAGGTAGGCTTTGACGAAGGTGTCTTGGGCCAGGTCGTCGCTCAACTGGGTGTCGCCCAGCGTCTGGCTGAGGAAGAAGCGACGCACCTGGGCCTGGTATTTCTCAACCAGCCGCCCGAAGGCTGCTCGGTTGTGGAATATCGCCGCCTGGGTAATCCATGCTATGTCTTCGAGATTTCTCACGTCGCTCTATCTATATATAATAATGTGGTTACTGGTTGTCGCTCTCCTCTTCGTGCGGTGCTTCGGTGTGGCGGCCACCCGTGGTGCGCACGATGACCAGCTGGCCCACGCCATAGCAAGCCACCAGGGCGCCGATGCCCATGAGCATGCTCGAGCTCCAGATGTAGAACATCACTATCATGCCCACGCCTATCGACACGTTGCGTATGCCCTTGCGCCAGAGGGCCTCATTGGTATCGAGAGCCTGCTCGCAGAGTTGTGAGGGTATGGGCTGGCCCTGCTCCAGTGCCTTCTCGGCAAGCGCTATGCGGTCGTTGCGCTGCTTGATGAGATGGCGGACGATGAGGATGATGGCTATAAGCGGTGCTGCCAGGAAGAGCAGCACTAACAGGCATACTATCACGGCAATGGCAATGCCTCCCATGCCGAAGAGGGGCTTGCAGAAATCGACAAACGAGCCGAAATCGTCCAGGTCGTCGTCCATATACGGCGTGGAGGCGTAGTAGGTGGAGTCGGCAGCGGCGGCAGCATCCCAGGAGGCGGTGTCGGAGTAGGCCTCGATGCCGGTGTGGGCTGTATCAGCCACCACAGTGTCGTCGAGGTGGTTGCGGTGGTGTGGGGCGGCATCGACGCTCATGGCGATGCAAGCCAGCATGACTGTAAGTGTCAGAATAAATCGTTTCATATCTTCTTCGTTTTGTTTTTTCTATCTATTAGACGCATTGAGACGCCAATTAGTTGCAAAATAACTAAAAAAAACCTACTTTTGCAAAGTTAATAGCGTGAAGATGATAGATATACCTAAAGATTTTGCGGACTCCACGCGGCTGTTGATGGGCGATGCGCTTTACGAAACGCTCGTCGGCGGGCTCAACGATGAACCCTCGGTAAGCCTGCGCCTCAACCCCTTCAAGACCGATGGCCGCCCTGTGGGCCAAGTCACGCCCGTACCCTGGTGCGACGGTGGCTACTGGCTCGAGTCGCGTCCCAATTTCACCTTCGACCCGCTGCTTCATGCCGGTTGTTACTATGTGCAGGAAGCGGCGTCAATGTTTCTGCACCATGTGCTGTCGCGGGTCATCGACCGGCCAGTGACAGCGCTCGACCTGTGTGCTGCGCCCGGTGGCAAGTCGACCACGGCGCGCGGGGTGCTGCCCCAGGGCAGTCTGCTGATATGCAACGAGCCCATACGCCAACGCGCCCAGATACTGAGCGAAAACATACAGAAGTACGGACACCCCGACGTGATGGTCACCAACAACTACCCGCGCGACTTCCGCAAAGCGGGGCTGCTCTTCGACCTGATTGTCGCCGACGTACCCTGCTCGGGCGAAGGCATGTTCCGCAAGGACGCCGGCGCCATAGCCGAATGGAGTCGACAGAACGTGGAAAACTGCTACCGGCTGCAACGCGAAATCATCGAAGACATCTGGCCCTGTCTGCGGCCTGGCGGTATACTGGTCTACTCGACCTGCACGTTCAACGAGCAGGAAAACGAGGACAACATCGCATGGATACGCGGACTGGGAGCCGATGTGCTGGACATCGACATCAGCGAGGAATGGAACATCACCGGTGCGCTCAAGGGCGAAGACAGTCTGTATCGCTTCATCCCTGGCCGCTCGCGCAGCGAAGGGCTGTGTATGGCTGTGCTGCGCAAGAGCGACGACACCGTGCTGGCTGAGCGTCGCGCCAAGGACAGCGGCAAACCCGCCAAGACGCGACCGCGCACCGACGTGGGGGCGTGGATAAACGGCAGCGACCACTTCACCCTCTGCGAGAGGGGCGACACGCTGAGCGCCATCCCCACATGGTGGCTCGCACAGTATCGCGCCGCCGAGAAGTCACTGCATCTGCTGCACGCCGGCATCACCTTGGGCACCGTCAAGGGCAAAGACGTGGTGCCCCATCAGTCGCTGGCACTCTCGACCGCACTCAACCGCTCGGCCTTTGCACTGGCAGAGGTCGGATACGGGCAAGCCATAGCCTATCTGCGCAAAGAAGCGATAACGCTCGACGCCGCCACGCCGCGCGGCTTCGTGCTCATCACCTACCACAGCATACCCTTGGGATTTGCCAAGAACCTGGGCAACCGCGCCAACAACCTCTATCCCCAGGAATGGCGTATCAAGAGCACCCATCTGCCCGAACAAATACCGACAATACTCAATATATGAAACAATATCTCAATCTGCTTGACCGCATCCTTACCGAAGGAGCCACCAAGACCGACCGCACAGGTACGGGCACCAAGAGTGTCTTCGGCCATCAGATGCGGTTCAATCTCGAAGAGGGTTTCCCGCTTCTTACCACCAAGAAGCTTCACCTCAAGTCTATCATCTATGAGCTGCTGTGGTTCCTGCGCGGCGACACCAACGTGCGCTATCTCCAGGAACATGGTGTAAGGATTTGGAACGAATGGGCCGACGAAGACGGAGAGTTAGGCCCCGTGTACGGACACCAATGGCGCTCATGGCCCGACTACAACGGCGGCACCATAGACCAGATACAGCAGGTGATAGACACGCTGAAGACTCACCCCGACTCGCGCCGCATGATTGTGTCGGCCTGGAACCCCGCCGAGGTCGACGAGATGGCGCTCCCACCCTGTCACTGCCTCTTCCAGTTCTATGTGGCTGACGGCCGACTGAGTCTGCAACTCTACCAGCGCTCTGCCGACACCTTCCTGGGTGTGCCGTTCAACATCGCCTCGTATGCGCTGCTGCTCCAGATGATGGCACAGGTGACCGGACTGCGTGCCGGCGACTTCATCCACACCACCGGCGACACGCATCTCTATCTGAACCACATAGAGCAAGCCCGTCTGCAGCTCACACGTACACCGCGACCGCTGCCCAAGATGAACCTGAACCCCGACGTGAAGAGTCTCTTTGACTTCAAATACGAAGATTTCCAACTCACCGACTATGACCCGTGGCCACACATAGCCGCGCAGGTGTCGGTATAACCACTCGCTGAAAACATGCGCATCAACATCATAGCCGCCGTGGCACGCAACCGCGCCATAGGCATCGACAACAAACTAATATACTGGCTGCCCAACGACCTGAAACGGTTTAAGGCACTCACCACGGGGCACACCATCATCATGGGGCGCCACACCTTTGAGTCGCTGCCCAAGGGCGCGCTGCCCAACCGCCGCAACATCGTGCTGAGCCGCACCGCCACCGAGTTTGCGGGCTGCGACACCTATGCCTCGATAGACGAGGCACTCGCCCACTGTGGCGACGACGAGGATATATATATAATAGGTGGAGCCAGCATCTATGCCCAGGCGCTCGACCGGGCTCAGCGGCTCTGCCTCACCGAGGTCGACGACACGCCAGAGGCTGCCGACGCCTTCTTCCCCGACTACAGCGGATGGCACGAGACCTGGCGCGAGCACCACGACAAAGACGAGCGTCACGCTCAGGCTTACGACTTCGTAGACTATGAGCCGGGCAAACGGGCAGAGGAGCAATAGCGACACAGAGGAAAACATAACCCAAATGGCAATGACAATGAAGAAGACAGCTCTCATCACCGGTGCCACAAGTGGCATCGGCGAAGCCTGCGCCAGAAAGTTTGCGGCAGGCGGATACAATCTGATAATCACAGGGCGCAGAGCCGACAGGCTGGAGGAAATCAAGACCACGCTGGAGGCTATGGGCGCCGAGGTGGTGACACTGGCGTTCGACGTGCGCGACGCCGAGGCTGCCACCAAGGCCATCGCGTCGCTCGGCGAAGGATGGCAGGAGATAGACGTGCTCATCAACAACGCCGGGCTGGCACTCGGCCTGGACAAGGAGTATGAAGGCGACCCGACAGACTGGAACACAATGATAGACACCAATATCAAGGGTCTGCTCACGATGACCCGACTGGTGGTACCGGGCATGGTGGCGCGCAACAGGGGCCACGTCATCAACATAGGCAGTGTGGCGGGCGACGTCGCTTACGCCTGCGGCAACGTGTACTGTGCCACCAAAGCAGCCGTGAAGGCCCTCACCGACGGTCTGCGTATCGACGTGGCTCACACGGATGTACGCGTGACCAACGTGAAGCCCGGACTGGTGGAGACAAACTTCAGCCGCGTGCGCTTCCATGGCGACAACGAGCGTGCCGACAATGTCTACAAAGGCGTCAAGCCGCTTACGGGCGACGACATAGCCGATGTGGCATTCTATGCAGCGTCGGCGCCAAAGCATGTGCAGATAGCCGAGGTGCTGGTGTTGGCCACCCATCAGGCCAATGGCTCCTACATACATCGGGAAGCATAGGTTGGGCATCCAACCATCATCACGCAATCAGGCCTTGATGACTTGCTGTGGTCATCAAGGCCTGATTGCGTAGTGGGGATAATGGGCACCGCGCGCTATCTACCCTCGGCGAGCGCGTCGGCAGGCGCGTTGAGAAAGCGGGCAACGACGCTGACCGCCTCGGCAAAGGCGGTGGGCTGGCCGGGCACGGTGATGAAGAGATGGGTGGCTGTGGGGAAGACATGGTAAGTGAACCTGTGGCCAAGTCGCTGCAGCCGCTGCGCCAGTTGGGTGGTCTGGTCGAAGAGGATGTCGTGACCCGCAGAGATGAGGCACATGGGCGGCAGGGAGCGCAGCGCGTCATCAGCGGCAAGTTCGACTGAGACGAGCGGATTGTGCTCATCTCCGCGGGCGTAGGCTTCGCAGAAAGCCTCGAGCAGCTCGGCGTCGTCGCCATAGCCTTGGGCATAGTCTGTCCACGATGGCGTGACACGCGTGTAGAGTCTGGTGACAGGATAGATGGGCACAACCCGGCTTACACCCTCGGTAGAGAGGGCTGTGGCGAGGGCAAGGTTGCCTCCGGCGCTGTCGCCTCCCACCGCCACCTGGGTAGAGTCGCAGCCCCACGCATCGGCGTGCTGGCGGAGATAGGCAAAGGCGCGGCGGCAGTCGTCGAGCGGAGCCGGAAAGGGATGGGCTGGCGACAGGCGGTAATCGAGGGCAGCCACGCAGCAGTCGGCCTCCAACGCCAAAGTGGCACAGAAGCGCGCGCAACTGTTGATGCTGCCGAAGCACCAGCCGCCTCCGTGGAGATAGAGCAGCAGCGGACGCTTGCGGAGGGCTGGTCGGGAGGGCGTGAAGAGGCAGATGTCGGGGGTGGGATAAGTGGCGGTGACGCCGTCGGGCAACTGGGGCGGCTGGTTGCGGCTCTGCCTGATTTGCTGCAAGGCTGCACAGTCGCCGGAGATAGCCGCACGCACCGCCAGCATCTGTCTGTGCTGCAGGTCGGCAGGCATACGGGAGAGGAAGTGGCGCTCGTCGTCGAGCATACGCCGCTGGAGCGAGTCGGAGGGATAGGTCTGCCCATACAGGCATACCATGGAAAACAATAAGAATAAGGTGTGGAAAATACGCATAATCTATAAGAACATTAAGGTCGTCTCTGCAGAGACAGGAGACTGCAGATGGCACTGCCGCTTAGAGCCGCAGCACCTCGTCGCAGTATTCCACCACCGCTGGACGGTGGGTGATGAAGATGATAGTGTGCTGACGGCTGCCCAGGACATTGGCGAGCAGACGGCGCTCGGTCTCGATGTCGAGGGCGCTGGTAGCCTCGTCGAAGAGCATCACGGGGCGGTTGCGCAGCAGGGCTCGGGCAATGGCAATACGCTGTGCCTGGCCCTCACTCAGACCGGCTCCCGACTCGGAGCAACGCGTGTCGAGGCCGTCGGGCAACTGGCTGACGAAGTCGGCACATGCCTGGTGGAGCGCATCATACATTTCGTCGTCGGTGGCGGTAGGGCTGCCCATGAGCAGATTGTCGCGGATGGTGCCACTCATGAGGGTATTGCCCTGGGGCACGTAGACAAAGTTGCAACGCATACGCGGCGACAGTTGCTGGCCGTCTCCGTCGGCGTGGTAGAGGTTTATCTCTCCCTCCTGGGGACGGAGCAGGGCGAGGATGAGGCGGATAAGGGTGGTCTTGCCGGCTCCCGTCTCGCCGAGGATGGCGGTGCAGGTGCCGGGACGGAAGTCGAACGACAGGTGATCTATCACGCGTCCGTCGCCGTCATTATAACCATAGCCCACATCGTCGAGCTTCACACCGCAGGGCGCTTCGACCACGATGGGGTCGCCCTGCTCTTCGAGGGGAGGCTCTTCGAGTTCCATGAGTCGCTCGGCAGCGGTGAAGACACTGACAAAGGCGGGCACGATACGGCTCAGGTTGCGCGCCGGACTCTGTATGCGGTTGACGAGTTGCAGGTAGGCTGTCATGCCGCCAAACGACAGCGTGTGCATGGACATGCGCACTGCCGCCCAGAGGAAGGCTATGAGATAGGTGAGGGAGAACCCGAAGTTGAGGATGAAGTTGGAGAGCAGGCTGAAGCGTGTGCGCTGGATGACGTTGCGCCGCAGCTGGCTTTGGGTACTCTCGAGCTTGCCCACCATGGCGTCGTCGCTCTCCAGAGTCTTGATGAGCACCCGATGTTGGATGGTTTCCTGCAGCACGCTTTGCACCTGGGAGTCGGAGTTGCGCACCTGACGGGTGAGGTGACGCATGCGGCGCACATAGACCTTGCTGAGCACCACAAAGAGAGGCAACAGAGCAACGGTGATGACCGCCAACAGCCGGTCGAGAGTAAAGAGATAGGCAAAAGCACCGAAGAAGAGAAGCACCACACTGAGCGTATTGGGCAAGGTTTCGGTAATGAAGGTGACGACATTGCTGACATCGCTCTCGAGGCGGTTGATGACATCGCCAGAGTGTCGCCGTTCGCGCCCGTTCCATTCGGAGCGGAGTATACGGTCGAACATGTACTGCTGCATGCGGTTCTGCGCCTTCACGCCCAGCACGTTACGTATCCAGACCGAGGAGATGTTGATGGCAAAGTCGATGAGCACCAGCCCACCCATGAGTGCCACCGCCCAGTAGATGGAGCCCTCGACGCTGCCCGAAGCCACGTCGATGGCGCGCTTCACCGCCCACACCTGGGCCAGACTTACCACCACCGTAGCCATGCCCATCGATGCGTTGAGTATGGTTTGCAGTCGGTTGCCCCGCCATACCTTCCACAGCCAGCGCATGATGTCGCGCGTGGTGTAGGCCGAGTTGGCGGGCGTTATCCATTGGGCTATCTTTATCTTCATGACTCTCGGTGTGGCTGTGGGTCTATCTGTGGTCGGCGCCCCACATCATCTTCTCGCGGAGGGTGGAGAAGTAGCTGCGGCTGTCGCGCTTCACTATATTAATGGTATAGGGGGCCTTGCGGATGGTAAGGCGCGTGCTCTCGAGCAACTTCTCCGAGCGGCCGTCGATGGCTACGAGGAAGTTGTGAGACCGGCTCTCCACCTCGAGCGTTATCTCGCTGTCGTCGTTGATGACGATGGGGCGGACATTGAGGCTGTGGGGCGCCACGGGGGTAAGGCAGAGGATGTCGGCATCGGGCACGATGATGGGACCGCCGTTGGAGAGACCGTAGGCGGTAGAACCGGTGGGTGTAGAGACGATGAGCCCGTCGGCCTGGTAGGTCACCAGATACTCGCCGTTGATGCAGGTACGCACGGAAATCATCGCGGCATTGTCGCGCTTGAGCACGGCGATGTCGTTGAGGGCGAAGGGGCTGCCCTCGATTATCTCGCCGTCGGCCTCGACCATGATGACGGCATGGGGCTCCACAGCGTAGTGCCCGTCTGCTATCTCGGCGATGGCGTGGTCTATCTCGTCGGGATGGATGTCGGCCAGAAATCCCAGTCTGCCTGTGTTGACGCCGATTATGGGCGTCGCCTTGCTTCCCACCATGCTGGCTGCGCGCAGAAAGGTGCCGTCGCCGCCGATGGAGATGACGAAGTCTACGTCGAAGTTGTAGTTGTCAAAGACGCCGCTTACCTCGACCTCCATGCCCAGGGCCGATGTGATGTACTGGAAGAAGGTGCGCTCGATGTAGATTTCGGCTCCGCGAGCCTTGAGACTGTCTATGAGCCGGTGGATAGATACCGTCTTACCCGCCTGGAACTCCTTGCCGAAGAGAGCGAACCGCAACACGTTTGCCGCCATAAATGTTATCTTTTTTTAATCTTTGTTCCTCATTCTTGCTCACAAATGCCAAACATTTAGTACATTTGCACGTAAATGATGCGACAAAAATACTACTTTTTGTTGTAAAACACGTTGAAATTATGGCAAAAGTATATGAATTTCTTTCCAATGGCTTCGAAGACATAGAGGCATTGGCACCCGTAGACATACTCCGCCGAGGCGGACTGGAGGTAAAAACAGTGAGCATTACCGGCGAGCAGATGGTGGAAACCACCCACGGCATCAAGCTCATGACCGACCTGAGGATAGAGGACATCGCCGACTTCAGCGACGTCGACGCCATGCTGCTGCCAGGCGGTCTGCCAGGAGCCACCAATCTGAACAAGCACAGGATGCTGCGCGAGATACTGCTCGAGCAGTACAACCAGGGCCGCATAGTCGCCGCCATCTGCGCCGCACCGCTGGTGCTGGGCTCGATAGGCATCCTCGAGGGCAAGCGAGCCACCTGCTACCCCGGCTTCGAGAAGCGCATGACCGGCGCCACCTACACCCAGGAGCAGGTGACCATCGACGGCAACATCATCACGGGCAAGGGTCCCGGCGCGTCGATGGACTTAGGCTACGCCATCCTCGGCAAGTTTGTCGCACCCGAAGCTGTGGCAGAACTCAAGGCCCAGATGATGTACAAAGGTTAACCCACAACGACAGCCATGGACTATATCATCATCGTAGCCGGAGGCAAGGGGCTGCGCATGGGCAGCGACGTGCCCAAGCAGTTTCTGCCCGTCAAGGGTATGCCCGTACTGATGCGCACCATCAGCCGTTTTCATGAGTGCAATCCCTCGATGCAGATTATACTCGTACTCCCACACCACCAGCAGCAATACTGGCACGACCTGTGCAGCCAATACGCCTTCGGCATCGCCCACACGGTGGTAGACGGAGGCGACACGCGCTTTGCCTCGTCGCGCAACGGACTCGCCACCATCCCCGACGACGCCACGGGAACCGTGGGCATACACGACGGGGTGCGCCCCTTTGTGGCTGCCGAGGTGATAAACCGCTGCTACGATGCCGCCCGCGCCCACGGAGCCGCCATCCCCGTGATGCCGGTTACCGACACGCTGCGCCGCATCGACTCTGCCACCACCGGCCACAACGTGCTGCGCACAGACTACCGCATCGTGCAGACCCCACAGGTCTTTGACATCGCGCTGCTCAAGCGCGCCTTCACCCAGCCCTTCCGCGAAGAGTTTACCGACGACGCCTCGGTGGTCGAAGCCATGGGCTGCAGCGTGGAGATGGTCGAAGGCAACCGCGAGAACATCAAGATTACCACACCCTTTGATTTGAAGATAGCCGAAACGCTGTGCTGAACATTCTCGACCAGGACGTGATGTATCTTCCGGGCGTTGGGCCCAAGAAGAAGGAGATTCTGAGCAAAGAGCTTGGCATCCAGACCTGGCGTGACCTGCTTGAGCACTTTCCTTATAAATATGTAGACCGCAGCCGCATCTATCGCATCAGCGAAATCAGTGACGACATGCCCTTTGTCCAAATCCGCGGACGCATGTTGGGCTACGACGAATATGCCATGGGTGCCCGCAAGAAGCGCATCGTGGGCCACTTCAGCGATGGTCATGGCGTGGTCGACCTCGTGTGGTTTCAGGGTGCCCAATATATCTACAAGAACTACCCCATTGGCAAAGAGCTGATAGTCTTTGGCCGACCCACCGTCTATGGTGGTCGCTACCAGTTTGCCCACCCCGATATCGACGACGCTTCCCAACTGCAGCTCTCCGACATGGGCATGCAGCCCTACTACATGACCACCGAGCACATGAAGAAGGCGGGGATAAACTCGAGGGCGATGGAGAAGATGACCAAGACGCTGGTGACCAAACTGCCCGAGACGCTGCCCGAGACGCTGCCGCCCTACATCACGGGGCCTCTGCACCTCATCTCGCGCCTCGAAGCACTACGCCAAATCCATTACCCGCACAACGCCCGCGAAATGCAGCAGGCCCGCTACCGCCTCAAGTTTGAAGAGCTCTTTTATGTGCAGCTCAACATACTGCGCTACGCCAGCGACCACCGCCGCAAGTATCGCGGCTACATCTTCAGTCGCGCCGGCGCCCAGCTCAACGACTTCTACCGCAACCACCTGCCCTTCGACCTCACCAATGCGCAGAAACGCGTGGTGCGGGAGATAAGAGACGACATGGCGAGTGGACGGCAGATGAACCGGCTGCTGCAGGGAGACGTGGGCTCGGGCAAGACGCTGGTAGCGCTCATGGCCATGCTCATAGCTATAGGCAACGGCTACCAGGCGTGCATCATGGCGCCCACAGAGATATTGGCAGAGCAGCATCTGGCCACCATCCGCCAGATGCTGGGAGATATGGATATACACGTAGAACTGCTCACCGGAGTGGTCAAAGGACGACGACGCGCCGACATACTCGACCGTCTGTCCAAGGGAGAGATAGACATACTCGTGGGAACCCACGCCGTCATCGAAGACGCGGTGGTCTTTGCCCGTCTGGGACTGGCTGTGGTCGACGAGCAGCACCGCTTCGGAGTGGCACAGCGCGCCCGGCTCTGGGCCAAGAGCGAGATGCCGCCCCACATCCTGGTGATGACAGCCACCCCCATACCCCGCACGCTCGCCATGACCCTCTACGGCGACCTCGACGTGAGCGTTATCGACGAACTTCCGCCCGGCCGCAAACCTATCCAGACCCTCCACAAGTATGATACACAGACCACAAGCCTCTACCAGGGCATACGGCAGCAGATAGACAGCGGCCGACAGGTCTACATCGTATATCCGCTCATCGAAGAGAGCGAGAAGAGCGACCTCAAGAACCTCGAAGACGGATTTGAGGCCATGCGCGAGATATTCCCACAATACCGCCTGAGCAAGGTACACGGACGCATGAAGCCCAAGGACAAGGACGCCGAGATGCAGCGCTTTGCCAGCGGCGAAACCCAGATACTGGTGGCCACCACAGTGATAGAGGTGGGCGTCAACGTGCCCAACGCGTCGGTAATGGTCATCCTCGACGCACAGCGGTTCGGACTCTCGCAGCTCCACCAGCTGCGCGGACGCGTGGGCCGTGGCGCCGAGCAGAGCTACTGCATACTGGTGACCACATTCAAACTGAGCGAAGAGACACGCAAGCGCATCGACATCATGTGCGAGACCAACGACGGGTTCCGCATAGCCGAAGCCGACCTCAAACTGCGAGGCCCCGGCGACCTCGAGGGTACCCAGCAGAGCGGCATAGCCTTCGACCTGAAAATAGCCGACATAGCCCGCGACGGACAGATTGTGCAGCTCGCCCGCGAACAGGCACAGGCCATCATCGACCGCGACCCCGAGTGCAGCAGCAACGAGTACAAGATGCTCTGGGACCGACTCAAGGAACTCCGGAAGAGCAACGTCAACTGGTCGGCTATCAGTTGACGCGGTTTTGTCCTTTTTGGGTCCAAAATTGATATACCTCAAGCCGATTTTTACGGTATTTGTGTTAATTATGGCATAAATTCTGTTAAATATCACCACTTTCCCATATTTTTTCACTAACTTTGTAAAGTCTGAGTTGCAAAACACTCTTTTCGGAGCGTTTTCTACGTATTACCTGCTGGCGACCACGCCCCTTTTTAGCCAGCCCTGACCTAAAAAAAGTATTAATAGTGGAGAAAATATTAAGAACAATCGTAATGGGACTTATGGTGCTTGCAGCCGTACCGGCTGTGGCGCAAGACCTTATTGCCCGCCAGGCTCCCATTGACCGCCGCATGAAGCGCGTAGACACCCTGGCGCTTCAGAGCCTTATCAACAGAGAAAATGAGATTTCACCCTCGGCAGAACTCTATGACGAGTGGAACAATACTTACGCCCACAAGGCAACCGAATTGCCCGACTCGTTCCGTATAGACCTCCGCCACTTTGCCATGCCTACCCCCAGCCGCATCATCACCTCTAACTTCGGTCCCCGATGGGGCCGCCAGCACAAGGGACTGGACATCAAGGTGTATATCGGTGACACCATCCGCGCCGCATTCGCCGGCAAGGTGCGCATCGTCAAATATGAGCGCGCAGGATATGGCAAATACATCGTTATTCGTCACCCCAACGGACTGGAAACTATCTATGGGCACCTCTCAAAGCAGCTCGTGACCGAGAACCAGACGGTAAAGGCTGGCCAGGTGATAGGTCTGGGAGGAAGCACAGGCCGCAGCTCGGGTTCGCATCTCCACTTCGAGACCCGTCTGTGTGGCGTTGCGCTCAACCCCGCCATTTTCTTCAACTTCAGAGAGCAGGATATCACCTGCGACACCTACATGTTCCGTCGCGACACCTACCGTACTGACGGCGAAGAGGCCACACGCTTGCGCGGAAAGTACAAGGATACTTATACACGTGCCGAGGTGACTGGCAGCGACGAAGAGCCAGAGCCCGCAGCAGCCCGCAGCGAGAAGCAGTATCACAAGGTGGCAAAGGGAGAGACCCTCTCGTCAATCGCCAACAAGCGTGGCACCACCATCAACAAGCTCTGCAAGCTCAATCATCTGCGCAAGACCACACGTCTGCGCCCAGGACAGATGCTAAGATATACATAATACTTTTATAGGAAACAGTTTGACAGACAATGTCCATCCGAGAAGCGACAGCCGACTGGATGGACATTTCTTTTTATCCCCTCACCACCCTGCCCTTGCTGTTGCGGCCGCCCCCAAGCCACATTCACGCATCGTCACCATCACACCCACGCCCGCCCGAACCCACATCGCTACCTCGTATCATTTGAAACGAGCCCACGTATCATAAGGCACGAGCTCACGTGACAATAGGCACGAGCCCACGTATCAAATGATACGAGCCAGCAATAATGATTGCGAATGTCGGGATGACAGTCTGCAGACGCGCAGCGACACCCACAGTGCTGCACGTAATCGCCGAGAACAGCATGACATGCGTCATGTCCGTAACCCAGTCAGTGAGAAGCGCAGTAATGCCCCAAAGCGATGCCCGCCGGCCGACAACGACATCCACACCGGCCGACAACGACATCCACACCGGCCTACAGCGACATCCACACCGGCCGATGCGTATGAACAGAGGGAAACAGAAGTCCCCAAGGGAGAGCCGGAGAGAGGCGTCCAATAAGCAGCTGTTTTTTTACCGCCAACGGCGGACTTTTTGAACGGCCAAAGGCCGCTTTTATTTACCGTCGCGGCGGCTGTCGTCATGCCGTGCATGACGGTGGGGATGGTGGAGACGACACGGAGGAAGACTCGTTTTCCGACAGTCGACACCACCGTACACGCCAAGGCGAAGCCGACAGCCACCGCCACGGCTTTTTGTGTTTAAGTCATCCACTTATAGACGCAATAAATGGAGGATGAGACACGCAACCAGGCCCTTCTAAGCGGCAGCAACGCAGGGAGTACATGTGAAGAGCAGCCCGTAAGTAGCAGCAACGGAAGGAGTACATGTAAACAGCGGCCCGCAAGCAGCAGCAACTCTGACGGAGTTGCGATTCCCCAGCCCAGGGTTGCGGGCGAAGCACGCTACCCTGGGTAAGCACCCCACTAATCTGGCAACTCT